>Ga0116174_10004056_pt1 | contig 11745 bp, 10 predicted proteins | sample AD_UKC087_MetaG_FD_89801 | JGI IMG/M metagenome (GOLD analysis project Ga0116174, IMG submission 89801) | Active sludge microbial communities of municipal wastewater-treating anaerobic digesters from USA - AD_UKC087_MetaG | ecosystem: Engineered > Bioreactor > Anaerobic > Digestate | place: USA...
GTCTTTGTTGGGGGCTTTTGTTATCTTTTCCCCTATTATGTGGAAAGAGATAAAATATTTCTTTAAAAAACCTAACAAAGACGTTCGTATTGTTCTTGATAAAGAAGATATTTCCGATAAAAAAGATGTTTTAGTGGTTGCCGATCCCAGCTTTAGTATTGTTATCCCAAAAATAGGTGCCAACTCAAAGATTATCCCAGACGTAGATTCTACTAACTCAAGAGAATATCAAGTAGCGTTATCAAAAGGTGTTGCCCATGCTAAAGGAACACCTTATCCAGATGAAGATGGAAATTCCTTTTATTTTGCACACTCCTCTGATAATTTTTATAATGCCAACAGATATAATTCTGTTTTTTACCTTTTAAATAAATTAGAAGAAAAAGATAATTTTTACATAGTATACGAAGATACTATTTATAAGTACGAAATTATTGAAAAATCAATTGTAAGCCCTGAAGCTATGGAATACATGAAAAGCAAAGATGGAGAAAGAATAGTTACATTAATGACTTGTTGGCCTCCAGGAACAACTATTAACAGAATGGTTGTAGTTGGAAAGTTGATTGAAAACTAAAAATTAAAGGTTTTAATCAATCTTCTTTTGCTTTTTACCATATCTGGTTCCATATCAACTAAAGAAAGCGAGTTTATCCTCACAATTTCATTTTGGTGTACTCTATCAGCTTTTTGGACTGTAGCGTGTGGTCTATAATTTTTACCCACATATTGTGGGCTGTCATAAACGGCACCAGTAGAATCTACCGATTTTTTCAAAATTTCGTGTATTTCCATTATTTCTTTACTCATTTCCATTGTATTTACAGGAACATCTTTGTTAGGACCGAAAAAGGCTTCCTCTCCCACCTTTGAATCAAATGGTCTAATATTTTTAATATGGTTTGACAGTGTTTCCACCAAATCACTTTCTGATGTTTCTGTGTTGAAATTTCCCAAAAGTGTAATATGCAAAGGCCACTCACTGCTGTTAAATTCTTTATTTTCAGGCTCTCCTTTAATGAAATGTACAATTACAAATTTATGCATGATAGTTAACTTATATCAGAATTGGAGATAACAAGGAAATTTATAGCCAAGAATTTTTTAATCATAAAAATTTACAAGTCATGGTTTTAAGAGTTATGGTCAAATGCTCACTAATAATGTAAAATTTCTATATGCCAAAAATAACAAACATTGCCCCCGGATTTGATATAGAAGACGTATCAGCCGGAAAAATAGATGAAATATCAAAAGAAAAATCAGAATTTGAAAAAAATGTTGTGAAAAACGATCCTAATATATCTCCTAATAAAAATAGTAAAAAAACTGGTTATTTTATTCCCCAGCAAAAGGATAAGCAGAAGAAAGTTTTAGTAATAATTTTTGCTATTGTATCCGTTTTATTTGCACTTTGGGTTTTTCTACTAAAACCGGGGAAAATACAGTCTAAGAAGGTTATTAAACCATCTGAAAGCAGGTCTTCGCTTGAAGGTAAAACACAAGTAGAGGCTGATTTAACAGGGGAAATGTTTCCAGAAGAAAATTCCTCTTGGTCAAAAGAACGACCTTTTGCAGTCATGGTTAACAACCATGTTGATGCAAGACCTCAGTCCGGTCTGATTTATTCTGACTTAGTTTATGAGATAGTAGCAGAGGGCGGTATAACAAGATTTTTGGCCTTTTTTCAAACCAAAACACCTGAAAAAATAGGTCCTGTAAGGAGTACTAGAGAGTACTATCTTGTTTTAGTAAAGGAGCTTGGAGATGCAATGTTAATGCATATTGGGTACTCCCCACAGGCTTTGGTTGCAATAGACACTTGGCCTGTTAGAAGTCTTTTTAGAGGAGGTTGTGAGTCGGTGCAAGGATGCACATGGAGAGATAATCCTAGAAACGTTGCTTATGAGCATACAGCCTATACAAACGGTGAAAAACTTAGGGAACTTGGTACAAGTTTGGGTTGGGAAGGAAAAGGAGATATAAGAGTTTACAAATTTAAGGATAATAATGATAAGTATTCTAGTAAACCTTCGGCTAGTAAAGTTTCAATAGATTTTTGGAATAAGGGTGATTATTCAAGTGTTTTTGAATACAACCAAGGTAATAACACTTATCTAAAGTTTACTGGTTATGACTCATCTGGAAATCCAATACCCCATAAAGATCAGGAAGAAACAGATAAACAGATAGAAGTAAAAAATCTTATAGTTCAATTTGCTGTTGAGAATTCTATTGCGGGCGATGAAAAAGGTAGATTAGACTATCAGCTCGTGGGGAGTGGTAAAGCGCTAGTTTTCATTGACGGTAAGGTTATAGATGCAACATGGAGCAAGGCCGATAGAGATGATAGGACACTTTTTTATGATACAGACGGGAATGAAATTGAGTTTAATAGAGGTAAGTTTTGGATAGCTATTGTGCCAGATAGAAATGTTGACCAAGTAGTTTATAACTAACCTTTGTTTGTGTAAAAATAGACTTAACATTGTATAATGTAAATAAGTAAATCTGTTGTATCTGCCCTAAAAGCTTATGTTAAATAAAATACTTGTATCTGAAGTAAGGGTTAATATTTTAAAACTTCTATTGTTAAACCCTAGAAGAGGTTTCCACGTCAGAGCTATTGTAAGACAGGTTGATGCAGAAATTAATGCTGTAAGAAGAGAACTTGATAATCTTTATGAAATAGGTTTAGTCACAAGAAGGCAGAGTTCTAACAAGATTTTTTATCAAATAGAAACCTCCCATCCATTTTATTCTGATCTTTTAGCTCTTGTTGCAAAAGAAGTTGGTATAGGTAGTGAAATAATTAAAAATGAAAAAAAACTTGGAAATATTGATTATGCCGTGCTGTCTCTTGCTTTTTTAAGAGGTAGAAAATCAACTGCATTGGATGTGGATCTATTTGTTGTTGGTGATGTTAATCTTAATATTTTGCAGGAAATGGTTAAATCTGAGGAAGCTAGGATAAATAGGGAAATAAATTACTCTGTAATGGATATGGAAGAGTTTATGAGTAGAAAAAGAACAAATGATCCCTTTATATATAAAATTTTAACCCAAAGTAGAACAATGCTTATAGGGGATGATGAGAAGTTTTGTTCTGTCATTTAGACGGAGGGGGGGGTTAAATGCGCGGAAAATGGCTTTTTAAAGTAATTCTCATTTCTCTGATATTTTCAATATCTACATTAATTATTCTTCCAGAAATGCCCTTAATTTCTAATTCAAGTATGCTTAAGCTTGATTCAAAAATAGGTGGTTACAAAATAAAGCTAGGCAAAAAAGAAGGAAGTAAAGAGGTTGATCTTAGTGCTTTTAAAATGGGTTGGGGAATTGGGGAAAATAAAAAACTTACCTTCAAATTAAAAGAAGACATTGATGATAATGATAAAGATTTGGAAAAAAACGCTAATATTGTAAAAAACAGGTTATCTGTTGCAGGAATATCAGACTTTTCTGTCTACGTGGAAGATGATCAGTTGGTTGTAGTATTTCCAGAATATGAAAATGAAGGTAGGATAGGGAATTTAGTTGCAGGAAGTGGAAAAGTTATATTTAGAAAACTTAAAGAGCCTGAAAATTGGAAAGTTGAAGATTTTGCTAAATTTTATATGGATGTTAATCAGTGGGACGACACTGATATAAGGGAGTCTGATATAAGAAGTTTTGAGTATAGTGTAGGTCAGACAGGAAATTCTCAGATAAATATACTTTTTACAAATGAAGGTAGGGAAAAGTTTTACGATTTAGTCGCAGAAAACGTCAACTTACCTATAGGAATATATTTAAGCGATTTTAATTATCCTTTTCTTATGCCTGTAATGTCAGAAACTTTGCTGACTAGAAGGGATTTAGATCCTTTTGTAGGAAGCTCTTATCCTAGACAGACAGTTGAAGATGCTAATTTACAATTTAAAATGCCTTTAGATACAGAACTTTCTTATGGAGAAAAGTCTTCTTTGGAACCAGTGCTTGGGTACGATTTTTTGAAAAGTTTTCTAATTGCCGTTACGGTAAGTTCCCTTTTAATCGGAATTTTTATGATTATAAAATTTAAATCACATGGTTTTATAAGTATAATGTCAATGTTTTACTCAGTGGTGTTATTTTTAGCTTTGTCTAAAATTCTTGGTATCCCTCTTGGGTTGCAGATGGTTTTTGGTTTACTGATGCTTGTTGGAGCTATATATTTTTCAAGCTACATTTTGTTATCTGATATTAAAAATAACATTTCTCAAGGCAAACCCTTTGATCTAGCTTTCAATCATACTTTTGGTGGGGATAAAGAGAGATCCTTTATTCCAGCACTTGCACTCTTTATTATATTTATTGTTTCATATGTTGTTATGTCCGGCGGTACTACAAAGATGCTTATATTTACAATGTCTTTAACAACACTTTCCTTAATTATATTCAACTTGTTCTTTTTTCCTACTTTAATGTGGGTTTTAGGAGATAAAGAGAAATGATGATATTTCTACTTCCGTTTTTTGAATATATAAAAATAGTACTAGTTTTTGTTATATGCACTGTGTTGTTTCTATATTCCATGGCGAGAGATAAAGTTACTAAGAAATATTTTAAACAAATTTCTTTGTGTTCCTTAATAATTTACTTTGTGAATATACTTTTGTACGTATTGTTGTTTTTTGTATTTAGAAAGTTTCTATATATCTCTTCTGATAATTTTGAATTAATACCATTTGTATTTTTGTTGGTATTAGGCCTCCTAGAGGTTTTTATAATAGTCACATCTTATAAAGAAATTATTCTTAGATCAAAGAAAAAAGAGGATTTAAAAAATGTTTGTTCCAAGGTAAGGAAGAGTACTAAAACATCGTTGATTTGGCTTTTAATTGTTTTTTTGATTCCTTTGCTTTGTCTATTGATTTTAGGAAACGGTAAGTTAGAAGTACTTTTGATTTTATTACTTTCGTCTTTAATACCTGTTTCTATAAGTTCTTTTATCGTTTTTCCAATATTACTAAAAAGAATAGAAAATTCTCTTCGTTAAAATTTTTAAATAAGTGTAATATATGCCTGTGTATAAATGGAATATCATTGAAAAATACGATGAACATAAAGATCCTGCCATATCTATATTAGAAAGTAGGGGTGTGGAGAACATTGAGGAATTTTTATATACCCCATCTTTGAATAATTCCTTCAAAGATTTTTCACAAGAATTTAAAAAATCACTAGAGAAAGGTAGGGATTTTGTAAAAGAAGCCTTGGATAAAGGCATGTCGTTGGTTATTTTTGGAGATTATGATTCAGATGGTATAAATGCCACCGCAATTTTGTATAACTTCTTTAAATATGAAAAAGGATATGAAAAAACTTTTTATTTTATTCCAAATAGATTTGAGCATAGTTACGGTCTTTCTAAAGGGGCAATTGACGACGCATTAAAAAGAATACCAGAAGGTGATAAAGCTCTGTTTATAACGGTTGATGTCGGTATTACTGCTGTTGAGGGGGTTTCGTACATAAAAAGTTTGGGGCATTCTATTATTCTTACTGATCACCACCAAAAGCCCGATGAAATGCCTAATCCCGATGTTTTAATTTGGAATGATACAGTGTGTGGTTCCGTTATATCTTGGATATTTTCCAAAGCTTTGGGATCAAAAAGTGTTGAAAGTGTAGCTAACTCAGCTGTTGCAACTGTAACTGATCTTTTACCTATGGTCGGTTTTAATAGAGTTGTTGTTAAAAAAGGTTTAGAGGTTATGAACACTAATCCTCCAATAGGTTTAAAAAAGATACTTCAGGTTTCTGGTATTGGAGATGTAGAAATAACAACATATGAACTTGGGTGGATAATAGGGCCTCGTTTAAACGCCGCAGGTAGGTTAAAAAATTCAGATGATGCTATTAAACTCTTAACAGAAAAGGATGAGTCTTTGTTAGAAGGATATGCTAAAGGTTTAGATTCAAGAAATGTTGAAAGACAAGAAAAGACTTTAGAAATGTATAACCTAGCTTCTAATATTGATGAAAGTGACTTGCCAAAAATTATTTTTTCATCAAATGAAGATTATCATGAGGGAGTTATTGGCTTGGTTTCAGCAAAAATCACTCAAAAATATTATAGACCCTCGGTGGTGATCTCCTTGGAAGATGGTGTTGGTAAGGGGTCTGTTAGGTCCATACCTGGAATTAACATCATAGAGATTTTAAGAAAATTTGACGATTTATTTGTGGATTTAGGAGGTCATCCTATGGCAGGTGGTTTTACAATTGAACAAAAGAACATACCAGAAATGGAAAGAAAGGTCTCTGAGTACATAAGCAAAGAATTTAATGATGAGGTTTTTGTACCAGTTTTGAATATAGACTTAGAAGTTCCTGGGAAATTTGTTGATGTTAATTTTCTTGAGAATATAGATAAATTAAAGCCGTTTGGCACAGGAAACGAGCAGCCCGTTTTTTTATCTAGAGAAATGGGCGTAGTTAACGTTGATATTATAGGTAAAAATAAGGACCATCTGAAAATAAAATTGTTTGATGGTGATAATTACCATAAGGCAGTATTTTTTGGTGGTGCTGCCCATGTTGAAGATTTTGTAATTGGTGAAAAATTAGATATCGTTTATACCTTGAGTAAAAACGAGTACAATGGTAATAAGTATGTTGACTTAATAGTAAAAGATTTTAGAAAGATATAAATATGGAAAGAACTCTCATTAAAAATTTAAAAGAAAAAATAGGTCAGGAAATAAAAATCTCTGGGTTTGTACAGGCTATAAGAAATCAGGGTGGGATAAAGTTTATAGTTATGAGAGATGTTACAGGAACTGTTCAGGTAGTCTTTTTAAAAGAAAACAAAGAGGTTTTTGATATGGTTAACGATATATCTCTTGAGTCGGTGGTATCTATAGAAGGTTTGTTAAAAGAGGAGAAACAAGCTCCAGGTGGCTTTGAGATTCAAGCTAAAAACATGATTGTTTTGTCCAAAGCAGAGATGGGTTTACCTATACCAGTTGTTGAAGAAAAAGGAGGTGAACCAACCGAGGTTCCTACTAGACTTGATTGGCGCTGGATTGATCTTAGAAAAGAAGAAAACCTTTTAATATTTAAAGTTTGGACAGAGTTGGAGAGGGGTTTTAGGAAGCACTTTGAGGACTCTGATTTTATACAGATTTACACCCCTTCCTTAATGGGTACTGCTAGTGAGACAGGGGCGGATGTTTTTAAGTTACAGTATTTTGAAAGAGAAGCTTATTTAGCACAATCACCTCAGTTTTATAAACAAATGGCTCAAGCCTGTGGGTTTGAGAAGGTTTTTGTTATGGGACCTGTTTTCAGAGCTGAGCCTTCATTTACTGCTAGACATATGACTGAGTTCACAGGGTGGGATTTTGAAATATCTTATATTAATTCTCATCTTGATGTTATGGAAGAAGAAGAAAAGCTTTTGGTGGCGGGATTTTCTAGATTAAAAGAAACCTTCTTACCTGATATAGAAGTTCCTTCTATGCCTTTTCCTAAGATTACTATGAAAGAGGCAAAGGAGAAGCTAGAGAAATCTGGTGTTATTGGTGGTAGAAAATATGATTTAACTGGAGAAGAGGAGGTTGAACTTAGTAGGTTAATAAAAGAAGAAACAGGTCATGATTTTGTCTTCATAACTGATTGGCCTATTGAAGCAAGACCTTTTTATCATATGAGATATGAGGATAATCCTACTCTTACCAAGAGTTTTGACCTACTTTACAAAGGTTTAGAGATAACCACCGGATCCCAAAGAGAGCATAGATATGATGTTTTAATATCACAAGCAAAGGAGAAAGGTATGAGTATAGATTCCATCCAATATTATCTTGATTTCTTTAAATACGGTTGTCCACCACACGGTGGGGTTGGTATAGGTCCGGGGAGATTGGTAATGAAGATATTAGATATTGCTAGCGTTAAAGAAGCTACCTTCCTACCCAGAGATGTAAAAAGATTGAAGCCTTAATAAAATGACTTCTAATGTTTCTATTTCTATCAAAAGGAGGCTATTATTAGCCTTAACAGAAGGTGTTATAAAATTACTTTGGTTTGTAGATAAAGTAACTAGTTTAGACATTAGATATTTACCTAAAGCGTTTTTCTATGTTTTAATTTTCTCAATATCTTCGGGATTTTTTCTTTTCATAGGTTATTCAATGAAGACGGGGTATTTGAGTAATATAGTTTATGAAAAAATCTCTCCAGATTATGTACCAACTCCCGCTGTTGTAATCAAATATCCTGTACATAAAATTCCTTATTCCAATCTGGATATTTCCGCTAGGTCTGCTGTAGCTATAGATAAAAAAACAAATAAAATTTTATTTGAAAAAAACCCAGATGAGAAGTTACCCCCAGCATCTACTGCTAAATTAATGACAGCTTTAATAGCTAAGGATCTTTACGATGAAGATGAAGTTTTGACAGTTTCTAAAAGTTGCACACAAGTTGATAGTACAAAGGCCATGTTGAAAGAAGGAGATGTTTTTACAATATCAGATTTAATAAAAAGCATGTTAATAGGTTCTGCAGGAGATTCTGCCTGTATCATAGCCAGTTCAAAAATAGACGAAAAGGAGTTTGTAAATAAAATGAATGACAAGGCTCAAGTATTAGGTATGTCTTCCACTAATTTTTCTAATCCAATAGGGCTTGATGGGGTAGATAATTCTCAGCACTCAACAGCAAAAGATCTTTATAAACTGTCTAAATATGTAACTTCCTTCTCTGACTTAGAAGATATTGTGGGAACTAAATCTTTTACAATGCACCCAGTTGGGGAAGGGGATTTTTTAACAATTACTAATACCAACAAGACATTGTGGAGTATAGATAATTCTGTAGGTGTTAAGACAGGTACTACTAGAGGAGCTGGGGAGGTTTTAGTTTATGAATATAGAGATGACGAAAAGGATATTTTTATTGTTGTTATGGGAAGTAGGGATAGATTTACTGATACAGAAAAGATATTAGATTGGGTTAACGAGCATTATATTTGGAAATAATTATCTTGTAGGGACAGCAGCTTGTTTTGTCCACTGACCTGTTATTGCTGGGAAGTATAATGTTATATCCCCTCCACCAGAATCTCTTGAGGTGTATTTACCAGAAAAAACATAAATTGGCTGGAGATAGGTTTGATATTCTGGAGTTTCGTAATATGCCAGATATATTTTATCTATCAATATTTTATCGACAGTGACTGGTGTGTAATTCTCAAATGGGTTTAGATTAGTTGGTTTTACACCCACAATGACACCTTTTCCTGTTTTTACAGATTCCCATGCTTCTTGGACAGTTATAATTGGATATGTAGCATTGGTATTAGTTTCTAATTGCCAGAAATCTGCTTCTAAGATCGGGTTGCCTAATACCCCAACTGTTCCTGCTTTTGCGATAATAACTCTAAGCATACCCTTGTACGGATTTGGCCCTAAAATGGGATATTTTTCTAAGAATCTATAAAAATCAACCATAGCTACCTGTGCTTCTAATTCATTATCTGTTTTAACTAATCTATTGTTTACATAGTATCCAAAAGTCACTACTTGAGATCCGCTAGGATATAGACCATCATCAAACCTGTATATTGATGATAATTTTCTTGAAGCAATGCCTGTAGCCTCACGTGTGTTTAAAGATCTTGGAGAGTAATAACTACTCTTACCATTCATGTTAGTTTTTAATTCAATCGCTCTGGTGTTTATATCTATTTTTAAAGTACTACCGTATTGAGAGTTTCTCCATCTATATACAGTTCCTTTTAAATCTGATACCAAATTCTCATTTTCAAAACCAAGAGTTTTGGCCTCTGATATGGCATTATTACCCGCTAAATAAGAATATTGCTGAGGTTTAAATTTATAAACCTTCATTTTATCTGGGAGATTACCGGGAAGTTTTGCATTTGCAGTATTAAGAACGTACTCAGGGTTCTCATTTGTTATTCTTTTTTTAACAAACTGTAGTTGATCAAGTTGGTTGTATATTGGGTTTGGTGGGGTTTTCTTTACAAAAATAGCCTTAAAAAGTGAAACAGATCCAGGAAAAATCACCAGAGTTAGGATGTAATACCCTGCAATTATAAATATGAGATATTTAGAGAATTTTTTAATAAATTGGGCAGTCTTTGTAAGATTCATCAACATAATTTTAGCAGAAAGTATCGTTTGTCGGTAGGTTATTTGTTTGATGTTAGTACTAAATTTTCGTGATAAAATCCAAGTTATGAAGATGAGAACAAGAATGGCCCCCAGCCCTACAGGGGAAATACATGTAGGAAGTATAAGAACTCTTTTGTATGATTACGCTTTAGCAAAACAATCTGGAGGTGAGCTTATACTTAGAATTGAAGACACAGATCAAAGTAGATATGTTAAAGGCTCTGTAGAGAGAATACTTAAAGTTATTAAGGATTTTGGTTTAAATTGGGATGAAGGCCCTGAGGTTGGTGGTCCTCACAGCCCCTATTTTCAATCACAAAGATTAGATATATACAAAAAGTATGCTTTAGAATTAGTGGAAAAGGGTGTAGCTTATTATTGTTTTTGTGATGAAGATAGATTAGAGAAAGTTAGAGAGGATCAAAAAAGACTAGGTGCTGTTCCAAAGTACGATAAATTTTGTCTGAATTTAAGTAAGGAAGATATAGAAAAAAATCTTAAAGAAGGAAAACCATACGTTATAAGATTAAATGTTCCTAAAGATGAAATGATAGAGTTTGAGGATGCAATTATTGGTAAAGTTTCTTTTCCCTCAAATGATGTTGATGACCAAGTGTTGTTGAAGTCAGATGGGTTTCCTACGTATCATTTAGCTGTAGTGGTGGACGATCATCTTATGGGAATTACACACGCATTAAGAGGTAGGGAGTGGTTACCTTCAACTCCAAAACATATCTTGTTATACAAGTACTTTGGTTGGGAAATGCCAAAATTTGTACACCTTCCGTTGCTTAGAGAAGTAGATAGCACTAAGAAGTTATCAAAAAGGTTTGGATCCGTGCATGCCATGGGTTTTCTAGAGGACGGTTATTTACCAGAAGCTTTATTAAACTTTATGATGTTTTTGGGTTGGAATCCAGGGACGGAACGAGAGATTTACTCTTTAGAGGATTTTATAAAAGATTTTTCATTAGATAAAGTTCAGAAATCAGAAATGGTTGCTTTTGATAGACAAAAGCTTTTGTGGTTTAACGGTATGTACATAAGAAACCTCCCATTAGAAGAATTGTGGAGAAAGTTGAATTCTTGGTATAAGGAATATTCAAAAGACAAGCCTAAATTTAGTAAGAGTACTGAACCCTTTAACTTAAAGGTTTTGGATTTGGTTAGAGAAAGGATGAAAAAGTTATCCGAGTTTAACGACCTCTCTGAGTATTTCTATGAAAAACCAAAAGTAGATAAAGATGCAGTAATTAAGTTCTCAGAAAATAAAGATAGGGCAAAAGAAATAATAGATAATTTTATAAGTGTTTATGAAAATGTAAGTTCTGAAAACTGGAACATTGAGTATTTAGATAAAATATCACATGAAAAATTAACAGAATTTTCATATAAACCAAAGGAAGCTTTTATGACGATAAGATTTGTAGTTACAGGAAAAGATCATACCCCGCCTTTATTTGATGTTTTAGGGCTGATAGGAAAAGATGAAGTTTTGGATAGACTAAGAAAATTTAAATTATAACGTCGTAAAATCTACGTAATTTCTCCTAAAAATAGAAAATTCTCGTTGATA
>Ga0116174_10004060_pt1 | contig 11742 bp, 9 predicted proteins | sample AD_UKC087_MetaG_FD_89801 | JGI IMG/M metagenome (GOLD analysis project Ga0116174, IMG submission 89801) | Active sludge microbial communities of municipal wastewater-treating anaerobic digesters from USA - AD_UKC087_MetaG | ecosystem: Engineered > Bioreactor > Anaerobic > Digestate | place: USA...
CAACGCCGTAGGCCAGCGCCTTGGGGGCATTGGCGCCGAGGTATTTCATCACCGAGGCCTGACTTACAAACACCGCGATGGCCCCGGCAATCAGAAACGCCGGGATCAGGCACAACAGCACATGTTCCCGGGCATACCATTTCGCCAGATGAAGCGACTCCATCACAGCATGGTCGAACCGGGTCCAGCCCAGCGGAAGAAAGAAAAGGACCAGGAAGACCGCCACGATCGACGCAAACGGTTTCCATTCCTGTTTCCAATCGGCCACGTTACTATCCTTATTGGGCAAACAACCAAATTGCGGACGACAGGCCACCAAAAAAATCGGTTCGCGCAGGTTTACGATTCGATCGCCGCCAGGGCTTCCGCCGCCTTCTGCTTCATGACCCCCTCAATGCAGGAAAACAGCTTCAGTACACAGGGCGTCCGCAGCTTGTAAAAGACCATGAGGCCGCGCTTGTCATCCTGCACGATGCCGGCGTTCTTGAGCAGGGAGAGGTGTTTCGAGACGGTCGAGATATCCGCACCGACCAGTTCCGTCAGTTCGCACACGCACTTTTCGCCTTTGGCCAGCTCATCCACCAGGAACAGCCGGGTGGGATGGGCCATAGCCTTGATGATGCGCGCCCGCGCCTCGTACCGTGCCAGGGTCTTTGGGTCCATGGGTGCCTCCTCGGTTGCTTGGCAATTATACCAAATAAGAAATAACGGCGCAAGTCGTGGCGCGTGACGGTCCCGGGGCGTGTGCCGCGCTATTCCTCGTGAGGACCAGCCAGGGCCCGCACGCCTTCCGGAATGGCGTTGGCGTCGAGGACGACGTTCCGGTTCTCGGCGCCGTCGAGGCACAGGAAGGTCTCGACGTTCTCCCCGACCATGCAGCCGCGGATCAGGGCGTCCCGGACGTTGCGGCAGCCGAAGAGCATGGGCTGTCCCGGCGCCGCCTGAGCTCGAAAGCCGTCGATATCGAGTCCCTGGACGTCATCGCAAAGCAGGGCGGGCCGGCCATCGGACTGCTCGAAGGCAACCTCGACATTTTCCAGGCGCAGGTTGCGCACGTGGCGCACGAAGAAGCCGTAAGCGGGCAACGGACCGAACATGGAGTGCTCGGGATACTTGTCCTCGTTTTCGGGGACGCCGTAGGGGGCATCGCTCGCTTCCCCGCCGCCGGCAAAGGAGAAGCGCAGGTTGCTGAGAGTCACATTTTCGACGCAATGGCCGGGGATGCCGGTGATGGAGCTCCCGACGGGGCCGGCGCCGGAGGCTTCGATGGCGGTCACGGTCACGTTACGCAGCAGGCCCACCCCGGGAGGGTCCATGCCTTTGACCGGGGGCCGCGCGCGATTGCCGAGCCGGATGAACAGCGGGCATCCGACATTCTTCATGGCCAGGTTCGAGACGACAATGCCGTCCATGACGCCGCCGTCAACCACCTCGAGCGCGACGCCCGCCAGGCCGTTGTCATAGACCACGCAATTGCTGATGGCGATCTGCTGAAAGCCGCCGTTGGATTCCGTGCCCATTTTGAGGGCATTGCACTGGCTGCTGAGAAGGCAGTTGGTGATGACGACGTTCTTCGTGGGCCGGAACGCCGTGCTCTTGAGGACGATGGCGTCGTCGCCGCTGCAGATGTCGCAGTTGCTGATGGCCACGTTCTCGCAACAGTCGATGTCGAGGCCGTCATTGTTCTTATTGACCCGCGCGCGAATCGTGACCCCGTCGACCGTCACCGCGTCGCAATCGAGGAAGTGAACGGTCCACATGGGACTGTCGCGCAAGGTAACATCCCTCATGCGGACGTTACGGCACGAGATGATGCGGATCAGATACGGCCGCACCTTATACTCGCCCGAGAACGCGGCGCCCTGACCGTCGACAACGCCGGGGCCTTCCAGGCCGACATCCTCGGCCTTTTCAGCGTACAGCAGGCTCCGCGTCGTGTAATTGTCGGTATAGGAACGGAATTCCTGGACGGTTTCCGGGTAATCCTCGAGACGCGTGCTGCCCAGGAGCACCGCCCCGGCCTCCAGATAGAGCCGTACGCGGCTCTTCAGGAACAGCGTGCCGGAAAGATAGCGGCCGGGACCGAGAACCACCATTCCCCCGCCGGCTTCGTGGCACGCGTCGATGGCCTTCTGGATGGCCGCGGTGTCGAGGGTCTCGCCATCGCCCGCCGCGCCGTGTTCGCGAACGTCAAAGACGGCGGCGAACGCCGCGGCCGGCCAGAGTCCCGTGAATGCCACAAAAAAAGCCACCGCGACCGCCAGGAACCGCCGGTTTTCGTTGCATGCCCGCTTGCATGAAGTGACCATGACCGCCTCCCCCATCAGCTCTACGGGGTTCGCCCCGTGAGCCTGTCGGAAAACCGTTTCAGTACATCCATGTTCTCGGGCGGGCCCTCGAAATTCCAGGCTTCATGGACGTCGATCCCGTCGAACCCGTTTTCAAGCACGCGCGATGCCCAGTCCTTCATGCGCTGATCCAGTGCGGAGGGCTCCGCGGGAAGCCACTCCGAGAACAGGTAGAGTTTCGTCTTGCCGGCACAGTACTCCCGGTAATGCGCGGCGGCCCATTGAAACAGGTCCTGCCCTTCGGCACGCTGGATGTCGGGCTTTACCGACCAGTACGCGTGTCCGGGACTTGACGCGATCTCGTAATCCGCGAGAATGAAGGCGTCCGCGATTCCTTCATCAACCAGGGTCTTCCAGTGATTGCTATAGCACACCACCTTGTGCGTGCTGAAATGGGGGTCGACCGTGAACTGGGTATGCCGGCCGAGCTGGAGTCCGATCCAGAGTTCCTTGCCCTGGCCGTGGCAGAGCTCGGCCAGTTCCCGGTAAAGCTGCACGACAAACTCGCCCTTGATGTCGTGCCATGCCTCCCGGTCGAAATCCTCAGCGGTGCGGATGTCGACGCCGTAGCGCGCCTGGAACGCCTCCACAACGGGCTGTTCGTAACCGTAGAAATCGGTTTTGTGCGAATTGGGCACGTGACGGCAATGCGCGCTGGTCGAACAGTGGATGCCGTCGGCGCCGAGCGCAAGCAACTCCTTTGCCTGGGCTACGCAGAACGCGCGCGCCTCGGGAAAGGCATAACTGATCAGCCCCGGAAACCGCAGTTTCCCGTCGCGGGCCGTCCAGACACAATCAGGATTCTCCTCGAGAAACTTCGAGCGGTAGCCCGGATAGAAGTTGTCGTACATGTCAATCCACACCATGGCTTTCATGCCGCGCTTGTGGGCGGCCTTGATGAACGCCTCGGGCGGATTGCATGCGTCGATGAACGCCCGGTACCGGTTCAGGACCTCTTTGCGGAGCGAGATGTACGCTTCCACGTCGCCAAGCATGGTCGATTGATGGAGCCGGGCGTGGTCCTCATCGAATTGCATGGGATAGCTCAGCGAGGTGCGGTACGGCAACAGCCCCAGGTACCCCATGCGAATCAGGAGGGCCTCGCACCCGCTCTCGTGCAGACGGCCCACAAGGGCCTCCACGTCGGCCTCGGTCATGGGTTGCGGGCGGCCGTAGACCTCGTCGTTGATATCCACGTCAACGATTACGGTCGGAGCGTTGACCGCCGCAGCGGCCGCCAGAACAACAAACGGCAAGACAAATACGGGCATGCATACCCCCTCACGCACAGACAAGCTGCATGGTGGTTTGAAGGCCAATTTCAACCGTTCTACCGAATCGGCCCGGGAAAAACAAGAGGGAGGCCCCGAACGGGACTTGGGAGAATAACGATACTAACTATTTGTGGAGATTGATGTTATGGCGCGGTTCGAGTCTTGGTCAAACCACGAATTATGCGAATACGCCCTGTGTTCTGAACAAAAACCTCGAATGTCCAGAAAACGGGTGGACAAATTCGACCTTTCGTCGTAAAATTCAGGTGATGAGAGCCCATGCAGGGAGATCGGGCTGCGTGGGTGAGCGTACGGGAGTTGAAGAGCAGCGCGCTCGCAACGGGCCTTGGGATCGTGGTCCGGTTTCATGCGATATCGTGGTTGCAGCCGGCCCAGGACCGGCGCGCTGCGCGCTGCTTTTCTCCCTGGCGCACGGGTTGCAAAGATGCCAGGAGTTCTCTCGGGCGACGCCATCCCCGAAACGCGGCCTCTCCTTCGACGGGTTTGCCGTCACATGGGCGTGCAATGCGGCTGTGTTGTTCAGGAAAGGAGAGCGTTCATGAAGAAGTGCGGTTTCACCCTGATCGAGCTGCTCGTCGTCATCGCGATCATCGGTATTCTGGCGGCGATCCTGCTCCCTGCACTGTCGCGCGCGCGAAGCAGCGCGACGCGCCAGCTGCGCCAATAACCTCAAGCAGTTTGGCCTGATTTTCAAGATGTACGCCAACGAATCCCCGGGCGAAAAATGGCCTCCGATGGAGCGCAAACATGCGGGGACCTGTCTGGACGGCATCGTGAATTCCCAAGTGGGCCCCTTCATCAACCAGAACCACGTGTTCCCGGACGGGCCGGCCTTGTACCCGGAATACTGGACCGACGTGAACATCGCCAAATGCCCGTCGGATCCGCAGGATGACGAGTTTGAGTATTATTTCGGCGTCTACAGCACCACCAACCAGATCGAACCCTGCCGGTTCTGGGACATTTCGTACCAGTATTTCGGCTGGGCGGTCCAGCCCAAACACTACCTGCCGGATCTGGACATGCTGAACGACGTCAACTTCAACCCGCTGGTGAGCAGCCTGGCGTTCCTGCAAGGCGTTGCCCAGGGCCTGACGGTGAATAACCTTCCGGTCGGCACGCGACTGCCGCAGAATGATCCCTTGTGGGCAGCCCTTCACGAAAACGACATCAGTCTTCTCGACGGCCAGACCATCTACCGTCTCCGCGAAGGCATCGAGCGGTTCATGGTCACGGACATCAACAACCCGTCGTCCAGTACGCTGGCGCAGAGTGAGCTGGTGGTCATGTGGGACATTTCGGTGTGGCCGACGGACCCGGTCGCCGGTACTCCGTCGTTCAACCACCTGCCCGGCGGCGGCAACATTCTGTATATGGATGGGCACGTGGAATTTGTGCGGTACCCGGGCGAATTCCCCATCTGCGCGTCCTGGGTGGCGATGATGAATTTCCTGGCGATTGCGAACAATCCGTACTGACGCCCGGGAATTCGTGCGGCATGACGACGGCGGCCGCGGGGGTGTTCCCGCGGCCGCCGGTTGTTTCTGTGCGGCATCAGGCCCGCCGGACGTCCGCCCGCCCTATTGGCCTTCCAGCCATTCGAGATCGGCAAAGTCTTTGGCCCTGCCGAGCGCCTTCTTGTTTGCAATCAGGTGGTCGCGGCTCAGCATCCTGACGGGAAGCCCTTCGAGCTCCGCGCTGACGGCTTCGGCCCACGCATCGTCAAATGTCACGCCGGTCAGCGAGGTGAGCAGATCGATGCGGTTGGGCGGAAACCCGAGCTGGATGACCTGATGTGCCTCGGAGAAGTCCTTCGCGGTGAGTCCGGTGTCCGCGAACCCGAACGCGCGGATGGCCCGTTCCATGCGCGTGGCGTTCTCGCTGGATACCCGCAGGAAGAGATCGATGTCGCCCGTGTAGCGCGGGCAACCATGGTAGGCCATGGCATGCGCGCCCACAACGACGTATTCAACGCGGTGGGAGTTTAACAATTCGATAAACGCGCGCAAGTCGGGATGCAGTGCCATGGTTGCCCCTTTCAACCAGTTCCAGCAGCAGATCGAGCCGTTGTTGCGGCGTCAACGCCCGGTAATAGGCCCGATCGGCTCGTTCGGCTTCGCCATGTGTCCGAAATGTGCGTACGCGACTCTCCATGCCTCCAGTGTAGCAGGAAACGGCCCCTCATGACCATGGCATGCCCGCATTGGGCTTGAGATGGACCGGCCACACCCGCAATTCGCGGCGGGAACGTGCCCGTTTGGCGTTGCCAGTGCCTCCAGAGGATAGTAAGATGGTGTCGCGGCAGGACGAGCGACGGTGCGGTTTCGCGCCGGCAGATGTGCGGATGGGACACCAAACCCAGAGGAAGGAACGCGATGAAGACGCATGGTTTGACCGCGGCGGTTGTGGTTCTGACGGCGCTCGCGGGCTGCGGAGGCCCGGACACCGCATCGCAAGCGCCGCGAAGCCTGGAAAGCCCGCGGACGGGAGCACCGGCGGCTGAAGCGACGATCGGTGTGGCGTTGCTGACGCGCACGCACCCCTTTTACCAGGACCTCGAGGCCGCGATGCTCGCGGAGGCCGAGGCGCAGGGGTTTGAACTGCTGGTTTCGACAGGTGAATTCGACGTGGCCCGTCAGAAAGACCAGATCGCCGATTTCATCGTCCGCAAAGTCGACGCCATTGTCGTGTGTCCGGCGGACTCCACATCCATTGGCACGTCCGTGAAAGCCGCCAACGCCGCCGGAATCCCCGTGTTCACGGCAGACATCAAGTGCCTGGCCGAAGGGGTTGACGTGAAATGCCATGTGGCCACGGACAACCTTGAAGGGGGACGCCTGGCAGCGCAGGCGTTGCGGGAAGCCATCGGCGGTTCCGGGCAGGTGGCCATCATCGACAATCCCGAGGTCGAATCGGTGCTCATGCGCACCCAGGGATTCCGGGAAGCGCTGGCCGGCACGCCCGAGGTGGAGATTGTCGCGGTGCTGCCGGGGGGTGGTGTGAAGGACAAGGCATTCAAGGCCGCGGAAGACATCCTGCAGGCGCACGCCGACCTCGACGGGATCTTCGGGATCAACGACGATTCCGCCCTGGGCGCCCTGGCCGCGGTCGAAAAAGCGAACCGACAGGGCGGGGTCAAGATCGTGGGGTTCGACGCGGTTCCCGAGGCGCGCCAGGCCATCAAAGCGGGCAAACTCCACGCCGACGTGATCCAGAAGCCAGACGAGATCGGCCGGAAGACCATCGAAGTCATCGCGAAGTATATGGCCGGCGAAGAGATTCCCGGCGAGATACTGATTCCCTGCGCCTTGTTCACAAAGGAGAGTCCTGAGGAGTAAGCCGGTTTCGCGGCATCGAATGAGGTCAACAGCCGTCAAGCCGGGTGCGATTGGGGGATAGGGTGCGTCTATCGAGCGCGACATGGTCTCGCCTGGTCTCGAATTACGGGATGCTGTTCATCCTCGTGCTGCTGTGCGCCTATTTTTCCGTCGCGACACTGACGGAGACGTATCCGGAAGGCGCGGACGCGGCTGAAGCCATCGCGGCACAGTTGACGGACACGCTGGCGGGGCCGGTGGCTGCCGCGGCAGGCGATACGGGAGCCGATGCGGCGTTCACGGAACGTCTGGCCCGCCTGCTGGGGCAGCGAGACCTCGAGGTGACCGTAGCGGCCGGAAGCCCTCGCGAAGTGCGCGCCGCCTTTGAGAAGCTTCTGGCGGAAGGAAAAACGCCGGTACGCATTTTCACGACCCGCGAGGCCCACGCCACGGTAGCGCGGATCCAGGGCAATCTTCCCGGCCTTGAAGATGTCCCGCTCGTGGCGCCGCCCAGTCACACCTGGCCGACGTTTCTGAAGACCAACAACCTGCTGAATGTGGCGAACCAGATCGCGGTGATGGCCATCGTGGCGGCCGGCATGACCATGGTGATCATCACCGGAGGCATTGATCTTTCGGTAGGCAGCCTGATCGCGCTGTCCACGGTGGTCACGGCGTGGCTGGTTCGCCGCAACGGCGGGGTGGACGCCTCGACGGCGACGCTGATGGCGGCATCGCTGGGCGGGATCGCGATCTGTGCGAGTTTCGGCTCTTTCTCGGGCCTGATGATCACGCGGTTCGAGCTCCCGCCGTTTATCGCGACGCTGGCCATCATGCTCGTGGCGCGGGGATTCGCCTACATCCTCTCGGAAGGGCGGCCGATCTATGAGTTTCCCGAGCGGTTCACGTGGCTGGGCCGGGGCAGCATCGGTCCGGGCATCCCGGCGGCGGTGGCCCTGATGCTCGTGATCTATGCTCTGGCCTGGGTGCTCATGAGCAAGACGCGTCTCGGCCGGCACATCTACGCCGTGGGGGGCAATCCCGAGTCCGCCCGGCTTTCGGGCATCCCCAACCGTCGCGTGCTGATGTTCGTCTACACCGCCACGGGGGCCCTGGCCGGCCTGGGCGGCATCGTCATGGCATCGCAATTGAAAGGCGGCGCGGGAACGTACGCGCCGATGTACGAACTCTACATCGTGGCGGCGGCCGTCGTGGGCGGCACCAGCCTGTCTGGAGGCGAGGGCCGCATTCCCGGCACGCTGATCGGCGCGTTCATCATTGCCGTCATTCAAAACGGCATGAACCTGACCAACGTCGAGAGTTACACGCAGAATGTCGTGTTGGGGTTCGTTATCCTGGGCGCGGTGTTGCTCGACCGCCTGAAAAAGCGAGGTCTCGCGCTGCGCTGGTTACGGCGCGCGCAACCCGTGTAGCCTCCGCTGCCACAGGGCCTGCTCAGGAACCCTCGTTCGCCGGCGCCGGGGCAGGCACGTCGCAGGGAAGCGGCTTTCCGCCGGACGCCTTCTCGAGCACGTCGGCGATGCTGACGGGCACGCCGCCCTGGCGTTTGCTCTCGTCGGCGGCTTCCATGAACGCGAAGATCTCGATGGTCTCACGCGGAGACACGGGGACTTCGCGCGTCTTGAAGAACTTCGCCACTTCGACCAGCATCGGCCCGTATCCGCTTCCGGACCCCTGGAGCACGACGTCCTTCGTGCCGAAGATGATGACCTGGTTCGGCGTCGCCTGGTTGCGCAGACCGCGCAGGGTGCCCACCTTGCCGCCTTCCCAGACGCCGGTGACCACGTCGGTATTCTCGGTGTGGGTCCGCACCACGGTCTGCACGCCGGGTCCCATCACAGTGAACAGCGCCTCGGTGGCGTGGACGCCATACCAGAACAGGTCCGGATGATGCTCTTCCACGGTGGCGGGACCGTACGAAATGGCGCCGCGCAGCTCGCCGAAATCCTTCTGCATCATCTCCACCAGCCCGGGGTAGTAGCGGTACGAGGAGGAACTCCAGCAGGGAACGTTGTGCTCTTTGGCGAGCCGGTAAATCTCGATGGCATCGGCCAGTGAACCCGCCACCGGCTTGTCGATGTACAGGGGGAGCCCCGCTTTGATGACCGGCCGCGCCTGTTCGAGATGCGGGCGCCCGTCCACGCTCTCCAGCATCACGCCGTCCACGAGTGTGCACAGCTCTTCGATCGTGTCGACGATCTTCACGCCGTACGTATCGCGAATCTGCTCGGTGTATCCGTCCACACGGCTGGCACTGGATTCGATGTCGCTGCTGCCTCCCTTGAACGCCGCAACCACCTTGAATCCGGGGATGTGGTCCGGCGCGCCCGGGTCGTTGAAGGTCTTGGTGAACGCGGGCACGTGCGACGTGTCCAATCCGATCATGCCGATGCGGAACACGGCCTCTTCGGCCTGTGCCGCCCCCACAAACGCCGCCAGGGCCACGGCAGCAAGCACCAGCGAATACGCGCGCAACGATTTCATGGCAGGTCTCCCCTTCCTCATGCGGTTTTTCGAGACATTGTCGCAGATACACCGTGCAAAGGCAAAAACAAGACGAACACCCGGGCGCGATTCGGATAGGCGAGCCGCCCGGGCGGCCCTGCCGCTATTCTTCGAGCCCGTCCCGGGGTCCCGGAGCAGACTGCTTACGCGCCCGTGAAGGCTATTTCGCCAGCCTGTGCGCGTAGATGCCGGCATTGGCTTCCTTGACATGGCTCAGGAACGGCTCGTGGGGCACGTCGACCACGCTCACGAGGCCGATGCTGTAGTTCTCGCCGTCCATGTGGCGCCCGGTCAGGGGTTGATCGACGTACTCGAACCAATGGCACCCGACGAAGTTCGGATGCTCGGCGACGCTCCTGATGTACTGGGCGTAGAGTTCGCCGCATCCATCCTGATTGGCCGCGGCAACGAGGCCGGTATGGAACATGCCCCGATCCAGAGCGCCGAAATGGAACTCGCCGATCACCACCGGCTTGTCGATATCGCTCAACACGGAAGGCGGCACCATCGGCAGGTAGAAGTTGATGCTGACGACGTCCACCACGTCCGCGCACGCCTGCAACACGGGCTTGGGACAATAGAACGGGGTGAAGCGGCAGCCGAGGTAGAGCTGGTTCGGGGCGTGCCGGTCGATGGCCTCGGCGATGGTCTGGAAATAGTGGTGCGCGAAGGCATATTCAAACGCCTCGGCGTCGGCTTTGCAGGCATCCGTTTGCCGGTCGGGCAGCCGGAGGGCGTCCCACGATTCGGCCGCGGCGCCCCAGGCGGCATTGACCGCGTCGAGCGTGTCGTATTTTGCTTTCAGGCGGTCGATGAAGACCGCCCGCGCGGGCTGGTCGGGCGGACAACTGAGGGTCGAGGCTGCGATGGACGTCCACGACATCTCATTGTCAACGAAATAGCCTACGACGAGCGGGTTGGCGGCAAAGGGCGCGGAATCGCGCCGGATATTCTCATCCACACGCCCGGGAAACTCGGGGTCGAACACATCCATCATTTTCCCCCAGTATCCGGAGCTTGCCTCGAGCATACGGCCGCCGCGCGAGCCTGAGGTCACGGTGAAGGGCATGGTGCTCTCTCCGAGGACCTCGCGCGTGGACCAGTTCGCGATGGTATTGAACCCCCAGGCCGGAAGCCGTTTCAATGCCAATGCGCGGAACTCCCGTTCCCACGCATCGCCAAACTTGCGTTTCTGGTTCATGGCATAGAACCGGAGCGTCTGTCCCTCGCCGCCGATGGCCTCGGCCAGCATCATGGCGCGCTGATTGCTGTCCAGGAACTCGCCGAACGGGCCGCCGCTCTCCGGAACCCGCTCGAACCAAGTCTCCCGGCCGCTTACAAACGTCGCGTTGCCCGGATAAATGCAGTTTACGCCCAACGACATAAACAGATGCCCCTCAGGCGTGACCAGCCACCACTTGCCTTCGTGTTTTTCGGTGCGGAACCAGCCGGTGGCCTCGAGTTGCGGCCCGTCGGCCCAGCCGCCCAGCGCGTCCCGGCCGTTCAGCGCCGGCGCCGCGTCGAGCGCGGCCCGTTCCCGCGCGAGCTGTTCCTGCAACTCGCCTTCCGCGTGGATCTTTCCGGGCCACTCGGCATGCATGAACTGCCCGAACGCGTCCACAAACGGCATGGGCACGACCAGCGCGACGGGACTGTCCTCCTGGAAGGTGAGCAAATCATCCAGGAGCAGGCGTCCCGGTCTTCCCGGGTCCCGCACGACCACGGTGATGCTGGACGCGGCCGTGAGCCGGCCTTCGCTCGTTGCGCCGGGCATGGTGCGTGAAACCGGGCCAATCACCGGGATGCCGTGCATGCCCCAGTACGGGCCGCGGCCGTTGTTGCTGAAGTAGACGCGGAGCCAGTCGGTCTGGCCTGCCCCAATGACCGCTTTTCCGTCCATGGTGCGCGCATGGCCGTCGGCGGTCGCGCCGAACGCCGTGATCTCCAGCGTGAGCGCTGCATCCCCCGGGTTGGTGACCCGGAGCGCGAGACCCGCCGCGGACGTCCAGTCCCAGTCCGCTTGCGGACCACGCAACGCGATGCCCGGACGCGCCGCCGGCTCGAAGGTCAGTTCCAGCGCGGCGCCCGCGGCGCCGGAGACGGGAACGAGCCGGCAGGTCGCGTCTTTGGGCTCGATCCTGGCGAGCGCGTCACCGCTGTCGAACGCCTCGACAAGGGCCGCGCCCTCGGGAAGCGCCGCCGCATGCAGTGTGGACACCATGAGGCCTGCCGCCAGAATGTATGGTACCGTTCTCG
>Ga0116174_10004065_pt1 | contig 11736 bp, 8 predicted proteins | sample AD_UKC087_MetaG_FD_89801 | JGI IMG/M metagenome (GOLD analysis project Ga0116174, IMG submission 89801) | Active sludge microbial communities of municipal wastewater-treating anaerobic digesters from USA - AD_UKC087_MetaG | ecosystem: Engineered > Bioreactor > Anaerobic > Digestate | place: USA...
CCCGAGCACGCCGAGTGGCGAAGCGAATGAAAGTTGAAGTGTCGTTCGAAGCCGGCGCGCTTCTGCCAGACCGCGAAGAGGTGGCGCAGCTGCCGCGACGACAGGCGTCTGTGTTTGCGGCTGACGAAGAGCGGGGCGTCGCGCTCGACCGCGTGCCCGTCCGCTCGCTTCTGCTTGAGAAGCTTCTCGAGCTTGGCGCGCAGGGTGTCGTTGAGCACGATCTCCTGCGGCGCGGGGTCTTCGGTGGCGCGTTTGAAGACCCGCAAACGGACGTGGCGGCGGGAGCGCCCATCTGCGTCGAACACGTCGCCGATGTCGAGGGCCAGGATTTCGTGCTCGCGAAGGCCGGTGCCGAGCGCAAGGCTGAAGATCACGTGGTCGCGCCACCCAGCGGCGTGCTCGCCAGTGGTGCGCAGGAGCAGCGCGACTTCGCGCTCGGTCAGGGTGCGTGGAGGGCGTGCGATGGAGTCGACGTAGTTGCTCATGCGTCGATACAGGCTTCTTCCGGCGCGCCGAGCAAGGGAAAGTGGCAATGACGCTCGGCGTGGTGAAGCGCTCCGAGCAGGAGTTCGCGGACTGGCTTGCCGAGGAGTGGGGATTCCTCAGCGGCCTGGCGATGTTCGACGACGAGCCCGTGGAGCTCGAGCCCTACCAGGTCGCCTTCCTGCGCAACCGCTCCCGGTTCCGCTGGATCACGAAGAGCCGCCAGGTGGGCTTCTCGTTCGTGTTCGCCCTCGAGGCTCTGGCGAGGTGCCACCTGCGCGAGAAGCATACAGCGGTATTCGTCAGCTACAACCTCGAGGACGCGAAGGAGAAGATCCTCACGGCGCGCCAGGTCCACGAGGAGCTGCCGCTGGCGTACCAGAAGCGTCTGGTCGTCGACTCGAAGACTGAGCTCGCGTTCGAGTCGAACGGCGCGCACAAGCGCCTGTCGCGCATCCTGTCGAATCCTTCCAAGGCGCCGCGCGGGAAGCGCGGAGACGTCTACCTCGACGAGCTGGCGCACTACGTGACGGACCGCGAGGTGTATCGGGGCTCGACTGCGCTCATCCTCCGAGGCAACGGACAGCTCACCGGGTGCTCCACGCCGCTCGGGCGACGGGGCATTTTCTGGGAGATCGCGACAGAGGAGATCAGGAAGTACCCGCACCATCGTCGGCAGGAAGTGCCGTGGTGGCTGAGCCGGTTCTTCTGCATGGATCCGAAGCGGGCGGCCCTCGAAGCGCCCTCGATGACCACCGAGGAGCGCGTCGCCGCCTTCGGCAAGCAGCCCATCATCGAGCAGTTCGAGTCGCTCGCCCTCGAGGACTTCCAGCAGGAGCTCGAGTGCACCTTCGTCGATGAGAGCTACTCGTACTACGCCTACGATCTGATCCTGCCGAACACGAGCGACGAGCTTGTGCTCGCGGACGACTTCACCGACATCCCCGAGCCCGAGGGGCGCATCGTGGCCGGCTTCGACGTGGGGCGCACGCGCGACCGGTCGGAACTCGCGGTGTTCGAGGAGACGAGCGGGCGCTTCACCTGCCGCCTGCTGCGAACGTATGCCGAGGCGCCCTTCGCGGAGCAGGAGGCTGACCTGCGCCGGCTGCTCGAGGTGCTTCCCGTGGCGCGGCTGTCGATCGACCGGAGCGGGATCGGGATGAACCTCGCCGAGAACCTCGCCCGCGACTTCCCGCAGGTTGTGGCCGAGAACTTCACGAACGAGGCGAAGGAACGCTGGGCCACGGACTTCAAGATCACGCTGCAGCGTCGCGAGGTCTCGTTGCCGCGGAACAGGGATCTGGTCGCGCAGGTGCACTCGATCAAGAAGCGCATGCTGCCCTCGGGGAAGGTCGCGTTCGACGCAGAGCGTACATCGCGCGGCGGGCACGCGGATAGGTTCTGGGCGATCGCGCTGGCGTGTCAACGGGAGCGGGCAGGCAGACGGGGTGGAGGTGGGATGGAGATCGGGGTGCGAGTCATTGGCTAGGTTGCGATTTTGCAAGCGCCGGGAGCCGAGGCCCGAAAACCTTCTTGAATCTCAGCAGCCTCTCGATTGCCCACTTGCGGTACTGCTCCTGCTGCTCTGCCGAATCCTCGATCGAGCCCGTCGTGTAGCAGGCGACTCGACACGCTCGCCGCGAATCCAGGCGTTCCCACCTCAGTGGCTCGCCGAACTCCTTCTCCAGCGTCGCCTTGTCGCCGAGAAGGGCGTCGAACGCGGCCTCGTTCTTCGCGCGGTCGCCGGGGTCGATGTACACCTCCGCACGGACCTCGCCCCCCTGAGCAAAGCTCGTCGAGTATTGGAACCCGCGGGTACCAGAAGAGAACGAGTACCAGTTCTGCGGTTGTCCGACCTTGGCGTTGGTGAAGCGATGCTTCTCCCTGAGTTCGTCGATCAGAAGCTGGAAGTACTCCTGGTAGGACGAGCGCTTGCCAGACACCTCGTCAACGCCCGGCCCGCGCTTCGACTGTCGTGACCAGTTGTTCGGCGATGCTACCAGACGGAAGTTCACAGCAGGTTTCGAGTCGTCCACTTGCAGCAGCTCGATCACGACGCCGAAGTACTCGGTGGCTGCGCCATCGCCTCGATTCAGCCAATCGAGCGCCTGGCGATGTTCCTCGCGGAATTCGCGCGACACCCAGATGACGACGCTCGCCTCCAGCCCGGCTGCATACGTGATGAGCTGGCCGAGGTGGGAGTGGTCGGTCGGCTCGAGCTGGTTCTCGATCACGACGAGGCGATCCCTGCCCAGATCGCGCGCGAGGATGTCGGCGGCGAAGTCGCCTACGTCCGCCTCGCGGTCGACGACCTCGAGCTCCATCCCCAACGCCTCGCCCAGCCTTTCGATGCTCTCGACCAGCCAGGGCGTGAAGTCGTGTGCCTCATGCTTCCAGACCGTTCGCGGGTCCACTCGCTGGAGTTTTCCGAGCAGCATTGCCATGGGGAGAACATACGCTGGTCCGTCCCAGGAACGCAAACCGCGACGTCCCGGTGCGGTGAGCGGAGGCGGTCTGCCCGGATCACGCGCGCCCGACAGGCAGAGGGAGAGCAGATAGCGTCCGCGCGTCAGCGGGAGCTGGTTGTCGGGGTGAAGGCAAAGGCATGGAGGTCAGGAAGGAGGTCGGGCGGCTGGTGCTGGCGAGCGCGTGTGAGGCCTACTTCCACAACGGCCAACGGGTAAGGCAGAAGTTCATCATGTTGATGGTGCGTTCATCCACGTGGTCGCTTGTGAAGGGCGAGCCGCGGGTATGAATCGCAGCCGCGAGTTGTCGGGTAGACGCGAAACCGCAGTCCTTGTAGAGACTGTCGGCCGACGCTTTCTGCTCGGGGCTCTTCTGCTGTGCTGAGCTGTTGATCTGTTTTTCGACGAGGGTCAGATTCCCGAGCCGGTGAAGCTGAGAGCCATACGCCGTGCTGTCTTGAAAGCCGCGCCCGGGGAAGGTGAATGTCGGCTCTTGAGCAAGGACGTGGTCGATGGTGATGCCCTTGCCTCGCAGTGCCCGCAGCTCCGCCACGCTCAGGACGGGCATCGACTGCTGGGTTCTGACATGCTCATCGTATTCGAGGAGAAGATGGCGGGTGCCTTCATTCTCTTCGTACACGTTGCCCCGCAGCCTCGTTTTGAACTCCTCGTCCCACATGAACTTGGCGATGAAACCACGCATCCCCGCGGCAAGAACCGCGGCGCTGTACTGAGCCGCGTCGCGCGCCAGAATCGCCACGTCCTTCTCTGGCGAGGTGCCGCGTGTCTTGTACACTCGAACGTCTGCAATCTCGAGCATGTCCCGGAATGTGAGAGGGGGTGTCGTGCCGGCGACCTCGTCGAGCAGTCCGCGCATATGGAGACGGATCGCGAGCGGGTAGAGGTACGTTGAGAGCTCGAGCGTGGTGAAGAGCTTGTAGAGTTTCGCGTCCACCTGCGCCTGTTTCAGAAGATCCTGAAATCCCTCGTAGAAAGCTGCGAGGTCCTTCGAGTAGTCATCGATCAGAAGTCCCAGAGAATCGAGTGAGTTCGGGGTAGTCTTGCTGTCGGCGACGTAGGACTTCACCTGAGGCTTCAGATAGTCATTCAGTATGCCCTCGGGGGTTATCCCGTAGTCGTGCTGCTCGCCAGGGTATGCGATGTAATGGTAGCGAAGGATCGAATCCTCTGTGAACTTCCGCTGCGAAATCAGCGATACCCCCAGTCTCGGCTCCTGCGCGATTTCCTTAATCGCATCGTACGCGTGGAACACTCTTCCGAAGCGATCGTTCAGTGCTTCATCGAGGCGACCTCCGAGGTACTTGCTGGAGGCATATATCAGGAAGCTCTTGATCTTCTCGAGCACGGATAGAGGCTTCCCGCGGTCGTTCACGGTCTGGAAGATCCGAATCGCGTTCCCTTCGTTATCCTCGACGAACTCCATCACGTTCAGCCTGCCGATGCCGTCGATCCATCTCGGGATGGCGCCATTCTGTTGCGCGAGCTCAGTCACAAGTGCTTCAACGCGCCCGAAACCCTGTAGCAGCCTGCGTTGACTCTGCGTAGCAGCCTCGGGATGGGATCCTGAAAGAACCGCCCGAAAGAATTCGTCGTTCGACCCCAGGAGCGTCAACCGGCGCTTGTCGCCATTGTGTATGTACTTGTCCTCAGCAACGATCCTGAGCCGTTCGGTCGTTGGCAGTCTTGAGATCAGCGACGACAGCAGCATGGTCAATGTCGTCAGGCGCTGCTGCCCGTCGACGAGGTCGTGGCACTCGTGGCCCGGCTTTTGCGCCAAGATGAACGTCCCGATGTAGTGCGACGTGCCGATGTCGAGCGACTCCTGGATGTCGGTCCACAACTCGTCGATGTTCCGTTGATCCCATGCGTAGTCGCGCTGGTAGGCGGGGATGCGCAGGAACTTGCCCGAAAAGAACGTCTCGAGGGTTGTCTTCTGCATGGCGCCGCGATGGTAGCAGAGCTGCGGCACGGGTACATACCTTCGCCCCCCCGCGATCGCATGTGTCCATGCGTCCCCGCGGGCTACCCTCGTGCCTCTGCTCGGGCGGATGCTGCTCCAGACCACAACCCCAAGTGTTCCCGGCTTGGAGACGGCAATTCTGAAAGCCCTCATCCTGGGCTCCGGACCCCCCGACCAAGCCTCCCGCCCCGGCGGCGAGGTCGGCGCCGTGTTCGCGTCGCTCGGCGCCCTCGAGCCCCCGTACGACCCCGAGGCGCTCTGCCTGCTCTTCGAGCACTCGAACTCCCTGCGCCAGAACGTCGACGCGTACGCCACGAACATCGACGGCATCGGGCACCGGCTCGATCCCGCGATCGACTTCGACGCCGACGATGCCGACCGACACGTCGGCGAGTGCATCTACCTGGAACGGCTTTCTGCCCGCGATCGCGGGGAGCTGCCGCCCGAGGCGGAGCTCGAGCCCACGCCCGAGGAGATCAAGGAGCGCCGCCGGGAGCTCGTTCAGCTCGCCCGCACGGAACGGGCGCGCTTGGCGAGCTTCTTCGAGTTCTGCTCCTTCGACCACTCGTTCGTGGAGCTGCGCCGTCGCACACGCCAGGACCTCGAGGTCACGGGCAACGCGTACTGGGAGGTTCTCCGCAACGCGTCGGGCGAGGTCGCCCGGCTGGTGTACGTGCCGTCGTACACCATGCGGCTGCTGCCGCTCGACGCCGAGCCGGTGCCGGTCGAGGAGAGCGTTCGCATATCGCCGGTCACCATCGAGCGGGCGACCACGCGCCAGCGCATGCGGCGGTTCCTGCAAGTGCAGTACACGCAGCGCACGTTCTTCAAGGCGTTCGGCGATCCTCGATTTGTGTCGCGCACGACGGGCGAGGTCTTCGCCACGCTGGATGAACTCCGCGCCCGCGATGCTGCCGATGGGCCTGCCACGGAGATCCTGCACTTCGCCATCCCTTCGCCGCGGTCGCCGTACGGCATCCCACGCTGGGTCGGCGGCCTGCTCGCTGTGATGGGCTCGCGGTCCATGGAGGAGGTGAACTACCTCTACTTCGAGAACAAGAGCGTGCCGCCGCTGGCGCTCCTCGTGTCGGGCGGGAAGCTCTCCGAGGCCTCGGTGCCGCGCATCGAGCGTTTCATCGAGGAGAACCTCAAGGGGAAGAACAACTTCCACAAGGTGCTGATCCTCGAGGCTGAGGGAGCCACCAGCGCGAACGATGCCGCCCGCGCCCGCATCGAGCTCCGTCCCCTCACCGACGCGCAGCAGCACGACGCCCTGTTCCAGCAGTACGACGAGCGCAACATCGACAAGGTCGGCAGCGCGTGCAGGCTCCCGCGCCTGCTCCGCGGCGATAGCCGCGACTTCAATCGGGCCGTCGCCGATGCCCAGCTCCGCTTCGCCGAGGACCAGGTCTTTCAGCCTGAGCGCGACGAGTTCGACTTCATCGTCAACCGCAAGCTGCTCGCCGACATGGGCATCCGCTTCTGGCGGTTCCGCTCGCAGACGCCCGTGACTCGCGACCCCGAGCGGATGACGGACATGGTGGAGAAGCTCGTCCGCGTCGGCGTGCTCACCCCCGAGGAGGGGCGCGTGCTCGCCAGCGACATCTTCAACCGCGAGTTCGCGAAACTCGGAGCGGATTGGACCAAGCGCCCCATCACGCTCACCCTGGCTGGAATCCAGACCGGTGTCGAAGACCTGCGCCCCAAGCCGCCGACCGAAACGCTCGTGGAACAGGCCAAGCGTCTGCTGGCCCTGCGGGAAGAACTGGCAGCGGAGGAGGAGCGCCGCGGCGCTGAACGCATGCGGCTGGCGAGGGATGCTCTGCGTCGGCCCGAGCCGGAGCGGATCGGCGTGCCGGCGTCGGAATGGCGCTCCTGGTTCGAGGAGGGAAACGATGGACCGTGACGCCCTTCAACGTGCGTGGGTCGCCCGGGCGCAGGCAGACGCCGACCGCGGAGTCATCGAGTGCCGCTTCTGCAGGCGCCCAAGCCCACTCGATGAGGCGATCACCCTCTGGCGCAACGGATTCCTCGTGTTCGCCGTGTGCGATCGATGCTGCGGGTGCCACGACGTCGTGATTCGCCCGACCGGTGCCGGAATCGAGGTCAGGGGCATGGGCCGTGGGCCTCTCGTCATTCGGGGCACGCCGTGAAGGCCGTCGTGTCCAGCAAGCGCCCGTGTCTGCTTACGCGCGGCGAAATGCGGCGTGTTCCCCAGGACCGAAACTACCGAGGCATCGTGGGCTACCACGTCTGCTGCCCGCGCTGCGGATTCGTAACGGCGGTGCTGAACGGCGCGGGAGACTTGGCGATCACGGAGGCGGCCGATGAGAGCGTGACCTTCTCGCTGCCCGCGCGGTGCGTGTTCTGCAACGTGCTGATCCATCTCGTCGGCGGCGAGCTCACGCTCGAGGAGGACGGCCGTGTGCGGAACGTCAACTACCGATGACCTGATCCGGCACGGCCGCTGCGCTGCAGACGAACTCCTCGCCATCCTCGGTGTCCCGATCCAGAAGGCCTTCGATGTGGCAACGCCGCACGGCTTCGACGCGGCCGTCTCGCGTCTGGCCTCCCTGCTCCGGAGGTTGGCCCGCAGGTCCGAGGTCGATGCTGTGAGGCAAGCGGTTGGTGTGCTCGACGTCGATTGGCGAGCGATGACACCCGCGCAGCGAAGCCAGCTTGTTCGAAGGGCGCTCGCCGAGGCCGGGCGCGCAGTGCAAAGCGTGCACGGACAGATTCGGGCTCCGCTCGGGCGCGCCGCCTCCGACGTGGTCTCAGCTACGCGTTCGGACGGGAGGCGGCGCGGCCTCGCAATCGCCGCCGACTTCAACGCCGTGGATCGGCGAGCCGTGGCGTACGTGGTCCGCGCCAACAGTCTGTTCGTGCGAGACGAGTACGGCCGGCGGCTCGATTGGTTCGGTATCGAGGCAAAGCGCATCGTCGCTCGGGGCCTCGAAGGTGGTCTCGGCCGAGACGAGATTGCCGGCGACCTGGCGCGCGCCGCGAACGCGGCGATGGTGCAGCGATCCTCGTCGTACTGGGATGTGATTGCCTCATCCTTCGTGGGGGAATCGCGGAGCCTGTCACAGATATCGTCCTACGCCGAGGCTGGCATCGAACGCTTCGTGCTTTCGGCGGTTCTGGACGAGCACACCACGGACACGTGCCGGTTCCTCGACGGCAAGGTCATCCAGACCAGCGACGCCCTGCAGATGCTCGATCGGATGGAGTCGTCGGACGATCCTGCCGCAATCAAGCAGATCCGTCCGTGGGTCCGTGAGCGCTTGGGGGAAGACGGTAAGCGCGCTCTGGTGGTGGACCGCGATGGTGGGCGCAGCGTGCTTGCCGTCGTCGAGCGTTCCGGCGTCGGCGCGCGTGATGACCGCGGGGTCTACTCGCGGCCCGTCTCCAGCCGTGACCTTGCTCCCGCCGGAATAGGCTTCCCGCCGTTTCACGGCCTATGCAGGACCACGACCCTCCCGGATGTCTGAATCGCAAACAGCAACTACGCCGTTGCGGAGAAGACCGTGCGATGCTTTCCTCCGTCCGAACGGAGGCCAACGTGGCACGAAGAACTGAAGAATCCCCGACCGAGGCAATCGTTGTCGCCGAGCAGGAACCAGCGCTGCCGGCGAGCGCAACGAAGCAGGACGAGAAACTCGTCGACAAGGCTGCGAAACAGATCCGCGAAATCCTCGCGCGCACCGTGGCGCAGGGCTTGGAGGAAGTGGGCACCTACCTGCTCGACACCTTCTACGAGGGCAAGCCGGAGTTGTACCAATCGCTCAAGCCCAGCAAGCATGCCTCGCTCAGCCTGCTGGAGGAGCGCTGCGAGACGCTCGACCTGCCCGTGAGCCGCACCTTCCTGGCGAATGCGATCGGCGTGGCGGTGATGACGAAGCACCTTCCGAAGTCGTCGTCGTTCCTCAAGCTGCCGCCGAGCCACAAGACCGAGTTGCTGGGAATCAGCACACCGGAGAAGGCCGAGAACCTGGCTGCGAAGGTGCTCGAAGGGAAGCTCACGGTCCAGAAGTTGCGCGAGCTCGTGCGCAAAGAGCGTGCGAAGGGCAAGAAGAACCCGCAGGGACGCAAGCCCACGCCGACCGTCGTTCGCGTGCTCACCGCATGCGCGAAGCTCCTCCGCGATCAGGCGACCGGTCGGCTGGTGTTCCGCAAGGCCGACTTCGCCGAGCTCACGCCCGAGCAGGTGGAGGAGGTCAAGGAACTGCGCGACACGATCCTGAAGCGCATGGAGGAAGTGCAGAAGCATCTCGCCGGCTGACGCCCTGTCCCCCTCCCGCCGCGTCGCTCCTCTGCCCCCTGCGTGATCCCGCGCAGGAAGCCACCCCAAGCCCCGTCCTCCAAGCCCGGCCTCGCACCCGTGGAGGCGCGCCGTGGGTAACGCCGTCCTGCGCGCACTCGAACGCGCCTACGAGGTGCTCGATGCCCAGGGCGCCGCGCCCGTGTGCAAGACCATCTGGGGGTCGCCAGCCGGCAAGAAGCGGATCGCCGACCGCCTGGTCGCGATGCTTCCCGCGCACAAGACCTACGTGGAGCCGTTCGCCGGCAGCGCCGCGGTGCTCTTCGCGAAGGAGCGCAGCGAGGTCGAGGCCATCAACGATGCGGACACCGAGATCGCCCGCGCGTACAAGCTCATCCAGAAGCTCAAGCCGAAGGACATCGCGAAGCTGCGCGAGAAGAAGTGGGTCGGCGACGAGGCCACGTTCAAGAGCCTCATCGACGCCAGCCCGCGCGACGACGTCGGCTGGCTGCACCGGTTCCTGTATCTCACCCACTTCTCGTACGGGAAGATGCGCGGCAAGAGCTTCTCGCCCTCGGTGAGCGGCGTCGAGGCGAAGACGGTCGACCGCATCGAGCAGTTCGCGCCGCGCCTGCGCGGGGTGAAGATCTACGGCGGCGACTACCGCCCGATCGTCGAGAAGTTCGATGGCAAGGATACGGTCCACTTCCTCGACCCTCCCTACGCCGGCTACAACGTCGACGTCGGCGAGGATGCCTTCGACGAAGCCGCGTTCTGCGACCTGCTCTGCAAGCTCGACGGCAAGTTCCTCGTGACCTACGGCATCCGCGGGGAGCTGCCGAAGCTGGTCAAAGCTGCAGGCTTCGAGATTCGTCGGATTCGCACGCGCCGGAGCATTGGTTCAATGCGTGGAGTCGGCGGCCCATCGATTCTCACACAACTGCTCATCTCGAACTATACCATTGCCCGAAAGAGCCTCGAAGGCCTTCGCGATGACGGCTGGGACATCGAGGAGCCCGCGTCCGTGTCGAGCTATTCCGACGTCGGAATAGCTGACGAATCTACTTCGGAATCCAGCCAGTCCGGTGACGAAGCCCCAATCAGCGAGTTGGAGAAGGCCCAGCCATTTGGCACCTTCGGCGGGTCCTTCCACTACGCCAAGCGGCTCCTCCCGCTGATCCCCGAGCACAAGGTCTACGTGGAGCCGTTCGCGGGCGCAGCCGCGCTGCTGCACGCGAAGGAGCCTTCCGAGAAGGAAGTGATCGCTGATCGGGATTCGGACGTTGTGTTCCTGCACCGGTCCATCAAGGCGATGACGCCCGCGCAGGTGGAGCAGTTGTCGCGTCGGTTCGATTGGCAGGTCACCCCGGAGACGTTCGAGAAGGCGCGTGACCTCGTCCCGAAGGATGACTTGGCGAGGTTCTACAAGCTCGTGTTCGTGCGCACGCACGCGCGCGACTGCCGGCCAGACGGCACCCATCCCGCCCGCCAGCACCTCGGCTCGACCACCAACCCCGAAAAGTACCTGAAGGCCGGGGAGCGACTGCGGGACGTCACCATCCTGCAGCAGGACTACCGCAAGACGGTCGACAAGTTCGACAGCCCCGACACGTTCTTCTTCATCGACCCGCCCTACCCGGGCGAGTGGTTCGACAAAGAGGCCGTCATCGACCTCGATGAGTTCATAGGCGTCTTGAAGGGCATCAAGGGCAAGTTCATCGCGGTGCTCAACAACTCGCCAGAGAACGTCGCGGCGTTCAAGAAGGTCGGCCACGTGTTCAAGCTCAAGGTCCGCGAGGCATCCGGGCGTGGCGGTGCCAAGCAGGCCATGCGCCTGTTCTGCGCGAACTATCCTGTACGAAAGAGCGAGGACTTCGACATCGAGGAAGTCGCAGAGCTCGCTCCGGAGCCCACCGACAAGGCGCAGTGGACGACCGCGTTCGTCAACGACCTTTCGGACGACGCATTCCTGTTCGTCGAGCCCGGTGGGACCAAGGACGATTCAGGCAAGACCGTGCCCCGATCGCTACGACACTTCCCCGTGTGCGATGAAAAGGGGGAACTCGACCTCCCGCATCTCCGCAACGCAATCGCCCGCCTCCCGCAGAGCAAGATCCCCGGGCTGACCGACAAGGACCTACAGCAGCTGCAGGAAGGTGCGCGGCAGCTCCTCGAAGAAGCCAATCGCAAGCCGGCCGCCAAGGGGGAATCCTTCGCGAAGACCACGGCGCTGCTCAAAGGGCTCGACCCGGGCGACGAGCGCTTCGTGCTCGGCATCGTGCTGGAGCCCGAGGTCGTCGATGCGCAGGGCGACATCTACTCCGCCGACGAGATCCGCCAGGCCGCACATCGGTTCATGGAGGAGTTCGGCGGCCTGGGGCTGATGCACCGAATGCGCGTCAACGACCAGGTGAAGGTGCTCGAATGCTACCTCGCCCCGGTCGACTTCGACATCGCGGGCGTGACCGTGCGGAAGGGCACGTGGCTCCTGGGTGTGCACGTCATCGCAGACGAGCTCTGGGGGCAGGTCAAGGACGGCACGCTGA
>Ga0116174_10004071_pt1 | contig 11717 bp, 7 predicted proteins | sample AD_UKC087_MetaG_FD_89801 | JGI IMG/M metagenome (GOLD analysis project Ga0116174, IMG submission 89801) | Active sludge microbial communities of municipal wastewater-treating anaerobic digesters from USA - AD_UKC087_MetaG | ecosystem: Engineered > Bioreactor > Anaerobic > Digestate | place: USA...
GGCCACAAAAGACAGCCCCATGCCCGACTCACGCCTGGTCCTGACCCATCCGCGAACCATAACCTCGGAACCGACGGGAACCGCGCCCGACAGGACCTCCGATATGCTGCAAATCTTCATGATAGAACCGCCTGCAACGCGAAAGACAGCGCCCGGATTGTACATGCAAACGAATTGTGATTGAACTGTGATTCAACCCCACGGCCAGGGCCGTGGGCGATGAGTGGGCGGCCGACCATGTCCAGGAGGGCGAATGTTATTCGCCCCTACGGATCCCTGTCCCTGATCAAAAGGGCGAATGTTATCCGCACCTGCGAATGAATCGAAATGATATGACGTGATAACGAAACGGCGCGCTTCAGCGCATTGATTTCTTCTCGACCATCAGGCGGATCATGCGATTCAACGGTCTGAATCCGGGTGTCTCCTCGGCCTTGAGATCCCTGATCGCCTTCAGATCCGCGCCTTCGCTGACCTTGTCACCGAAGTTGCGGTACAGATAGGTGGCCCGCAACCAGAGGTTGACCATCGAATCGGGACTGGCCTGGACCGCCGCGTCGAAGTCCTCGGAGACGTTCACCATCTCGGCTCCCGGTCTGATGGCCGCCGCCACGCCCTGCAACGCCAGCGACACATTCCCGCCGAAGCCCGGAGCGTTCTGGTCCATCCACGAAAGCGCCACGAGAACGTCGTCAATCACGCTTTCATTCGTGATCTTCAAGACTTCACTGAGAGATTCCTCGAAGTACAGAAGGGTCGCCATGGACCACGTCGCGACCGCCGGCGCGAACGAAGCGTCAAGCGTCGACACCGCGTCCTTCACCTGTCCCTTGCCGTCCGGAACGGCCCGAACCGCTGCCACGAATTCAGGCTTCAGGGACATCGCGCGCTCGGCCAGCGTGATCGCCCGTCTGAGGCTGTCGCCCTGTTCACCTGTGTCGCGGGCATGCCCCATACCCTTCACGATCCAGGCCTGCGAAAGCCTGACGGTCGCGTCGAAATTCTCGGGCTCGACCCCCAGAACGTATTCGAGCGAATCGATCAGGTTCTGCACCTGGCTCCGGGTAACGGCCGCGTGCTCGAGACGATCGGCGTAAGCCTTAACCTCGGCCACGTCCAGCTTGCCTGAGGCCTTGTAGGGCTTCATGTTCCAGCCGTGCGACCACGAGGCGCAACCGCTGCCGGCCAGCATCACGGCAATCAGCAACAAAACCGGTTTCAAACCTTTCATTTCCAAGCTCCCGGACCTGCAAAGCCCACATACGGCGCGCCAGCGCCGAAACAATCACTCACCGGCATCCATTCCCGATGCCATCCGGATAACGAACAGCCGCGCCGACCGCGGCCCGATCTGGAAACTGGCATCAGGTCGCATGTCGACCGCGGTACCGTTCCAGTAGTCGTCTACACTGATAAATCGTTCCTGAAAAATTTCATCCCTCACCGGGACAGAAACTGCCGAATCGGACTGATTCAGGATCGCATAGAACTTGACCGGCTTCGAGTCGACCGTGGCCGCGCGAATCAAATGGCGCGGGAACTCGACCTGTCCCATGTCCAGGACCTGGGCCGGCCCGCGGGCATCGACCAGCGGACCGTATCCCGAAAAGTCGAACGGACCCCTGGTGAAGTCATGCCCTATCGTCAATGTGCTGCCCGTCATCAGAGCGACCGTCTTCAAATAGACCGCCTCGTTCGGAGCCAGCCCCGGACCGACGATCGCGTCGGGATCGCCGCTCCAGAGGATGTCGTTGGTGAACGTCCGGCCGATGCAGGTCGACGTCTGGTTCCTGACCCCCGGGGTCATCCGGTCGCCAGTCAGCTTCTGTTCAAAGGTCATCCACGCCGGCGAGCCGAAACAGGTGTCCGGGCTGAGGCGCTGGATATCGATGATGCCCGTGTTGGCAAGGAACGGCCCGATTCCCGTGAGGATGAGCCCGTCGTCCCCGACGCCGTCCCGCACCGCCTGCATTCCCATGCGGTAGGCCTCGGCCCGCGTACGGGAACCATCCCGGCGGACGCCGTCGACCATTGCCGAGGTCAGGAAGTCGATCTTGAACAGCCGCCATCCCATGCGCCGCAGCGATTGGTATATCCCGGTCACGTGGGCGCGAACCTCGGGGATGGTCGTGTCAAGGCCGTAGTAGGGCCGGGGACCGAAGCGTCCCATGATGAAACCGGCCTTGACCGGCCGACCGCGGCGATCCCTCACGACCCAGTCCGGGTGTTCGGCGTAGACCTTGCCTTCCGGCGAAACCGAGAAGGGCGCCGTCCAGATTCCAGGTTCGAAACCGGCCTGTCGAATCTCGCACGCGAGCGCCTCGACACCTTCCGGGAAGCGGGAGTTCGTGTTCAGCCAGTCGCCAATCATCGCCTGGTAGCCATCGTCAAGCTGGATGAAACGGACCGGCGACTCCATTCCGGAAAGACGCCGCATGTTTTCGCGGATATCCGTGACTTTGACCCGATCGTAGAACCCCGAATACCACGAACACCAGATTGCGGCCGGGTTCACCCGAGCCCCGTTGTGCGCGGCCAGCGCGGCGGCGTAATCCGCGAGCAACCTGTTCAGGTCCGAACCATAGACAATGATGATCGGGTCGAGTTCACGCGAAGCGCCTGGCGCCAGTTCTGAGTCGTCAAGGAAGGCCGTCAACGAAGCCGTGCCGGCCGGGAAATCGACGCGGACACGACTGAAGTGCCTTCCGACCCCGCAGAAACCGAAAAGGATTCCACGTTTGTTCTGAAGATCGTACAAGGCCGAGAACCACTCGCTCTCGAACCTGCCCGGCACCTTGGAAAACTCGGTGCCGTCATAGTAAAGCATGTTCCTGACCGATGCCGGAAGCAGGCCGTAAGGGACGCCGCGCAGGAAGAAGCGGCGATCAGGAACCGACAACGGCGCCGCGCCCGACGCCGCACCGGTGTTAAATCCCATCTTGTAGCGGGCCCACGCGGACATGTCGCCCTGGATTGTGGCCGATTCGCCACCTTCGAAGGACTCGAAAACCGCCCGGGAAAGACGGATGGTCGCGTCGCCGATGTTCGTCAGCGTCACGGCGATTCGCAGCGAACCGTCACTGGCGGTTCGGTCAGTCGAAACCGTTACGCCGATCGACCCGCCGGCATCACCGGCCCGGTACACCACGCGGCCCGCGCTGTCGAACACATGAAGACGCAGGTCGCCAAGCGCGCCCCTGAGCAGTCCCTCGGAGTCGACGGACGCGATGCCCGCGTCGTCGCCTGTCACAAACCTTATGTATCCGGATCCTGCCATAATCCCTACATCCGGCCCGCTCAGAACCGGTACTGGAAGTCAAACGCGAACTCGTTGTTCGCGCCGTGCCCCTTCGCATTCGCCGGCGGCGTGCCTATCGAATCCTGAACGTCGATCAGGTTGAACCAGTTGTGGACATAGGCCAGGCTGATACGCCAGTGATCATTGATCCGCCAGCGTCCGCCGACCGAGAAGCCCTTCTGATCGACACCGGGGTTTTCCAGCGACATCGTCGAAGTCGGATTCGGAGTGTAGTCCATCTGGTAACCGGCCATCAGATCCAGTTCGGGAATTGGCCGGTAAAGGATACCAACGCACCAGTTCCACGAGTTTCCGAAGTTCTTGGGATCGGTGAAGCCGGAAAGACCCGCGATCTTGTCGTCCAGGGCCGAGACCTGCATCTGGTTCGTCTGGTAGTGCCAGTACGAAACATCGGCGGCGATCTCGAAGTTCGGGACGATGGCCCAGTTGATGCCGGCGCGGATCGACAACGGAATGATCATGCTGGTCGTCTGCTTAGTCTTGCCAACCAGGGAACCGTCCTTGGCCCAGGTCGCCTTCACGTCGCCGCGAAGCTCCAGTTCCGAACCGCTGGAAAACACCAGACCGATGCTGAGGCTCTTAACCGGCTTGACCAGGATGCCCACGTCGAACGCCCACGTGACGTTGTCGCCCTGGATATCCAGGATGATGTCGGAATTCATGTTCTCTTCGAGACTGTTAAACCTGGCGTCGTACTTCGGGTCGTTCTGAACGTCGGAGGCGGACGGGAGCATCGTCGTGTTCAGGTACCTCTGAGCCATCAGGTACGTGTACAGCAGGCTGAGGCTGGCGCCGACCGTGATGTGGTCATTGAAATCGTAAGCAGCCGCGACAGTAGCACGGCCCGACACGAACAGCGCCTGGGTGGCGTGGTAGCGTGTCGCTTCCTCGACCGGGAGACTGGCGCCGTAGGCGTTCGGCGCATAGATGGCGAAGGCCAGCCGGAACCGCTCGGTCCCCAGATCCGACGACACACCGATGAACGGAATAGCGCCATAGCTGAGGTTGGGGGTGATCTCGTGATCGTATGGCCGCAGATCGCCCTTGCTGTCATACAGCTTCAAACCCAGGTCCAGGACGAAGTTCGACAGCGAGAAATAAAGCTGGGTTCCCGACTGCAGCGTGAGTCCCGCCGGATTATGGAATACCGCGGTAAGGTCATCGGGCTTGCCGACAACCGCGAACATACCCATGCGCCGGCCGCCAAAGTCGAGGTTCGAGTAACCCCCGGCGAGGGCGGTGCCCGGGACGGCCATCGATAAGGCCATCAGCAACGCGAAAAGCAACTTGCCGAATCTTTTGAAAAACATGTTCATCTACCTGGCCCCCTGCCGGATAAACCGTTCACGCGAACGAGCCTCCGTCGCTGCTGACGGACGGCCCGACACTCTAGAAAGGATGGTAGGCATCCAGATAGATGCCCACCGGCGATCCCGCGTCCCTGGCCTCGCTGGCCCACGCAAGATCCGCACGTATCATCACCGTCTCGTTGAACTGTATGCGGAGTCCGCCACCGGCGGCCACCTTCAGCCCAAGCCCGGTTCCGTCAAGCGCGGTGTTTCCCGAGTAGTCGGCCCAGACGCGGCCGACATTGCAGAACATCGCCATGCCGATCTTGAAGTTCTGCTTCAGAACCGAGAAGGACCAGAGCACGGATCGCAGCTCGAGGTTCGCCCCGACCTTGACTTTGCCATGATAGCGCCCCTCGGGAATACCGGAAAGCCCCATCCTGCCACCAATGAATTCGATTGGATCGAAGGCGCCGCCCCTGGCCATCTCGTAGAACGGCACGTTCCCGAACATCATGTCGAGCATCCATCGCGATGCGAACACGAGGTGTTCACCAAGTAAGGGCACAAAGAAACGTGCGTCCAGGCTGTACGCGCCAAAATGCAGGTTGTTGCCGAGACCTGGCTGAAAGCGCAGGGCGGTCTCGATGTACATACCCTTCATCGGGTTGTATTCGTGGTCACGCGTGTCGTAGATGACGCCGGCCGCGAACTGAAGACCGAAGTGAGGGTCCGTGCCGAGAATGGTCGGCAGATCCTGCTCCAGTTTGGAGCCCGGGTTGGCCGTGACGTTCATCCACATGAATCGCAGGCCGAACGCCAGTTCCAGATGATCCTTCAGCTTGTACCTGATGAACACGCGCAGTTTGGGTTCCTGCCTGACGTACTGGTACATGCCGGTGTTCGGTTCGACGACCTCGCCGGCTTCGCGATCCCAGTATGAACGGACGGCTCGCGCCGCGTTGCCGATCCCGAAGTAACCGGAGTTATTCACCTGGTCGTAATGAAGGCCAATCAACAACCTGAGCTTGCCACCGGCCAGCCCCGGAAAATCGAGCTTCACGAAATCCATGTGCACGGGGATGTCGACCCCACCTTCCGGATCCGGCTTGAACGACAGCGACACCTGTGTGTGCGTCCTGAAGCGGTAAGGGGAGTAGCCGTCCTTGAACTTGGCCAGCATGAGCTGCGCGCCGACCAGGATTCCCATGTCGGTGTTGCCGCCGATGACCGGGAAAGGCAGCCATTCGATCCTGTTGGGATCCTGGGAAGCCGGTTGCTCGGGGTCGACAGTCTTTGACGCATCGCCGTCGGGTTCGACGGTCTGGGCAGCACCGCCGGCCGGCTCGACCGTTTCAACTCCCGCGCTGGCAGCCGCCGAATCGGGTTCCTCCGCGAAAGCGGCGACAGGATCCACCACGATCGCGATTATGAAAAGTGCCGCAAGGGATATGGTTGCCAAGCGCTGCATGCGGCAAGCCTATTTGGGAAATGAATTGCGTCAAGCAAAAAAACATCCTTGCGACACAAATATTCAGGATTCGATCATCGGCAATTAATGATAAAAGTTAATGGCAGCGTTTCCGTCGACTACCGGCCGCAGGGACGGCTGGACGGCGATCCGGCTTGCGCGTTGCGTCAACATCCTGGAGAACGACCCTATGGACATCATCACCGCGGTAAAGGGACTCGCCAATCTGGGCATCAAGATTCTGGCAGGTTCCATGCAGTACACTGTTCAGCGCGGCAGGCTCGAAAAGAAGTTCGCCACGCCGCCGGACGGCAGGGTCACGCCTGTCGGACAGCTTGAGTCCTGGGAACGAACGGACTCCGGGGCGACGTTTCGCTTTGCCGGCGCCGAGCTTGAGGTGGTTTTCGTACTGCCAGGGATTCCCAGGTTGACCTGGACCCCCGGGGTCCTGCCGGGAAACTGCGTCGTCACCAGAACCTCATTCAACCCGGCCCAGGTCGCCGTTGAAGAAACCGATTCCGGGATCACCCTGGAAAACAACGGACTGAAACTGACGATTGGCAGGGACGGATCGGTGACTGCAACCGACTCGGACGGCAACACGATTCGACGTGACGAACCTCCCGTGATGACCGGGGCCGGCTGGACATCCCGGGCAACGATGAATGACGACGAGTCGTTCTTCGGAATGGGCATGAAGGCATCGCCCTTCTCGGTGCGCGGATGCGAGTTCTCCCTGTGGAACATGGAACCGCGTGGCGCATACGCGGCCGGTGACGACCCGCTTTACATCTCATCGCCGGCGTACCTCTGCGTGTCCCCGCGAGGTTCGTACCTGGCCTTCTTCGACAACACCTTCAAGAGCACCTTTTCTTTCAAGGAACGGCTCGAGTCCCGGTTCGAGGGTGGCGCGCTCAGGTACTATCTGTTCGCCGGCACCCCGGAAGACAACGTCGCCAGGTTCTACGGCCTTATCGGCCACGCGGCCATGCCGCCCCGCTGGGCCCTCGGATACCACCAGTGTCGCTGGAGCTACATGAACGAGGCCGAGGTCCGTGAGATCGCGGATGGTTTCGCCAGCCGCGACCTGCCCCTTTCGGCCATCCACCTCGACATCCATTACATGGACGGATACCGCGTATTCACGGTGGACCCCGCCCGTTTCCCGGATCTGAAGAAGCTCAGCGAAGACATGCTGGCCTCCGGGATCAGGCTGGTCACCATCCTCGATCCGGGAGTAAAGGCCGACCCGGAATACTTCCTGTTCAAGGAAGGCTGCGACGGAAATCTGTTCATGAAGCTTCCGGATGGCGAACAGGTCCGCGGAGTGGTCTGGCCCGGCTGGTGCGCCTTCCCGGACTTCTCGGACCCGGCGGCGCGCGACTGGTGGGCGCAGCAATACAAGATCCTGATCGACAAGGGTATCTCCGGGTTCTGGCACGACATGAACGAGCCTGCGGCGTTCGCGGCCTGGGGCGGTTCGACGCTGCCTTCCGTCGCGGTCCAGAAGCTGGAAGGACGCGGCGGCACGCACCTGGAGGCGCACAACCTTTACGCGATGCAGGAGGCCATGGCGGGATTCGAAGGCCAGCGCCGCTTCAAGCCGGAACGCCGCCCGTGGATCCTGTCACGCTCGGGCTGGCCGGGACTGGCACGTTACGCGTGGCACTGGACCGGCGACAGCGAAAGCAACTGGTGGAGTCTGCAGCAGACCGTTCGAATCGTGCTGAACCTGTCGGTTTCCGGCGTGCCGTATTCGGGCGCCGATATCGGCGGTTTCGGAGGAAAGCCGGACAAGGAACTCTATCTGCGCTGGTTCGAGGCCTCGGCCATGCTGCCGTTCTTCCGGGTCCACTCGGCCTACTTCACGCCAAGGCGTGAACCGTGGTGCTACGACGAAGAGACGCTGAACATCACCAGGACTCACCTGAAGAGGCGTTACTCGCTTCTGTCGTACTGGTACACCCTCGCGGCCGCTGCCGCCCGAACCGGCAGAACCCTGGTCAGACCGATGTACATGGAGGACGCCCGGATGGTGGACGTGGACGACCAGTTCATGGTCGGCCATGCCCTGATGTCGGCCCCAATCCTTCAGAAGGGCAGTGGGGAACGGCAGGTCAGGCTGCCGGCCGGAAACTGGTACGACTGGGAGACCGGCTCCATGTTCGAAGGCGACACATCCATAAAGGTTTCGGCGTCGCTGGCCGAGATGCCGATGTTCGCACGCGGCGGTTCGGTCGTCCCGGTGGATGAAAACGGCCGTATCGAACTGCGAGTGTTCCTCCCCTCGATGGACGGACCGGGTGCGGGTGGCGAACTGTACCGGGACGCGGGAGATGGATACGGAGCCTCGCTTCTTGAGACGTTCGCCGTGGTTCGGCAGGGCAAAGTGGTCACGGTAACAAGGAAGGCGACAGGAGAATTCCGTCCCGAGACCACGGACATGTTGCTGCGAGTGGTCGGCGCTCACACCGGCGTCAGCGTGGATGGACGCCCGCAGGACGGGAACGATCGCTCGATTCCACACGATTTCTCGACCATCACGATCAATCTGGAATAATCCGAACCGACAATGCGAACCGGAATGGGATGCTGACGGGAAGAGCTACGAGAATCACTCGATGACGATCGTTTCCATCATCGCGGTGCCGGTCGTTTTTTTCGCCGCTTCCGTTCCCTCGGTGATGGTCATTTCGGTGCTGCCTTCCATGCGGTAGGTGATCGGGTTTCCGGCGAACATCTTGGCGATGCCCTGCTGAACCTTCGGCAGTTCCTCGATCACGCCCTCGCGGTCGTGCAGGCGCCTGGACTGGAAAACCGACTTCAGGCTGAACCCTTCACCCGACATGCCGACATCGAACCTGGTGTGGTACTTGTGCCCGGCCTTGTTGTCGTTGGCAAGCAGGGAAGGATTCAGATCCAGCTTGTCCGTGACGGTCAGAGCCTTCGAACGGCTGCCGAAGAACGCGCGGGTGACCTTTTCGCCGCCAAACTTCGGATCGAGCTGCATGGTGATGAACGCCAGCGTGTAGTTCGGCGCGAAGTAGCGGACCGTCCACCAGCGCCTTGACCACTCGGAGGTCAGGCGGTTGTTCACCATGTGATCAACGTAACCGGCGCCCTTCATGCGGACGGTCTTGCCTTCCCAGGTCATCTCGGCCTCGAAGTCGCCGCGGGGCATGTGGAAGAAGTGGTAGAAGTACTTGTCCTTCTTCTCGGTCAGGAAGGTTTTTCCATCGTAAAACTTGTACCCGTTCGGGTACCAGCCCTTCATCGTCAGGTCCAGTTTCAGGCCGTTGTCATTGACCTTGATCGAAAGGTTGCGGCCCTTCAGAGTCATCTCGTTCGGACCGATCTTGATCATTCCCTTTGACGCGTCGTCACTGAACTCACCAACCTTGTGCTCGGCAGACCAGTGCTTTGCCTGCTGGCCAGGGTACGTAATCGACATGCTCAGACCGGAACTTCCCTCGATCACGCCGATATTCGTCAACAGGAAGTTGATGTAGATCTCGTGACCTTCGGTTGACTGCAGAATGGCGGTCCAGCTCTCGGTGTAGTACTTGGCCTTGTGTTTGTGATGCATGAAATCCGCGGTGGTCGTGGGGCGCATCGCCTCGCCTTCCGAATTGACGATCACCTTTGCGGCCGCATTAATCGGGATCAGCGCCGCAACCAGCACGATGGCGGTCAGAAAACGTCTCATTTTTTCTCCTTCCACAAAAGGCTCGGCATTATACGAATTGATTTTTCTAATTTGCGGCGGCCGCGACCGGTTCCGTCGTGCACCCCTTGGCCGTGAACGTGCCAACGAATACCCACGAATCCATCACCGTGTCGCCGTTCATGTCGTTGTTGGGCTGAACGCCTTCCGCGGTTGTAAGGATGTTGTAGAGCGTGTCGATCAGGATGTAGGTGTTCTGGGCATCCTCGACCGTCACAATGCCTTCCAGCGTGCCACCCGAGATCTTCGCTCCGTCCGCCGAGATGGCGCCGGTGATGATGACTTCGCGGATCGGAATGGATACCGGGTCGGAGCCTTCCATCGGAATTGTCACCACGAATCTCGGCACGGGGTCGTTAAAAACGAAAGCGCCGGTTGCTGGTGTCAGGGAAGCCTCGACAACGGAAGAACCTTCACTGAAGGTGTAGGAGGACTCTCCCTTCTCGCCGACGCCGAACCGAGCCGTCAGGATGCCGGTCTCCCGGTTGTCGTCCTCGGCGGACATCAGCACGTTGATCGTTCCCTTTCCAATCTCGGTTTCGATCGTATCGTTCACAAGCGGCTTGAAACCGACCAGCGGGTCGCCAAGCAGCAGCGTGTCCATAACCCAGGACTTGTCCTTGAAACTCTCGAGCGTGGTACCTCCACCCTGGCAGTTGCAGGTGCACACGACGGGTTCCTCTTCCTCGTTTCCCTGGTACAGAGGCTGCCCGGCAACGGCATGGGTCCCTATGTTCGTGTAGTATTCGTCAAGGCCGCAGGCGCTGACGGTGATCAGGGCCATCGCAGCGGCGCAGGCCATCACGTGCATCGATACTTTCATCACGTTTCCTCAACAAAATCCCGGATGGATTATAGGCGCTTTGGAACAAGTGCAAACTGATTTTTGACACACCGCGCCGTCAGAACGACGACGGGGCGCCCCGGGAAACAGGTCCAACAGGCCTTTCACGCCGACACAGATACATCTCTCCGTCCGGCATCGAAACGACCGCCTTGCAGTTGTCGGCGAGCCACGCGCAGTCGTTGCCGCTGAAGAACCTTCCGGCGCCCGTGCCGCAGTTCTGATAGGACTTGTGGTACCAGAGACATCCACGCTCGCGAAGCGCCTTTTCAAGATCAAGCCACTGGCCCTGCTCCCAGGACCAGAGGCGTTCGATCGGGTGAAACCTCATGGCGACGGTTTGCTGTCCGAGATCGATATCCATTTCGAACGTCTTGAAATTGTTTGGTTCGATCGGTTCCATGCCGATCTGCTGAGGCGTCACCGGGCCCCAGTAGTACATGAAACTGGACACCTGATCGACCGGAGTGGCGTAGAAATCGACGCACTGGGCGGCCGAACGGTCCTCGCGCATGACATTGACCACCTTCTGCGCCTGAAGCTCGTAGGACATCCCATGCCACGTCATGGGGCGCGCCGCGTCCCACACCAGGGAACTGGTCGAGGGCAGTGAAAACAAAACGCCCGTCATCACGGCCATCGACAGGACGAAAGGCGCCACAATCGCGAATGACGCGGATGGCCGGAGCCTGACGGACGCGGCGGCGATCATCATCATCAAAAGCGGTGCCATCAACGCCATGTGGGTCGGTTCCCACCAGACCATCCACACGGTCATCGCCATGACGCAGGCCATGCCGCCGAAAAGAGTCATCAGGAAACGGCCGGAACGGGCACGCCGGAGCCCGGTGACGATCGGGAAGGCAATGGCAACCCATCCAGCGCCAAGCGGCAGTCCACTGATGGCGGCCACCATGTCTTCAACGAATCCCGGATAGATGCCGGAGCCCTGTTTTCCCGAAAAATCCGAAAAGAAATAGGGCATGAACGGAAGGAAAAAGACAGCCAGAACCGCGGCCGCGACAACAATCGCCTTCAAGCGCCCGACGCGACCTTCAGGGAGACGCAGA
>Ga0116174_10004072_pt1 | contig 11716 bp, 8 predicted proteins | sample AD_UKC087_MetaG_FD_89801 | JGI IMG/M metagenome (GOLD analysis project Ga0116174, IMG submission 89801) | Active sludge microbial communities of municipal wastewater-treating anaerobic digesters from USA - AD_UKC087_MetaG | ecosystem: Engineered > Bioreactor > Anaerobic > Digestate | place: USA...
CCCGTTATGACCGCCTTGTCGTTAGTGCCTATGCCGAGCTCGGCGATGTTCCTCGCCGGCATCCCCAGGGGCTCGATCAGCCTGTTGAGCCTGTCTATGTCGGAAGGGCCTGTGATCTTCACTGCGTAGCCGCCCTTGACCTCCATGATGATCGGCTCATCGGCGACCCCGTATCCGGACATCGCGCCGTCGATGGCCACTACGCCCTCGGCCGTGCCCTCAAGGGGCGCCACATATGCCTCCCCCGCCGGGAGGTTTCCGAAGTCGCCCGCAGCGGTTATGACACCCGTGTCGGGGCCGAAGTGCCTCCCCTCGACGGACATGGTGATGTCGGTGCCGGCCGGCGCCTTTATCCTCACCGTCTTGACCCCTTCGAAGGCCTTGACCAGCTTCTCGGTCCTCTCCTTGATCCTGCCGTAGTCGGCGCCGAGAGTCCTTGCCATGCAATCGGCCGTGATGCCGGGCAGAGTCGCGATCCTCGCCCCCGCTTTGCACGCCTCGTGCCTGGCGTCTGTGTGGGAAAGTGACTTGGAGGTCGGGCAGAGCACCACGTCCGCGGCCTTCATCGCCTCGGCGACGGCCTTGGGCGGCTCCTCGCCGTTGCGCTGCCTGGGCGGCATCACAACCATCATAGGCTCGCAGCCGAGCTGCCTTGCCGCCTCGTAGATCGCCCTTCCTATCTCTTCCTTCCTGTCGTCCGTCACCACCAGGACCCTTTCACCCTTCTTGGCCCCCATGCAGTCCCTTACAGCTATCATAGCCGAGCTTGCCAACTGGTCCATCCGAGCACCTCCACGAATTGTCGTTGGGTTAATTATAACCTGCTTGAGGGGGCGGAGGACAGAGAGCGGAACCTGCCGAGATTCTTGTGGTGCCATACACTATCCTTTGATGTATAATTACAATGCTTCAGTCACGAGGAGGTGAGCGTCATGGAATCGGACCCCGTAAGTCGAGGTATTCGAAGACGGCAACCGGGTAAAGAGAATCAAAAGGGCGCTCATCGGGAAATTCCCGCCTTCTGATGATGCGCCCCGTAAAGGGGGTGCGCCCAATGCAGCAGGAGAATAACGTGCAAGCGAAGAGCCTCGACGCCCTGTCGCTCGTCAACGCCTTCCTGGAGAATCCCTCCTACAGGGCCTATAAGGCGCTTGCATCTCAGGCGCTGCCGGCTGACATAGCGGAGGCCCTGAAGTCGTTGACCGAGGAGCAGTGCAGGAGGTTCCTGACGCTGCTGCCCTCGGAGTTCGCAGCCGACATCTTCCAGGAGCTCGACCTGGACCTGCAGGTGGAGCTGTTCGGGGTGCTCGGCGCCGAGAAGACAGCCGACATCGTATCCGAGATGGAATCCGACGACGCCGCCGACGTCCTGTCCGAGCTGGACGAAAAGCAGGCCAATGAGATCCTCGAGGGCATGCAGGAGGAGGGCGAGGACGTAAAGGACCTCCTCAAGTACGAAGAGGACACGTCCGGCGGCATCATGGCCACGGAATATGTGGCCTTGAACAAGGACTGGGACGTTAACCGCGCCTTCGAGGAGCTGAGGGCCATCTGCCCCGACGCCGACAAGGCATACTACGTATATGTGGTGGACGACGACGGGAGGCTCGTCGGCGTGCTGTCCTTAAGGGACCTCGTGATGGCGGAGCGCACGGACAAGATCGCCGACATAATGAACGAGAACGTGATGTCAGTGAAGGCGGACACGGACCAGGAGGAGGCCGCCCACACATTCAAGAAGTACGGCTTCCTGTCCCTTCCGGTCGTTGACGACGAAGGAAGGCTGACGGGCATAATCTCCGCAAACGACATAATAGACGTCCTGGACGAGGAGACGACCGAGGACATACAGAAGATGTCCGCGTCGCTTCCCCTGGAAGGGACGTACAGGTCGGCCAAGGTGCTGGAGCTGTGGTCCAAGCGCGTCGTGTGGCTGCTCGCCCTATTCATCACAGGGGCGCTCACCAGCGGGATAATGAAGGGCAACGAAGCCCTGCTGGGGCAGTTCGTGACCCTCATCTTCTTCGTCCCGCTGCTCGTAGACGAGGGCGGCAACGCCGGGTCCCAGGCTTCGGCCACGATCATCAGGGCCCTTGCCTTGAGGGAGTTCGAGCTGGGCGACTACCTCAAGGTGCTCTGGAAGGAATTCTGGGTGAGCGCGATGCTCGGGCTGAGCCTTGCGGTGCTGGCCTTCGCCGCGGCCGTCGTCATGCCCTCGGAGTCGCTGCACTGGATGCAGGCGGGCACCATAGTAGGCCTCTCTACGCTCATAGTGGTGCTTTTCGGCTCGGTCATAGGCTCCGTGCTGCCGCTGGCGGCCCATATGGCGGGCCTTGACCCGGCGGTCCTGGCAGGGCCGGTGATCACTACCATAGTCGACTCGGCGGGGCTTCTGATATACTTCGGCATCGCCAAGTCGGTGCTTGGGTTCTGAAAGGAGGGCCGGAGATGGAAGAAGATGTAAGGCTCAGGATAGACGCCATCATTGACGAGATAAAGGCCCTCCTAGCCCGCAAGGACGAAGCGGCGCTGATCGCATTCGTCGAGGACCAGCACCCGGCGGACCTTGCCGAGGCCTTCTCCTCGCTGACCGAGGAGGAGAGGAAGACGCTCTTCGACCTGCTGCCGAGCGAACTGGCGGCAGACATCGTAGAGGAGCTGGAGACCGAATACCAGACCGAGATAATGAACAAGCTGGAGGTCGAGCAGGCCTCCGACATCATCACGGCCATGGAATCAGACGACGCCACCGACCTGCTGTCCGAGCTTGAGGAGCAGAAGCAGGACGACATCCTCAGCAACCTCGACAAGGAGGAGGCAGAGGAGTTCCAGGAGCTTTTAAGCTACGAGGACGACAGCTCGGGCGGCATCATGGGGACGGAGTACATCGCCCTGTCGCCCAACATGAAGGTCGACTACGCCCTCGATTTCATAAGAAGGACCGGCAAGGAGGCCCAGACGCTCAACGACATCTACGTGGTCGACCCAGACGAGAGGATAGTCGGCGTCCTGTCCCTTAGGGACATCGTAGTGGCGAACCCCCTTTTGAAAATCGGCGAAATCATGCACCGCAAGGTGGTCAAGGTCGGGGTGAACGTCGACCAGGAAGAGGCGGCGATGCTGTTCAAGAAGTACGGCGTCTCGGCCATCCCCGTCGTAGACGACCAAGACAGGCTGACCGGCATCATCACCGCCGACGACATCCTCCACGTAGTCGACGAAGAGGCCACCGAGGACATACAGAAGATGGCCGGCGTCATATCAAACGACGATACGTACATGTCGACCAAGGCGACCAGGCTTTGGTCAAGCCGCATAATCTGGCTGGTGGTGCTGTTCCTGGCCGACCTTTCCAGCGGCTTCATAATGAAGGGCTTCGAGAAGTCCCTTGAGGTGGCCGTCTCGCTGACCTTCTTCATACCGCTTCTGATCGGCTGCGCCGGCAACGCCGGATCGCAGGCCTCGGCCGTTGTCATACGTTCGCTGGCCCTCAAGGAGGTCCAGATAAAAGACAGCATGGAGATACTGTGGAAGGAACTGAGGATAGGGCTGCTTTTGGGCATAGTGACCGGCATCGCCGGCGTCGTGCTCTCCATGCTGATACCCCATTCGGAGATAAGCTGGGCCGCCATGGGGCTTACCATAGGCATATCGATACTGCTGACCGTGACTTTGGGCTCCGTGGCTGGGGCAGGGCTTCCTATACTGGCCTCCCTGCTTAGGCAGGACCCCGCCGTCATCGCAGGCCCTCTCATCACCACCGTAGTCGACGCGGCGGGGCTGGTCATCTATTTCACGGTGGCCAAGATAATAATAGGGGTGTAGGAGAAGGGCCGGGGAAACCCCGGCCCTTTCACTACGGAGCCGACTGGAACCTCGCAGGCTGCGAAGCAGGGCTGACGAGCGAGTTCTTGCCGTTGGAGACTGCTATAATCCATGCCGTACCGCCAGCCGCGAAGGCTTCGTCCAGCTGCTTTTCATATTGCACCGCTGCGGGCATCTCGGCCGCCGCATGCGTCGATGCTTCCTCGAACCTGTCGGTCTCAAGGAACCTGTAGTATACGGTCACGCTTGCGACGTCCTCCGGTCTTGCGATGCCTATGGTGGCCTTCAGGTTCAGCATGCCGCCTGACAGCCTCTCGACGGTGAAGTCCGATATGCTGGGCGCCTCCGGCAGCGCGCTGACGGACAGGTCTATCGTGAAGCCGGAGGAGTCCACCTTCGCGCTCACCGATGTCCTGCTCGCGGGGTACACGTCGAACACATACCAAGGGCTGCTGTAATAGGCGGCCCCTCCCAGGTCGAAGGTCCTTATCTGGTATTCGTAGGACCTCGGCTTCATCGAAGAAGCAGTGAAGGCCTGCACCTGGCTGAAAGGCGCCACCAGGACATGCTTCTTGGCGTATGTCCCGACTCCTAGCGGGTAGACCCAGACCTCGGCCTTGGATATCTGCGAGCAGTCGAGCCCGGTCAGGTCCACCGTCATCTCGTACTCGCCGTCCGCTGGAGACAGCGTCAGCGAAGCGCGCGCTGAAACCTCCCTTGAAACCACGACGCTGGCCTTCCCCTGATAGATGCCCTTATTGGCCGCATCGTAACCCGTCGCCTCCATGCTCCATACCCCTGCCGGCAGATCTGCGAAGCTGTAACTGACAGCGCCTCCCGCGAGCGTCAATGGAGGTGAATGCCTGACAAGCCCGCCGTTCACTGCCTTTACGATTACGTGGTCCACCGAGGCGGAAAGCGCCGACGCGCCTGCCAGGCTGATCTCCATCGTCACGCTGCCGAGGCCCCTGGGACTGCACCCCGCCCCAATCATCAGAAGAAGCATCGCGATTGCGGAAAACCTATGTATCCTATGCAAAGTACTCCCCTCCTTCGAGCCGATTCTAAGCCGCCGGAAGTCCGGCTTTCTTCGACCCTTGGGGCGTCACCCCTGACGAAAACCGAAAGCCAGGCTCTGCAGCCTGGCTTTGATCCTCGATTGGTAGCCCCGACGGGGTTCGAACCCGTGTCCCCGCCTTGAGAGGGCGATGTCCTAGACCACTAGACCACGGGGCCATGAAATTGGCTGGGGAGGAAGGATTCGAACCCTCATAATCAAATCCAGAGTCTGACGTCCTACCATTAGACGACTCCCCAGCGCTTCGTAACGCAATGATAAATATAACAAAAGCGGAAGGATGTTGGCAATATCAAACTTTCGCCCTGCCCGCCAGCCTCGCGGCCCTGGTTTCGCACTGGCGCAGGACTTCCTCCTCGTCGACGGTCTGCATCTTCCTGCCTTTGAGTATGGGCTTCCCGTTCACGAACACGGTGTCGACGTCCGACGACTGGGCGGAGTATACGATGTTCGAGAGTATGTTGTGCTCGGGATGCATGTGCGCCCCGCGCGTGTCCAGGAAGACGATGTCCGCCACCATGCCGGGTGCGAGCATGCCTATGTTCGAGTCTCCGAACAGGCACTTGGCCCCGTTGGAGGTGGCCATCTTGAGCGCCTCCCTTGCCGGCATCGTCGTAGGGTCCAGGGTGGACACCTTCTCCAGCAGCGTCGCCAGGTGCATCTCCTCCATCATGTCCAGGTTGTTGTTCGAGGCGGCCCCGTCGGTCCCCAGGCCTATGGTTATGCCCCTCCTGCGCATCTTGGTGACATGGGCGATGCCGGAGGCCAGCTTCATGTTGGAGCCGGGGTTGTGGGCGACGCACACATGCTTTTCGGCGAGCAGGTCTATGTCCTCGTCGCTCAGCCACACGCAATGGGCGGCCAGCGTCCTTGCGTCAAAAAGGCCTATCTCGTTCATCTTCTGGGCCGTGCTCATCCCGAACAGGTCCATCGTGTAGCGCTCCTCGCGCCTGGTCTCCGCAAGGTGCGTCTGGATGCCCAGGTTATGCTCCTTGGCATAGTTGGCCAGCTTCTTTGCGTATTCCGCAGTGCAAGTGTAGAGGGAGTGGGGCGACAGCATGGTCGTTATCCTTCCGTCCGCCACGCCGTTCCACCTCAGGCAGAATTCAAGGGATTCCTCCAGCTTCCTGTGGTCGGGGTCGGTTGTGCTGGACACGCTCCTGGCCATCGCCGCCCTCATGCCGCTGTCGGCCACCGCCTGGGCCGCCTGCTCCATGAAGAAGTACATGTCGGCGAAGGCCGTGCATCCCGACTTCGCCATCTCTATGCAGGCGAGCATCGTCCCCCAGTAGACGTCGTCCGGCTCGAGCCCCTTCTCTATGGGGAAGATCTTCTCGTTGAGCCACTCCTGCAGCGCCATGTCGTCGCCGTAGCCGCGCATGAGCACCATGGCGGCGTGGCAGTGCGTGTTCACAAGGCCGGGCATCGCGACGAAGCCTGGCATCGCCATTTCTTCCATGGCCTCGATGTCCGGCGGCGCCTGGGACGCCGGGCCTATCCATGCGATCTTGTTGCCCCTTATGAGGATGAGGGCGTCCTTGATCACCTCAGGACAGCCCTCAGCCATGCATATCGCAGCTTTGCAGGTTATCTTGTAGTCAACTTTCATACACCGACACTACCTTGCAAGGAAATTCGGCCTCCTGCGCCCCCATGAGACCATCTCGTCCAGGGCCTCCCCGCACTTGCAGGTGTGCTCCTCGGGCATATTGATTATAGCATCGGCGATGACTTCCTTGAGCGGCTTATTCACTTTCGCCATCATCTCGTTCACTTCGCCGTGGGTGAGCTTCTGCTTTGCTATTCCGGCCGGGAAGTTGGTGACCACGCAGATGCCCCCGTAGCAGATCTCTGCCTCCCGGGCCAGCACTATCTCCGGGACGTGGGTCATGCCGACTATGTCGCCGCCCAGCATGCCGAACATCCTTACCTCTGCTGCGGTCTCGTACCTCGGCCCCTGGAAACAGACGTACGTGCCGCCCTTCTTGTAGGGCAGGCCCTTCTTCTTGCAGCAGGCTGCAAGCACATCGGACATCTGCGGGCAGTATGGCTCCGTCACGTCGATGTGGGTGACGGCCCATTCTCCCTCGTCGAAGAACTGCACCGGCCTCCCCCACGTGTTGTCGATGAACTGGTCGGGTATTACGAAAGAACCGGGTATGAGCCTGTCGCTCAAGGACCCGACCGCGGCTGTGGCTATTATCCTGTCCGCCCCCAGCACTTTCAGCGCCGCGATGTTGGCCCTGTAGTTTATCTTGTGGGGAGCGACGGTATGCCCTGCCCCGTGCCTTGCAAGGAACAGGACTTCCCTGCCTTCAAGCTTCCCTTCCTGTACCAAGACGTCCCCGAATATGGTCTTTACGGGCACTTCCCTTACATCTGTGAGCATGCTGGGGTCATAGACCCCGCTGCCCCCGATTATCGCAGTCTTCATGCCTACCTCCGACGACGGCCTATTTTATCTGCAGCAGCAGCCTCTCCATGCGGTCGAGGCCTTCCTTTATCTTCTCCATCGAGGTCGCGTACGATAGCCTTACATAGTCGTCCGAGCCGAACGCGCTTCCTGCTACCAGGGCGATGTGGGCCTTCTCCAGCATGACGCCGGAGAAGTCTATGGAGTTCATGATCTTCACGCCGTCGACTGATTTGCCGTAGTAGCTGGACACCTTGGGGAAGCAGTAGAAGGCTCCGAGCGGCTTCGGGCATTCGATGCCGGGCATGGCGGCGAGCCTTTCGGACATGTAGTCGCAGCGCTTCTTGAACTGCTCTACCATGGCCCTGACCGGCGCGTGGTCGCCCCTCAATGCCGCAACCGACGCCTTCTGGCTGACCGAGCTCGGGCAGGATGTGGTGTGGCTCTGTATGTCGCCCATAGCCTTGATCACGTCCTTGGGGCCGCAGGCGTAGCCGATCCTCCATCCGGTCATCGCGTACGACTTGGAGACGCCGTTTATGACGATGGTCCTGTCGTACACCTCCTTGCCGAAGGACGCGACGCAGATGTACTTGGTGCCGTCGTATATGAGCGCTTCGTAGATGTCGTCGGAGACGAGGATGATGTCGTGCTTGACTATGACGTCTGCTATCGCCCTTAGTTCCTTCTCCGAATACACCGCGCCGGAAGGGTTAGACGGGCTGTTCAGGATAATCGCCTTGGTCTTGGGCGTGATGTGCCTCTCGAGTGCGGCGGGCGTCACCTTGAAGCCGGTGCCTGTTGTATCCATGATCACCGGCACGCCTCCTGCCAGCTTGACCATGTCTGGGTAGCTCACCCAATAAGGGGCCGGGATTATCACTTCGTCGCCGTCGTCGCATATTGCAAGGAAAGCGTTGTAGAGGCTGTGCTTGGCTCCGCTGGACACTATGACCTGGGCCGGCGTGTATTCGACGTTGCACTCGTTCTTGTACTTGGCCACCACAGCGTTCCTGAGCTCCAGCGTGCCGGAGCCTGCTGTGTACCTTGTGTGGCCGCCCCTGATCGCGTCGATGCCGGCGACCTGGATGTGCAGCGGGGTGTCGAAGTCCGGCTCGCCTACTCCGAACGACACAATATCCACTCCGGAGGCCTGCAGCTCCTTCGTCTTCGCGTCCAGCGCCAGGGTCGGCGAGGGCGTTATGTTCTTCGCCTTGTTCGAAAGCCTCATATCCATACCTCCCTATCGTTTCTCATGTATACAGTATTCTAATTCTAATTATATTGCAGCTCCGGCCGTAGCCTTGTATTTATTGGAGTCCAACGGGTTCCCCCTCCTCGGCCATGCCCTGCAGCTCATGCCAGCGCTCGTAGGCCGCATCAAGCTTGCGCGCTATCTCCTCACCCAGCTCGGCGGCGCGCCTTGCGCTTTCGGGGTCCCTGTAGGTCTCCGGGTCCATCAGCCGCCCGTCAGATTCCCTCTTCTCCGACTCGAGCCTTGCGATCTCGTCCTCGGCCTCCTTGAGAAGCGCCGCCAGGCGCTCCTTCTGCCTTCTTTGCGCCCTCGCCCTGTTCCTGTCCTCGCGTCCGTCCTGGGGGCGGGCCCGCTCCTTAGGCCTATCGTTTACAGGGGCCTGGGCGGTCGCCTGCCTGAAGTAGGTGTAGTTGCCGTCGAAGAAGCGGTGGGAGCCGTCCTCGATGAGCAGGATCCTGGTCGCTATGCTGTCGAGGAAGTACCTGTCGTGGCTGGCCGCTATTACAGTGCCGTCGAAGTCAGAAAGCGCCTCCTCAAGGGCATGCCTGGATGCTATGTCGAGGTGGTTGGTAGGCTCGTCGAGGATCAGGAGGTTGGGCCCGTCCAGGAGCATCATTCCCAGCAGCAGCCTGTTGCGCTCGCCGCCCGAGAGGTCCCCGGCCTTTTTCATAACATCGTCACCCCTGAAGAGGAACCGTGCGAGGTAATCCCTTGCCTGGCCTAATGTCCAGGGCTTCCTGCGGTATATGTGGTCGAGCACCGTCATGTCGTCGTCCAGGCCCCTAATGTCCTGGTAGAAGACGGCCTTCTTCATGTTGACGCCCGGCTTCACCTCTCCGCTGTCGGGCGAAAGGTCCCCCGCCAGGATCCTTATGAGGGTGGTCTTGCCCGAACCGTTTGGCCCCACGACGCCCAGCCTTTCGCCCCTTTCGACGTACAAGTCCAGCCCTTTGAAAAGGGCCGGCCCGGCGAAGGACTTGGAAAGCCCCGTCGCGACGATTGCGTACTTGCCGGTCCTTGTGACGTCGCCGAACCTGATCTTCATCTCAGCGGCCTTCCTTGGCCTGCTGACGGCCCTCGCCTGGATCCTGGCCAGCATCTTCTCCCTGGACTGCGCCATGGTGGTGCGGTTGCCGGCCTTGTAGCGCCTTATGTAGTCGGCGAGCTTCTCCATGTATTCCTGCTGCCGGGCGAACTGGTCCATCCTGTTTTTCAGGTTGAACTCCTTCTGCGCTATGTGGTCCTCGTAGGACCCCTCGTAGGCAACCAAGCCCAGGTCCTCAATCTCCCAGACGTGGTCCACTACGGCCTCCAGGAAGTACCTGTCGTGCGACACCAGCACCATGCTGCCCTTGTAGGCCTTCAGGTAGCCTTCGAGCCATTCGGTTGAGGAAAGGTCCAGGTGGTTTGTGGGCTCGTCCAGCAGCATCAGGTCCGGCTCCGAAAGCAGCAGCCTTGCCAGGGAAGCCCGCATGAGCTGCCCGCCGCTCAAAGTGCCGAGGTCCCGCCCGAGGTCGTCCTCAGAGAAGCCGAGCCCGAAAAGGGCCGCCCTTGTCCTGTATTCCCTGCCGTAGCCGTCCTTGGCGCTTATGTGCTCATGCAGCCTGTCGTACCTTCGCATCGCGTCTTTCAGCTCGCGGGAGCCGGGCGGGAGCGAAGACATGTCGGCCTCGAGCCTCCTCATCTCCTCCTCCGCACTCGCGACGTCGGCGAATGCCTCAAGGGCGTACCCAAGAAGGCTTTTATCCAGGTCCGTCTCGGGCGTCTGCGAGAGGTAGGAGAGCTTGGTGCCGGCCGGCATCGATACGCTCCCCGAGTCGTAGTCCTCAAGCCCTGCGATTATCCTCATGAAGGTGGTCTTGCCCGTGCCGTTCCTGCCGATGAGGGCGACTTTGTCCCCCTCGTGCACGGCGCAGCTCACATCCCTAAGTATGGGTGTGGAACCGAAATACTTGTTCAATCCCCTTACGTCCAGGACGGGCATACCGTTACCCCCGCAGTCTCCTACTTCGCCTCGGTGTGCTTGGCGAACGCGCTGTGGTTGTGGATGGATTCCATGCTCTCGCACTCTACGTCGAACCAGCTTACCAGCGGCTCGTTCCTCAGGGTGATCACCGTGTCCCTCAATATGTCCTCGACGAACTTGGCGTTCTCGTAGGCCTGCTCGGTGACGAACTTCTCGTCCTCCCTCTTAAGAAGCGGGTACAGCTGGCAGCTGCCCTGGCTTTCGAGCCTGTCGACCAGGTCCTCGATCCAAAGGAACCCGCCGTGGAACCTGACCGTGGCCCTTATGAGCGTCCTCTGGTTGTGGGCCCCGAAGTCAGAGATCTCCTTGCTGCACGGGCAGCAGGAAGTCACGGGGACCTCTACGCCCAGCAGGAACGTATGTCTGTCCTTATCCCTCCTGGCCTTGAAGGTGCAGTCGTAGTCCATGAAGGAGGACCTTCCCGAGACCGGGGCCTTCTTCTCTATGAAGTACTTGAACGCGATCGTCACCTCAGCCTGGTCCGCCTCCAGCTTCTCGCATGTGTCGACCAGGAGCGACCTTAGCTCCGCGTTGGATATGGGCTTGCTGCCCCAAGGGATGAGCGCCTCTATGAAGCGGCTCATGTGCGTCCCCTTGAAGTGCATCGGAAGGCTCACGGAGAGCGAGACGTTCGCCATCACCTGCTGGAAGCCGCCCTGCCTGGTCCTTATGAGAAGCGGCATGTGGAAGCCCTTTATGCCGACGTTCTGTATGTCTATGCCCCTTGCGTCCGCCTGGTTCTGTACGTCTTTCAAATCATAGCCCCCTTAGGGTTTCAATCCTCATCGACTTGATCTTCCGGGCCTTCTGCATGTCCTCAGCCGTGTTCACGTTGAAGAATGCGGCCTCCAGGTCAGAGCCGGCCCTTCTGGCAGCGGCTTCGGCGTCCAGCTTAGATGCCCTAAGCTCCTCGGCCAGCTCGATAAGGCTCCTCCTGCCGGCGCTGAGGAAGTCGAGGATCCTTCCGTACGCCCCCCTGCGATAGAAGGCATGGAGCGGCTCCAGGCCCTTTTTCCAGGCCGGCACGGCGCAGAGCGCGTCGTCGGGCAATCCCTCTACCGTGACGATGAAGTCCGCAATCAGCGCCGCGTCCAGGAAAGGCATGTCCGCCGCCGCAAC
>Ga0116174_10004073_pt1 | contig 11714 bp, 12 predicted proteins | sample AD_UKC087_MetaG_FD_89801 | JGI IMG/M metagenome (GOLD analysis project Ga0116174, IMG submission 89801) | Active sludge microbial communities of municipal wastewater-treating anaerobic digesters from USA - AD_UKC087_MetaG | ecosystem: Engineered > Bioreactor > Anaerobic > Digestate | place: USA...
AAGCTGGAAGACAAGATTATCTCGGCGTTCAAGCTGGAGCCGGGCAAGGAAACCTACCGCCTCACCGGCGCGCAGGCGCTGCGCTTTGTGCGCATCCGCCGGGTGGACAACAACTTCGGCCGCAACGAGCGGCAGCGCCAGTTTTTGAGCGCCATGCTCAACCAGGTCAGGCGCCAGGACAGCGGCCAGGTGATGAACGCACTGGCCGAATCCCTCAAGGCCATGACCACCAACCTGAGCGTCAGCGATCTGATGTTCCTGTCGCAGAAGGTGCTCTCCGGCAAGTCCAGGCCCAGCATGCTCAGCCTGCCCCCGGCCGGCCAGTACAGCTACGGCAAGGACGCCAGCGGCAACAGCGCGGTCGTCGCCCGGCTGGACAGGCTGAAAGAAAACTTCCACAATTTTGTGTATGAAGGGGATCTTTCCGGCATCCAGCAGGAGCCTTGAACCGCGCGGGCGGGGTTCATACTTGCCGCTGCGGCAAACTGTCCACTGAGAAGCCTTGCGCAAGCACGGGTCGGGAAGCGCCCATCATGTGCACCGCAACCTACAACCCAGGAGCCCAGAGCGGGCGCGGGGTGGGGCTTTAGCACGCACAGGGCAGGCCGAGGCAAGGCCCCTTGTCAGGTTTGAAAAAGGCCCCTTAGCAACACACGCAGGACAGGCCGGGCAAAGCCTCTTGCCAAGCCTGGGCAGCGCACCTTTCCAACACACAGAACAGTCTGGACAAGGCCCCTTGTCAGGTCCGGCAAAGCCTCCAGCCAAAGCCGGTCAGGTTTCTTGTCAAGGCTGGGCAGGCCTCCTGCGCAAGCCCCTTGCCAGGTCGTCCTTGACCCTGCCAAAGGATTATGGTACATTTTCCTTTGCCCGCGCGGGCGCCGTTCCGCGCAGCCCTGACCCATTAGCTCAGTCGGCAGAGCACTTGACTTTTAATCAAGGTGTCCCGCGTTCGAGTCGCGGATGGGTCACCAGTAAATCCGCTGATTCTGTAAGGGATTTGGCGGGTTTTCTTTTTTGCTTGCGGGGAGGGTTTATGCTGTTTTGAGCCGTTTTGGTCAGTTTTTGATTGTACAAGTGATTGTACAAGATAAGAGGACAGGGCGGTTGAGGACTGCGCCAGCCTTGCTTCCGTGAGGTGCGTGTAGATTCCAAGGGTCAGGGAAGGCGAGGAATGCCCCAACCACCTTTGAGCGGTCTTGATGTCAACCCCTGCATCGTGCAGCAGGGTGGCATAGGTATGGCGCAGGTCGTGGGGCTTGATGTTCGGGTCTACCCATTTCTTGCCCCTTGTCCAGCGCCTGGTGCAGCCGTTCAATAAGACCCCCACAGCGGTCATATAAGAGCCAAATCCGCGCTTGAAAGCCATGAGGGTAGGTGGTTGGTCACCGCCCGTGGAATAGCCCTTAAAACGCATATAATCGCGTATAAACAGGGGTATGGAAACCACCCTAATTCCCGCCCTGGTCTTGGGGCTGACGATGGTTGGTTTATTATCTGCCCACCTGACGGACTTGCTGACGCAGACACTACTATTGGATAGTATATCCTCATCAGTTATTGCACAGGCTTCTCCACGCCTCAGGCCGCAGAACAGCATGAGCATGATGGGCGCTGCGTACCGATGATACCGGGCAACCGTGATGATTGCCCGGATTTCATCCAGCGTTAATGCGCGGTGCGTTCCCTTTTCGCCCTTGGGCGGTTTTGCCTTGATGGCGGGGTTGGATGGGATGAGTTTATTGTCAACGGCAGCATCCAGCATTGCGTTGAGGATGGTCTTGACGTGATGGATTTTGGACGCGGACTTGCCTTGGATAGATGAGTAAACAGACATGATGGTCGCCGGGGTAATTGATCGCAGCGGGATGCCTCCGGCCACGGCGTTGATGGTATTGATGTGATACTGATACCCCTTGAGGGTGGACGGCGCAACGCCTGATTTGTAGAGCGACAGCCACCTGACCGACCACTGCTGGAGCGTATCATTGGACAGGCTGATGCCCTTGCCGACCATATCAAGGAATGCCGCCTTTTTCTCAGCGGCTTCTTCCTCGGTCTTTCCGTATACGGTTTTAGAGCGCGGCAGGCCAGTCACCGGGTCGGTGTAGCGAAAGAAAAGCGGGATGTCACCGCGCCTGGTGCGCTTGTGCTTCATTTTGCCTTGAGTATGATGTTGGTATATGGTGTTAGGTCAAGTCCCAGGTCTTTATAAGTTTTCTCGCTATTCCACATAAAGTAATCAAAGTTTTCGGTTTCATAGAACTTGACCTCATCTCCTTTGATGATGCGCAGGTCTTGATCAATGGTTATCTCTTTAATTGCATTTATGGTTGCGCTGACCTCACTAAACCCTGTTTTGCTACTTTTTGCTGCTGATTCAGCCGCGCCTGTTGCACACAATGCGCGCATAAGTGGTTTTGCATCTTCTTCTAAACCACTAACAAGCATTAAGAGGTGCAGTTCTTCAATCTTGTTTGTCTTTGTGTTTACGCCAATTCGCCCCGCACCAAATGAAATCATCAAAATATCCCCGTCAGTAAGTATGACCTCGGGTTCTTTCTGTTTATCATCCGGGCTATAAAATGAGATAAGTACATCATATGTTACAAAAAACTCAACAGCGATTGACGGAAACTCTGATTCCGCGCCTGTAATAGAAATAATCAGTAGCAGAATTAGGAGTACCGCGCAAAGCCTTTTCATCATCTGCCTCCTGTCATTTTGTACGAAACGGCATGAGAACATTTGTTCGCTTTTTGCATTGACATCTGTTCGGATAGGTGGATAATAAGGTGTACCAAAGCGGAAGGTGAAACGAATGGTACATGATTTAATTGCCGAATTCTCAATGTTGGCCGCCGCAGAACAGGAACTCGTTATTTGGCTTTTGGAAGCCGTTTCAGAGTTTCGAGAAGCCAGGCCTTGTCCTCGTCCGACAAATCCTTTATTAGTGAAGTAAACATTGCTATGTTGGCATCGGTCGTGCTTTCGGCTGATGTCAGGTCAGAAATAGGAACTCCAAGGAAATCGGCAAGCCGCTGCATTGAATTGATGCGTGGATATGATATGCCGTTTGCCCACAGAGATACCGTTGCCTGGCTGATTTTCAAAGCCTTGGCAATGTCTGTTTGTGAGATATCTTTTTCATGCATAATCCGGGCAAGATTTCTTACGAAGATTGCGGTGCCCTTATTTTCTGACATAGCAAAAAATACCTCCTCACCGCTACTTTAACCGCAATAAACCACGCTGTCAAAATTAATTTTGAAATTATGATTCTAACCTATTGCAATTATAAGAATAACTTAATATAATGGGAATCAAGAAAGGAGGTGCGTAAGTGCAGGAAGCAAGATTGACGCTTGCCGCGGCCCGTGTAAATGCCGGGTATACGAAGAAAGAAGCGGCACGAATACTGGGCGTAACACCAAATGCCATCTACCAATGGGAACGCAACATGACTACTCCACGAATAGACACCGCCAAGCGAATGGCAGACCTCTACGGCATCACGCTGAATGATATTTTTTTTGCAAAGCGACTTAAGATTAAATCATAGTTAGTTTTCTAAGGAGGTATCACATGACAGCCCTGAACATGGCCTCGCACATCAGGCACCTGTACACCCAGGGGCTGCGGGACTACGAAATCTGCGAGCGCATCAAGACAAGCCCTATCTTCACGAAGCACATCATCTCCCGCCTGTGCATGGGCAACCCCTACGCCGAGAGCAGGCACTACGCCAACAGGCGCATCAGGGCACACAAAGTCAGAATCATCAACAACGACCCGTATTTTGAGGAGGTAAACCGCTTTGATTAGGAGGTTCATCAGCCGGATCAGGAGGCGGCTGGACAGTCGGTATCAGGGCATCCCAATCACCGAGTACCAATGGCAACTGATGTTCAACAACATGGAGTACCGGGAACGGCACTACTGGCAGATTAACAGGGAGAACGGCTGATGATTATTGACAATCCGATGGTAACGGGCGAGTGGGGCTATGACACGCCTTTCACGGTTGAGCCTGATGTGGAGTGCCCGGTCTGCCATGTCGGGATGTTCTACGGCGATGAACTGTACAGCCTGGACGGTGACTGGATGTGCAAGGACTGCATCCATTATTCTAAACACTATATCGCTAAGCTTCATAAAATTGATATTCTCTTTTCCGGTTCCCATAATGTTTGCAATCATGATAACGGAAGTCAGAAATATGCCGTTTCGAAGACTTGTCCAAACCACAAGTTATTTGCCCCATTTTATTTCGTGGATTATTGTCTCTGGATTAGTGTTCACATTTTTCTCCGTGGATAATGGTGTTGTCAACAATGTCTTTGAGATGCTTGGATTTGAAAGAAAGCAGTTTATCACGGACCCGCGGTATTACTGGTTCCTTGCCGTATTCACTGATATTTGGAAAGGCATGGGGTGGTGGTCAATTATTTTTATCGCAGCAATTACATCCATTGACCCAACGCTGTTCGAGGCGGCTATTATCGATGGGGCGGGTCGCCTGCAACGCATACGCTACGTGGTGTTGCCCGGTCTGAGAGGCGCGATTACGGTAGTGCTCATCCTTTCAATGGGCAGCCTTTTAGGCGGTGGTCTGTCGGGCTCAAACTTTGAACAAAGCATGCTGATTGGTAATCGCCTTAATAGTGTCCGATCAGAAATACTGCAATCCTATAGTTTGCGGATGGGCTTAGGTATGGGTCGATTTTCCTATGGCTCTGCGATGGGATTAATGCAGTCGCTAGTGTCCGTTATCCTCGTATTCACCAGCAACAGTTTATCCAAAAGGTTGAGCGGTTCCAGTCTGTTTTGAGGTAACATAGATGCGCAGAAGAAAGAATCAAATCGCCCGAACGACTGAGGATGTCATTTTTGATATTGTTAATGTAGCCCTGCTGTTATTGATTGTTTTCCTGACCCTGTACCCTTTCTACTACGTTTTGATACAGTCCCTGAATGAGGGATTGGACGCAGTGCGGGGCGGAATCTACTTTTTGCCGCGCAAATGGTCGCTTGAGAACTTCAATGCCCTTCTCGGTGATCCAAAGTGGGCAAAAAGTTTGATGGTATCTGTCACACGCACAATAGCGGGGACGCTGCTTGCAGTGGGCTTTACCTCTTTGGTTGCTTATGGAATGTCATTCAAGTCTTTGGTTTTCAGAAAGTGGTACTACGCACTTATTTTGTTTGCCATGTACTTCAACGGCGGAATGATTCCAACCTTTGTCCTGTTTCGGAGTTTGCGCATTCTCAATACCTTTTGGGTCTACATCATCCCCTCAATGCTGAACATTTTCTTCATGATGGTGTTGATTGCTTTTTTCCAGGATATTCCTGTCTCACTCCTTGAGGTGGCACGCATAGACGGTGCCTCAGAACTGCTTATCTTCCGGAAGATTGTTCTCCCTTTATCCCTCCCGATTCTTGCGACGACTGCGCTGTTTATAGGGGTTGGGCAGTGGAACTCCTGGATTGATTCTGCGTACTACGTCTCCAATAAAAATTTGCGGACCATGTCATACCTGATGATGGAAATTATAAATAAAAGCATGATTGATCGGTTTGGGGCAGCTGCGACAGCAGGCATGGAGATTTCCCAGCAGTCTCTGGCTCACAGCAGTACTGCGGTGACAACACGGTCAATCCAAATGGCGGCAATGATTGTTTCCGTTGCACCCATAATTTGTGTATATCCGTTTCTGCAAAAATATTTTGTAAAGGGGATCATGTTGGGCTCTGTTAAAGGATAGAGAACTAAATTCAGCCAGCCTGAATTAGTAATAAGAACGGAGGGAAGCCTTATGAAACGGTACCTGAGCCTGATTCTTACAGCCCTGCTGCTACTCTTCCTCACCTTCACTGCATTTGGCGCTCTTGCCCAGGAAGCACCAAAGCCCGTAACTCTCTCAATCTTCATTGATCACACATGGTTTTGGATTGACTCTTTCGGTGGCAGAATTGTGGATGACGAGATTACTCGGCGAACTGGTGTCACCCTTGATGTGACCCGGGCAGCAGACGGGACACAACTTTCGGTGTTGATTGCTTCCGGAAGTTATCCCGATATCATCTATACGGGTAACGCCAGTCTGTGGCCAAAGCTTGCCAACCCCAACGTGTCTTACGATTGGAACGACCTCATTGCGAAGTACGCGCCTGATTTCCCCGTATCCGATATTGAAATTGCAAACGCTACACAACCTGACGGTAAATTTTACACAATCTACAATGCCTACTCCACGCCTGAGGAGTGGAAGGCGGAGCCTCGTATGTTGCCAAGCAATGGCACAGCCACATTGAATATCCGGACAGACATCATGGAGGCTCTTGGTAATCCACCTCTTGAGACCCTGGATGATCTTGAGAATGTTCTTGGGATGGTAAAGGAGAAGTATCCCGAGATGGATGGATTGCTGCTGGGCGAGAACTTGTACGGGCTACCATATTTTAGGTACTGCTTTGGTGTTCCTACAGGCGGCACTCGCCTATGGTACGATGACGCTGACAAGGAGGTTAAGTACCTGGTCGAAGCGCCCCAGTACAAGGAGACCATGGCTTTCCTGAACCGTTTATTCCGCAAGGGTTACATAAAGCCGGAAGCGCTAATTTATCAGGTGGAACAGTATCGCCAGAAGGTGTACTCGGGTGAAGCCTTCGCATTTGTTCGCAGCGTGACGGAATCTGTTGGCGCCAATAGTGCGTTCAGAGATGCCGGCATGCCTTATACTTCTGCTCCTGTTGAGAAACTGCTATCCGCCAACCCATTGTTTGTCAATGACAGCATTGGATGGAGCGGCACTTTCATCACAAAAAATTGCAGTGACCCAGAGACAGCCATAAAAATGCTCTCATACATGAAAAGTAAGGAAGGCCAGATGTTGGCGGAGTTTGGTGTTGAAGGAGTTACATACAATATTGGGGAGGACGGCTATCCTGCCTTGGCAGACGATGTGATGGACGTTAAGGCGGAAGGCTACACTAAAATGGTGGACAAGTATGGCCTTGCTTGCTGGAACTTTGGAGTTTCAGCGGTCACCGAAGCATTGTTCAACTATACTCCAAGGGAGCCAGCCATTATCAATACCTTGCTCAATGTGCGGTCTGCGATTGATTTTAGGCCTTGGTTCCAGTTTGTGCTGCCGGCAGTAGGCAGCGATGAACGTGACATATACGCAAAGATTGGCGAGTTTGTTGACGGCGAAGGGTACAAGCTTATTTCCGCGGCTACGGAAGAAGAGTTCAACACGCTTTTTGATAATATGCTTAAGACATGTGAAAGCATGGGATTAGGCACTTTCAAGGCTTATGTGAACACAACATATCCTGAAGTCATCAAAAAATACCAGTAATTCTAATTCAGAAACCCGGGAAGGCCTCAGGCCTTCCCGGAGATTCAGGGGGAGAAAATGAAAGGCATCTCAATCGAAGGCTATTCTTTCCATGGCCTGCTCGGCGAAGGCAGAATGGACATGTTTCACATGCTGGAAACCCTTCAGTACCGTTATCGTGTAAATGCAGTTGGTATCTGGAATGGTTTTTTTCCCTCTACAGAGGATGGGTATGTTCAGAAAATTGCCACTGAACTGAAGCAAAGAGGAATGATACTCTCGAATTTGGCCGTTGATGGTGCGAATGTTTGGCATGATAATGAAAGCAAAAGAGTTCAGAACCACGAAACCGCAAAGCGTTATCTTGCTATTGCCGAGAAGTTGGGAGCAAAATCAGTGCGTATAGACTGGGGAGTGCCCAGGGAGGAACTTGCTCCTGAAGAGGAAGACCTAATAGTTCGGCGGTTTCGTGAATATAGCAATTTTGCGCACAACGCCGGATTTATCCTGTGTGCAGAGAATCATGCTGGCGCGGCCAGAAATCCACATTTCATGAAACGTGTTCTTGAGGAAATCAATCATCCCGCCTATCGAATCTTACTTCATGCAGGCAGTTGGTATTGCGACACGGAAATTGGTGACGAGATTGTCATGCCATATGCTGCACATACCCATGTGATGCAAAAAGTGGTTGAGTCTGCTCGTCTGCGGGAATTGCTTTCACTTTTTAGCAAGTATAATTATCAGGGTTACCTCGGCGTGGAGCAACACGGCGGTAAACACGAATACGAAGTTGTTGAATGGCAAGTCGCTACAGTACGTAAAGAACTTGCCTTGTTCTCGGCAGAGAGGATTGCACTAAATGGATAAGGTAAGAATTGGCATCATCGGGTGCGGACAAATCGCAAATATGAGTCATTTCCCACGTTATGCCGCTTTTCCGGATGCAGAGATAGTCGCTGCATGTGATATTCGTGAAGACCGCTTGGACGCGGCGTGTGAAACGTATAAAATCCCGAACAAATATACGGATTTCCGTAAAATGTTGGAGCGGGATGATTTGGACGCAGTTGATATCTGCATGCACAATAATCTGCATGCGCCAGCTACCATTGCTGCCCTGCAGGCCGGTAAACATGTTTATTGCGAGAAGCCAATTGCGGGTTCATACTATGACGGAAAGCGTATGCTGGATGTCGCTAATGAATGTGGAAAGAAACTACACATTCAACTAGGCTTTATCTATCAACCAAACACAAGGGCTGCGAAAAACCTTATTGATGGTGGTAAACTCGGGCGAATCTACCACATGCGATCCATAGGGTATAGAAGACGTGGTCGGCCATATGTAGATGGATATGGCGCCATGGAATTCGCGCAAAAGGCTGTTGCGGCAGGCGGCGCGTTGTTTGACATGGGGGTTTACCATATATCGCAACTGCTGTACTTAGCAAAAATGCCAAGGGTGGAAAAGATTTCCGGTAAAATATACAGGGAAATGAACAATGCAGATCCTGTAAAGGTTGCCAAATCAGGATTCGACGTGGAGGAACTTGGGACTGGATTTGTTCGCTTTGAAAATGGCCTCACCATGGATGTGCTCGAAAGCTGGTCCGTTCACATGAATCCGTTTGAAGAAAGTTTTATTCTTGGATCGGATGGCGGCATTCGAATTGAACCCTTCGGTTTCTATACAACAATGTGTGATCTTGAGTTGAGTGCTACTGTCAACACAAAAGGCTATGACACGCGAATGCACCAAATGTATCCTGATGAAACCGAGAATATGGATTCATCAACCCGGCACTGGATTTCCGCGTTGCGAGGCAAAGTAGAATTATTGCCAACAGCAGAACTGGCCTTACAGACAATGCTCATTCAGGAAGGCATTTATATGTCTTCCGAAAGAAATGAGGAAATTACTGCTGAGGAAGTTAAAGCAACCTCTGTTTCAAAAGCTATAAACATTTGATTGCAAAGGGATTAATGAAATGCATATTATTTTTGCTTATTGATCTAATACCATCTTCAAGTTTTCGCTGAGTGAACAGTCTGGAGTTGGATAACCGGGTTTATAGCGCACTAACTGTCACTCACATATCGCTTGCATAATGGAAGGGGATAAGGTGGAACAAACCGTCTATATTGGAACCTATACCGATGCAATCAGTCGGGGAATCTATAGGTTCGCATTCTATAAAGGAGATCTGCGGCTGCTAGGGTGTATAGAGGAAACTAATCCCTCATACGTAATAGTGCAAGGTGACATGCTGTACTCGGTACGGGAAACACGTGACGGTTCAATTGTCTCTTATCAACTGCAAAAAGATGGCATCCATACATTGGTAGGCCAGCAAAAATGTCTTGGGGATGCGCCTTGCCATCTGCATCTGGATGGGGCTTACTTGTATGCTTCAAATTACTCAAGCGGATCATTGGCGCAGTTTTCTCTGGATGAGCAATTGCGAGTAAAAGAACCCCCAACACTTTTTTCACATGTGGGGCATAGCGTGCACCCCTCACGACAAGCCGGACCGCATGTACATTTCTCGGCAACAACGCCTGATTATCCATTTTCAAGCTGACTAATTGTGATCTGGTTTTTATTAAGAGTTTCTCTGTGCCCTCGCCCGCCTGTATATGTTTCGCCACTGTTTAGCACTTTTTCACTCATTGCCGAAAGGAGAGCGTAGAACATCAGAACAAATGCAAATATTCTAGAATCAGTGCACAGGAAACTTATATAATCACACCAATGAAAAAACAAAACAGACAGGCTCAATTTTAAGTTACACGGACAGTTTTAACAGGTCTGTTTAGTGTTTAGTTTTGCCGTACAGCCAAGTGTGATTGAACCAGAGAACATTGTTCGCCAGCTATGCTTGAAGTTTTTTCAGGACCCAAAACCGCCGGGATTCACATACTCAACCTTGATGGACTTAAGTGTTGATTTGGCTGCCGCGTTGCTATATAGGCAGCCCATCATACTCAGGTGATTTATTGAAAAATTGCGACAATTCATCAATCTGTGTTGTCGCGTTCGTTTCCGATGTCGGTATAGACCTGGCCCTGGGGAGCGGGAAGGCATGCCTGCTGGTGATGACGGAAAGGGTCAGCAGGAAGGAAGTATTTGTGGAACTGCCCAATAAGCGCCAGGAGAGCGTAATTGAAGCATTGAATCGCCTGGAGCGAAAACATCGTGGCAAGTTTGCGGAACGCTTCAGAGCCTGCTATGGACAGTGGTAGTAAGTTTCGGTTGGATGCCTCCTGCCTGCAAGAGGAAAGTACCGGATAACCAGTTATTATACGCACCCCTTTAGCGCCTGGGAGCGGGGCAGTAACGATAACGCGAACAAACTCATTAGGCGCTTCATTCCAAAAGGAACAAACATCGGCAAGTTGACCCACGGCGATATCCGCTGCATTGAACACTGATTAATTTCAGCCGCAGACGGCTGTTGGCGTACAGGACCGCTCGACATGTCTTCTCGGCGGCTTAGGTGACCGGTCATGGGTGCGGCAATTAAACATGCAATCTCCTAAATGCCTGGCCGCCTTTCAAAAAAAGGTTGACAAACCCTTTGTGCCTGCCTACAATATCATTTGCGCCTGAAAGCGCTGTCGGGCGCGGGCAGTCCCCGGGCAGAGGGATTTGCGGACGTGGCGGAATGGCAGACGCGCCAGACTTAGGATCTGGTGACTCCGGTCGTAAGAGTTCAAGTCTCTTCGTCCGCACCACCCCGCCGCAAGGCGCAGTTTTACGCGGTAGTAGCTCAGTTGGTAGAGCGCAACCTTGCCAAGGTTGAGGTCGCGAGTCCGAGTCTCGTCTACCGCTCCACGTCGGGATGGATTCCGCTTCACTTGCCGCCGGGGCAAGCCCGGCGGCGCGAGTCGCTCCATCATCCCTCCTTCTCCGCTAAAAACCTGCGGGTTTTCAGCGGGGAGGGGACGGAACCCGGGTCGGTACCGCCGCAAAGGCGGCCATCCCCCAATCGGACCCCTGCGGGTGTAGCTCAATGGCAGAGCTCCAGCCTTCCAAGCTGGTCACGTGGGTTCGATTCCCATCACCCGCTCCACGCGCCTTTAGCTCAGTTGGTAGAGCACCTGACTCTTAATCAGGGTGTCCCGGGTTCGAGTCCCTGAAGGCGCACCAAAATGTCCCCCTTGCGGGGACATTTTTTGTTCGCATCCGGAGACGAGAACCCGGGGTCCCGGGGGCGGAATGCCGCCGCGCCCCGTGGGCGAGGCAGGCGGCATGGAAGCCCAATGAGCCAGGAAGTTTGCCAACCGAAGCTTGCGAGGGAAGGCAAACGACCATGGCGAATTGTGGGGGCACATGAGCAACAGAGCGCAAGCGGCGCAGCCGCGCCG
>Ga0116174_10004074_pt1 | contig 11713 bp, 5 predicted proteins | sample AD_UKC087_MetaG_FD_89801 | JGI IMG/M metagenome (GOLD analysis project Ga0116174, IMG submission 89801) | Active sludge microbial communities of municipal wastewater-treating anaerobic digesters from USA - AD_UKC087_MetaG | ecosystem: Engineered > Bioreactor > Anaerobic > Digestate | place: USA...
GAATACCTTGCAGGGAGGTTGCTGGAAAAGGGCAAACAGCCCCTGGTCCTGTCCAGGGGCTATGGCCGTAAAACCCGTGGATTCCGTTATGTGGAACTAAACGCGTCCAGCATGGAAACAGGTGATGAGCCCCTACAGATCAAAAGACAGGTTCCCGGGGCGGTAGTGGCCGTTTGTGAAGACCGGGCAGAGGGGATCAGGCGCCTGGTGGTAGATCATCCGCACGACCCCTGGATCATCCTGGATGATGCATTCCAGCACAGGCGGATACGGGCCGGGAAAAACATACTCATGTCGGATCATGCAAGGCCTTTTGCACGGGATATCCTGCTGCCCTTTGGCCGGTTACGGGACCTGCCGTCTGCAGCAGGCAGGGCAGATTGCATCGTCTATACACACTGTCCGGGATCCATGGCCGGATGTGAAAAAATCGGGGACCGGCACACAGGTATTCCTGTTTTCTACACCTTTATGTCGTATGGGTCGCTGCTTCCCCTGCACAATCCCCGGACCTTGCCGCATGCAGGTTCTCCTGTGCTGCTGGTGACAGGCATTGCCAATGCCCGAGCGCTGAAGGAGCATGTACAGCAACACTTTCTCCTGGCACGCCATCTGGAATTTCCGGATCACCACAGATTTACCGGTAAAGATATTGCCCGTATGCTTGAGCTGCTAGACAGGAATCCGTCCTGGCAATTGATCACTACAGCCAAGGATGCCGTGCGTCTGGCCGGGAGCGGGATCCCGGGATGGGTCATTCCTGTGCGGATATCTTTTTTTCCCGGTGAAAGCGAAGACGCTTTTTTTCACCTGGTGACAGGGTTACGCTGATTTGCACGTCATTTGCCCGTACCAGATAGGTCCCGCCATCGGGCGCTTCAAGGATGACTTTTTTCACTTTTCCGTTCTTCCACCAGCAGGATACGACTGCATTCCCCTGTGCTTTCATCCCTTTGAAAAAACCGCCGGACCAGATCCCGGGCAGGGCCGGCAACAGGTCGATGAAACCGCTGTGGCTTTGCAGCAGCATTTCTGTAATTCCCGAGGCCCCTCCGAAATTGCCGTCTATCTGGAACGGCGGATGGGTACAGAAAAGATTGGGATAGGTGCTTTCCGGAGCCAGCAGGTTCCTCAGCAGGCGATGGGCCCGGTCTCCGTCACCCAGGCGGGCCCAGAAATTGATTTTCCAGGCGCGTGACCAGCCTGTTCCCCCGTCCCCACGACGTTCCAGGGTGGCCCTGCAGGCATTGGCAAGATCGGGTGTGGTCTCAGGGGTAATCTGGTTTCCGGGGTGCAGTCCGTAAAGATGTGACACGTGGCGGTGTTGCGGCTCTGTCTCCCGGTAATCTTCCAGCCATTCCTGCAGGTATCCATCCGGGCTGATCTTGTGGGGGGGCAGGTCTTCCAGGGCCTCCCTGAGCCTTTCACGGAACCCCGGGTCAAGGTCCAGCACTTCCGAAGCCTTGATGGTGTTGGTGTACAATTCCCTGACCAGCTGGTTGTCCATGGTGGACCCCATGCAAACGCTAGCTCTTGTGATCCCGTCGGGCATGAAAAATTCATTTTCAGGCGAAGTGGTGGGTGCAGTGACCAGCCATCCTTGGGAAGGTTCGCGGATCATGGAGGAGAGAAAAAATTCGCAAGCCCCTTTCATCACCGGATAGACCTCCTGGAGGTATTCCTTGTCCGGATTGTACAGGTAATGGGTCCACAAGTGCTGGCACAACCAGGCGCCTCCGGTATTGGTCGCACCCCAGGAAGGATGTTCCCCGGGGGCGGTGAAATGCCAGGGATTGCAGATCACATGTGCTGTCCATCCATCGGCTCCGTAAAATAACCTTGCGGTGGTCTGCCCGGAAGGCACTATGGCTTTGGTAAAGTCAATCAGCGGCAGGTGCAACTCGGCAAGGTTCCCCGGCTCGGCCAGCCAGTGGTTCATTTGCAGGTTTATGTTCAGGTGGTAGTCCCCGTTCCAGGGTGTCTGGATGGAGTTGGCCCAGAGGCCCTGCAGGTTGGGGGGAAGCTGTCCCGGACGGGTAGAGGAGATGAGCAGGTAACGTCCAAATTGATAATAGAGGGCATCCAGGCCCGGGTCGGGTTGATCCTGGTAGGCGGCCAGCCTCAGATCCGTGGGCAGGGGTGAGGCGTTTTTCTGTGGCCCGAGATGGAGGTAGACCCTTTCGAAAAGAGACTGGTAAGCTCTTTTGTGTTTTTTACGTAAATGCCTGTATTTGACGGCCAGGGCTTTTTCCAGCAGGGTGTCGCAGTGGATTTCGGGGTCTGCATGAAAATAACTGGTGGCAGCAGACACGATCAGGGTTGCCTTACGCACGCCATCAAGCACAATGCTGTCTCCTTCAAAGCGTACACGGCCCCCGGAGTGGTTCACACCCACTTTCACCACGTAACGCATGCCATCCTGTCCTTCCACCCCGCTGCTGAGGACGCCCTGCATGACAAGGCGGTCGTTTTCCATGGCTGTGGCAAACCGTTCCGGACGGTCCAGGCGGATGACAGTATGGGATTTTCTTCCGGGTTTAATCCTGACCACACCCACGTCATGGCTAAAGGAAGTGAAATATTCCCGCCTGTTTCCTTTATACCCGGTGCGGGCTATGGCTTTTTCCAGGTCCAGGTTCCTGCGGTAATTCTTTTCAGGCTTGCTCTTATCATTGAATTCCAACCGGAGATTTCCCAGTACCTGGTAACAGCCAAAGGAACACCGGCCCCCCCTCCGCGTCCTGATCCTTCCCCGCCGCATACAAATGTTTCATACATCAGCTCCTGTGCCAGGTGGTTTTTTCCTTCCAGCAACAATGCGCGTATGCGGGGCAGGGATTCCAGGGCAGCCGGATTGGTCGCGTCCTGCTCCGACCCGGACCACAAGGTGATCTCATTGAGAACTATGGTTTCCTGCAGGGGATTCCCGTCGGGCATCATGCCCAGGCGCCCGTTGCCCAGGGGCAGGGTGGCCTCCCATATTTCAGCAGGCTTGTCATACCACAACTGCAACCCGGAATCACCGCTGCAGCCTGAAAGAACAAATAGCCACAAAAGCAGGATGGACTTATTCTTCATAATTGAATCCGGATAATGCAACAATAGGTTTTTCCCCCCTTGTATCCTGGTTTTTCAGGGTCATGGTGATGGTCCTGGACTCGCCTGGCATCAGAGAAACGTAATTGTCGCTGAAGAACACGGGAAGGATCCTTTCACCGTTCTTGTTGCCGGTCACTTTCAGGCGCACCATCAGGCAAGGGGTCTCTGAGGTGTTCACCAGGGTGGTGGTCAATTTCCACTGGTCTCCGGCTTTTTCACGTTTTGTTTTGCTGTCCAGACTGACTTTGGGAAGGTTGTGCAGGGCTTTGAGGTTTCCTTCCTCGAGCCCCCTCCAGTAAAAGTTTTCAGAAAGGATGCGATCATTCCCATATAGAGTGAGCTTTATGAAATGCACATCGCTCAGGGTTTGTGGAAACTCCAGGCGGAAGCATTTTACGGTGCTGTCCTCATTACTGTTCACCAGCGTGTCTTTTTCCCATTGAACGGAACCATCGGTATTGATTATTTGGGCATGGGCCCTGATACCTTCATGCAATCCGGCGTGCAGGTTGACCACCTCTATGTCATGGTATACAGGGTTCCATTGAATATGAAGCGGTTCCGAGGCTTTTTTGCAGCCAAAGTAGGCTGCCGTGGGGTCAAAGAAATAATCGTAAGTCTGCCATACCATGGAAGGCCAGGCCGGGTGGCTCATCCACAATAACATGCCGCGCCTGAACTCGCTCCTTCCCTCAAATATGCCCCTGTAACCATCGTAATTGATCCATTGGGCATATTGGCTGAACTGTTCCGCGTTTTCTGAAGGACCAAAGGCTTTTTCCACCATTTCCAGATACGATGCGGCTCCCTGGGCTCCTTCCAGGCAGAAATCATGCAGTCCCCACATATCGTTGTGTGGCCACAAGTGTTCCTCCGGGATGGTCTGCAGGATACTTTCGTAATTCATGACGTTTGGCATGCCCCGTTCACTGTGCATGCGGTCTTTACCGTACAGCAGGTAATAATCCCGCACCGGGAGGGCCCGGTAAGGACCTCCCCCGCTGACCACGCCTTCCGAGGAGTGGGAGATGTAATGGATCCCGGGATGCAGTTGCGGGATCATTTCACGCAGGGCATCGTCCAGTTCTTTGGGAGGATATCCTTCGTTCCGGCCCACATATAGGGCAATACAGGGGTGGTTCCGGATGCGGCGGACCAAATCGTTGGCATTCTGCATGAACATTCTTGTGCTGACAGGGTCAGGGCCGTCCCAGGGATTGGCCAGCCAGAAGTCTTGCCAGACCATGATGCCGTGCCGGTCGCAGGCTTCATAAAATTCATCGTCCCCTGTCTGTCCCACCCAGTTTCGGATCATGGTGAAATTCATATCGGCATGGTATGCCACGGCTATATCGTATTCCCTGGCCCTGTAGTTGAGGTTGGATTCGGAGAAGCCCCAGTTGCCACCGCGTCCTATGAAACGGCGCCCGTTTATGTACAGGGAAAGGATCCCGTTGTTTTCATCAAAGTCTACCTGTCTCACGCCGGAAAGGAATGAAAGGCTGTCGGAAACAGTTCCCCCGATATTGAAAGTCATGTCAACAGGATACAGGTTGGGGGCCCCATACCCTTTTGGCCACCATAACCTGGGGTTTTCAAGGCTTATCTCCGTGGAAACGGTACGGATCTCTCCCGGCTCCAGCCCTACCTCCAGATTGAAAGGAATGTGACCGTAGGAACCTTCCAGGGTTCCCAGGAGAAATATTTCCTTATGATTTTGCAATGTGGCTTCTATGCGGATGGTAGCCCGGGTGGTGTCGGGCAGGGGCAGGAACGTTTGCACAAAGGGATCTTCAATGCTTACAGATCCTGTTGTAGTCAGGAACACATCATTCCAGATACCCATGTTTCTTCCACGGATGGTCGGTATCCAGTCCCAGCCCACAGAGGCATGGAATGTGGGATTGTCAGCCCCCAGGACGCCTCCGTTCTGGTCGGGGCTCACTGCGTTCTGCTCCTTGACCGCCCCAAAGTTCCTGTTGTCTATTATGGTCACAGCCAACACATTGGATGCTCCTGGAATGATCTTGTTAGTGATATTGAATTTTGCCCGTGTAAAGGCCCCGTTTATCCTTCCAATACGTTCCCCGTTCAGGAATACAACAGCTACCCAGTTGATCCCGTCAAAATGCAGGAACAGCTCATCCTTCTTGAAATCCTCGGGAACGAAAAATTCGGTCCGGTACCAGAAGTCTTCACGGAAAAAAGATTCGGAGATCTGCAGCTGGTTGTCACCATAGTTCGGATCCGGAAGGGCCCCCATGTTCAGGTAGCTTGAAAGCACTGTCCCCGGTACGGTGGCTATGGGCCACGTTTCCGCTCCCTGGTAATCTTTTCGTGAAATGACATAACCTTTTTCCGGAACAAGGGACAGTCGCTGCAACCTCCAGTCACCTCCATTGAGGGTGATTCGGTCCGGGGTGGGGAGTTCCCTGGGTTTGGGCACTGCCCTGAGGGCCCCGGTTCCAAAAGCTTCCAGTTCGCTCATTATGTAGCGTTTACCGTTTGCAGATGATTCCATGTTCACTTTAAGGTACCGGCCCCGGGCAGGAGTATCCAGGGTGATGATATCTACGGAATCATCTGTGCCCGGCAATTGCGCAACCACATCCCATTTTTCCTTATCACCCGATACTTCAATGGTTCCGGCAACTGCTTTGTTGATCCAATGCAGGGCCACACTGTCTATGACCGAAGGGGCACCGAAATCGACCATCAACCACTCCCTGCCTGTCCCGGCACTCATCCAGGCACTTTTGAAATCAATAGATGGAGTGATGACCAACAATTGACTTTTCCTATAAAAATCCCAATCCGAAAAAGCCCAATCTTTGGCTCCCGGTACGCGGAAAGCCACTTTATAAAAGCGGTATTGGACCGGTTCGTTGAATGGGTATGACTGCCTGATGTTGCGTTCCGATGCCGGGGGTGCATAAGAAAAAGTGAAAGAGGGTTGCGGACCCTGAGGGGCCGCGGGTTTGAGCAAGTGGGCCCATTGGGCATAGGGATTCGGCTTTTCAGTTCCCGGGAAACCCCATCCCTGTTCTTTTTTGATCAGTTCCCATGATTCCCCGTCCATGGATGCATATAAGGCTACCTGGTAATTTCCGGCCTTTTCCTTGTTGTAGGTCACAGAACCGATCAGTTCCATGGAGGTGACAACAGGTACGCTTCCTGACAACTCCAGCTGTATGAACACTTCTTCTCCCGACATCCTGTATTTGGAATCCGGCTTACCGTCAAAAAGCCACTCTTTTTCCCGTTTTTGCAGATCACCCTTATGACAGCTCACATTGATCCACGAGGGGGGTGTCGCAGATTTTATCCCGTCGGATACCAGCTGTCCTGTGAGGTTATAATCGTAAGAAGAGGAATGAATGGTCATTCGGTTCAGGGCAATGTTCCTGTAATTCTCCTTATCTGCTGACAGTACAGGAGCATTATCCTGGGCCGGATCACCCGGGTAGTTGCCCGGTTTTTTGGTATATGTGGTGTCTGGTTCACATCCGGCCATGACCAAAACCAATAATCCCAAAAGGGCAGAGACATATAACTTCATAACGTACGATGACTTGAATGACATAAATTATGTAAAGTTATCTAAAAATGAAGAAAGACAAAATACCTATCTTAGTGAAAATATTACCTGAATGAAAAAAACATTTCCAGGAACGGCGGCTTTCCTCGCAGGCGCAGTTGTTCTAATTACTTCCTGCGGCAGATCATTCACGCAATATGTCAATCCATTGATTGGCAGCGGAGGGCACGGTCACGTGTTTGTCGGCGCCGGTGTTCCTTTTGGCATGGTCCAGGCCGGTCCCGTGCAATACAACACCGGATGGGACTGGTGTTCAGGTTACCACTATTCGGATTCCACCATCATCGGCTTTGCTCAGATGCATCTGAGCGGTACGGGCATAGGAGACCTGGGTGACATATCCCTGATGCCTGTTGCAGGGGATGTGGAAACAAACCGCAAAGGGCTGGTTTCCCGATTTTCCCATGACAATGAAACAGTCCGCCCGGGGTATTATTCCGTACTTCTGGATGGTAGCGGTATCCGGGCCGAGATGACATCGACATCCAGGGTCGCCTTTCACCGCTATACCTTCCCTGACGATGACCGACGCAAGTGCGTGGTCATCGACCTGGAACACGGCATAGGCTGGGACAGTCCGGCAGAAGGGCACCTGCAGTGGGACGGGGGCAGGGTGGTGAAAGGATACAGGATATCGACAGGCTGGGCACGTCACCAGGAAATCTTTTTCTATGCCGAGTTTTCTGTACCCATCCTGGAAGCGGAATTCTTTGAAGAGTCGCGGCCTTCCGGCGGAAACAGCATTACTGCGCGCAAAGCGTATGCAAAGGTGTGGCTTGACGTTCCCCGGAACGGGGAGGTACTGGTCAAAGTCGCCCTGTCACCCATATCCATGGAAAAAGCAGCAGAAAACATGGAACATGAACTGCCATGGTGGAACTTCAGGGCTGTAATCAGGGCAGCCGATAAGGCCTGGAACCGCGAATTATCTAAAATAAACTACATAACGGACAATCCGGATGATAAAGTTGTTTTTTATACAGCCCTGTACCATACCATGATTGCTCCGTCCCTGTTCTGTGATGCCGGCCTGCCGGATGGTTTTGCCAGATATACCACTCTCTCGCTATGGGACACCTACCGTGCGGCCCATCCGCTGGCCACGATCATCCATCCTGAAAAAATGGGTGATTATGTCCGGACCATGCTGGATATTTACCGGCAGCAGGGGAAATTGCCCGTATGGCACCTTGTGGGCAATGAAACAGATTGCATGGTGGGAAACCCGGGTATTCCTGTCCTTGCCGACATGGTATTGAAAGGGTACGCGAAAGACCCCCTGCAGGCCCTTGAAGCCATGAAAGAATCGGCCCTCAGAGAAGAGCGCGGCATGGACCTGTACCGTGAATACGGTTACATTCCCTTTGATATGGACCCGGGGCACGAAACGGTGGCTAAAACCCTGGAGTATGCCCTGGCAGACTGGTGTGTGGCGCAGGTGGCCCGCATGGCGGGAGACACCCTGACGGAAAATGAGTATACCCGGCGCAGCAAAGCATACGAACATCTGTTCCATCCGCTCAGCGGGTTTATGCGTGCCCGTTCCGCATCCGGGGAGTTCCGGGAACCATTTTCACCCTTCCGTTCATCCCACCGGGAAGATGATTATACAGAGGGCAACGCCTGGCAGTACACCTGGCTGGTGCCTCACGACATCCCCGGCCTCATTACGCTTTTTGGAGGTCCGGAACCATTTGTGAATAAACTCGATTCGCTGTTCCTGGCCGAGGGAGACCTGGGAGAGGAAGCCTCTCCCGACATCACGGGCCTGATAGGGCAATACGCCCACGGAAATGAACCGGGACACCATATCCCCTACATGTATGCCTTTGCCGGGCAGCCGGACAAGACGGCAAAGCGGGTTCGGCAGATACTTACCACCATGTACCACAATGCACCGGACGGTCTTTGCGGGAACGAGGATGCAGGACAAATGTCTGCCTGGTACATTCTCTCGGCCCTTGGATTCTACCAGGTGGAACCGGCCGGCGGCCGCTATGTGTTTGGCTCTCCCCTGATGGATAAGGCGGTCATCCGGGTAAGGGACGGGAAAACGTTCACCATAGTGGCACATGACAACGGTCCGGAAAACCACCTTATCAGAAACATCCGGCTGAACGGCCGGCCCTATGACAAATTCTACATAGATTACAGAGACATCATGGCCGGCGGCTTGCTGGAATTCAATATGTGTTCCGCGCTTTAAGGCTCCCGGTTGTTTTAATGGCTACAGCGACGCCTTACAATTGCAGAAACAGGACGCAGCGACTTGAAAGACCACCAGGCGGTTGTTTGAGCAGGAGTACTGCTCAATGGCAGGGTCAGCTGCACCAAAAAGAACGGAGAGCCTCGGCGTAAACAAAAAAGCTCTCCGTTCTTTATGGTGCTACGACAACAGGAAGTGAGAGCCTTGGCTTATGAAAAACCGGCTTTGCGCACTTTTCATGTGCAGCAAAGCCGGTCTGGCGTTAATAACCGGTCAGAATACCTACCTGTGGCGGTCTCCGCCGCGGCCCCGCGAATTACCGCGGTCATTGCCACGGGAGAAGCCCCGGCTGTTGCGGTCGCGGTCACCTCCTGAAGGACGGGGTTTGCGTTCCGGTTCAACGTAGCCCTCGGGCTTTTCAATAAGGGCTTTTCGTGAAAGACGCATTTTCCCATTCTTTTCGTCTACTTCCAAAAGTTTTACCGTCACTTCTTCACCGACTTTCACAACATCCTCCACCTTGTCGATTTTTTTCCAGTCGAGCTCGGAAACATGCAACAACCCTTCCTTGCCGGGAAGGATCTCTACGAAAGCACCGAATTCCAGGATAGAGACAACCTTCCCGGTATACACTTCCCCGACTTCGGGAACTGTGGTGATACCTTTGATGATGGCAAGGGCAGCATCCATGCCTTCCTTGTTTTCACCAAAAATGTCAATGATCCCGAATTCACCCTCTTCGGTTATGGTTATGGTTGTTCCGGTCTTTTTCTGGATCTCCTGGATAACCTTGCCTCCTGTTCCGATAACGGCTCCAATGAAGGTATTGGGGATGGTGATCTGAACGATGCGGGGAACATGGGGTTTGTAGTCGGCACGCGGTTCGGAAATAGTCTTCATCATCTCGTTCAGGATATGTAGCCTGCCCAGGCGGGCTTGTTCCAAAGCCTGTTCCAGGACCTCGTAAGGAAGTCCGTCTACTTTGATATCCATCTGGGTGGCGGTGATCCCGTCACGTGTGCCGGTTACCTTGAAGTCCATATCTCCCAGGTGGTCTTCATCTCCCAGAATATCGGATAGAATGGCATATTTCTTATTGCCCTGGTCTGTGATAAGCCCCATGGCAATCCCGGAAACAGGTTTTTTGATCTTTACACCGGCATCCATCAGTGCCAGCGTCCCGGCACATACGGTTGCCATGGATGAGGAACCGTTGGATTCCAGAATGTCAGATACAACGCGTGTGGCGTAAGGATTGGCTTCGCCAACCGGAACCATGGCTTTCAACGCACGGAGAGCCAGGTTCCCGTGACCGATCTCGCGTCTGCCAGTTCCACGGCTGGGCTTGGCTTCCCCGGTAGAGAAAGGAGGAAAGTTGTAATGCAGGACAAATTGTTCAGTATCCTGGATGAGTACTTCGTCCATTTCTTTCATATCCAGCTTTGTTCCCAGTGTCACCGTGGTAAGAGACTGAGTCTCGCCCCGGGTGAAGATGGCAGAACCGTGGGCCATGGGCAGGTAATCGACTTCGCACCAGATGGGGCGGATATCGGTAGTGGAGCGTCCATCCAGGCGGATTCCCTCGTCCAGGATCATGCGGCGCATGGCGCGTTTTTCCACATCGTGGTAATAGCGTGAAATCATCAGGGCTTTTTCCTCGCGTTCTTCTTCGGGTATGGTTTGCATGAACTCTTCCTTCAGCGCTTCAAAAGCGTCGGAACGCGTATGTTTGTCTTCTCCGGAACGGGCAATTGCATAGCAACGGTCGTAGCAGAAGGTTTCTACGGCTTTGCGGATTTCCTCGTCGTTATCTTCGTGGTTGTATGCACGTTTAACCGTTTTACCGGCTTCTTCCATCAGTTCCATTTGCACTTTGCAGTGCTTTTTGATTTCCTGGTGTGCAAATTTGATGGCATCCAGCATCACAGCTTCGCTGACTTCCTTCATTTCTCCCTCCACCATCATGATGTTGTCGTAAGTTGCTGCGACCATGATGTCCAGGTCAGCCTCTTCAAGCTGGCTGAAGGAAGGATTAATGATGAATTCCCCGTTAATCCTGCCCACACGTACTTCCGATATGGGTCCGTTGAAAGGAATGTCACTCACTGCCAGGGCAGCCGAGGCTGCCAGTCCGGCAAGAGCATCGGGCATGATCTGTTTTTCTGCAGAAATCAGAAAAACGTTTACGAAAACTTCGGCGTGGAAATCGTCAGGGAACAGAGGGCGCAGAGCCCTGTCAATCAGGCGTGATACTAAAATCTCGTAATCGGAAGGACGTCCTTCACGCTTGAGAAAACCTCCGGGATACCTTCCGGCAGCTGCATACTTTTCTTTGTAGTCTACCGACAGGGGCATGAAGTCCGCTTCCGGTTTAGCTTCTTTTGCACAGGTGACAGCTGCCAGCAGCATGGTTCCACCCATTTTTACTACCACGGAACCATCTGCCTGTTTGGCCAGCTTCCCGGTTTCGATCTCAATCTTTCGGCCATCGTCTAAGGTAATGACCTTGTTAATGATATTCATGTATTTTTTCTTCTGCAATCCGCCCCTTCCAGTAAGGGGTTGTTAAAATTTATCCAATTCCGCTTATCCCGGTTCCCGGATTGCTTTAATTTGAACCGGAATAATAAAGAAAGTCATAAAAAAAGGCTGTTCCCCTTCCGGAGAGTGCAGCCTTTGTTGGGTTTGCGAGGGATACAACGTGTTTCCATCGCCTTGTAAGCTATTTCCGGAGATTGAGCGTTTTAAGGATATTACGGTACCGCTCAATGTCGTTGGCCTTAAGGTAATCCAGCAGGCGGCGACGTTTA
>Ga0116174_10004076_pt1 | contig 11712 bp, 8 predicted proteins | sample AD_UKC087_MetaG_FD_89801 | JGI IMG/M metagenome (GOLD analysis project Ga0116174, IMG submission 89801) | Active sludge microbial communities of municipal wastewater-treating anaerobic digesters from USA - AD_UKC087_MetaG | ecosystem: Engineered > Bioreactor > Anaerobic > Digestate | place: USA...
CGCTCATACCCTGTGGGCACGATGTCCAGAAGAATCGCGTGTAGTGGTAACCCCCTGTGGTTACCCTGTAGCATTTATGTAGGGTGGGTTGACGTTAAAGGTTTTTTGATTACGCCAGCATTGAGAAAGTCAACCCACCATTCCAGGGAGTCAACGGGGAAACAGATCAAATCACTTTGCCTGTCTTTTTGGTGGGTTGGCTATTGCCGGATGTCCATACAGTAAATGATTTATGACGCCAACCCACCCTACGACTTTTTCCTCAGGGGATCGGCATTCATGTAGGGTGGGTTGACGTTAAAGGTTTTTTGATTATGTCAGCATTGAGAAAGTCTACCCACCATTCCAGGGAGTCAACGGGAAAACAGATCAAATCAATTTGCCTGTCTTATTGGTGGGTTGGCTATTGCCGGACGTCCATAGGGTAAATGATTTATGACGCCAACCCACCCTACGACTTTTGGGTCAGCCTCTGTAGTTGGACAGACACAGCCCTTACAGGGTGGTGCCCAGGGGTCTGTCCCTGCCTGGTAACATGCGTTTTCCCAAAGAATCGCATGTAGCGGTTACCCTGATTGGGAAGAAGCCAAAAAGCTGAAAGCAGAAATCAGGAGAAGCTTGACGGAAGAGGAAGCTGCTGCTGAAAGCGAAACGCCACATGCCAGGAGCCAGCGCCGGCTAATGAATGAAAGGATTGGTCAGAAACAGCCGCTCACTCTTCAATTTATATGGAAATAAGCAATTGATGAGGCTCAGGATCCCTTGTAAGGACCGAATTTGCGGAATTGGGCAGCAGGCACGCGCGTGAGGCGGTCAGTGGCGGGGCTGAGGAGATAGTCTGACCCGTCGCGGTGGAGGATCGGGATGCGGCGGCGGCGCTTCCTGAAGGCTTCGCGCATATCCTCCGAGAGGAAGTAGTAGCTGTCGTATTCTTTGGGGTATTCGTAAAGCAGGTGATCGTAGAGGTCGATGAATTCCCGGCGATAAGCAAGGGTGACCTGGTCAAGATTGCTTATGACCCAACAGACCAGTTCAAAATCCCAGTTGTAGGTTAGCCCGATGAAGCGGTCGTCGGCAGTGATGTATGGGGAGAAGGGAAACTGGCGGCAGCTGAAGGTGCGGAAGTCGCGCTCGCAGTGTTCAGGACCCCGGCAAGCCATCAGGTGCATATAGCCCGGGGTCTCCGCTTTCATTTTGGGCACGTCAATGGGATCCGTGGGGCATTCATCGCCGCGCAGGCGGTGCCAAAGCTGCGTGTTGGATTTCAGGTAAGCCCACTCTTCTTTGAAGGCAACCGGCACTGCCACGCAGATGTCGCAGCAGAAGGGTTTGCCGGATGGGTTATGGGGTGCGCATAGCCTGCCGCAGTCGACTTCAGCGACGGGAGCGGCAAAGCTGGCGTAGAGCCTGGCGATATCAAGGTCGGGTTTGTAGGTCATGGGAGGGTTTATACCATCAAATATGCGGACTATGCGGCGGATCACTTGAGTCCGCCCGTTTCCGCTGATTCTCATAATATTGGCGCAGGCAATTGAAAGTTTCGGCGCTGATGTAGTGTTCGATGCGGCAGGCATCCTCGAAGGCGGTTTGCTCGCTGACTCCCATCCAAATGAAAATCTCTGCCAGGCTGTTATGGCGTTTGTAAGTCTCCTCGGCAATCCTGCGGCCTTTGGGGGAGAGAGAGATGTGCCTGTTTGCGTCCAATTCCAGGTAATCCTCAGCAACGAGGCGCTTGATCTGCTGGCTGATGGTAGGGCGGGAGAACTGCATGTGATTCGCGATGTCGATGGCGCGGACAGTGCCATTTTTCTTTTCAAGAATAAGAATGGTCTCAAGGTACATCTCGGCGGATTCCTGCAGGTTCATACGCTCACTCTCCTGGATAGTACAAAAGCCACCCCTTAATTTTAACACAAAACCTTGACAGATTTGTTAGGCTGGACTAACATCTTTTGTTGTCAGGCTGACCTGGTTTAGATCAGCGTAAGTCGCAAGGTTTATTGACCGAAAAGATGATGAGATGAAAACTTTGAAGGATGTTGAGGCAGGGGAGTCAGCCCGCGTGGTAAGAGTCCATGGCTGCGGCAGAATTCGCCGGCGGATGATGGATATGGGCATTACAAAAAATGTCGAAGTTTTCGTGCGTAAAGTCGCGCCACTTGGGGACCCTATCGAAGTCAATCTGCGCGGTTATGAACTGAGCCTGCGCAAGGATGACGCCGAACTCATCGAAGTAAGCCCGCCAGTCTCTTCTATTAATAATGAATGCCACCATGCCCATCACCATCGCCGTCGCTGGAAATCCAAACTCTGGTAAAACAACGCTCTTCAATGCCCTCACAGGCTCCAACCAATACGTGGGCAACTGGCCTGGTGTAACGGTGGAGAAAAAGGAAGGCGTGTTGACCGGATTCCCGGAGGTGGTATTGGTGGACCTGCCCGGGATCTATTCGCTTTCGACCAATTCGCTCGAAGAGGAATTAGCCAGGGATTACCTGCTCGAGTCCAACCCGGATGCAATTATTAACATCGTAGATGGCACGAGCCTGGAACGGAATCTCTACCTCACGACACAACTCGCCGAGTTGGGAATCCCCATGGTTTTGGCGATCAACATGATGGACGAGGTCGAGAAATGCGGGATAAAGATCGACAGTATAGCACTCGGTAAGGCTTTTAGCGTCCCGGTGGTTGAAATATCAGCTCTGCGTGAGACGCAAATTGATCAACTTGCCAGGGTCGCCATGGAAGTGGCGCAGATGAAAGGTCAATTCCTGCCCGCACACCGTTTTAGCGGAGGGGTGGAGCACGCGCTGGGGCACATCGAAGAAGTCGCCCTGCATGACCATCCTGATCACAAACAACGCTGGTACGCGGTAAAACTCTTTGAACGCAACGAACTGGTGGAAGCAGAACTGGGTATCTCTGAGGCGCTTAAGCAACACATCGAACAGGACATCCGGCAGATCGAATTGGAGTACGACGACGATTCGGACAGTATTATTGCCTCCGAACGCTATGATTTCATCGCTGAGGTGCTCGAGCGGGTGACGGTGCGCAAGAAGGCGGGAGAATGGTCGTCTTCGGACCGGATCGATCGGATCGTTACCAACCGCTGGCTGGCTCTGCCGATCTTTGCGGCGATCATGTTCGTTGTTTACTACGTTTCTGTCAACACGGTCGGTGCGGCCCTGACCCGATGGACCAATGACCAGCTTTTCGGGCAGATCATCCTGCCGGCTATCAGCGGCAAGCTTGTGGATTGGGGAGTCGCGACCTGGCTGCGGGGCTTGCTGGTGGATGGGATCCTGGCGGGAGTTGGGTCGGTTTTGAGCTTCCTGCCGCAGATGATATTGTTGTTCCTGTTCCTGGGACTGCTGGAATTCAGCGGTTACATGGCAAGAGTGGCGTTCATCATGGATCGCGTCTTCCGCAAGTTCAGGCTTTCGGGCAAGAGTGTTATTCCGATGCTGATCGGCTGCGGCTGCAGCGTGCCGGCGATCATGGCAGCGCGGACGATCGAGAACGAGCACGACCGGCGCATGACGGTCATCACGACCTCGTTTATTCCCTGCGGAGCCAAGCTGCCGGTGATCGCGATGATTGCGGGGGCATTCTTTGGCGGTAAGGGTTGGGTAGCTTTTGGCGCTTACTTTCTGGGAATTGCCGCTGTGGTCATATCTGGGCTCATCCTGAAAAAGACATCGTTGTTCCGGGGCGGGGCAGCGCCGTTTGTGATGGAGCTGCCAGCTTACCGCTGGCCTTCACTGAAGTGCATCGTTGTTACGACCTGGGAAAGGGTTTCGTCCTTTGTTCGAAAAGCCTCCACCATCATTCTCCTGGCAGCCATAGTGATCTGGTTTGCGACCTACTTCGGCTGGGTGGAAAGGCGTTTCCAGATGCTGCAAGGCGGACAAATTGATCACAGCATCCTGGCTGGCTTTGGGAACGCGATCGCCTGGATTTTCAAACCCTTGGGGTGGGGGGAATGGCGCCCGGTGGTGGCGGCGTTGAGCGGGTTGGTTGCCAAGGAGACCGTTGTGAGCAGCTTTGGGATTTTCTACGGGTTTGCCAAAGTCGCTGAAGGCGGACAAGAAATCTGGAAAAGCTTGCAGTTGGCTTTTTCGCCTCTTTCGGCTACCTCGTTCCTGCTTTTTGTGTTGTTTTCCGCGCCATGCATTGCGGCGATCAGCGCAATCTGGCGCGAGATGAACAGCACCTGGTGGAGCCTGTTTGCGGTCGGATATATGACCACGGTTGGTTATTCAGTAGCGTTGATGGTATTCCAGCTCGGTTCGTGGCTGCAATCTGGTGTGTTTAGCTTGTGGACTGGTGTTGCCCTGGCATTGCTGGGGGTGGTATTGTGGCTGATCTTCAGACCCTCACCGAAACAGGCTGGTTCGCTGAAGCGGGCAAAGACAGAGGCAAGAGGATAATATGATTCCTACTATTGTGATCAGTGCTGTTCTGACAGCAATCGTGGGTGGGATCATCTGCCGCCTGGTTCGCGAAGCCCGTTCCGGGCGGGGAGGCTGCGCGGGCTGCGGTTACGCCGGGACTTGTGCCGCGGCAAAGCTCCTGCCGAAGAAATCTGCTTGCCAGTACGCTGAGGAACAAAAGACTTTTCATCAATAAACCTCTTCAATTTTGTCAGGACAATGATAGTTACATGATGTTTAGGGCGGTAACACTGCTGTCTATAAAACAGATCAATCCAGGTATGTCTGCCGTGCGAGCGGGTAACCACAGCCCTCAAGAGGGTGGTTTCCAAGGGGGTACCCCGGCTGGGACGTCGATGAAAAGGTGGCTTTCGCAGGGGCAGACACAGGGAGTCTGCCCTAAATATGAAATTAATCAATTCAGTTAATGTGTAAACAATCATACTTGTCCGGACAGATTCGCCTTTCCTTCGCTAATCGGGTATAATATTCCTGCTAATCGGGAAAGATATGCCTGATTAGCAGGAATAGAGCATGTATATAAAGCGACAGATCGAAGAAACAATCATTGAGAGCTCATCAACTTTTCCGGTTCTCCTGCTAACCGGACCCAGGCAAACCGGGAAGAGCACCTTGCTGCAGCGCCTGGCAGAATCTGGCAGAAAGTATGTGTCACTCGATAATCCAGCTATCAGGGAATCTGCAATTTCTGCCCCTGACTTGTTTTTTCAACGATTTTCTCCACCACTCATTTTGGATGAGATCCAATATGCTCCTCAATTGCTCCCGTATATCAAGATGATTGTGGATGAACAACATGTGAATGGCTTGTTTTGGCTGACCGGTTCTCAGGTGTTTGAGATGATGCGAAATGTCCGCGAGTCTTTGGCTGGTCGGGTAAGCTTATTGAAATTGTATGGCTTTTCGCAGGCAGAAAAGGAGGGACGGATTGTGTCACCGTTTCCACCGGAGAAGGTTGAGTTGATCCGATTAGCTTCAGTGGGTAATCCAAAATCGGCTGACCAGGTCTTCCAATCTATCTGGCAGGGGGCGATGCCCAGGGTGTTTACACAGCCTGATATGGATGTGGAAAACTATTATTCCTCCTATGTGCAGACCTATCTTGAACGGGATGTTCGCCTGATCACAACCCTCACTGATGAGGGGCAGTTTGTGCGATTTATCCGACTGATTGCGGCGAGAAGTGCCCAGGAGTTGAATTTGGCTGCTCTCTCCAGGGAGCTTGGAGCAGACGCTAAAACGTGCCGGCGGTGGTTGGATGTCTTGGAAATGACAGGAATTGTGGTTGAGCTGCCTGCTTATTCCGGAAATCTGAGTGACCGTCTGATCAAACGTCCTAAGATTTACTTTATGGATACTGGTTTGGCATGTTACCTTACCGGATGGCAATCGGCTGATGCGATGTCGCATGGGAGCTACAGTGGCGCTATCTTTGAAACCTGGGTCGTTTCAGAAATCATGAAAAGCTGGTGGTTCAACGGTTTGCTTCCTGTCTTCTATTATTACAGGGACAAGATGCAGAAAGAAATCGATTTGCTTATTTCCAGGAACCAGCAATTAATGCCATTTGAGATCAAGAAGAGTGCAAATCCCAGTCACGCATTTAAAAACTTTCCCGCTGTTGAAAAATTGGGGGTCGATATCGGATTTGGGGGAGTTTTGAGCCTCTCTCCGGAGCTGTTGCCAATCAGTGAGAAGCGTTGGCAAATTCCTGTTTCCCTGCTTTGATTCAAACAGCTCTCGTCTCACATTTTCCTCAGGCATATACTGCATTTATACCTTTTCAGCAGTCTTTTCCTCGACACCCATACCGATCAAAAGAAAGGAAATGGATCAAAAAGTGGAAAATAAACGACCATTTCAATCACTCTGGATTGGTAGCGCGCCTGGCAAATAACTGGGTGGGGCGGGTTTTTGCTTCTCCAGGCACTGCTACTGGCGCAATGACAGTTACAAAAGGCGGACGTGGCTGAAAATCAGCAGATCGAAAAAAACTTCATCAAAAATGAGTAGGTATAAGATTTGGTTGGAAAGCACCGGTTGTATCGTGAAGTTGGCGGTGTAATTAAAACAAACAATAAAAAAGGTTTATTGATGGTTTTATTGATGGAATCTTGACAATCTTGCCCCTTTTGGGCATCCTTGCACACATAACATTGAACACACACAAAATATCAGTGTCTTGACGTTCGGAATTAGGGTGGCTATAATAAATTGTAATTATAAGTCGTGATTTAATCAGTCAGTTTTATTTTCGTAAGTATTTCCCCGTGGGGGAAACAATAATTATTGAAAGGAGTTCAGACCATTTGACTTTTAGGTTTTTAAGCCCAATTTTCCAAGTTCCAAAGTTTTTTCCAGCAAGTGTAAGTACAACGCGCAGGATGCGCTTCCCTGCAAATTCATAATCTTAAAAAAAAAGAAATGGAGTGAAAGTATGAAATCAGCTTTGACCCGAATTTTAGCAATCATTGTGTTGCTGGCGCTGGTGATCTCACCTGTTCGTGCTGTCGACACAACCCAAGCCAGTGGACCTGGCGGTCGAATTGATCGTTCGGATCTTGTTCCACTGGGGACTTTACCCCGTTCAGACAAAATTGTTGCTGAAGAGTCAGCCAAGCTCATCAGTCTGGACAAAGAGAGCATCTATATCGTGCTCTTTGAGGGCGATTCTCTTGTGGTCAAAAATGGTGGCGCTCTGAACCGTGAGAGTAAGAATGCCACCAACCAGGATTACCTCCAGGAACTTGCTGTCAAGCGTGAGAGTGTTCTGTCTGCGGCTGAAGCAAAACTTGGACGCAGCCTGGAAGTGACCCATGTCTATGATGTGATTCTTAATGGTGCGGCTGTCAAGATGTCTGCTGATGAAGCCGTCATGTTAGCCGACCTGCCGGGTATCCGCAAGATCATGGTTTCAAGAACCCAAACGCTGGACACTGATGCTGGTCCCACTTGGATTGGCGCAGGCAGCATCTGGGACGGCTCTGCAGTCACGGACGGCGTTGGCAATAAGGGTGAGGGCATCCTGGTCGGCATGATCGACAGTGGTATCAACTTCGATCATCCATCATTCAGCGCTACCCCTGCTGACGGTTTTGTCTATGAGTGGGAAGGCGATTACCTGGGTGTTTGTGCTCCGGATGGCGATCCAAACTATGCAACCGCTTGTAACGACAAGCTTGTTGGCGCGTATACCTATACTGACGACAATCCTGCCGAACCAATTACGCCTGAGGACAGCAACGGCCACGGTACCCACACCGCCAGCACAGTAGCCGGCAACTTTGTGGAAGTTGAATTCCAGGGCGAAACAGTCACCATTTCCGGTGTTGCGCCTCATGCCCAGATCATCGCATATGACGCCTGTTATCCAACTTCTTCCGGCGGTTCCTGTTCCGGTGACGATCTGTTGGCAGCTGTTCAGCAGGCTGTGGTTGATGGGGTCGATATTATCAATTACTCCATCTCCGGTGGTGAGACGCCTTACAGTGATCCGGTGGAATTGGCTTTCCTGGAAGCTTTTGGCGCTGGTGTGGTGGTCTCCGCGTCTGCTGGTAATTCTGGTCCGACTGAAGGAACTGTTGCTCACCTCTCGCCTTGGGTGATCACTACCGCTGCCACCACACACGATCGTAAGTTCACCAGCCCGGTGAATTTCTCTGATCCTCTTTATCAGGGCATTGCTACTCTTGCAGGCGGGGTTCCTTTCACTGCAGACGTTTTGTACTCTCCAGTAGTGTATGCAGGGGAGGACGAGGGTAATGACCTTGGTTGTGATGCCTTCCCGACAGATTTCTTTGCAGGATCCATCGCGATGGTCAGACGTGGCACCTGCACCTTCTCAGTAAAAATAAATAATGCTGCCGCGGCTGGCGCGACTGGTGTGCTTGTATTTACTGATAATCGTGCTCCTGGCGCGATGAGCGCCCCCGGGACGACCATTCCCAACGTGATGCTTGATATATCTGGTGCCTTTGGTCAGGAAATTGCCAACTGGGTCGCGGCTCAGAGTGATGAGACCGTTGATGTTCATCCTGTTGGTTACTATAAGAACGATGCTTATGGCGACCTTATGGGCAGCTTCAGTTCACGCGGTCCTAACGAGACCTTTGATGTGCTCAAGCCAGATGTGGCTGCGCCTGGTGTGGAAATTCTGGCTTCCGTGGCAGACAGCACCATTGCCCCAAGCCCGGATGCGGAATATGATTTGTATCAGGGTACTTCCATGGCAAGTCCCCATGATGCCGGCGCTGCAGCGCTGCTCTATGCCAAACATCCGGATTGGACTCCGGCTATGATTAAGTCTGCCTTGATGCTGACCGGCTATGACGGTCTGTTGAAGGAAGACAAGACTACCCCGGCAGACCTGTTTGATATTGGTGCCGGACGTGTTCAGCTTGAACTGGCTGGATTGACCGGTTTGGTGATGGACGAGACCTATAACAACATGATGGCAGCAGATCCAACTGCCGGCGGTGATGTCAGAACCCTCAATATCGCCAGCCTGTACAACAGTGAATGTGTTGGCAGTTGCAGTTGGACGCGTACCTTTACCAGTGTGGCGAACACCTTGGCGACCTACACTGTGACTGCTCCCGCATGGGTTGCCGTTACACCTGCCAGCTTTACGATCTCCGCTGGTGGGACCCAGGAAGTAACTTTTGTAGTGGATGCGACCGCTTTGCCAGGCGATGAATGGGCTTTTGGCAATATTGAGTTCCTGACGGATGATTTATATCCCGGCGGGGATCCGACCGTTTTGGTGGAGCAGGACTTCACTGAAGAGACATTCCCGCCAACCGGTTGGGCAATCTATGATGTGGATACTGGTGATCCCTCTCCCTCTAATTGGGCAAGGGCTGTAGACCAATCCTTAAGCGCTCCTGCATCTGCAAAGCACAAATATGATTGCACACAACTTCAAAATGGTTGGTTGGTTTCACCACAAATCACGGTACCGGTAGGTACGACCAGTTTACAGTTCCATCAGCGTGGAAATTACACTGGTGATTTCGAATACCATGGCATCATGGTCTCCACTGGCAGCGGTGATCCGGCAGATGAGGAGTTTGTGGAAATAACAATACTCCCTGTACCCCCTGAGGACGCGTGGACAACCGCACCTGTTAATGTTGACCTCAGCGCGTATGCCGGGCAGCAAATCTATGTCGCATTTGTGTATCAGGGTGACTGCGCAGATGACTGGTGGATCGATGATATCGTGATCTTTAATCAGCCCGCAGGAACTCTCCCGATTTCGGATGTGGCTGTGCCCGTGGCTGTCATGCCTGTTACTGGCAACATCCCCGAGGCGGTGTCTTTTGTGAGCCATCGTGATACTGATTTTGCCACCATTAGCAATGTGCTGGCTGTTGAGATCACTGACTTCACCGTGGATACTTATGGCTTCGTGAAGGGTGAACCGATCGAAATCCAACTGGCTCAGGACCCGACAAATGGGGATCCATATGACAATCTTGACCAGGTCTATTACACCCTGATCGACATGACTGAAGGCGCAGCGCGGTTGGTGGCGGAGATTACTGCTACAACTGCATCTGATCTGGACCTGTTCTTGGGCTTTGATGTCAATGGCGACGGTATGCCGTCGGAAGATGAACTTTATGAGTACAGCGCTACCGTAGGATCCTTTGAATATCTGAGCGAGTGGGGCTTCCCGGCGCCATTCTATAATGTCTGGATATTGGTTCAGAACTATGAGGGCTCCGGCGCACCGGTGGATGACGTTACCCTGACTTTGGGCGTTGTCGGCTATGACATGTATGCTGATCCATCCATGCAAGTGATCGGACCAGAAACGAACGCTGCCTTCACACCTTTTGATATCGATGTAGTTTGGTCTGGTATCGATACCGAGGAAGGCGACCGCCTCTATGGCTTGTTTGATGTTTATGCGGATGCGGATTACGAGACGCAGATCGGTCTGACTCAGGTGGATGTGGTGCGCGGAGTGGACGATGTGGTTAAGACCGCTAATGTCGAAACCGCTGTACCTGGCGACACGATCACATACACCCTTGAGGTTACTAATTACAAGGATTACTCAATCGCGTACAGCATCAATGATGTGCTGCCTGCTGGCGTCACTTACGTGCCGGATTCTGTTACGGGCGGCGCTGTGTATGATGAGGTGAACAATGCCATCACCTGGGCAGGCACTGTCGACCCGGGTTATTACACCTATGCTGCCACGACAAGCGCGGAAGATCCTGCATGTACACTGGAAGTTATGCCCGATGGCAATCCTGATGCCTACATGGACTGGTTCACCTCGGAATACGCCTTCCGTACCGCAAGCACGCTCACTTATGGCGACGCCTTCTGGTATGGTACATTCTCCAGCTATCCGCCATTCAACTTCTATGGCATCGACTACACTGGGATGGAATTTACGGGTGATGGATATACTGGATTTGATATGGTTTCAACCATGTTTACTAACCAGAATTTACCCAACCCAACCCATCCTAACAACCTGATGGCGATGTTCTGGGATGATCTCTATACACAATATGACTTAGACACCAACAAAGGTGTCACGATGGTTGGTGATGGATCGACATTTGCCACTATCGAATATGATGATGTCTATCGCTATGGTACTGCAGCCGACATCACCATGGACTTTGAGATCGGCTACTTCTTGCAGCCTGATGATACCCCTGGTGCCTATGAGATCGTCTTTGCCTACGATAACATTCATCCCGATTTTAACTTAGGCAGTTCGACCATCGGTGTGGAGAATGTGGATGGTACTGTTGGAACGACCTTTGTCTACAATGACACGACCTTCACAATTGAAAATGGCTCCGCTGTCTGCTTTGACTACGTCTTTGTTCCACCCACCCATGTGATCACCTTCCAGGTAACGGTGGATGAGGGTTTTGCTGGTGCGATCGTGAATGAGGCGCTGCATAACACGGATGAAGTGTACACCGTTGAAGAAGCCGCGGTTTGGACAGTGACTGTCCCGGAACCGCTCAGATTCTTCTACCTGCCGCTGATCATGAGATAGCAAGGAAGTCTTTCAACCACCATAGCTCTTCCTGATCATTTTGAACAGGAAGCACAAGCAAAGAGGCTGTCCCAAAAGGGCAGCCTCTTTGCTCTTTGCTTTTGAAAAATAATAAAAAGAAAGTTGCTATGCAGCTGCACACCTTAGCGATGTAGTGTGCCACGCTCAGAATACCCCACTCTGTACTCACGTTCTCTATTCCTCTCAGGATAAACC
>Ga0116174_10004079_pt1 | contig 11703 bp, 8 predicted proteins | sample AD_UKC087_MetaG_FD_89801 | JGI IMG/M metagenome (GOLD analysis project Ga0116174, IMG submission 89801) | Active sludge microbial communities of municipal wastewater-treating anaerobic digesters from USA - AD_UKC087_MetaG | ecosystem: Engineered > Bioreactor > Anaerobic > Digestate | place: USA...
CTTGTCAACATTTCTTGCTCAGCTTGGTTCAATGTGACGATATATTTCTTGGCCATCTCTGTCTCCTGGTTGAGACAGATCATACCAAGTCACCCATCAAAGCATGTTTGACACTCTACTAGTTTAGTTGAGCAGCGATATTTGTATTACCTGTTACTGTCACAATACAGCCAAGGAATTATTCGTTCAAAAATCTCGGGTTCTGCTCAACCGGGTCTGAAAAGCGATTTTATAAGACATTTCCCAATTACACTACCAACATCGATAATAGAGCAATCAAAAATTTCAGAAATTTTATTAATTATGGATTATGCAATTGAAATAACCAAGGATTTAATTTTAAAACAATGTCAAGTTAAAACAGGTTTTTTGCAAGACCAGTTAACCAGTGGTATTGATGAAAATGGACAAATACGAAATTCAAATTCACACAAATATAAACATTCTCCATTTGGGCCCATTCCCGAGGAATGGGAAATTAGTACTCTCGAAAGGATTAGCCACAGAATAACAAGTGGATCAAGATGGTGGGCAAAATATTATTCAGATATCGGTGCAAAATTTATAAGGATTGGCAATTTAACAAGAGAACACATAAATCTTAAGCTGGATGATATTCAGCATGTACACCCTCCAGTAGGAAGTGAGGCACAAAGAACTGCTCTTGAATATGGGGATTTGTTAATTTCAATTACAGCAGACTTGGGAATTATTGGTGTTGTTCCAGTTGATCTTGGCGAATCATATATCAACCAACATATTGCTCTAGTAAAATTAAATAAAGAAATAGTCAACCCGTGGTGGGTTGGAAATTTTCTATCCGGTACAGAAGCCCAAAAACAAATTTCCATGCTAAACGAATCTGGCGCTAAGGCCGGGATGAATCTAAAGACAATAGCCGATTTTCCAATAATCCTTCCTAAGAAAAGTGAACAGGATGAAATTGCTGAGATTATCCGACAAATCGACGTACAAATTCAAACGAAGAAAGAATATCTTGCCAAGTTGCAAAGATTGAGATTCGGGTTAATGCAAGACTTAATTGGTGGGCGGATATCGGTACTTTCAATACTTACTCAAATTAGAGGATAATTTTCATGCCCAATAAAATTGACAGCGATAAAATATTCATCAATAAGGTGTTTGAGTGGTGGTATCGGGTACCTGATTATCAACGTCCTTATGTATGGGGGACGGATCAAGTGACCGATTTGCTCGATGATGTGACCCAATGGATGTATGCCCGACCGGACAGCGAGTATTTTTTGGGGTCTATCGTCCTACAAGAAAGACATAACAATGGCATCACTGAATTTGATTTACTGGATGGGCAGCAACGGTTAAGCACTTGTTTGATGATTTACGCTGTTGGGCGAGATTTGGCATCCGACAATCGTCTTGTCGAGCACTGTCGGGATGTTGTGTTTCAACAAGAGGACCCTTATCGGGATATTCCTGAACGCCTGCGTATTATTTACGATATTCGTGATGATGTTCGCGATTTTGTCCTTCGTTTTATTAAGCCGAACGGCGGCACCAATGATGACGTGGGGTTACAAGAGGCTACGAACGCTCGTGACCTGTCTGTTCGTAATATGGCCAATGCGGTCATTCAAATCCGAAGTTTTTTTCAACAGACTGAAGCGCCAAAGGTTGAGGATTTCTTTAAATTCTTTGGCAATAAAGTTTTGATGGTTTATGTTTCCTCACCCAACTTGGATGATGCGTTTCGTATGTTTACGGTTTTAAACGACCGCGGAATGAAATTACGCGGCAGCGATATTTTAAAGACAACCAACTTGCGAGCGCTGCGAGAAAATAAGGCTGAAGAAACAGAAATCAGACGTTGGGCAAAATATTGGGAAGAATTGGAAGGCGAGCTGGCTGATGATTTTGATGTATTCTTATCTCACATCCGTTCTGTATTGGTAAAAGATAAAGCACGATTAAGTCTCCTCCAAGAATTTGAAGACAATATCTATAATCCTAGAGCATTTGATCGTCAAACCAAAACATACACAAAAAAAACAGCGTTACTCAAACCAGGCAAGGATACCTTCTTGCTGGTTGATCGTTACTATAAACATTACCAGCAGATATTAAGCGGGAACAATTACGCGATCAGCAACTCCTGGCAATTTGATAATTTAATTACCTTGATGAGTGAAACTGGACTCGCTGATTTTTGGCTTCCACCGCTTTTGCGTTACCGAGAAGTTTTTGGAGATCGCCGCATATTAGATTTCCTCCACCGACTGGAGAATAAATTTTGTGGGGATTGGATCACATCGCAGACGCCAACGGATCGAATCAGCGCTATGAATAAAGTAACTTCTGCGATCGATGATATCAATTCGCTGTCAGATAAAAATCTTGACGAAAAAATCGCCCTTGTGCTTGCTTCATCAGTCTTTGATTTTGATAAGGCCCGCTTCAAACATATCCTCGAAACAGAAGATATTTACGGCCGGCGATATGCTCGTTATCTATTATTCAAAATAGATGTTCTCCTCGCCAGCCCCGACACACGCTTACAGGTACCCACTCAGATGTCAGTAGAGCATATTCTTCCGCAGACACCGGATAGTTCAAGTCAATGGTGTAAGGACTTCAGTGTTGATGATCGTCAGATATGGACTGATCGAATGGGAAACCTGGTATTGATTAGTCGGCGAAAAAATAGCTCTCAAGGCCGGTTAGATTTTAAGAACAAGAAAGAAAAATACTTCAAGAGTAACGTTGAAATATTTCCGAACTCTATGCGAGCAATGCAATGCGAGGTTTGGAATATGGAGACGCTCTTAAAGAGCCACCAGAACGTCATAAATTTGCTTTGTAAAAATAATTGATTGAGGTAAACATGATTCTCTCCAACGATAAAGACCAAAGACTAAAGCTTGACGAAAAATCCAATGTCGAGGATCCATTTCTGGATCAACTACAGTCGCAGGGTTGGGAGATCATCCGTTTAGAATTAAAGCAGGATCCTGCTCAATCTTATCGTCAGAACTTTGGACAGGTCGTTTTACAACCTAAGCTTGAAGAAGCTCTTCGTAATATCAATCCTTTCCTAGAAGAAGATCAAGTATTCGAGGTGGTTCAGAGAATTATTTCCGTTCCGCCGGCAACATTGATAGAAGCAAATCAGTACGTCCTCCGTTTATTACTTGAAAATACCAGCGTATCAGAGAACCGAAAGACAGGAGAAAAAAGCCCCACAGTTCGGTATATAAACTTCAAAGACATAACGAAAAACAGCTTTGTTGCTATTTCTCAATTCAAAGTACGTGTTCTAGGTACAGAGAATCACATAATTCCAGATATCACATTGTTCATAAATGGATTACCAGTAGCAGTCATTGAGTGTAAGTCAAGCAAAGTTAAAGAACCAATAGCAGAAGCCATTGACCAATTAATGCGGTACAGCCAACAACGCGGAATGAGCGGGGAGGGAAATCCGGAACTGTTTTATTACAACCAAATTTTAATTGGAACATGCCGTTCCGAGGCAAAATTTGGAACCATCACCACGCACATTGAGAAACACTGGTTCCGATGGACAGATCCCTATCCTTTAACGTTAGATGACCTACCAAGCAAGGGAACAACGCCAAATGATCAACAGCGATTGATTGCCGGCATGTTGATGCCTCGCAATCTGCTTGACCTCATCCAATCGTTCACGATTTTTGGACAAAATGATAAAGGGCACACAATTAAAATTGTTGCTCGATACCAACAATTCCGTGCAGTAAAAAAGACGATAAAGCGTTTATTGGATGGTAAGAACCGTCAAGAACGGAGTGGGATTATTTGGCATACTCAAGGATCTGGAAAATCATTGACTATGATGTTCATGGTCCGTGAGATGCGCCGATATTATGAATTTAGTGATTGGAAAGTTGTTTTTGTTACAGATCGTACCCAACTAGAAGATCAATTAAGCGAGACTGGACTAAGTATCGGTCAGACTGTCAAAGTAGCAGAGTGGATCAATCCAATTGATACAAAACCCGGATTAAGTCTTAAAGAACTACTGGCGACGGATACGCCTGATTTAATCATGGCAATGATTCAAAAATTTCAAGAAAGAGATTTACGAGAAATATTTCCACAATTAAACACCAGCCCTCGTATTTTGGTAATGATTGATGAGGCTCACCGTTCGCAATATAAACTCTTAGGAGCGAATCTCGATAGGGCTTTGCCGAATGCTGCGCGAATAGCATATACTGGCACACCTATTGATCGTACAGAACGCACCTTCGGGGAATATATCGATAAATACACGATGAAAGAATCTATTGCGGATGGAACTACATTGATTATCGTGTATGAAGGGCGAACACATAATGCCGAAGTCTCAGATAAGCCCAAGATGGATGAGCGTTTTTCGGATGTGTTTAGCGATTATAACCTGCAAGAGAGATTACAAATATTAGGTTATGGTTCACGAGACGCCTATCTTGAGGCTGAAGATGTGATTCGAGCAAAAGCTAAAGATATGGTTGCCCATTATGTAAGAGAGGTATTTCCAAATGGGTTCAAAGCGCAAGTTGTAGCCACTTCGCGAGAAGCAGCTGCTCGGTATAAGAAATATTTAGACGTTGCATTACTAGAAATAATAGCCGATCTCGAAAAAGATAATCCGAGCAACATCAACTTGGATGTTCTTAGAATTTTAGAAACCGCCGTTGTTATATCAGGCGACAGGAATGATTCAACTGAAATAAAAAAATATACTGGAGAAAATTATCACAAAGATAGTATCCGGAGATTTAAGCTTTCATTTGATGCGCAGGAAACAGAAGGCGATCAAACAATCAATGGAAATGTCGGTATTGTAGTAGTCAATAATATGCTCCTGACTGGTTTTGATGCGCCTATTGAGCAAGTCTTATATCTCGATCGGGTGATTACAGACCATAACCTTCTTCAGGCAATCGCCCGGGTAAACCGAGTTAACAATGAAGCTAAGGATAAGGGATTTGTTGTTGATTATGTGGGCATAGGACATCATCTGAAACGTGCTCTGGACGTTTACGCAGAGCGTGAACAGGATGAAATCATTGATGCCCTCCATAGCATTGACGATGAGATCAACGAACTTGCGCAAGCGCACAAAGAAATTCTCGACCTACTGAAAAAGTATGGCTTAGAAGACATTTCCGATTCGGATGCATTCTTTGATCTCTTCTATGATGAAGATGTCCGATTTGAATATATTCTTGCATTCAAAAAACTAACTCGTTGTTTTAATGTAGTGATGCCACGAAAAGAAGCATTGGATATATGGCAAGATTACTTAAATTTTTCAGAAATTAACGAATTAGCAAACCGACATCTTCGGGATTCACGTATTAGTATGCGAGGAATTCCGCCGAAATTACGGAGTATCACCGATGAATTCTTGAAGTCAAAAGGGATCGAGCAGAAAGTTGAACCTATATCGATCCTGAATCCAGAATTTCAACAAGGAGTAAATAAGCGCAAACGAAGCAAGACAAAGGCAGCTGAAGTTGAACATGCTATTCGTAACTACATCGAAATAAATATCAGCGAGGACCCGGAATTATTTGCTTCATTTGCTGAAGCTTTGGAAAAAATTCTGGCAGAGTTTAAGGATAATTGGAATAAGATTTATGAAGAACTTGAAAAATTACGAAAACTGATTGCTGCCAAAGAGAAAGAGCAAACCTATGGTTTGGATCGTAAAAAACAGATGCCAATTTTCCGTATTCTGCGAGCTGAACTGTTCGAGAATCGGAATCTAACTGAAGATGAAATTTCACAAGATGTAGATCTTACACAAAATCTGTATAATTTAATTGAAAGCGAGATGCGTTATAAAGGCTTTTGGCGATCAATTCCAGCCCAAAATCGATTACAAGGTGAAATTCAAAAACTGCTTTTATCTGAGCGATTCATGAAACTTCCGAATATGTTTTCAAAATACGAACAGATCATCTCGCGTCTAATGGAATGGGCGCGGGAAAACCAGAGTGTAATTGTCCAGTAAAACTATGCATTTAGATTATCAAGTTGTTTATTCCAACCGAAAAACGCTCTCAATAATAGTAGAGCGTGATCGTTCCATTCTTGTTCGCGCGCCACAAAGCATGACCGATGAAGAGATAACTCAAGTGGTGGAAAATAAGAAGATTTGGATTTATGAAAAAACACATCACCCACAAAAATATCCACCCGATCCAGTAAAAAAGGAATTTGTATCTGGTGAAACGATTCTTTACCTGGGTCGGAATTACCGTCTTGAACTTATCGATGAAAACACTAAAGAAATTCGTTTTAACTCATGCTTTTTTATTTCACGCCACCAGAAAGTTAATGCAGGTGAATTGATTAAAGAATGGTATATGTCTCGTGGAAGAAAAATCCTTATTCCACGGATTCGTAATTATGCCGATGCAATGGGGGTGGCTTATAACCAATTATCGATAACCGATATGAAATATCGTTGGGCTTCATGTTCTCCCAAGAATAATTTAAACTTCAATTGGCGAATCTTGAAAGCGCCTATGTCTGTTATCGATTATTTAATCGTTCATGAACTAGCCCATCTATTAGAACTTAGCCATTCGACTAAGTTTTGGAATATTGTTGCTGTCCAGGTACCGGAATACGAAAAGCCCAAGGCCTGGTTGAAAGATTATGGGTATCGATTGGAGGAAGATTTCTATTCGATGGCGTAAAACAATTACTTTTGAGATCAAAGTAGAAGGGGCTGCTAATGCTATATTATTCCCAACATCCAAAGATTAAAGCAGGTGTCCTATGTCAAAAGGATTAACTGCAATAATTCGACCTGAAATGTTAATCTGGGCTCGACAATATGCCTACTTACCATTGGAAGAAGCAGCAAGGCGAATCGGTATCCCTTCTGATAAACTCCTATCATGGGAATCTGGAAGTACTTCACCTACCGTTAACCAACTTCATGATATTGCCCGTGTATATCATCAACCTTTTGCCGTCTTTTACTTAGCCTCCCCCCCGAAACCAATAAGTCTTCCGGTAAAAGATTATAGGCGTTTACCTGGAGATGGTTTACCAAACATAACTCCTGAATTGGCAAATGAAATTCGAATCGCGATTAATAGGCGCGAAATTTCGCTCGATTTATCAAACGAAATTGGAGAACCGATTCCAGGATTCTCCTTATCGTTATCGATAAGTGATAAAGTGGATTATTCTGGTGAAGTCATCCGACAGCAATTAGGTATAACATTTGACAAACAAAAATCCTGGAGAGACAGCAGGATTGCCTTCAATAATTGGCGCGAGGCTCTTGAAAATTTTGGGGTCCTGGTATTTCAGTCCAGTCAACTTGTCCCGGCCGTGGCGAGGGGATTTTCAATTGGAGAATTTCCATTCCCTGTTATTGTTGTAAATCGTAAAGAAACACACACTGGACGGATATTCACGTTACTTCACGAATTTGTTCACATTTTACTTCGAACCTCAGGCGTTTGTGAGGTGGACCCAGATATTTCCCTTCCACCCGAAGAGCAACTTATTGAAGTGTTCTGTAATCAAATTGCAGCAGAAGCCTTAATGCCACGTTCTGAATTCTTAAATGAATACAAAACTATACTCCAAAGAGGCACACAAGCCGGCCTCTCAGATTCAAAAATCGAGTCAATCGCAATACAATTTGGCGTAAGTCGAGAGGCTGCTGTCCGGCGCATGCTTAAATTGGGATTAGTAACAGAGAAATTCTACCAAGATAAGAGAGATCAATTCCTTAAGCAATATCAAAAAGCGGGGAAATCATCAGGTTTTGTGCCCCCAGCCACGGATGTAATCAGTCTTGCTGGCAAACCGTATGCTCGACTGGTATTGAATGCGTTTGATACTAATAAAATTACCAGCAGTGATGTTTCCAATTTCCTTGGGGTAAGACTCAAGCATCTGAGAGAAATTGGCGAGATAGTGGGGGTGCGTTAATATGGAAAAAACGCCAAAATACGTAGTAGATACTTGCTCATTTGCCACCTTGAAAAGGGTATATCCGCCAGATGTAGTTCCGGGAGCGTGGGATGCAATAAGTGAAATGGCCGACTCGGGAATCATTATTTCATCTCACGAAATTTATTTAGAGATTGAAGCCCAAGATGATGGCATATATGAGTGGGCACGTAATCACCAGGATATTTTCGTGCCCTTAGAAGATTCCATTCAAGTGAAAGCGACAGAAATATTGAGAGACTATCCAAATATATTAGATCTTAGGCAATTAAAATCTAGCGCCGATCCGTTTTTGATCGCAACTGCAATGGTGAAATCCTGTTCTGTCGTTACTGAAGAACAACCAACGGGACCAGGTAGCAAAATTATTAAAATTCCCAATGTGTGCCGTTCCTTAAATGTAACTTGTATTAGTTTATTGGATTTATTAAGAGCAGAAGGGGTACGATTAAATTTTTCTCGACCGGAGAATAAACAATAGGGGGGATATGAAATTACGCCATCTGATTATCAAAAATTTTCGGGGGATTCAAGAAATGGATTGGAAGATACCTGGTGAAATGATTTGTTTAATTGGACCAGGGGATTCCACTAAAACAACAATTCTTGATGCAATTGAAAATGTGCTTTCGCCTCGGTGGAATATACCTTTTAGCGACCTAGATTTTTACCTATCTGACACAAGCCACCCAATAGAAATAACTGCCACAGTTACCCAATTGCCAAAAAGACTTATTCAAGAAGATAAATATGGTCTATTTCTGAGCTTTTGGAATATTCAAGACGGTGACCATGACGAAGAAAAAGAGTCTGACGAGTACTCACTTATAATTTGCCTTACAGTAGAAGCCAGTCTTGAACCACAATGGTACGTTGTTAATACACAAACTGGAGAAAAGCGAAGTATTTCTGCTAGCGATCGTGAACTGCTAGGTGTTGCGCAAATTGGCGCATATATTGATCGCGATTTGTCTTGGGGACGAAATTCTGCATTGACTCGATTAACAGGTCGAGAAAGGACCGAGGAGATACCAGCTATTTTGGCAGATGCAGCACGTACTGCGCGAGTAGCGCTCCAAAAAGCCAATCTCCAACAACTGTCTCAATCGGCCAAAGATTTAGAAGTTTTCGCAAAATCTCTTGGGGTTTATCCTAAGACCGGTTTTCATCCAGGAATGGATCCTTTGGGTATAAACATTAATATGGGTGCAATCACTCTTTTAGATGGTGATGTACCGCTACGTTCCGGAGGACTTGGAAGCCGACGATTGCTGGTTATGGCCATTCATAAAGACTGTTCTAAGGATGGATCGATTATTTTGGTTGATGAGATAGAAAATGGGCTTGAACCTTTTCGACTAAGGAATTTGATTCATACCTTACGACCTATTAATAGTGCTTCATGCCAATGTTTTATAACCACCCATTCTGCCATATCAATTGTTGAGCATCAATCGCATGAGCTTTTTGTAGTTCGATCTGAAAATGGGAAGACTATGGTTTCCCAACTATCTAATTCTCTTCAGAACATTGTCCGCGGAATTCCGGAAGCATTTCTGGCAAGAAGTATTATCGTGTGTGAGGGTAAAACCGAATGGGGGTTATGTCGAGCGATGGACGATTATTGGCAAACACTGGGAAAACCCCCGTTAGCTTGTATGGGCATAGAACCGATTTGTAGCCCGAGAAGTGGAGGTTCTGAAGCACCGATTTATGCTGTCGAATTAGCAAAATTAGGGTATCAAGTTGTATATTTTGGCGATTCTGATGTGCCACTTACTCGCTCAAGAGAAGAAATGGAATCGTTAGGAATTAAGGTGATTCTCTGGGCAGATAATGTAGAAGTTGAGCGTAGATTATGTCTGGATTTACCTATAGAAGCAATAAGCGAATTTATTAGACTCGCTATTCAGATTAATGGTAACGAGGATAGCATCTGGGATCAAGTAAAAAATGCTACTCAGTTAGGTAATAAAGATTTTTCTCGAGATATTTTCCGACTAATTGAAAAGAAGAGTGAAGTTGAAATTCGGTTGGCGATTGGAATAGCAGCTGACCATGGAAGTTGGTTTAAGCGTCAAGATAAGGGTGAAGAACTGGGTAAATTAGTGGTTCAAAATATTAATGCGATCTCAAAAACAGATAGTGGGCTAAAACTTCAAGAACTAGCTGAGTGGTGTTATGCCTGAAATTGAAGAGCTTTTATGCCGTCCTGAACATAGCAGTCTCCTCGCGCCAGCGGGTTGTGGAAAAACAGAAGAAATTGTTCGTGCTGTGAGTATTTCTGAGGGAAAGCAATTAATCCTGACACATACAAATGCTGGGGTGGCTTCACTAAAATCTAGGTTCCGTAAGTTCAAAATACCCAACACAAAATATTCAATCGACACAATAGCAAGTTGGCTTTTAAAATTATCAGCTGCATATCCAAAAATATCAGGATTAACAGAAACTCGCCCGGAACAGAATGAATGGCAACAAGTGTACTCGGCTTCGACGAATCTCTTCCGTTGTAAATTCATCCGGGAAGTAATTCGGTCATCTTATTCTGGGGTGTTTATAGATGAATATCAAGACTGTACCGTTGTTCAACATCGTCTTGTCATTTGTTTAACTGATATTTTACCGGTTCGAGTGTTAGGAGATCCACTGCAAGGAATTTTCGGCTTTAGAGATGACCCATTAATTGACTGGAATTCCGATGTTTTGCCGATCTTTTCTCCTTTACCTGAACTCCAAACACCTTGGCGATGGATTAATGGGAATATGGAATTGGGTAATTGGCTGATAAAACTCAGGAAATCAATATTAGATAATGAAGAAATTGATCTATCTTCTATACCCGAGATAGCCTGGTATGAATGGTCGATTCCACAAGAAATCGATGTCGGTTATAAAGCCCTTAAGGACAAAGGCTCTGTTGTTGGAATCCAAATGTGGCCGAATGATGCACATGAATCGGCTAAAAGATTTGGGGGATTTTATCAATCTATGGAAGAGATGGAGTGCAAACGATTGATGTATTGGGTGGATCAGTTTGATCAATCTACTGGAATACCTCTGGCAATATCTGTAATTAATTTCATTCAGGAATGTATGGTACCAGAGAATTTCTTTAGCCAAATTATTGCAAAATTAAAAGCAAAAGATGTTGAAGCCTTGACAACTATTGAAGACCATGAACTTGGATTAGCGTTTTATCGATTGGTGTCAATTAGAGAAATTTCAAGTATTGCACTAATTATTCGATCCGTCTTAAATAATGCTCAGTTGAAAATATATCGTCGAGAACTATTAGCAGAAATGAAAAGAACAACTCAGGCGCAAGCCTCTGAAAATTTTCAAAATTTGCATGACGCAGCATGGAGTATCCGCTATAGAACAAGAATAAACGGTAGAAAGCCCGAACGAAAAACGATATCAAGAACATTATTGATAAAAGGGTTGGAATTTGATCATGCAATAATATTAGATGCGAGTAAATTACAGAATAAGATGCATTTTTACGTTGCAGCGACAAGAGGGGCACAATCCCTATCCATTTTATCCCCAAGCCCAATTATTAAATTTGGCTAACTTGTTCTTGTGATTTTAAATTAACGTGAGTTCGGGTTAGGCGGACAAAGCGAAATTGTGAGCCAACCCTAAAGAAGGTTTGGATGAACGGTGGCAGTAAGCAATCAGTCCACAAAGTACATTAACAAAAAAGTTCAAAAC
>Ga0116174_10004082_pt1 | contig 11701 bp, 3 predicted proteins | sample AD_UKC087_MetaG_FD_89801 | JGI IMG/M metagenome (GOLD analysis project Ga0116174, IMG submission 89801) | Active sludge microbial communities of municipal wastewater-treating anaerobic digesters from USA - AD_UKC087_MetaG | ecosystem: Engineered > Bioreactor > Anaerobic > Digestate | place: USA...
CTTCATTATCCGTTATCTCGGTGAGTTGACCGGTCAGGTTGGCTATGACCGTATCACTTATCTGGGGCGTGCGCTTTCGGCTCTGGCAGATTCAATAACTATTTTGCTGGTCTTTTTGATCGCTCAGCGCTTGTACAACTGGAAAGTTGGATTGTTGGCAGCGGCGTTTTACGCCTGCGCGGTATTACCCATTCAGCAAGCCCACTTTATGACAGTTGACACATTTACATCCACGTTCGGCATGCTGACGGTCTATGCCGCGGTGTTAATTGCGCAGCTTAAATGGGCGGAAAACTGGCGAATACCTAACCACTCAAAATGGAAGGTGGTTTGGCCATATCTTCTCTTTGGTGTCGGCCTCGGTCTGGCTACCGCTTCGAAGATTAACGCCATCAGTCTGGCGCTGCTTCTGCCGATTATCGAGATTATTCGCTCCCAAAAAGCAGCGGATGATTACAAAGGAACAATTCTTTTATGGGGAGTTGGCTATTGTCTGCTCGCAGCAGTGGCCAGTTTTTTGGTTTTTCGGGTTGCCCAGCCGTATGCTTTTAACGGGCCCGGCTTTATCAATGTGAGCATCAACCCCAAATGGCTGGCAGCGATGCAGTCTTTGAGGGCTCAGAGCAGCGGGAACGTTGATTTTCCGCCCGCTCTGCAATGGGCGCGACGTAGCTGGTGGTTCTCAATAAAGAACCTGGCTTTGTGGGGAATTGGTTTGCCATTCGCGCTTGCCGCTCTGGCAGGATTCGCGCTGATGGCGAGAGGCATGATCAAGTATAGGCAGTGGGAACACTTGCCGCTCTGGCTGTGGACTTTATTCTATTTCCTGTGGCAGTCAACCGCGTGGGTCAAGAGCATGCGCTACTTCCTGTTGATTTACCCGTTGTTGGCGATTTTGGCAGCCTGGGGAATCTTCCGACTGGTTGACCGATCAAATGATTTCCGGCAGAAGAAGTTGAGGCTGTCGGTTGGGCTGCTGAAAAAAGCTGGGATCGTCTTGGGGGTGTTGGCCATTCTCGGCAGCGCGGCATGGGCATTCAGCTTCACGCGCATTTACAGCCGCCAACATACCCGTGTGGACGCCAGCGAATGGATTTATGCCAACATTCCCGGCCCAATCAATCTGATTAGCAGTCAGGGTGGCAACCAGCAGAGCCAGCCATTGCCGGTGAGGATCTTTGATCAAATCCACCCGGGCGAAATTTATTACTTCCCGTTCACTGTTGATTATTCAGGGCGATTGCAGTCGTTTATGATCCCAAAAGTGTGGACGACAGAGAGGATCACTGCGCCTGTCAACTTCAGCGCGGAAGTGTTCGACGGCGTGAACAGTATTTCAGGGCGGGTATCGGCGAAATATGTTCAACCTGATGACGGCTCGATGGTCACTGCCGTTTCTTTCATTTTTGAGATGCCTGTGACGGTTAACCCGGGCCGGCAGTATTCGCTGCACCTGATAAATGAAAGCCCCGATCTGCCGGTATTAATGCGAGAAGCGCCGCAGATTACGCTCATCCGGGATGACAACAATATGAGCGCGGTTAAAGTGCTCAATAAGATTGTTGAAACGATCCGTTCCGGAAAGCCGGTTCACCTGCAATATTACCTTGAGACAGCGCAGGTGATCGAAAAAATGCGGCTGCCTTTTGTCGCCGACTTATCGCAGACGCCTGGCCTGAAGACTTTGAAGATCAGTCTCATCTTAGGCGAATCAGTCGCTGTCGCAGAAGCCCAGTCTGAATTTTTAAACCTGGGTGATGGACGGGGCGAGGCGCTTGAGATAAGTTTTAATCAACCACTGGTGGTCAGTCAACCCGGCGTACTCAGCATTGATCTTGAACTTGTCGCCGGCGACGGTCAGCTGGCAATCTTTCAATACGCTCCTGCACATGAGTCGACCTGGGATGACGCGTTGCCTTTGATCTTGTCTGGGCTGTCGGCTTACAACTCAGATAGTGGTTTATTGCGCGATGACCTCAACCTGGAACTTTATTGGCCGGATGATGATTCAAAACTTCAGCGTTTGCTCAACACACTCGATAATGCGGACTATGTGTTTATCAGTTCTAACCGCCAGTGGGGAACGACGACCCGGGTGCCTGAACGTTACCCGCTGACGACAGCTTATTACCAGGGTCTGATGGGGTGTCCGACTCAGGTTGATGTGGTGACATGCTATAATAACGCCATTCCGGGAATGTACACGGGTCGTTTTGGTTTTGAATTGATCAAGACGCAGACTTCTTACCCGACATTTATGGGATGGAGTTTTAATGACCAGTTCGCCGAAGAAGCGTTTTCGGTCTACGATCATCCTAAAGTGCTGATCTTCAAAAAAACCGCTGATTATGATCGAAAGACCGTGGAAGACTTTCTCAGCCAGGTAGACCTGACAAAGGTTGTATTCTTAACGCCAAAGCAGGCGGATACTTACAAACCAGAATCGGGAAACTCGGCTGACCTGCTGTCGCTCAGCCCTGAACGCTGGGCTAAGGAAAGAGAGACCGGAACCTGGACTGAACTTTTTAACCGGGATTCATTGCTTAACCAAAATCCAATCCTGAGCGTGGCGGTTTTTTACCTTTTTGCCAGCTTATTAGGTTTGATCGCCTTTCCGCTTGTTTTTCTGGGGATGTCTGGCCTAAAGGATCGGGGCTATGGTTTCGCAAGACTGGCCGGAATCCTGCTGTTTGGTTTTGCTGCTTTTAATCTTGGCTCTGCGGGCTTTGCTGTTACAAGAAATCTGTTGTTGATGATTTTGGTTGGTCTGGCGCTGTTGAGCCTGGTTTTGTATTTTCTGAATTGGCAGAAAATCATCCAGTTTATTAAGCACAACTGGAAGCGCTTGTTGGTTATTGAGCTGGTTGCGCTGATCTGTTTTGGGTTCTTCCTGTGGATAAGAACGCAGAACCCTGATCTCTGGCATCCGTCCAAGGGCGGCGAGAAACCCATGGATTTTTCATACCTTAACGCGATCATTAAAAGTGAGAATTTTCCGCCATATGATCCTTGGTATGCCGGCGGGTATATTAATTATTACTATTACGGGCTGTTGCTTGTCGCCATGCCGGTGAAGCTGCTTGGGATCATTCCGGCGAGCGCTTACAACATCATTTTGCCGTTATGGTACGCGATTACGATGGTTGGGGCATACAGCATTGGATACAACCTGTATGCTTCCATTGCTCAGACGAGAAATCTTCAGAAACGAACCGGGATGTGGAGCACGGTTTCAGGGGTCATCACAGCTGTTTTCCTTGGCTTCTTGGGAAACCTGGGGGAAGTGAAGCTGCTTTCAGAGGTATTCAGAGGGCTGGGCGGAGGGCCGCTTTTTAATCCTGACGCGTCTTTTGTTCAGCAGGCGATCTGGTTCTTCAGGGGAATTGGCCAATATCTGAAAAAAGTTCCATATCCGATGGACCCTGGGGCCTGGTATTGGAATCCGAGCCGGGCAATTCCGGGCGATGTGATCACTGAATTTCCATATTTCACTTTTATTTACGCTGATTTGCATGCTCACCTGATCGCGATGCCGATTGTTATTTTCGCGGTGGGTTGGGCGCTGTCCTTCTTGTTGTCAAAGGGAAGATGGGGCGAGAATCGCCGCGAGAACTTGTGTGGTTTGCTGATCAGTTTGCTGCTTGGTGGTCTGGTTATTGGTGCAATCAAACCAACCAATACCTGGGATTTCTATACATTTTTGATTCTCGGCTGTGCAGTTATCGCGTTCGTGGGGTGGAAGTATGGGTTGTCGGTTTTGCCGCGAATCAAACGTATGTCTCCGCAGCTTTCTAAACTGATGCAGATCGGGATGACCATATTCGTGTTCATTTTTCTGAGTTACGTGCTTTATCAACCTTTTAATAGTCAATTTCATCCTGGCTTCAGCAAGGTTGGTATGTGGAGCGGGGAAAAAACTCCGATCAAATCCTATCTGACGCATTGGGGGGTGATTTTGTTCACCATTGTCAGCTGGTTTGTTTGGGAAAGCTATCGCTGGATGGCGCGCACACCGGTCAGCTTCTTTAAAAAATTGAAACGATATCGCCAAACCGTCACAATAGTCGGAGTCGTTTTCAGTTTGGCGTTCTTGCTGCTGCTTGTCTTAAAGGTCAAAATTGCCCTGATCGCTGTCCCGTTGTGTGTTTGGGCATTGCTGCTGCTGTTGATCCCTCAGCAGAGTGATGTTAAACGGTTCATGCTTTTCATCGTGGGCACTGGTCTGTTGTTGACTTTAATGGTGGAAGTGGTCTATCTCGAAGGCGAGATTGGGCGCATGAACACGGTCTTTAAGTTTTATCTGCAGGCATGGCTGCTATTAACGCTGGTAAGCGGAGCGGCTATTGTCAGCTTATTGCGCGCGCATTCACGCTGGAAATTGCATGAACAACTATTATTCCAGGTTCCGCTGATGATTCTGGTTGCTGGCGTGCTGCTCTTTCCCATGTTGGGCACGATTTCGAAGGTGAAAGATCGTATTGTTCCTGATGCCTCGCAGGGAATTGACGGAATGGGATATATGCAGACAGCCTGGAATTTTGACATGGGTGTAAACATGGACCTGTCACAGGATTATCGCGCAATTCTCTGGCTGCAGGACAATGTAAGCGGCTCTCCGGTGATTTTGGAGGGTTTCAGAGGCTATGAATATCGTTGGAATAACCGGATGACCATCTATACTGGCCTGCCTGGCGTGGTTGGATGGAATTATCATCAACGGCAACAGCGTGGTATCCTGCGAAATAATGCGGTGCAGGAGCGCGTAGATGAAGTGGATAAGTTCTATCTGAGCACAAACCTGCGTTTCATGCGCGGGTTCCTTGAGAAATATCAGGTGGAGTATATTATTGTTGGTCAGGTGGAACGCGCGTTTTATCCTGAAGTTGATTTTACAAAATTTAAACAACTGGATGGCATTTTCTGGACCAAGGTCTATGAGGAACAGGAAACCGCAATCTATCAGGTGATTCATCAATGATTTCGGCTTTGACCTGGTATTTGAGCTTGTTGCTGGTGGCAATTATCAACTTGCCGTTGACTTTTAAGTTGTTTTCGAAACTGCCGTCACGCGGTTTCGCGTTAGCCCGTCCGCTTGGTTTGCTCATCTGGGCATTCCCGTTTTGGCTGTTAGCCTCGGTTGGTCTCTTGCGTAATGACCTCGCCGGACAAGCAACTGTCTTAATCGGGCTGTTTGTGATTAATGTCTGGATTGTCAGAAGATCTTTCGCTGAGATAAAGACCTGGATAGTCGAGAACAGTCGACTCGTGGTTGCGAGCGAAGCGCTCTTTTTGGTCTGCTTTATCCTCTGGTCGCTTGTTCGGTCTATGAACCCGGACATTCTTTATACAGAGAAGTTTATGGAGATGGCCTTTATTAATGGCATCCTGCGTTCGCCCAGCTTTCCTCCGCTTGACCCGTGGTTATCGGGGTTCGCGATCTCTTATTATTATTTTGGCTATGTAATGTCAGCCATGCTCATCCGCCTGTCAGGCGTGAGCGCGGCGATTGGTTATAACCTGGTCTCCGGTTCTTGGTTCGCGCTCACTGCCGCGGCGGTTTTTGGGGTGGGGGTCGACTTGATCGCGGTCTGGAAGTCGAAGGGCAAACCCGAATTAAGAGTGAGAAGCTGGATGATCAAAGCCGCGTTGGTCCTGCCGTTGATGCTGTTGATTGTTTCTAATTGGCATGGTGTGTTTGATGTTATGCATGAGCGAGGCCTGTTCAATCAAGCTCAATCGGTTTTTTGGAGCGCGCTTGATTTGAGAGAACTTGAGAATCCTTCGACGAGTTTGAGCTGGATCCCTGAACGGAATTGGCAGTGGTGGGCGGCAAGTCGCACCGTAAAGGATTTTAGGCTGTCAGGTGACGGGATGGAAGTGATTGACGAATTTCCATTCTTCACATATCTGTTAGCTGATATTCACCCGCATCTTTTAGGCATGCCCTTTGTCCTCACTGCGATTGCACAGGCGCTCAACGCGCTCCTGGGTGGCTGGGAAGGAGAAACCGGGCTGTTAGGTCTGAAAGTTCCGATTAAAACATCGACACTTCTTTTTGTCCCCGTCCTGTTGGGTGGGATTGCCTTCATGAATACCTGGGACTTTCCGTTTTACCTTTTGTTGATTTGTATTGCGTATAGCTATTGGAGATATGCGCTGTTTGGCATAAAAGGGCGATTAATTGAATTGGTCTGGCTCGGTTTAGGATTTGGAATCGCTTCTGTGCTCTTTTATTTGCCTTTTTATCTTAGTTTTGCTTCACAAGCGGGGGGGGTCTTGCCCAGTCTGGTTTTCTTCACCAGGGGGAAATACTTCTGGATTATGTTTGGGCCACTGCTGACGCCGATTTTATTTTTCCTGTTTCACCGGGTGTGGGTTAAAAAAAGTGGGCTTCAATTAGGCTGGTCGCTCTTGGGGGTGCTGGTCTTCAATTTCGTTTTGTTCGCGGGTTCCTGGGGATTGGGGTGGCTGATTAACAGGCGCCTGAACGCGCCAGAATTAGTGAATGGTTTGTATGGCCAGCCAGCCAGAAATGTTTTCGTTGATGCCATGCTCATCCGCCTGCGTGATCCATGGACCTGGTTGACACTTTTTGTGATTACCTGCCTGGCACTGTTGTTGACCAAACGGAATTCGGTTGGACAAAGTCTTGTGGAGGATGGTAAAGCGACTTCGAATCCGGCTGTTGTTTTCGTCAGCCTGCTCATCTTGCTCGGTGTATTGCTGACACTTGCTCCCGAATTTGTTTTTCTGCGAGATCAATTCACGTCGAGAATGAACACAATCTTTAAGTTCTACTTTCAAGCTTGGATTGTTTGGTCTCTGGCGGCTGGGTTTGGCTTAGTTTATTTGCTTGATCCTGAGAAACGCCGCGGTTGGCTGGATAAAGTCTTGCCATGGTTGATCGTTTTTACAGGCTTGCTCTCTTATCCGCTGAACCGACAGCATGGCAAGGTTTTTGGGGACGTGCTGCTGCTCGTTCTGTTGGGGTTGTTTGTGGGCTGGTTGATAAGCGCGCTTATTCGCCGGCATTGGCGCTACACCCTGGCAGTGTTGTGTCTTCTGGCGATTGCGGGCGGGTTGGTATATCCTGTGATCGCTTTGCCTTCCAAACTTGGTCACACGCAGTTCAATCGTATAACTTTGGATGGATTTAAAACCATCAGGGATGGAAATCTTGACCAGGCCTGGGCTATTGAGTGGCTGCAATCCGCGCCAACGGGCGTGATGGCGGAGGCTGTCGCGGCGACCGGCGGCAGCTATACCACTTTCAACCTGATATCAACCTTTAGTGGCATGCCGAGTTTATTGGGTTGGATCGGTCATGAAGCGCAGTGGCGGGGCGGTTACACGGAAATTGGCAATAGGCAAGCAGATTTGGAAACTCTATACAGCACAAAAGACTGGATTCGAGCCTCAGAGGTAATCAGACAGTATGGCATAAGGTATATTTATGTAGGTGGGCTCGAGCGGCAAACTTATCAGTTAGACGAAACCAAATTTGCTGATAATTTGAAGCTGGCTTTTGAATCTGGTGATGTGAGAATTTATGAGGTGACCAATCCCTGATGAACGATAACTTTGAGCAGATGACAGAAAACCTCTTCTTGAGCCTTGAACGTTATTGGCTGATTTTGGTATGGGTATTGTTCGCGGTGACTGTCGCCCTCTGGTCAGTAAATTTGTCAGCAATTCCCGTTAGCGACAGTGAAGCTCAATTGGCAATTGCCACGTCCAAAATTGCCTCAAGAGAGGAAGTCGGCAATTCGATCTTACCGATCTATACCGGCCTGGCCGGAATGTTGAGCTATGTTTTTGGCACTTCCGACTTTTGGTCAAGAGCTTTGCCAATTTTATTTGGCAGCTCACTGGTATTCATCCCGGGATTATGGAAGCGTGAGCTTGGCTTCAGGCGGGTTGTTTTCCTTAGTCTGGCGGTCAGTTTGACGCCTGTTTTAACCTATTATTCCCGAACCATCACGTCGCCGGTTTTTGCCGTCTCGACCCTGTTGTGGTTGGCGACTCTGGTCAGGCGTCAGCGCTGGGTTAGCGCTGGTATCGCCTTCGCCGGTTTTTTACTTTCAGGGTCAATGGTAGTCCCCCTGATACTGCTGTTGTTAACTGGGCTTTTATTGTCACGCACAACTCGAAATTTAGGTCAGGACTCAGAACGATGCGAGTTCAACCTCTCTAAAAAAGGCGCGATTCAGTTCGCCTCTGGCGCGCTGGTCGCTTTGCTGGTCATCTCTTCAAGCTTTTTGCTTAACCCTGCCGGGATCAGCGATTTGAGCAGCGCTTTGCTCACTTTTCTGGAGCCACTGCGCGGCTGGCAGCCGCTTGAGATAAAACGCTTTGTTGTGCTGTTGTTTCGCTATAACCTTATCCCAGTGATCATTTGGTTTATTGCGGTTCTCAAATCCGGTTTTTTTGTTGAAACAAAGCGTAGAGTAACTAAGTTTTGGATAATTATTGGCGGCTTTTGCATTTTTCTCGCTGTCTTTGAATCGGGTTTTTGGCTGCCTTTCAATCTGATTGCCTGGGCGTTGGGAACTGTTTTGTTCTCAAACTGGAAAATATTCAACGCGATCAAGACAAAGTATTCATTTGTTCTTGTCATTTTTGGGATTGCGTTGTTAATCTATGTCTCAATGGTCGCCAAAACACTGGCGGCAGCTTCGCTAAATCAGCTCTCGGTTGCCCTGGCGTTGGCGGCGGGGCTGATTCTTTTTGGACTGGCACACTTATTTGTCGGTCTGGGTTGGTCGGGGCAGGCGTCAAAAAGCGCGGCTTTAATCTCGATCAGCTTTTTATTGATCTTCAGTATGTTGAGCGCGAATTTTCACCTTGTGTTGGCAAACCCCAAAATATCCGCGACACAATATCAGCGTCAGCCTGTTTATAGTGGCGAAACGCTTAAAAGAGTTCTAAAAGAGTTCCAAAGAATGGGTTCTTTTAAAGCTGGCGAACTGATGATAAGGGTGGACGCGCAGCCTGTTTCCCCCTATCTCTGGTTGACCCGCGAATTTACCAATCTAACCGCTGATTCTGCTATGCTGAATGCGCCGGTTGTCATTTCTGACGTTCCAAATCCTGGACTTATTTTGGAAAATGATTATCGCGGAATGACTCTCTATGACGGCCGGCAGATTGACTGGTCAAAGGTCAAATTAGGGCAGCTGGTCGCTGGCATATTTGATCTTGAACTTCCGACATCAACCACTCAGACCTATCTTTGGATAGACAAAATCAATTTCACAGGTAATTAAAATGACAGTTTATCCATTATTCATCCCTACCGGATTAATCATCGCCGTTGATGGACCGGCCGCTTCCGGAAAGACGACAGTTGGCCTGCGTTTTGCAAAGTTGATCAGGGCGATATGTTTGGATACTGGAATTATGTACCGCGCGGTCGCGCTGGCTGCGTTAAACTCAAAAATTGACCCCCTGGATGAACCGGCTGTTGTTGAAGTGGCTGAGCGAATTAATATTCAGGTCAAGCCCGCCAGCGTCAAAGATGGACGTAGCTATGACGTGCTGATCGATGGCGCCGATGTGACCTGGGAGATAAGATCGGATGGCGTCAATCGATCAGTGTCAGAAGTATCGGTCTATAAAGGTGTTCGCAGGGCGATGACCCTGCGGCAGCAGGATATCGCCAGAGCGGGAAATATTGTCATGTTGGGGCGGGATATCGGCACGGTGGTGCTACCAGACGCTGACCTCAAGTTTTATCTGAATGCATCAGCCGAGGTACGGGCTCAACGCCGCTACGAAGAAGAGAAAAAGCGAGGCGTCATTCTTGACTTGTCTGAAGTGATTGCTTCAATAAAACATCGTGATGTTCTCGACTCGAGCCGCAAGCACGCTCCTTTGAAGCCGGCTGAAGACGCGATCACGATCAATACGGATACGCTCAGCATTGAGCAGGTGGTTGACCGAATGATCGTTGAAGTTAACACGGTGTTACGTAAACACTCATTTACCTGTGATTAAAACGGACATGCTATAATTTTTATTGTGACAACTCAAAATCAATTTGGGTTTTATTTTGCGGTGCCATTTGCTAGAGATTTAACTAATTATGGCAGCTTGATTCTGCTGATTGGGCTGGTCGGTTTATTGACTTATCTGGTCTATCGATATGCCAGGTTTCAGGAGATCTTCAGTCAAAAAGAATCTAAATGGATGTTGTTAAACATTCTGATCATGATTCCGCTGACTTTTATCGGCAGATTTGTGTTTAAAGGTCAACAAGTGACGACTTCGATTGGAACATTAGTCGCGGCGGTCTGTTTCCCGTTGGGGCTGATTCCACTTTTTAGCAGCATTGGTTTGATCGGTTTACTGCCGACCCTGTTGCTGGCGGTTGTGACTGGCCTTTTGCAGGCGGGCATGTTTAATCAAGACCCGATGCACAGCATGGTTTACGCAGTGATGATTATTTCTTTTGCGCTGTTGATTGAATGGTTTAAAGGTCATCGGCGTGAATTATCCAACCGTGCGGTGCTGTCAGCGGCTGCTTCTGCCCTGGCGATTGCAGTAGCTTTATTGTTAATTGTTCAACTGATCAATCTAATGAGCGTTGGGCTGTTGACCCTGCAAAGATGGTTTGAGAATGTGTTTACGTTAACCATCGCGCTGACCATTGCTATTGTCTTAGGCGTGTTGGCGGCGTTGGGGATAAAGTATTTCTTCCCGGAGGAATGGACGCCAACCGCGTATCTCAAGGCTCAGAAACATTTTAACTCCCTGAAATTCACGCTTGATACCATCGAAGAGTTTATCAATGGTGATTTTGACGGCTTGTCAAAGCGGAAAGACCTGACCAGAGATGAGGTGCGGCTGATAAAAGCACTCGAGAAGCTTCAGAAACAAAGCATTTATAGCTCAGATCAACAGGCAAAATTGCTTTCTTTGAATCCCGCTTCTTTCGATAAACAAAGTCTCGATGAAGTCCTCGATGCCATCTTAAAAGCCTCATTGGTGAAAGATTCAAAGTCAGCGAGGATCATATTGGCTTCACAGACGAGACAAATGAGTGAAAACCTGCCAAATCTCAGCTGGGGGATAGGCGAACTGAATCAGGCGTACGCATATCTGGATGAGATGGTGCTGGAAAAATTGGGGGATGACAACCAACTTGTGCTGAGTGACATCAAAGTTGATCAATATTTCGGACTGTCCGCTGAGAATCCTTTTCCGCAATCCCTGATCGCGCTTAATTTGAACGGGGATGGGCAATCGATTGGAACGTTCTGGGTGGGTTTTGAGAAGACACACTGGTTCAACCGGGAAGAAATTAACTTTTATGAGGCGTTGGCGTCCAGGATCGAAGCTGCGTTGGCATTAAAACAGCAGAAATTCCAGGTCTCAGTTGACCGGGATCGGTTGACAGCGGCATTTGACGCCATTGATGACCCGGTTATCATGCTCGATGAGAATAATTCCATCTACTATTTAAATCGCTCGGCTGAGCGGCTTTCGGAGGTTGAAAAGTCGCTTTTAAGAGGCTCTGGATCGCGAAAAGTTATTGGACTGCCTGAATTGCAGATGTTAATTAATGACCGATCCTATCAACCTCATGGCAGGTTGATTGAGGTCGGGCAGGGCAAAGAGTATGAGGCGACTGTGCGGACGTTTTCGTCTGCCAACAATCAGCGGAACAAGTTGATTACCCTGCGGGATACTTCCTGGATCA
>Ga0116174_10004083_pt1 | contig 11701 bp, 16 predicted proteins | sample AD_UKC087_MetaG_FD_89801 | JGI IMG/M metagenome (GOLD analysis project Ga0116174, IMG submission 89801) | Active sludge microbial communities of municipal wastewater-treating anaerobic digesters from USA - AD_UKC087_MetaG | ecosystem: Engineered > Bioreactor > Anaerobic > Digestate | place: USA...
GATCTTATATAGGCTGGTGGTGCAATAAACACAAATTTCATTCCTACAACATCAGAAACAATCCGTATTTAAAGGAGTTCCTGATAGCCCATCCTCCGACTTTCCGTATCAGCAACAAATGCTGTACCTATGCCAAAAAGAAAGTCGGTCAGAAATTCGATAAAGAGAACGGCTCCGACTTGCAGATCGTTGGCATCCGAAAAGCGGAAGGCGGCGTCAGGGCGGGGATAAAGACCTGCTTTACACCGGGCGATGGGGTAGATACGTATCGTCCGATTTTCTGGTACAAGGATGAAGACAAGAGAGCCTATGAACGACTCTTTGGTGTCAGCCACTCGGATTGCTATGAGGTCTGGGGATTGAAACGGACAGGATGCGTGGGTTGCCCATTTAACCGCAAGCTGGGAGAGGAACTTTCAATCATTCAGCAGTACGAACCGAAGCTTTATAAATCCGCGTGCCATGTTTTCCGGGATTCTTACGAATACACGAAGCAGTACCGGGAATTTGTGAAAAAGATGAAGGCTCAGAATAGGAGACCAAGAGATGATTAATAAGACGAATTTGACCCTCGGCAGTCTGTTCTCAGGCTCCGGGGGTTTTGAATTGGCGGGGATATTGGCTGGGATCAGACCAAAGTGGAATTGTGATGTGGAACCTTTTCCGATCAGGGTAACCACAAAGCGATTTCCTGACGTGAAGCATTACGGTGATATTTCAACGCTGAATGGTGCAGAGCTGGAACCTGTGGACATCATAACCGGGGGCTTTCCGTGCCAATCAGTATCTATCGCCGGGAAACGGGAAGGAATCCGGCATGTAGACCACGGCGGGGATGAGACCACGAGAAGCGGCCTTTTCTATGAAGCTACGAGAATTATCAAAGAAATGAGGGAGGCTACCAATGGACAATATCCAAAATACGCAGTTGCAGAGAACGTGCCCGGATTGTTCAGTTCCAACGGCGGAGAAGATTTCCGGTGCGTCCTCGAAGAGATCTGCAAAATTAAAATGCCCAGCGCTCATGTGCCTGCGGTTAAGAAGTGGAGCGATGCGGGACTTATCCTGGGAGGAGATTTCTCCATCGCATGGAGAGTGCTCGATGCGCAATACCACTTCGTCCCTCAGAGACGCAGAAGAGTGTTCATTGTCACAGATTTTAGAGGTGAGGGTGCCGGCAAAATACTATTTGAGCAGGAAAGCCTGCGCAGGGATTTTAAGGAGAGCTTCCGTGCGTGGAAAAGAATTACCGGAAGTATTGAGGAAGGCTCTGGAGAGGCAGGCATCGGGCTTGACCGATACAACGGAGTCCTGACCTGGGATGTGGCGCAGTCGCTGACGGCATCTGCCGGGAGCAGCGGAGACAATACGCCGATGGTATTTCACAGGCAGACAATACTCAACGACCAGGGCGGCGACCGGATCAATGTCAGCGAAGATGTAACGGGGACGCTCAGAGCCGAGACACACGGGCATCCGCCTGTGGTGATGGATGACGAACTGAAAGCGGCGGGCTTTTGTACGGAGCATTCAGCAAAGAGCCGTAGCATCGGCTATGAGGAGGAAGTATCCCCAACCTTGAGAGCCGGGATTGTGCCGGCGGCCATGGCATTACAGCATAATCCTACCGACAGCAGGATCAAGATTGAGGAGGACGGCAACGTCCAGACGCTCTGCAGTCGTATGGGAACCGGCGGAAACAACGTGCCGCTTTTGATGGAAGAAGAACCTGTGCCGATCACCATGAAAGTGCGCTGCGGATGTGAAGGAGGAGGCAAAGGAATTTTAACACAGGCCAACAAATCCGCCACACTTGCTACCAATAACGATCAGACCTTGTTTGTGCCGTTCGTGAAAGGTACCAGACCCCACTCCGCACAGGAAGCGCCGGACTGGAAAGAAGGGGATGTGGCGAACACACTGAACACTTTTGACATCGGCGAAACGCGCTGTAACGAACTTGCAGTGGAAAAGAAACCGCAGGCTTGCTCCTGGGACGGCGGGCAGGTATCACCTACCCTCACCCGTGACAATGCGGACGGCACACAGCATATGCCGGATAAGGACAACTTCAACTGTGTGCTGGAACCGACTGAACCGGAGCAGACAGCCTATGGCATTAGCTCCTACAAGTCACACGCTATGCTTTCAGACAATCCCCATGCCGGGATTTATGAAGCAAAGACCAGCCGGACGCTGGATGTGGGAGGCGGCGATCCAGGCTGCCACCAGGGAGGCATCTGCGTGGTGGAGCGTGAGGGAGCAATCCCATTTACGCAAAACCAAAGGGACGAGGTAAGGGATCTCGGTGACAAAGCCGGTGCGCTTGCGGCGAATCCTGGAATGAAGCAGCAGACCTATGTGGCAGAGCAGGAGCCGACCGCTTTTCATGTAAATACACGCAGAGAACTGGTTGACCTTCACGGCAAGAGCGGCGCTTTGATGGCAAGCCAGTCCGACCAGATGCAGACCTTTGTCATCCAGGGTTCCATGATTGGCAGGGATGATAAGAACGGTCCGCAGGGTGACGGGATAAATGAAGATGTCTCTTTTACGCTTAATACTGTAGATCGCCATGCGGTCGCAGCGCCGGAAGCATCGTTCGATAAGAAAACTGGCTCTGGGAAAGACATCTTCGGTACGCTGACTGCCAGCATGGGGAAGAAGCAGTTTCTTGGGAACCAGGAGGCACTGAGCGGGGATTTCCATGTACTGGAAGATGCCGAGAAAAATATGGGGACTTACGCCATGACGACCGGTTCCTATATGGATGTTGAGAAGGAAAAATCTCCCACGCTGATGGCAAGGGATTACAAGGATCCGACCACTGTTGCGCCTGTTCCCAAGGCAGAAGAACCTGTGTATACAGTCCGCAGACTGACTCCAACGGAATGCGCTGCCCTGCAGGGAATGCCCAGATGGTGGTGTGACAATCTGGGAGAAGAGAATCCGTCTGATGAAGAAGTCGCTTTCTGGACGGATGTGTTTGAGACACACCGAAAGGCAATCACCCATGCTTCCAAACCAAAAACGGAGAAGCAGATACGAAAGTGGCTGGCAGATCCGTACAGCGATGGGGCAGCCTACCGCATGTATGGAAATGGCCTTGCGGTTCCGTGTGCTCTCTATGTCCTTTCCGGCATCGTCTGGGCAGATGGTCTGAACGAAGGAAATTGATAACCCGGTCGGCTGTATCATGAAACGCTGGTATGGCCGACCATACCGGATTGTGTAATCTACACGCCATGTGGGGAGCCATATTTGTCACGTCTGTAGAAGATGGTTTTTCTCAGAGAAATGACTGGATAAAATCAGTTTTTGACGCTAATATGCCCATAACCAAAGGGCGGGGGCAACCTGACCGCCCAAAATGAAAGGAGCATGGGCTTATGATGAAGTATGCTATGGCGGTGGAAAGCCGCAAAGGACTGGTAAAGAGAGTCGGCGAACTGGCGGGGGTTCGGCCCAAGTACATGGGCGTCCCCAGCTGCGCCTACCAGATTGGCACCTACACGGTGGAAAAGGACGGGACTCTCAGCGTCGAGGAGGAGGATACGGATATGGCTGTGATTAACACGCTGATCAGCGAGGGCATGATTGAAGGAACATCGGCGGATATTATGCAGGGGTCAACAGAAATGGAAGATCACGAAGAACAGGAAGATCAGCCGGAGCAGGGCGACTCCCCTACCCTTCTGAATGTTTCCTTCCCCATGTCGCAGCATACGGGCGTTTCGCTCTGCAATCTCCTGAATCTGATATATTCCAGGGGGCACCTGATTTCCAAGGCAACAGGGGCTGACTTCCATGTGGATTTCGGTCTGATCGAAACACTGAAAGATGATTTCTGCGGGGGCGCTATGGAGGATATGGTGAGGGCCATTGCGGACTATGAGGATAAACATGGAAATAGCATAAGCGGTCTGACTATGACATCGGAGGAACTGACCTTTACGGGCTTTCACCCCGTCGATGCTGATCACGCAGATACTTATACCAAGCTGGCATCCAAAATGAACGCCCAGGCGCTCACCCAGAAACGCATCCAGGCGAAAACGGTGGATGAAACCAATGAAAAATATGCCATGCGAACCTGGCTGGTGCGAATCGGCATGGGCGGCGATGAGTTCAAAACTGCTCGGAAGATTCTGATGCAAAACCTCAGCGGGCATACGGCTTTCCGCACTCCGGCTGACGCGGAGAAGTTTTCTGCAAGGCAGAAAGCAAAGAGGGATGCTCTGAAAACGGCAAAGGAAGCGGCGGCATCTGACACGGCTGATGGGATCAGTACGACCTGCTCCTGACCCCTAACGGGGGCCGAAAAATATGGAGGCCCCTCCTCCAGTTTACCCAATATTAACTCGGAAATGTACATTTATCCAGTCTTTTCACCGGAATAATGTACACAAATATGTGCCGATACACAGCCCAAAAGATCGTGTACTTTATGGCTCATAATTGACTGGCTATATCTCCGAACCGACGGTAATATGTGACTACCGAAAGGGAAAACAAAACCGAAAAGGAGAACATACCATGAACGAGAAAACAGCACGCCAGATTGAAGAGATGAAGAAGACCACCTTTGGAGTGGAAATCGAAGGCAACGGCATCACCAGACAGAAAGCAGCGGAAACCGCAGCAAAGTTCTTTGGAACGGCAGCCTACTACGCAGCCGCAGAATTCGGCTACATGACCTGGGCCTGCAAAGACCAGGAAGGACGCACCTGGAAATTTTCACGGGATGTGAGCATTCAGGGACCTGACGACCAGAAGGTAGAGCTTGTAACGCCGGTTCTCCTTTACGACAAGGACATGGAAACCCTGCAGGAGCTTGTAAGGCAGCTCAGACATGCGGGAATGAAGAGTTCACAGAGTCGGGGTTGTGGAGTCCACATTCATCTGGGAAGTGACGGACACACACCGCAGACCATCAGAAACCTGGTCAACATCATGGCAGCCCACGAAGGACAGCTCAAGAAAGCTATCAAGATTGACCGGATGAGAGAAGCCCACTACTGCCGCACAGTTGACCCGGATTTCCTGAAAAGGCTGAACAAGCAGAAACCCAAGACCATGGAAGCCCTGGAAAGGTGCTGGTACAACGGCTACATCGACCACTCAAGATACTCGCAGAGCCGCTACCGGATGCTTAATCTGCACGCCCTTTTCCAAAGATATAGGACCATCGAATTCAGATTATTTGCCTTTGATGATGAGGGCGATGGCAGACGGGGAGGCCTGAACGCCGGACAGCTGCGGAGCATGATTCTCCTTTGCCTGGCCATGAACCAGATGGCAAAGGATGTGAAGTTCGCAAGCCCCAAGCCCCAACAAACAGAAAATGAAGCCTTTGCACTCCGCTGCTGGCTCGTAAGACTCGGATTCATCGGGGATGAGTTCAAAACCCCCAGAGAGTACTTCATCCGCAACGCCGGTGGTAACAGCGCATGGCGGCACGGCAGACCGTAAAGGGAGCCTTCTACCAAAACCCCAAGGGAGGGAAACCTCCCAAGGGGATCGGGTGGCGAAGAGCCGCCCTTAAGGCAGTAGAAGACAATGGGTGGGCGGGAAACGCTCTGCCGGAAAGGAGAATCATATGGACAAGAGATATTACAAAGTGGCAATCGTGGAGACGCTGCGCAGGGTAGTCACAGTGGAAGCCGAGGATGAAATGGATGCGCACCAGAAGGTTAGCGATGGCTGGCACAACACAAAGTACATTCTGGACTCGGATTATTTCGAGGGCGCGGAGTTCCATGTGCTGGGCGAGGCAAGCCAGGAGGATTATGAAAAAGAGAAGGCCGGTGAAAGCGCCGGATACGGGAAGGAGGCGGATGCGAAATGAAACGGAAACTGTACTTAGCCTACGGCAGTAACCTGTCGCTTGGGCAGATGGCGGCAAGATGCCCCGACGCTGTTCCTGTGGGAACGGCAGAGTTTCCCGATTACCGGCTGCTCTTTAAGGGAAGCAAGACAGGCTCCTACCTGACGGTGGAGCCAAAGAAGGGCAGGAAGGTGCCACTCCTGGTGTGGAGCATATCCGACAAGGATGAAGCGCATCTTGACCGCTACGAAGGATGCCCCACCTTTTACTACAAAGCGACGGTGGAGGTGGAACTGAAAAGCCTGCTGGACGGCGCTCCTATCGGCTCTGCGGATGCCATTATCTACATCATGCACGAGGAGCGGTCGCTGGGGATCCCGACCTTCCACTACTACGATATCTGTGCGGAAGGCTACCGGAGATTTGGATTTAACGAGACTGTGTTAAAGAGAGCTGTCACGGACAGCATCGGGAAACGGCTGGCGGCACAGTGGCTATCAAGATATTATGACGATGAGAAAGGATGTGTAGCGAGATGAAGATGCCGGATCAGAAAAGCGTGGAGCAGATCAGAGAGAAATACCCGGTTGGAACGGTGGTCGTTCTGGATCACATGGTGGATGTCCAGGCACCAAAGCCTGGGACGCTGGGCTGCGTCACCTGCGTGGATGACACGGGCACGGTGTTCGCCAGCTGGCTGACAGGCGGAAGCCTGGGCGTGGTCTACGGCGAGGACCGCTGTCATAAGGCATCTGCGGAGGAGGCGGCCAGATACAGACTGATGCGGCTTGCCAAAACACAGAAGGACGGTGACCGATGCCCAAGGTGCGGAGCGGTGATGCCGGGAAAACTGAGCCGACACGCTCTTAGCCGGAGCCTCGACATCATGATCTGTGATGAGTGCGGTACCATGGAGGCAATCCTCGCACACATGGGCAGGACAGCGCCGCTGACCGAGTGGATCGCTGTAGAGGAGGACTGGCCATGGGAGAAATGATGAAGATTGTTGTGGTGGAGCCGTACAAGCGGCCCCGCATCATGGAGATCGAACACACGCTGGGAAACCTCCAGAGCATTGTGGGCGGCTGTATCCAGGCAATCTACCCCTGGGACGAGGCGGTCAGTCTGGTGTGCAATGACAACGGCATCGCAGAAGGGCTGGCCCTAAACCGAAACATCCACGAATGCGGCTACGGTCCGGTTGTGGGTACCTTCTTCCTCTGCGGATTGACCGAGGACGACTTCGGAAGCCTGACAGATGAACAGGCGGAGTTCTTTCTGCGCCGGTTTGAAATGCCGGAGCTGATTGGCATCCTGGACGGGGAGATCCTTGCGATCCCCATGACCGAGGATGAGATCGCTGAGATGCGAAAAGACCTGGAATAATGTACACAAATATGTGCCGCGATCTTTGTCACATTTATAGTGCGGAATTGACTGGATAATATCTGTGTTTGACGGTAATATGTCCACAACGAAAGGGGAACGAACCCCGGAAACAAGGAGGACACAGACCATGATGAAGAACATTACAAAAAAGCAAGCCGAGGAACTTCTGGAGATCGCAAAGAAAGCATCCTACGCCATCGAGCAGCGCGGCGACCTGGAATACCGCATGAACGACGAGGAAGATTTTGTAGACCTTTCGGTGGGAGCCATTGAAGCGATGCTGGAGCAGGCTTTCCTGCGGGGTCAGCAGAGCAGGTAAGGAAGGGAGGACTTAGCATGTACCAGGTATTTTGCAGAGGCGGAAAGAAGGGTGCAAGGTGGGTGCCGTACAGCGGCATCTACCAGACCAGGCAGGAAGCGGAGGCTTGCATGGAAAAAGCGCAGGCTGGCGGGTATTGCGACATCAACGGCTTCCTGATCCGCTACGAAGTCCGGTTTCTTGGGGAGGCAGCAGAATAAAAGGATGGGCGGTTTCGGCCGCCATTTCCTTATCCTCGGCGTCCAATATACACAGTTTTCTGTGCAGATATTTGGTACATTTATGACGCAGAATTGACTGGCTATTTTCCGCACCTGACGGTAATATACAGCTACAAAAACAAAGGAGGACAACACCATGAAGACCACCTACTACCTGAACGGAAAGAAAGCCAGCAAGAAAGTCCTGACAGAGCAGCTTGGGAAGGAGCGCCTCGACCGGATGACAAAAGAAGCCAAAGAAGGCTTCATGCAAGATCCGCTGGAGCAGCAGAGCTTCTTCCTTGGGAGCGCAGGATGCCTGACCATCGAGTTTGCATAAACCAAACGGGTGAGCAAGCCTCCCCCACCAACTTCACAGGAGGTGCCACCATGACACAACACAACTTCACCATCGGACAGGCGGTCCGCAACTTCAGCCAGACAGCCACAGTCACAGCCTTCCACCCGGTCACCGGCGACCTGATTTTACAGGATGCGGATGGATGCCTCTGGATTGCCGACCCCGCAAAGTGCGAGGCGGTAAACACAGCCTGGCAGCACAAAGACGGGCTGGCAGTGTTCGCCTGAGATACAGCCGGGAGGGAGCCGAGAGGCTCCTTTTTCCGTAGCAAAAATGTGTCTATATTGCCCTGATATCGGATGCGATCTTTGTCACATTTATGGCGCAGAATTGACTGGCTATTTTCCACACCTGACGGTAATATACACTCACTAAAGGGGAACGAACCCCGAAAAAACAAGGAGGAAAACACCATGAAGAACAATTTTGCGGAGGAATACAGAAAAGAGCAGGAGATCAGAGCAAGATACGATGCGGCTGACAGCGAGGCCGGCAAGAACGATGCCAGGGAGGAGCATAGAGCGTGGGCGACTGAAGTTGACGCCAAAGGCGCAGGGTACGCCCGGTGTTTCCGGTCCTACCGGGAGGCGAGGGACAGGGACAACGAGTACATTGACATTTCCGAGGTAAGCGACTACCGCAACGAGGCAGAGTTGGTTGAGACGCTGCGCAAGGTGGGAATCACACACTTTACTTTCTCCTCCACCTGGAGCGGAGCAGTGGAAAGCGCATGGGAATTTCAGAAAGCCGGATGCACCTTGGAAGGGTTGGTGGAGATCAACAGCCAGCACAGGGATTACCTGACAGGCGAATATGAGAAACGCCATGGTTACCTTTTCAGGGTGAATTAAAGCCCACCAAACCCAACCAGGGCGGCCACAGAGGGGCGGGAACCGCTCCCTTGGCTGTATTGACTTATTCTTTGCAAGCGTGGGAAAGCCCAACATGGCGCTCTCTGCGAATGTGTAATGTACCCTGATTTTACTGCGTATCTTTGTGCAGATTATGATGCAGAAAAGACTGGATATCCTCCGCGTTCGACGGTAATATACAGTCACAACGAAGGGGAACGAACCCAAAACTTAAGGAGGACACGGACATGAAGGCAAACATCGGAATGAAGGTTCAGGGATACAGGAGCAGATGCATTGGGGTTTTGATTCAGGCAAACCGCTGGAACGGCGAGATCATCAAGATCAACAAAAAGAGCATCCGGGTACACCTTACCGAGAACATCAACACCTTCGGCAGCAGGGAAACGAGCCGCTGGAGCATCAGCCAGGATGTTACCTACACCTACTGGAAGACCACCAGCGACGGCAAGGAGATTTACCGCAGCGACGCCAGACTTTACGGCATCATTACACTTTGAGGAGGAACAGACCATGTGGACAGAGGGTACGATTGGGATTCCGAAAAAGGATGGCGGCTACAGGACGGTGCATTACTGGATTAAGCACTATGAGGAGCCAAGCGAGGAGTACGGCATCAACGGCGGCAGGATCAGCAAGCTGAGCCTTAAGATGGACGGCGAGTGGATCGCCAACTACGACAGAGGCTGGGATTTGGAGCCGACCTGCGAAGAAGGGAACCTTGCGCTCAGCATCCTGCTGAACGAACATAACTGAGACTTGAACAAGATGCAAAATAAACGGCAGGGCAGCTCCGAAAGGGGCTGTTTTCTCTTTACCGAATGTGTATAAGCCGCCCGATTAACCGGCGCGATCTTTGGTACATTTATGATAGATAAAAGACTGGATATCCTCCGCACTTGACGGTAATATACAGACACAACGAAGAGAAAACCCAAGAAAACGGAGGGCAAAGCGATGATCAGCACAAGAAAAGAAAGAGAAATCAACATCATAGAGGCACAGAACAGAAACCTTCAGATTTTTGCCGAGGCGCTGAAAAACGGCTCCATCACCGAAGAGAAATACAAAGAGCTGGTTGAGATTGCGCTTGAGCAGGCAAAAACGGAACTTGCGAAATTAGGTTAAGGGAGGAACAGATCATGACAGAATTTGAAAAGCTGGTGAAAGCGGAGAACACCGCACACACCATCGAGATTAAGGAAACCAAGACCGGGAAATGCGGTGTGGCAAACACCGAGGGCGGAAAGGTCCAGGTTTTTTACGGAGCCGATGATGGGAGCGATGATGCCACCATCACGGCAGCGGAGTTCAACAAACGCTTCCAGATCACAGCGATTTTGGAGAGCTAACACTCAGAAAAAATAAGATACACGCTTGAAGGCTACCGGCTGACGCTGGCGGCCTTTTTTCATGCTCATTTTTAACGGAGAGGAGGAGATGCCACGTGGCGGAGACAAGACCGCAAGGTTACCCGAAATTGAAAAATTACCAGCCAACCCGGTTCATGCTGCCGACATCGCATTACGATAAGGCAAAAGCAGACCGGGCTGTGCTTTTCATAGAAAACCTGAAACACACAAAAGGTCGATGGAGCAACAAAAAATTCTGGCTTCTGCCCTGGCAGGAACAAATCGTCAGGGATATCTTCGGTATTGTAGATAAGGACGGAAAAAGGCAGTTCCGCACGGCTTATGTTGAGCTGGGGAAGAAAAATGGAAAAGAGCTTGCTCTGGACACACCGATTCCCACGCCTAATGGCTTTACTAGCATAGGAGATTTGAAGGTTGGTGACACGGTTTTCGATGAGAACGGCCAGCCCTGCCATGTGGTAGCCAAGAGCGAAATCGATGATAAGGAACAGGCATACCGGCTGACCTTCCGTGACGGCTCTTCCATTGTGGCCGGGGAGCGGCATCTCTGGGATGTGGATTATATCCGGGGAAAACCAACGGCCATGCAGATGACAACCGGGGAAATCTACCGCAGGACGATGAAGTACAGGGATAAATATAAGGGTAATCTCAAGGAATACAGACGATCCCTTATCCGTATTCCTGTGGCAAGGCCGCTCCAATGTGAGGAAGCGGAACTTCCCGTTGATCCTTATCTTTACGGATATTGGCTGGGGAATGGGTGCGCAAACGAGCCGTGGATCACTGTTCGTGATTCAGATGTGGAAGATATAAAGAAATTGATTCCATACGAATTATATAATGTGTATTATCAGCCTGGAAGTAAAAAATTGGTCTACAAAGAGTTAAAGGCAATCCTTGTACGGAACTTCCGTGAAAAGGTGATTCGACCGGAATATCTCCGTGCATCGGAAGAGCAGCGATGGGCGCTCCTGCAAGGTCTGATCGATTCGGATGGCAGCATCAGCGAACGGAAAGCACTCAGCACCTATGTCAGCACCATCAAACCGCTGGCAGATTCGGTGAGGGAACTGCTGTGGAGCCTTGGCATTAAGAATGCCATGCACGAGGAACCTTCCACACGGTACGGGGTACCAACCGGGGAAACCTTGTACAAGATTCGGTTTACCACCTTTGAGGACCAGCCGACATCCAGATTACAGAGGAAGATTGTACGAAAGCGGGAGCGTGTAAAAGAAACACGTTCCTGTTTTCATTATCTGGAGGATATCCAGCCGATAGATGAACCTGTGAAAATGAAGTGCATCCAGGTGGACAGCCCAAGCCACTGCTATTTGGCAGGCCGGTCGATGGTGAA
>Ga0116174_10004084_pt1 | contig 11700 bp, 8 predicted proteins | sample AD_UKC087_MetaG_FD_89801 | JGI IMG/M metagenome (GOLD analysis project Ga0116174, IMG submission 89801) | Active sludge microbial communities of municipal wastewater-treating anaerobic digesters from USA - AD_UKC087_MetaG | ecosystem: Engineered > Bioreactor > Anaerobic > Digestate | place: USA...
CTGGCCGCCGGGGCCGACGAGGGCCGCCACATCCTCGGCCTGCGCGGGTTCATCCGCCTGGCCCAGACGGAGCCTGACCTCGGAAAGCGCCAGACCCTGCTCGACGACGCGTCCACGCTGGTGAAGCGCGTCGAGGAGCGGCGGCGCCTGCTGGCCGCCTGGGGAAAGACCCCCACCATCCACGCCCTCGACACGCTGACGGCCTGTCTGGACCAGGGCGACGCGCGCGACGAGGCCGCCGCCGCGGTGGTCTCCCTCGCGCCGGAACTGGCCAAACAGGGCGCGGAGCAGAAGGATAGGGCGCGCGCGGCGCTCGCCCTCGTGGGGGAGAAGACCGCCAACGCCTCCATCCGCGAGCGGGCCGCCCGGGCCGCCGCCGCCCTGCAATAAGCCGGTCTTGCGGGTTTTTCGCGGCACGGACCGCAAAAAACCGCGTAAACCATTGCGAAGACGGCGCGGGAGTGCTACAATGGCGCCGCGCCGCACGATTGCGATGCGAGGCACCGGAGGTTGCGCGGCCATCCACGGGAACCCAATAGTCAAGGAGCAAGCCATGCTGCTAAGTGATTACATAGACGTTGGTTGCATCGTCCCCGAGCTTCAGGCGAAGGAGAAGAAGGACGTTCTCAAGGAGATGACCCGTCTCCTGTTCGACAAGAAGAAGATCAAGGGGGTGGAGCCCGCCCTGGACCAGATCATGGCCCGCGAGACCACCGAGAGCACGGGCATCGGCCACGGCCTCGCCGTGCCCCACGCCCGCGTGTCGGGCCTCAAGTCGCTGTACTGCGCCGCGGGCCGCGTGACGGCCGGCGTGGACTTTGCGGCGGTGGACAAGAAGCCGGTCAACCTGGTCTTCCTCATTGTCTACCCGCCGACGCAGCAGACGACCTACCTGAACTTCGTGGCCACGCTGGCCAAGATGCTGCGCGTGCCGGAGAACTTCAAGGCCCTCATGAACACGGCCGACGAGAAGGCCTTCCTCGAGGTGCTCACGGAGATGTCGCACAAGCTGGCGGCCCCCGAGGAGTACTACGCCAAGAAGCTCAAGGCGGACCCCGAGCTGCTCCAGGCGCGCGACGCCCACGCCGACCTCATCCTGCTGGCGCGCCTCCAGCTCTGCCAGGAGATGTACGACGCGGCCCGCTCTGGCAAGAAGCAGATCAAGCAGCGGATGGACAACATCCGCAGCCTGGTGGACGCCCGCATTCTCAAGCACTACGACCGCCTCATGACGGCGCGCCCGCCCGCGCTGGTGCCCGTCGAGGGCGACACCTGCCAGGGCTGCTTCATGCGCCTGCCCTCGCAGTTCGCCCAGCGCGTCCGCGAGGACACGGACCACATCCACACCTGCCCGAACTGCAGCCGCTTCATCTACATCGTCTGACCCGGTTTCCGGCGTGCGGGCGGGGCCGCGAAACGCCCCGTTTTTGACCGGTTTTTGGGGGCTGTGCTATGCTCTGCGCGCAGCCTTCCAGTGTCACCATGAACGGGTCCCGCCACATGTCCGACTTTAGCAGCCCCTTTTCCGCCGCCTCCGCCGCGCCGCCCCGCGGGTCGGCGTGGCGGGTCTACGCGCGCCTGGTCGGCTACGCCTGGCGGTACAAGGCCCGGCTCTTCGGGTCCATGGCCCTCGCCATCCTCATCGCCGTCTCCTTCGGCGCCATGCTGGTCGGCGTGGGCACCGTGATCCGCCTCACCTTCTACCAGCCCGCCGCACAGGCCCCGGAAGGCGGCGGCACCCCCGCAAAGGCGCAGGAGGACCCCGCCCAGGGCATCGCGCGGGACATCACGGAGTATTCCGGCATGATGCGCCGGTATGTTGGCTGGGGGCCCGAGGGGCTGGACCGGCGCTTTCTGGACGTGGTCGCGGGCATGCGCGCGGACCGGATGCGCGCCCTGCTTTATGCCTGCGCGCTGGTTACCCTGCTGGCGGGCTTCGTCGGCGTGTCGCGCTTCTTCCAGGAGTACCTGGCCGCCACCATCGGCGTGCGCGTGACCACCGACATCGGCCGCGACATGTACGCCAACCTCATGCGCCAGTCCATGGTCTTCTTCGAGACGCGCAACAGCGGCGAGATCCTCGCGCGGTTCAGCAACGACATGTTCATGGTGAACCGCGGGCTCGAGGGCGTCTTCGTCAAGCTCATGCGCGAGCCCTTCAAGATCGCGGCCTTCCTCGCCGTGGCCCTGAGCGTGGATTTCAAGCTGACCCTCGTGGGCGTGTGCGTCATGCCCGTGGTCCTCTACGCCCTCGTGTTCATCGGCAAGAAGATGCGCAAGAGCGTGCGCCGTTCCCTCCAGAAGATCGCCTCCATGACCACCGTCGTCGGCGAGACCGTCCGCGGCATGGCGGTCATCAAGAGCTACAACATGGAGGAGTACGAGATCGGCCGCATGCGCGGCGAGATCGACCGCCTCCGCAAGTTCCTCTACCGGATGGCCCGCCTCCACGCGGCCACCGGCCCCGTCACGGAGTTTCTCCTCGTCCTCGGCGTCGTCTCCTTCGTCCTCTACAGCGGCCACCGCGTGGAGGAGGGCCTGCTGGACGCCGGGGCCCTCGTGCAGCTCTATTTCGCCCTGGCCATGATGCTCGACCCGGTGCGCAAGCTCTCCGACGTGAACAACCTCGTGCAGACCAGCGTGGCCAGCGCCGAGCGCTGCTTCGAACTGGTGGACGCCGTGCCCGACATCGTGGAGGCGCCCGAGCCCGTCGAACTCGCGCCCCTGCGCGACGCCCTGCGCCTCGAGAACGTCAGTTTCTCCTACAACGGCGTGGACAAGGTGCTGGACGATGTGACCCTCGAGGTGCGCCGGGGCGAGATGATCGCCCTGGTCGGCCCGAGCGGCGCGGGCAAGAGCACGCTCGTGAAGCTCATCCCGCGCTACTACGACGCCACGTCGGGCCGCGTGATGATGGACGGGGTGGACATCCGGAAGGCGTCCTTCCACAGCCTGCGCGAGCAGATCGGCATCGTCACGCAGGACACCATCCTCTTCGCCGAAAGCGTCCGCGCGAACATCGCCTTCGGCCGCGCCGAGTACCCGGAGGAGCGCGTGCGCGCCGCCGCCCGGGCCGCCCACGCCGCCGCGTTCATTGACGCGCTGCCCGAGGGTTTCGAGACCGTCATCGGCGAGTCCGGAAACTCCCTCTCCGGCGGGCAGCGCCAGCGCCTGGCCATCGCCCGCGCCATCATCAAGGACCCGGCGGTCCTGATCCTCGACGAGGCCACCTCCAGCCTCGACAGCGAGAGCGAGCGCCTCATCCAGGAGGCCCTCGACCACTTCGTCGCCGGCCGCACCACCATCGTCATCGCCCACCGGCTCTCCACCGTGCGCCGCGCCGACCGCATTGTGGTGATGGAGAACGGCCGCATCGTCGAGCAGGGCACCCACGACGAGCTGCTCGCCCGCGGCGGCCTCTACCGCCGCCTCCACGACACCCAGTTCCGCGACCACCCCGTCCGCACGGAGCCCCGGCCATGACCGCGGCCCGTCTTGCGGCGGCGGTTCTGCTGTGCGCGGCGGGCCTCCTTCCCGGATGCGGCGGTTGCCGCCCCGATCCTGCCCCGGCGGACAGCCCCGCCCCCGCGCCTTCCGCGCCGCCGCCCGCCCCGGCGAAACCCGCTGGGCCGCCCGTCATGACGGCCACGGTCACCGTCACCGATCTAGACGGCACCCCCCTCGCGGGCATGGTCCCCATCGTCACCCGGAAACCCAACGCCTTCGACCCGCCCGTCACCCGGGGCGACCCGACGGACGCGGCGGGCCGCAGCGTTTTCGCCTTCCCAGCCGCCGAGAAGCTCTGCCTGCGCGTGTGGGACGCCGACCTGCGCTTTTTCGCCAACAACTATTTCGACGTCGGCCCCGTCACGGAGCCCGCGGCCGCAGACACCCCGGTCACGATGGCGCCCGCCGCCGAGGCCCACGGCGTGCTGCTGCTGCCCGGCGGCGGCCCGGCGGCGAACACGCCCGTGTCCCTCATGCTTTCCCACCCCACGCGCGGCCCCTGGTGGCCCGCGGAGGCCGTCACCGGCGCCGACGGCGCGTTCTCCTTCCCGAACGTGCCCCCCGGCGTGTTCCAGGTGGCGCTGACCGCCGCCCCGGGCACGGCATCCCTGGAGGAGGCCACCCTCCAGCCCGGCGCGCCCAACGATCTCGGCGCGCTCACGCTCACACCCGCCCCCTGAGCGTCCGCCGGGGCTTGAAAAAGAATCCCCGAAAACCTATAGTAGGACGATTGCGGGCCGGGGTGTGTCCGTTCCTCCCGGCCCGCGTGGACACAGCACAGGAAAGGGCCGCGAGATGGACCGCAACAACACGCAGGACCGGGAATGGGGCACGCGCCGGGATTTCATCAAGACGACGGGCGCGATCACGGCGGGGCTGGCGCTGGGCGGCCACACAATGGCGCGCGCGGCCGCCGAGACCCTGGCGGTGAACGGCGGGCCAAAGGCGGTCACAGCGCCGCACACCGACGGCACCACCTGGCCGCGCTACGGCAAGGAGGAGGAGGAGGCGGTCCTCAAGATGCTCCACGCGCCGAACTACGACCCCCTGCGCGAGCTGGAGAACGACTGGAAGGCGTACCTGGGCGTCCCCTATGCCATGGCGCACTGCAACGGCACGTCGGCCCTCGCGTCCATGTTCTGCGCGCTCAACCTGCCGCCGGGCAGCGAGATACTGGTGCCGAGCTACACCTTCTTCGCCACCATCATGCCCATGCGCTTCTTCGGACTGGTGCCGGTGTTCGTGGACATCAACCCGCGCACGCTGAACTTCGACCTGGAGGACGCCAAGAAGCGGCTGACGCCGAACACGAAGGCCGTGCTGCCGGTCCACTGGATCGGCCTGCCGGCGGACATGGACGCCATCTGCGAATGGGCGCAGGAGAAGGGGCTCATCGTGCTGGAGGACGCGGCCCACGCCCACGGCGCGAAGCTGAAGGACAGATACATGGGCACCTGGGGCCGCATGTCCATCTTCAGCTACCAGATGAGCAAGCCCCTGCCGATGATCGAGGGCGGCATGGGCGTCTACCAGTCCAAGGAGGACTACGAGCGGGCGACGGCGCTGGGCAACTACGACCTGCCCGGCGTGGACCCCGACGGCCCCTACTGGAAGTACAAGGGCTCCGGCCTCGGCCTCAAGTTCCGCATGCACCCCTTCTCCGCCGCCCTGGGCCGCTGCCAGCTCAAGGGCCTGGAGGAGCGCAACGACGCGGGGGCCAAACAGGTGCGGCGGCTGAACGACGCCCTGACGCAACTCCCCGGCCTGTACGAGCAGACCAGCGGCCGCAAGGACATGCGCCGGCTCTACTACGCGTGGAACATGCTGTTCGTGGACGAGAAGGAGGCGGGCGCTTCCCGCGCGGCGCTGGTGAAGGCGCTGGCGGCGGAGGGCGTGAACGCGTCGGCGCACTACTACACCCTCCAGCACGAGCTGGCGGTCTACCGCGAGCCGGAGTGGTGGCACCACCTCCCCGTGATCCCCGAGCTGCCGGGCAGCGCGGCGGCGAACAACACGGGCATCGCCCTGCCGTACTTCACGCGGGAAATGCCGGAGCTGGTGGACCAGTACATCACGGCCTTCGAGAAGGTCTGGGCGCACCGGAAGGAACTGACCGCCTGAACAGGGCGAACACGAGGATGGAAATGATGGGCAGGATGCGGGGTGTGCTGTGCCTGGCGGCGGTGCTGGCGTGCGGGCTGGCTGCGGCGGCGGACGACGCGGCGCCGAAGTGGCCGCTGGGCGTGCGCCTCATGAGCTACGGGCAATGGCAGGACGACGCCTGGGAGCACCTCAAATCTATCGGCGTGAAGCATGTCTTCATGCAGGTGCCCGCGCCGGAGGCGGCGGACGCCCTGATGGCGAAGCTGAAGGCCCACGGGATGGACGTGCCCGTGTTCCGCGGCGACCTGGACCTGACGAAGGCCGACGGCGCCGCGGCGCTGGAGCCTCAGCTCGCGGTCTGCGAAAAGATGGGCGCCAAATGCCTCTTCCTCAGCGCGAAGCCCGGCGAGACGCCGCGTGACGAGGTCATCGCGCGGCTGCGCGCCGCCGGGGACGCCGCGAAAAAACACGGGGTCACCCTCACACTGGAGACCCACCCCCCCCTCGGGACAAACGGGGACCTCCAGATGGAGACCATGAAGGCGGTGGACCACCCGAATGTGCGGGTGAACTTCGACACGGCCAACATCACCTACTACAACAAAAACACGGACGCGGTGGCGGAGCTCAAGAAGAGCCTCGCCTTTGTGCGGACCGTGGAGTACAAGGACCATACGGGGGCCTTTGAGACGTGGGACTTCCCCGTGGCGGGAAAGGGCGTGGTGGACTTCAGGGCCGTCACCGCCCTGCTCCGCGAAAGCGGTTACGCGGGCCCCGTGACCATCGAGTTCGAGGGGACCAAGGGCGTGGAGCTGACGCGCGAGCAGACCCTCCAGGCCATCGCCGACTCGGTGGCCTTTGTGCGGTCCCTCGGCGGGTTTGACTGACCGGACCACAGGAGTCTTTCATGGAGAAGCACGCGGCGGGAATGGCGGGCCCCGACTGGATCATGGTCGCCGGGTATTTCGTGATCATGCTGGGCATCGGGGCCTGGTTCTACAGCCGCATGCGGGGCGTGAAGGACTACTTCAGCGGCGGCAACCGGATCCCCTGGTGGCTCAGCGGCGTCTCCTTCTACATGAGCAGCTTCAGCGTGGCCGCCTTCGTCTTCTACCCCTCCCTGTGCTACCGCCACGGCTGGGTCGGCGTCACGCTGCTGTGGGTGGCCGTGCCCGCCACGCTCTTCGGCGTGCTCTTTTTCGCGGCGCGGTGGCGGCGGGCGCGCGTGGACAGCCCGGTGGAGTACCTGGAGACCCGCTACAGCCCCCTGCTCCGCCAGCTTTTCGCGTGGCAGGGCATCCCCGTGCGCATGATTGACGACGGCATCAAGCTGGTGGCCACGGGCACCTTCATTTCCGTGTGCGTGGGCGTGGGGAAGGCGGAAAGCATCGTCGCCGCCGGGGCGCTCATCCTGCTCTACACCTTCATGGGCGGACTGTGGGCCGTCGCCGTCACGGACTTCATCCAGTTCGTGGTCCTCACGGCCGCCGTGCTCATCATCCTGCCCATGTCGGTGATGCGGGCCGGGGGACTGGGCGCCGTCCTCGAGAACGCCCCGGAGGGGTTTTTCCGCCTGACGGCGCCGGAGTTCGGCTGGGGCTACATCATCCCCCTCGTCGCGCTGTACGCCCTCGCGTGGAGCAGCATCAACTGGTCCCTCATCCAGCGCTACTACTGCGTGCCGAGGGAGCGCGACGCCGTGAAGGTGGGCGCGCTGGTCATGGCCCTCTACGTCGTCGGCCCGCCGATGATGTTTTTTCCGGCCATCGCCGCCACGCGGTTCCTCCCCGGCCTGGAGGATGCCAGCCAGGTCTACCCCCTGCTCTGCACGCACCTGCTGCCGCCGGGCATGCTGGGGCTGGCCGTGGCCGCCATGTTCGCCGCCACCATGTCCACCCTCAGCAGCGACTACAACGTCTGCGCCGGCGTGCTGACCACCGACGTCTACCGGCGGCTGCTCCGGCCCGGCGCGGACCAGGGGGAGCTCGTGGCCGTGGGCCGCACCGCCACGGCGCTGGTCGGGGTGGTGGCCCTGGGGGCGGCGCTCCTCATCGCGCGCGGCAGCGGCGAGGGCCTTTTCCGCACCATGGTCACCCTCTTCGGCGTGGCCACTGCGCCCGTCGCGGTGCCCATGCTGCTCGGCCTTGTCTCCAAACGCTACACCAACGCCTCCGCCGTCGCCGGGTTCCTGCTGGGGCTGGCCACGGGCCTCGGCCTCTATGCCGTCTCCAAGATGGCGGCCTTTGAGGCGGCGGGCCTTTCGTGGAACCCCGACACCGAGGATCTCGCCCTCGGACCCCTTGTGCTTAAAATGGAGATCGCCATGTTTCTCGCCACGGCCCTCGTGACCTGGGCGGTCATGGCGGTGGTGTCCGCGGCGCTCCCCGCCGGACAGGCCGCCGGGGAGCGCACGGCCGCGTTTCTGGCGCGCCTTGACGCGCCCATCGGCTCGCTGCCCGAGGATGACCACGGAGAGGGGGCCGCCGAGTCCCCCTTCCGCATCGTGGGGGCCGCGGTGCTTCCCGTCGGGCTGCTTTTGCTGGCCGTGACGCCGTGGATCGGCGGCGGCCTGGTGCTTGCCCTGAACGTGGCGATCGGCGGGGGGCTGGCCGTAGTCGGCGCGGCCCTCGCCTTTGCCCGTGCCCGTTGAACAACAACCTGTGGAGGATGAACCCATGGACGCCAGGAACACGAACGAAAATGCCAGCCGCCGCGACTTTTTGAAGACGGCGGGCGCCCTCGGCGCGGGCCTTGCCGCCTCGGGCGTGGCGGGCATGCCCCGCGCCGCCGCCGCCAAGGGCGAAACCCTCGCGCTGAACGGCGGGCCGAAGGCCGTGACGGCCGCCAGCGCCGCCGCCACCAAGTGGCCCCTCTACGGCGACGAGGAGACCGGTCTGGTCGCGAAGCTGCTGCAGGCCCCCGACTACGCCCCCGTGGCGGAGTTTGAGGAGGCGTGGAAGGCGCACTTCGGCTGCCCCTACGCCAAGGCCCACTGCAACGGCACCAATGCCCTCACGTCCATGCTCTTCGCCCTCCAGTACCCCGAGGGCAGCGAGATCATCGTGCCCGACTACAGCACCTGGTTCCCCGTTGTGCCCATGCGCCTCTTCGGCCTCGTGCCCGTCTTCGTGGACGTGGACCCCCGCAGCATGAATCTCGACCTCGAGGCCGCGAAGAAGGCCCTCACCCCGAAGACCAAGGCCGTCCTCGCGGTCCACTGGTACGGGCTGCCCTGCGACCTGGACGAGCTGTGCGCCTTCGGCGCGGAGCACGGCATTGACATCCTTGAGGACGCCAGCCACGCCCACGGCGCGAAGGTGAAGGACACGTGGATCGGCAACTGGGGCCGCATCGCCGGGTTCAGCCTCCAGGGCACCAAGCCGCTCCCCTCCATTGAGGGCGGCATCGCCACCTACAAGAACCGGAACGACTACGAGCTGGCCACCACCTACGGCAACTACGACCTGCCCCGCACCTTCCCCGAGGACAGCGAGTACCGCAAGTACCAGGGCACGGCCCTCGGGTCCAAGCTGCGCATGCACCCCGTGTCCGCCATCCTCGCCCGCATCCAGTTGCGCGACCTCGACGCGCGCAACGCCGCGGGCGTCGCCCAGATGGCGAAGCTCAACGCGCGGCTGGCCGAGCTGCCGGGCGTGGAGATTCCGCGCTGCCGCCCCGACGTGTCCCGCGTCTACTACTCCAAGAACCTGCTGTTCATTGACGAGAAGAAGGCGGGCGCGCCGCGGGAGGCGCTGGTAAAGGCGCTGGCCGCCGAGGGCGTGGACATCCTGGTCTACACGTGGACCCTGCTCCACACCTACCCGGTGTTCAGCGAGAACAAATGGTGGCGGCACATGCCCGTCCTGCCCGGCGCCGTCCCCGGCTGCGACCAGGCCAACCGCGAGGCCGTCCAGCTCGCCTACTTCACCTCCGACCAGCCCGAACTCGTCGAGCAGTACGTGGCCGCCTTCGAGAAGGTCTGGGCGAACCGCAAGAGCCTGGCGTGACGGCCCTGCGTCAGGCGAAATAGTCCGCCGTGTCCGCGGCCAGCCCGGCCGGGTCCGCCGTCACCTTGAAGTTTGCGGCGATCCGGGCGACCTGGTCGGTCGTGAGCGTGCAGGCGACGCGCCCGGCGGCGCGGGCCATGAGGTAGATCTGCGCCGCCTTGTCCGCCATGTCGATGAGGCCGAAGGCCGCGTCGAGGTTGCGGCCCGTGGCGAAAACCCCGTGGAACTGCCACACCGCCAGGTTGCGCCGCAGCAGCGCGTCGGCCGTGGCCGCGGCGATCTCGGGTGACCCCGCCATCATCCAGGGGATGAACTCCACCCCCTCGGGGAATCCCACCACGCACTCCGCGTGGGACTGCCAGAGCAGCTTGGTGAGCCGCGGCGTGTCCAGCGCCAGCGCGTAGGTCAGGGCGATGAGGTGCGGGGCGTGCGTGTGGATCACGGCGTGCTTCACGTTGCCCGACGCGGCCTTGATCACCTCGTGGCTGCGCAGGTGCGCCTCCAGCTCCGACGTGGGCCGCCCGTCGGGCTCGAAGCCCCATAGCTGCCGGTAGGCCGCCCCGGCGGCGTCCAGCTCGATCACCCCCACGTTCTTCTCCGGAAACAGGGGGATGTTGCGCAGGAACTTGCCCGTGCCGCTCACGAGGAACTTTTCCCCCGCCACGCCGGGCAGGGCCTTCTCCAGCGGAATCCAGCCGGTCTTCGGCGCGAATCCGGACAGGTCGCCCGTCTTCTCCGGCCGCAGACGCAGGCTGATGTTGCCCCCGTTCGCCTCGGCCCAGCCCTTCATCCACATGTCGCCGCTGGTCTTGATGATCTCCCGCACAAACACGGGCGCGTCTTCCCGGGTCATCTTGGTCTCCTGAAATGCCCCTCCTGAGCGGGTAGTATACATCCCGGCTGCGGGGTCTCGGTAATTGAACCGGAGTCTTTGCGTGCCGGTGTGTTCTGCGCTATGATGCCGGGACGCGCATGGAGGCGCGCACCGCGGCGGCTGGGGCCGCCCAAGAGGAAGGAGGGACGGGATGTCCATGAAAGGTTTGGCGGGGCGCGCCGTGTCGTGGGCGGCGCCGGTGCTGGTGGGCATGTGCCTGTTTGCCGGGGGCGGCGGGGCGGCCGCGCAGGCACCGGCCCCGCCCGCCGGATCCGCCCCTGTTTCGGAGGATCCCCTGCGGGCGCTTGGGATGTTTTTGATGGCCTTGGGCGAACTGGACGACCCGGCGCGGGTTGCCGAATGCCCCTTCGACGGCAACGGCAAGGACAAGAAGGAAAAGGGCAACGGGATTCCGGACGCGGCGGAGTTCACGCTGCTGGCGGAGGTGCTGCGGAACCCCCGGCTGGAGATGGGCGCGCTGGGGGGCGTGTCCCACACGCAGGCGGCCGAGGCCTACCGCGCGAATCTCGCGCGGGCCGCGGAGCAGTTGGGAGATCCGGAGGGCGCCGCCCGGCGGCCCTGGCTGGCGGCGGCCGTCGCGGGCTACATGACCCTTGACGCCTGGAACGCGGACGAGTTCCTGGAGGCCGCCGTGCGGGACATTGCGGGCCTCAAAGTCAGCCTCGACGACTATGAAACCTCCCAGCTGATCCACCTCCCGGCGCAGCAGGACGCGGACAACGACGCGGTCACCAACCGGGAGGAGTGGGAGTACACGCGGTCGGTTTCTGGGACCGCGCAGGAGTTCGCCCGGCGGTGCCTCGATCCGGAGGCCCGCGACATGCTCCCCATGGTTCCCCTGGACTCCCTCCACTGCTGGAACGACGATCCGAACGACCCGGGACCGCACGCCGGATTCCTGCGGATGGACACCTCCAACGGCGGGCTGAAGTTCAACGCCTGGGTGAAACTGGAGCCGGACGGGCGGGGCATTGAGCTGCCGGAGGAGGCGATGCAATTGGGCGCGCAGCAGGACATCATCCGCGCCGGCCGCCTCATCGAGCTGCGCCTGGTTCCCGGCCAGAACAGGCCGTTCGACCACTGGTCCATCCCGGGAACCATGGGGGACCGCAGTTTCAAGAAGCGCGTGGTCTTTACCTTCATCGCGCAAAACGGCCCGGACCTGATGGTGCGGGCCGTGCCGCGTTA
>Ga0116174_10004091_pt1 | contig 11687 bp, 11 predicted proteins | sample AD_UKC087_MetaG_FD_89801 | JGI IMG/M metagenome (GOLD analysis project Ga0116174, IMG submission 89801) | Active sludge microbial communities of municipal wastewater-treating anaerobic digesters from USA - AD_UKC087_MetaG | ecosystem: Engineered > Bioreactor > Anaerobic > Digestate | place: USA...
ATCAGCACCGGCGCGGCCAGGCCCCACAGGGCTTCGCGCAGGCTTTTCCAGAACGGTGGGCGCGGCATGGTGGCTTCCAGATGGCCCATCTTGTGCCGGCGCGCCATCCACACGGCGGGGACGATCAGTGCAAAGCCGGCCAGGATGCCGGGGATCATGCCCGCCGCAAACAGCGCAGGCACCGAGGCACCGGGCACCAGCACCGAGTAGATGATGAAGGCGACCGAGGGCGGGATCAGGATGTCGGTGGCCGCTGCGGCCCCCACCACGCTGGCCGAGAACGAGGGTGGGTAGCCCGCGCGCGACATGGCCGCAATCATCACCCCGCCCACGGCAGCTGCGTTGGCCGGGCCCGAGCCCGAGATGCCGCCCAGGAACATGGCCACGGCAATGGCCACCAGCGGCAGCATGCCAGGGCCGCGTCCTACTATTGATACGGCAAAGTTCACCAGCCGCAGCGCCACGCCCGAGCGGTCGAAAATAGAGCCGACCAGCACGAACATGGGAATCGCCAGCAGCGGGTACTTGCCCAGCCCGGCGTAAAAGTTCTGCGGCACGGCCAGCAGGCCGAACCACTGGCTGTCGGCATTGGCCAGCGCAATGGCGGCGGTGCCGGCCAGCCCCAGGGCGGCGCCAATCGGTACGCCCACGAACATCATGGCCAGAAAGGCCACAAACAGCAGGGTGGCGATCATGCCTGGAAGTCTCCGTGGTGGTCGGCGGGCGGGGCCTGGCGGCCACGGCGGATGAACAGGCCGATGGCGCGCGCGGCGATCAGCGCCGAGATCACGGGCAACCAGATCGAGTACCACCACTGCGGCACGCCGATGCCTGGCGAGGTCTCGCCAAAGCGGTAGTCGTCCCACACCACGCGCACGCTGAGCACGGCGATCAGGCCGAACAGCAGGGCCACCATGAGCGCACCAAATTGCGCCAGCAGCTTGCGGCGGGCAACAGAGCCGCCTTCGGCAAAGTATTCGATGCGGATGTGCTGGTCGCGCGCCACAGCGGCCGAACCGGCCACCAGCGCCAGCACGATCATCAGAAAGACCGAGATCTCTTCGGTCCAGGCGAACGAGGAATTGGTGAAGTAACGCACCAGCACATTGGCGAAGGTGATGAGGGCCAGCGCCGCCATCACGATCACCGTGAGCCAGTCTTCGATGCGCAGCGAGCGTGGGGTATTGTCTTCAGGCGCCGGGTACGCAGAGGCACAATCCGTCGGCCCGTAAGGGGAGGAGGGGGGCATGGGGGCAGGGGTTCAGGGGAACAAACATGGCGAATGCTGTCGCTCTGCCCGGCAGTGTTGTGCACCAGGGGCCTGGACGGGGGTGCGCTGTGTGCGCCTGCATATTATGGACTGCGGCTCTGCATGCGCCGCGCCGGGCGGCCCGGGGGGAGCGCCTGCGCGCGCGGATAATGCAGCGATGGAAACCAAGTGGCTTGAAGATTTTGTCAGCCTGGCAGAGACGCGCAGCTTCAGCCGTTCCGCCCAGTTGAGGCATGTGACGCAACCGGCCTTTTCGCGCCGCATCCAGGCGCTGGAGGCCTGGGCAGGAAGCGATCTGGTCGATCGCAGCTCGTACCCCACGCGCCTGACACCGGCCGGCAAGACGCTGTACGACCAGGCGCTGGAAATGCTGCAGGCCCTGCAGAACACGCGCGCCATGCTGCGGGCACACACCAGCGCCAGCCGCGATATGATCGAGTTTGCGGTGCCGCACACGCTGGCCTTCACGTTTTTTCCGGCCTGGGTCTCCAGCCTGCACGAAAAGTTCGGTCCCTTCAAAAGCCGCCTGATTGCGCTGAATGTGCACGATGCGGTGATGCGCCTGGTGGAGGGGGGTTGCGACTTGATGATCGCCTACCATCACCCTTCGCAACCCTTTCAGCTGGACACCGATCGCTATGAGATGGTGAGTCTGGGCCAGGAGGTGTTGTCCCCTTACAGCAAGGCCGATGCCGAAGGGCAGCCCCTGTTTCGTTTGCCCGGCCGTGCCGGCCAGCCGCTGCCGTACTTGGGCTACGCGCCAGGGGCCTATCTGGGGCGCATGACCGAGCTCATCCTCAAGGAATCGGGCACGGCCATCCATCTGGAGCGGGTCTATGAAACCGACATGGCCGAAGGCCTCAAGGCCATGGCACTGGAGGGCCACGGCGTGGCATTTCTCCCGCACAGCGCCGTCAAGAAGGATGTGCGTGCACGCAAGCTGGTGAGCGCAGAACCGCTGGACCAGGCAGGCCTGCGGATCGTGATGGATGTGCGCGCCTACCGCGAGAGGCCCAGCGCCAAGGAGGCACCGAAAGGCACGGCGCAAGCACTTTGGACCTATCTGCAGGGGCTGGGGCCAAGCCAGGGGTGAATCGGATGCCGTGGGCAACGGGTTGGGGCGTTCGGTCTTGCACAGACTCGGGGCGCCGCCGTGGTTGACGGCCCACCCCGGGTGACCCAGGCCGCAGCCGCTGCGACAGCGCTGCGTGGTGGCACGAAGTTTGCAAGTTTCATTTCAAGTATTGACAGGAGCAGCGCATGGCCAGTGGCCCGCACAACCCCTTCGGTCCCGCCATATTGGGTCGAACCTGCCGGTCGGCGACTGGGGGCGCGACTTCTTGAAGTACCCTATCGAACTGGTGGCGTTCTGACCGGCATGGCAGGTAAACCCGATGTTCCGGACGGTGCCGCCCGCTCACAATGCGGGTGGGCACCAGTCTTTGGAATTCCTTCATTGCATGACACAAGGAGAGAGATATGAAGAAACACATTTTCGCGATGGCCGTGGTCGCACTGGCGGCTGGTAGCGCTTTCGCGCAGGCCAACGACACCCTGGCCAAGATGAAGGCATCGGGCAGCATCACGCTGGGCGTGCGTGAATCCTCGGGCTTGTCGTACACGCTGGGCAATGGCAAGTACGTCGGCTTTCATACCGAGATGGCCGAACGCATCATCTCCGACTTGCGTAAGCAGCTGGGCCTGACCGCGCTGGAAACCAAGTACCAGCCCGTGACCTCGCAGAACCGCATCCCGCTGGTGACCAATGGCACGGTGGACCTGGAGTGCGGCTCCACCACCAACAACGCCACGCGCCAGAAGGACGTGGCCTTTGCCGTGACCACCTACGTGGAAGAAGTGCGCATCGCCGTCAAGGCCAACTCGGGCATCAGCTCGATCAAGGACCTGAACGGCAGGAGCGTGGCCACCACCACGGGCACCACCTCGGTGCAGACCCTGCGCAAGAACGAGCGCGCCGGCGGCATCGACTTCAAGGAGGTCTATGGCAAGGACCACGCAGACAGCTTCCTGCTGCTGGAAACGGGCCGTGCCGATGCCTTCGTGATGGACGGCTCCATCCTGGCCGCCAACATCTCCAAGTCCAAGAACCCGGCCGACTTCAAGATCGTGGGCGAAGTGCTGTCGGTCGAGCCGATTGCCTGCATGCTGCGCAAGGACGACCCGGCCTTCAAGAAGGCAGTGGACGACTCCATCAAGCGCCAGATCGCCGACGGCTCGCTGGCCAAGCTGTACGACAAGTGGTTCCTGCAGCCCGTGCCGCCCACCAACACCAAGATCGGCCTGCCATTGTCTGACGCCACCAAGGCGGCCTGGGCCAACCCCAACGACAAGTCCATGGAAGACTACGCCAAGAAGTAACTGGCGCAGGACCACGCCCCTTCGAGCCATGCGTTCGGGGGGGCTTTTTTGTTGGACGCGCAGTGCGCCGTCCGGCTCCACACAGAAAACGGAGGTACTCCTATGAGTTGGGATTGGCAGGTGTTCTGCCAGGACACCATGGACAAAGAGGTGGTGCAGGGCTGCTTTGGCAAGGGCGGCGACATCACCTACCTGGACTGGATGCTCTCGGCATGGGGCTGGACCGTGTCGGTTTCGCTGTCGGCGCTGGTGCTGGCGCTGGTGCTGGGCTCGGTCATTGGCACGTTGCGCACGCTGCAGGGCCGGCCGGTCGTGGTGCGGCTGGGCAATGCCTGGGTGGAGCTGTTCCGCAACATTCCGTTGCTGGTGCAGATTTTTTTGTGGTACCACGTGGTGCCCACCATGTTCCCGGCCATGCAGGCCGTGCCTGGCTTTGTGCTGGTGGTGCTGGCGCTGGGTCTGTTTACCTCGGCGCGGATCGCCGAGCAGGTGCGCTCGGGCATCCAGGCGCTGCCGCGTGGCCAGCGCTACGCGGGTCTGGCCGTGGGTTTTACCACGTTCCAGACCTACCGCTATGTGCTGCTGCCCATGGCGTTTCGCATCATCATTCCCCCGTTGACCAGCGAGACGATGAACATCTTCAAGAACTCGTCCGTGGCGTTTGCCGTGTCGGTGGCCGAGCTCACCATGTTCGCCATGCAGGCGCAGGAAGAAACCTCGCGCGGCATCGAGGTGTATCTGGCCGTCACGGCCTGCTACATCGTCTCGGCCTTCGCCATCAACCGCATCATGGCCTTCATCGAAAAGCGTGCGCGCGTTCCAGGCCTGATCGTGGCCGGCGGATCGGGAGGGCACTGACATGAACCTCAGCCTTGATTTTTCGTTCTACAACTGGGACCTGATCTCCAACTTCGTGCTCAAGGGGCTGTATTTCAGTCTCATGCTCACGCTGGTGGCCACCATTGGCGGCGTGATCTTCGGCACCGTGCTGGCGCTCATGCGCCTGTCGGGCAAGAAGTGGCTGGTCGTGCCCGCCACGATCTACGTCAACGGCATGCGCAGCATCCCGCTGGTGATGGTGATTTTGTGGTTCTTCCTGCTGGTGCCGGCCATCATCGGGCGGCCGATTGGCGCCGAGCTGTCGGCGGTGGTCACCTTCATCGCCTTTGAGGCCGCCTATTTCAGCGAGATCATGCGAGCCGGCATCCAATCGGTGCCGCGTGGGCAGGTGTATGCCGGCCAAGCGCTGGGCATGACGTACGGCCAGAACATGAAACTGGTGGTGCTGCCGCAGGCGTTTCGCAACATGCTGCCCGTGCTGCTTACGCAGACCATCATCCTGTTTCAGGACACCTCGCTGGTCTATGCCATCGGCGCCTACGACATGCTCAAGGGCTTTGAAGTGGCCGGCAAGAACTTTGGCCGCCCCATCGAGGCGTACCTGGCGGCCGCCGTGCTGTATTTCGTGATGTGCTACGCGCTGTCCTGGATGGTCAAGCGCCTGCACCAGAAGATCGCCATCATTCGCTGAAATGAAACGCTCGCCCCTGAACGGCTTTGCGCCTTCCCCCTCCAGGGGAACTCCACCGGTGGCCTGGCAAAGCCAGTTCCACGGCGTCCACTGGGCTGGGGCGCGCCGGTTTCAGGGGCCGCGGGCGGCGCGCAGCGCCATGGACAACTGACACAAGAGATTGGAGAAAAAATGATCGAACTTAAAAACGTATCGAAGTGGTATGGCCCCGTGCAGGTGCTGACCGATTGCTCCACCACCATCCAGAAAGGCGAGGTGGTGGTGGTGTGCGGCCCTTCGGGCTCGGGCAAATCCACGCTAATCAAGACCATCAATGCGCTGGAGCCATTCCAGAAGGGCGAGATCTACGTGGATGGCGTGGCCGTCCACGATCCCAAGACCGACCTGCCCAAATTGCGCAGCCGCGTGGGCATGGTGTTTCAGCACTTCGAGCTGTTCCCCCATTTGTCGGTAACCGACAACCTCACCATCGCGCAGATCAAGGTGCTGGGCCGCAGCGCCGATGATGCCAAGAAGCGCGGGCTCAAGATGCTCGAGCGCGTGGGCCTGATGGCCCACAAGGACAAGTTCCCCGGCCAGCTCTCGGGCGGCCAGCAGCAGCGCGTGGCCATTGCACGTGCTCTGTCGATGGACCCCATCGTGATGCTGTTCGACGAGCCCACGTCCGCGCTCGACCCTGAAATGGTGGGCGAAGTGCTCGACGTGATGGTGGGCCTGGCCAACGAAGGCATGACCATGATGTGCGTGACCCACGAAATGGGTTTTGCCCGCAAGGTCAGCAACCGCGTGATCTTCATGGATGTGGGCGGCAAGATTCTGGAGGATTGCTCGAAGGACGAGTTCTTCAACAATCCCGATGGGCGCCAGCCACGCACCAAGGATTTCCTTAACAAGATCCTGCAGCACTGAGCGCATTGCGCGGCGACACCGCGGCACTTTTGGGGGCCGTTGGTGTTTCCAGCCAGTAAGATGCGCAGGGTCGGAATCCCCCGGCGTGGCCCGCAGGGTCCGAACGAGATATTGAAAATGAAACAACCCGTGGTCATCACCGCTGAACTGACGCCCGAAAACGCACAGGCGCTCGCGCGTTTCGTCAAGAACATCAGCCATGAGGCCATCCGTGGGTGTTCCCGCGACGATGCAGAGACCTTCCTGGTGCGCGATGCCCTCGATTCGCTGCGCGAAGCACTGGATCTGGCGGGTTTCGATCCTCAATAAATCCCTGGCTCTTGCCAGAGCCGGACTGCGCGGGCGATACCGCTGATGGCGGGGCAGTGATGGGACAATAGCGGCCATGACTGCCGCCCCAGACACCCTCACCATCACCCGCCCCGACGACTGGCACCTGCATGTGCGCGACGGCGAGCCCCTGCACACCGTCGTGCCGCACACCGCCGCCCAGTTCGGGCGCGCCATCATCATGCCCAACCTGCGCCCGCCCGTGACCACGGCCGAGCAGGCACTGGCCTACAAGCAGCGTATCCTGGCCGCCGTGCCCGATGGCGTGGGCTTCGAACCGCTGATGACGCTGTACCTCACTGACAACCTGCCGCCCGAGGAAATCGTGCGTGCCAAGGCGGCCGGCGTGGTCGCCGCCAAGCTCTACCCGGCGGGCGCCACCACCAACAGCGACGCAGGCGTGACCGACCTGCGCAAGATTTACCCCACCCTCGAAGCCATGCAGAGGGCCGGCATGCTGCTCTTGGTGCACGGCGAAGTGACCAGCAGCGACATCGACCTGTTCGACCGTGAGGCCGTGTTCATCGAGCAGCAGCTCATCCCGCTGCGCCGCGACTTCCCCGAACTCAAGATCGTCTTCGAGCACATCACCACCAGGGAAGCCGCCGACTACGTGCGCGAGGCCGATCGATTCACGGCCGCCACGATCACGGCGCACCACCTGCTCTACAACCGCAACGCCATCTTCACCGGCGGCCTACGCCCGCACTACTACTGCCTGCCGGTGCTCAAGCGCGAGACGCACCGCGTGGCGCTGGTGCAGGCCGCCACCAGCGGCAGCAGCAAATTCTTTCTTGGTACCGACAGCGCGCCGCACCCGGCCCACCTCAAGGAGCATGCCAGCGGCTGCGCCGGCTGCTACACCGCCCACGCCGCCATCGAGATGTATGCCGAGGCCTTCGACCATGCCGGTGCGCTCGACCGGCTCGAAGGCTTTGCGAGCTTCCACGGCCCCGACTTTTACCACCTGCCGCGCAACACCGGCACCATCACCCTGCGCCGCGAGTCGTGGACGCCGCCCGATAGCTTTGCCTTTGGCGAGGCCGAGCTCAAGCCCCTGCGCGCCGGCGAAGCGCTGCCGTGGCGGCTGGTGTAGAGCGCATTGACTGGGATGCTGCCTGGCTGGCGCCATGGCGGGCCGCCGGGCAGCCCCTGGCGCTGCAGATCGCCATGGGCATGCCGGTGCACAGTGCACTGTCAGCGGCGCAGGCCGCGCCTCTGCGCTTTGTTCCGCAGGCTGCCTTGCCCGACGGCATGGCCTATGAGCAGTTCATCTTTGACACCGGCTGCGTGCCCACGCGCGACAACCTGCACGATTTCTTCAATGGCCTGGTCTGGCTGCATCTGCCGCTGGCCAAGCAGCGCATGAACCGGCTGCAGGCCCAGGGCCTGGCCGCCCGGGGCGTGGGCGCCGTGCGTGGGCCCTTGCGCGATGCGCTCACGGTGCTCGATGAAAACGGCGCCTTGCTCGACGCGCCGGCGCCGCTGTGGCAGGCACTGGTGGCCCGGGACTGGCGGCGGCTTTTTGTGGACCTGCGCCCCCTGTGGCGCGAGGCCCGGCTGGTGCTGATGGGCCATGCGCTGCTGGAAAAGCTGGTGGATCCAAGAAAACCCATTACAGCGCATGTGTATCAGCCGCAGGCAGCTATTGATTCGGTAGCATCGCTTGATGCCTGGCTGGCGCAGGAGCTCCAGCCCGAGCACCTTGTGACCAAGCCGTTCGTGCCATTGCCGGTGCTGGGGATACCCGGCTGGTGGCCCGGGAACGAGAACTTTTCCTTCTATGATGACTCCTTCGTCTTTCGCAGCGCGCCCCGCAAAAACAAGCACACCATGGGAGCTGCGGCGCTGTGACACCGGCTTGAAGGAGCGCGCAGCCACCCCCATGTGTGCCGCTCTGGCCTCTCAGGCAATTCGGGCCAGATAACCCCACCTCTCTGTGGAGAACCCATGAAACGTATTTTTCTGTTCATTCTGACCAACGTGGCCGTCGTGGCGGTGCTGGGCATCGTTGCCAGTCTGCTGGGCGTCAACCGCTACCTCACGGCCAACGGCCTGAATCTGGGCGCGCTGCTGGGCTTCGCGCTGGTGATGGGCTTTGGCGGTGCCATCATTTCGCTGCTGATCAGCAAGCCCATGGCCAAGTGGAGCTCGGGCGTGCGCGTGATCGACGGCTCCGGCTCGCCCGACGAGCGCTGGATCGTCGAGACGGTGCGCAAGTTCGCCGACAAGGCCGGCATCGGCATGCCCGAGGTCGGCATCTTCGAGGGTGATCCCAATGCCTTTGCCACGGGCGCGTTCAAGAACTCGGCGCTGGTGGCCGTGTCCACGGGCCTGCTGCAAGGCATGACGCGCGAAGAGGTCGAGGCCGTGATCGGCCATGAAGTGGCCCACATTGCCAACGGCGACATGGTCACCATGACGCTGATCCAGGGCGTGATGAACACCTTTGTGGTGTTTCTGTCGCGCGTGATCGGCTACGCGGTGGACAGCTTCCTGAACAAGAACAACGAAAACCGCTCGGGCCCCGGCATCGGTTACATGGTCACCACCGTGGTGCTCGATATCGTGCTGGGCTTTGTGGCCGCCATCATCGTGGCCTGGTTCTCGCGCCAGCGCGAGTTCCGCGCCGATGCCGGTGCCGCCCAGCTCATGGGCCGGCGCCAGCCCATGATCAACGCCCTGGCCCGCCTGGGCGGCATGCACCCCGCCGAACTGCCGAAAAGCATGGCCGCCATGGGCATTGCCGGTGGCATCGGCCAGCTGTTCAGCACCCACCCACCGCTCGAAGAGCGCATTGCCGCTTTGCAAAACGCACAGCAACAGGGCTGAATGCCGGGGTTTTGGTTACCCACTCAAAAATAAGAAACCGCCGCAGGGCTTGTGTCCTGCGGCGGTTTCTTTTGGGCGGGAGGTGCGAGGCCCGTGCGCCTGCCACCCGCAGCGCGGGGGCCACGGGCGCGATGCTTACTTCACCATGAGACCCATCCAGGGCCAGTAGGTCAGCGCAAAAATCACCAGCAGCACCGTGGCCACGATGGTGATCACGAAGCCGGTGCGCACAAAATCATGGGCCTCGAAGGTGTCGGTGCCGTAGGCAATCATGTTCTGCGGCGCATTCACCGGCAGGATGAAACCGAAGCTGACGACAAACTGCAGGATCATGGTCATGCCCACCACGTTGATGCCCGGCGTCTGCACGGTGGTCAGCACGCTGATGACGATCGGAATCATGGTGGATGCGAGCGCGGTGGCACTGGCAAAGCCCAGGTGGATGATGATCAGGAAGCCCGACAGCAGCATCAGGATGACAAAGGCCGAAGCCATCTGCAGGCCCAGGTTGCTCACGATGAGCTGTGCCAGCCAGCCGGCGGCCTTGGTCTGCAGCAGGGCCGAGCCCACGCTGATGCCCACGGCAAACAGCACCACCGTGCCCCAGGGGAAACCTTTTTGCGACTGTTTCCAGTCCATCACGCCGATGCGCGGGAACAGCATCAATGCCACGGCCGCGATGGTGGTGGAGGTGGTGTCAAAGCTGTGCAGCACCTTTTCGGTGGACCAGAAGCCCAGCAGTACCAGCACGATGGCCAGCAATTTCCACTGGTTCAGGGACATGGGGCCCAGCTCTTGCAGTTGCTTGCGGATGGTTTCCTGGCCCCCGACAATCTCTTTCATCTCGGGCTTCATCATGCGGGTCATGATGAAGAACAGTGCTACCGTCATCAGCGCCGCAAAAGGTGCTGCGGCCACGAACCATTCGAGCCAGGTGATCTGCGCGCCCAGCTGTTTTTCAATGAAGCCGATGGCCACCATGTTCTGGGCGGCGGCGGTTTTGATGCCCACGTTCCAGATGCTCGCCGTCTGCGCCGTGGTGATGACCAGCAGGCCGGCAAAGCGGCTCTTGCGGTCGACATTGAAGGCCAGCACAAAGCCCATCATGATGGGCATCAGGCAGGCCACGCGGGCCGTGGTGCTGGGCACGATGAACGACAGCAGAAAGCCCACGATCATGGCGCCGATGACGATGCGGTGCGTCTTGGCCCCTACCTTGGACAGCTCGGTCAGCGCGATGCGCCGGTCCAGCCCGGTGGCCGTCATGGCCGAGGCAATGAAGCAGGCCGCCGCCACCAGGGCCACGGCACTGTTGGCGAAACCCGAGAGTGCCAGACCCAGCGACGCACCGGTGCCCATGGCGGCGGTTGCGTCCGGCTTGGCGGCGCTCGGTGCGTAGGCCAGCAAAAAGAGCATGAGCGCGGCAATGACCACGGCGCTGACCGAGTAGTCGAGCGCTTCGGTCATCCAGATGATCACGGAAAATGCCAGGATGGCCAGCATGTAATGCCCGGCCAGCGGCAGGCCCGCCGGGGTGGGCAGCAGCAGCACGGCCACCAGGGCTGCCAAAGCCGCCCAGAGCCCCAGACGTTTAACTAGGCCCAGGGGCGTAGGGGGGGGGCAGGCAGGGGGGCGGCGAGCGGTGCAGTCATGGGCAGACTCCTTTTACGTTGTGACCTGACAACCCACAGTGTGCATTTCCGGTGCGGGCTGTGGGTTGATGGGCATCAAGTCAATGCCCTCTGCGATTGTGTGCCATCGTCGGCCGCCTTTTTGTCATTTTCATGGCGCAGAGTGGGCCCTCGCTGTCCGAGCCCCTGGCCGGGCCCCGTCGTCAGGCCGTAGCCCCGAGCAGGCTGCGCGCCACGGCTTCGCCGACCTTGATGCCGTCCACGCCCGCCGAAAGAATGCCGCCGGCATAGCCTGCCCCTTCGCCGGCCGGATACAGGCCGGGGGTGTTGGGGCTTTGCAGGTTGTCGCCGCGGTCGATGCGCAGCGGTGCCGAGGTGCGGGTCTCCACGCCGGTGAGCAAGGCGTCGGGCATGTCGTAGCCCTTGATCTTGCGGCCGAACACCGGCAGGGCTTCGCGCAGGGCGGCGATGGCATAGCCGGGCAGTGCGCCGTGCAGATCGCCCAGCGCCACGCCGGGCTGGTAGGACGGCTGCACGCTGCCCAGGTCTTTGGAGGGCCGGCCTGCGATGAAATCGCCCACCAGTTGGCCGGGCGCGCTGTAATTGCTGCCGCCCAGCACATAGGCGCCCGATTCCAGCTGGCGCTGCAGCACGATGCCCGCCAGCGGGTGCTGCTGGTCTGCCGCCAGGGCCTCGGCGCCATGCGTGGCGCCGAACGCGGCTTCAAAGGCTGCGGGGGCGCGCGGATAGTCGCTGGGATCGATGCCTACCACCAGGCCGGCATTGGCATTGCGCTCGTTGCGCG
>Ga0116174_10004093_pt1 | contig 11685 bp, 11 predicted proteins | sample AD_UKC087_MetaG_FD_89801 | JGI IMG/M metagenome (GOLD analysis project Ga0116174, IMG submission 89801) | Active sludge microbial communities of municipal wastewater-treating anaerobic digesters from USA - AD_UKC087_MetaG | ecosystem: Engineered > Bioreactor > Anaerobic > Digestate | place: USA...
GCCGTGCCCGCATAGGCCTGGTAGTCGGTCACCTCGGGCACCGTGGCCAGGTAGGCGCCCAGTTCGTGCAGCACCGCAGCGGTCTGCTCCACCGGGGTGCCCGCAGGCATGTCCACCACCACCTGGAACTCGGACTTGTTGTCGAACGGCAGCATCTTGAGCAGCACCAGTCCCGTGGCGGGCAGGGCCACCGACAGCGCAATCAGCACCGCCACCCCCAAACCGAGCAGGCGGCGGTTGCGGCTGCCGCGCTGGTCGTCGAGCAAGGGCGTGAAGATGCGTGTGAAAAGCGGGGTGATGCGGGCTGCCATGCCTGAGGGCGCAGCATGGGCATGGCCTGCACCGCCGCCTTGCGCGGGATGCGCCTTCATCCATAAGCGCGCCAGCCAAGGGGTGACCACAAAGGCAATCGCCAGCGACAGCAGCATGCCCATGCTGGCGTTGATGGGGATCGGGCTCATGTAGGGGCCCATCAGGCCCGACACAAAAGCCATGGGCAGCAGCGCGGCAATCACCGTGAACGTGGCCAGGATGGTAGGGCCGCCCACTTCGTCCACTGCGCCCGGAATGATCTGCGCGAGTGTCTTGCCCGGAAAGAGCTGCTGGTGCCGGTGAATGTTTTCAACGACCACGATGGCATCGTCCACCAATATTCCGATAGAGAAGATGAGGGCAAATAGCGACACGCGATTGAGCGTGAACCCCCACGCCCAGGAGGCAAACAGCGTCACCGTGAGCGTCAGCACCACGGCCGTGCCCACGATGGCGGCCTCGCGCCGGCCCAGTGCAATGAATACCAGCGCCACCACCGACGCCGTGGCGAACAGCAGTTTCTGGATGAGCTTTTGCGCCTTGTCATTGGCCGTGGCACCGTAATTGCGCGTTTCGGCCACTTCCACACCCTCCGGAATGACCGTGTTGCGCAGCTGCACCACCCTTTGCATCACGGCGTTGGCCACGTCGATGGCGTTTTCGCCCGGCTTCTTGGTCACCAGCAAGGTGACCGCAGGAGACTCACCGCCACCGCTGGCCTCCGATTTGCCGTGCCACACATATCGACTGGGAGGCAGGGGGCCATCGCTGACTTCGGCCATGTCTTTCAGAAAGAGCGGCTTGCCGCCACGCACCCCCACCATCAACTCCGCCACATCGCTGGCCTGCGTGAGGAACGGGCCTGCCTCCACTGCCACCGCCTGGTTGCCGGCGATCAGCTCGCCCACGGGCATGCCCATGTTGGCCGATTGCAGCGCACTGCGCAGGTCCTGCACGGTGGTGCCGGTGCTGGCCATGCGTGCCGGGTCCAGGCGCACCATCACAGCCCGGCCAGGGCCGCCCACCGTCTGCACTTCGCGCGTGCCTGCCACGCGCTTGATTTCAGACTCCATGCTGTGGGCCACGCGCTCGAGTGCAAAGGCGCCAGCGTCGGCATCCTTGCTGAAAAGTGTGAGCGTGACGATGGGCACATCGTCAATGCCCTTGGGTTTGATGATGGGCTCCATCACCCCCAGGTCGCGCGGCAGCCAGTCGGTGTGGGTACGCAAGGTGTCATGCAGCCGCACCAGGGCTTCGGTTCGGGCCACGCCGACCTTGAACTGCACGGTGAGCACGGCCATGCCGGGACGGGAAACCGACATCACATGTTCGGTGCCTGCCATCTGCGACAGCACCTGTTCGGCCGGGGTGGCCACCATCTGCTCCACATCGGCCACCGAAGCGCCGGGGAACGGAATCAGCACGTTGGCCATGGTGACATTGATCTGCGGCTCTTCTTCGCGTGGCGTCACCAGCACGGCAAACACGCCCAGCAAAAACGCCACCAGTGCCAGCAGGGGTGTGATCTGCGCGCTCTGGAACAAGGCCGCAATGCGGCCAGAGATGCCCAGAGCCTGCGGTGTGGGGTTGTTGTTCATGTCGGCCATCTCAGCGCACCTTGGCTGCAGCCTGGGGGTCGATGGCCACCTTGTCGCCTTGCCGCAGGCCACTCAGCACTTCGACCTGTTCACCGCTGCGCCGGCCCAGGCGCACCTGGCGCAACAAGGGCCGGCCTTGGGCATCGAGCACATACACCCCGGTCATTTCTGCACGGCGCACCACGGCCATCGCAGGAAGCTGCACATGCTGCTCGCCCGCTGCGGGCAACCACAGCCGGGCAAACATGCCCGGTGTCGCGCCGTTCAGGTCCGGGGCCAGTGCAACACGCAGTTGCGCCGTGTGCGTGGCGGCATCCACCGTGGGCAACAGCTGGATCTGGCCGGGACGGACGGCGATACGCGACGCAGTCAGTCCGGGAATTTCGGCTTGCAGATGCTGGCTACCGATCAATGCAGCAGCAGCCGCCTGCGGCACCATCGCCGTCACGCGCAAGGCGGACGGGTCATACAGCCGCACCAGCGGGCGACCCGGCAGCGCCATATCGCCCAACGCCACAGGAACCTCGCTGACCACCCCCGCATAGGGGGCCTTCACCACATAAAAGCCCGATTGCGTCATGGCGGCGCTTGCTTGCGCCTGCAACGCCTGCACCTGGGCTTGGCTTGCCTGCAACTGCGCCTGTGCACGGTCGAGGGCTGCCTGGCTGATGTACTGCTTCTGGTAGAGTTGTTTCTGGCGCTCAAACTCTTTGCTGGCCACCTGCATGTTGGCGCGGGCAGCATCGACCTGGGCTGCGCTAGCAGCAGCGTTCTGCGACGCCGCCCGTGCATCGATACGCACAAGATCCTGCCCCGTCTGAACTTTTTCGCCCACTCGCACATGGAGCGCAACGATGGCCCCCTGCACCTGGGCCGAGAGGGTGGTGTCACGTATGGCCTCCACCACGCCATCCACGCTGGATTGCGGGGCCGCATCCCTGGCACCTACCTCATGAATTTTCAGTGGCGCGGCTTCTGTGGCCCATGCGCCAGACAGGGCCAGCGAGGTGTACACAAACGCAGCAGTGGTGAGACGAAACTTCAACATCCGGTTCTCCATCCCCGCGATAGGGTTGTATCCATATTTTTATTATTTAACTAAATAGCTAATTAGTCAATTATTGTATGATGGAGGCTCGCCTGATCTTGCTCAACACGCTGGTTTTTCTCGCCGATCAGGCCAGGAGTAATGTATGAAAAACATGCCGTCCGAAGCGCTGGAATCGGTTGCGAGCTACTTTCAGGTTCTGGCCGAACCCACGCGCCTGCGCATTCTGAACATCCTGCGAGACGGAGAGCGCAACGTGGGTGATCTTGCGCAAATGTGTGGCTACACGGCTGCCAATGTATCGCGCCATCTCTCGCTCATGACCAAACATGGCCTGGTCGCACGCGAGGGACGCGGAACCAGCGTGTACTACCGTTTTGCGGACGAATCGGTGTACGCGCTGTGCGAATTGGTATGCGACAACATTGCGCGCGAACTGGAGCGCTCTGCGGCCAGTCGGGCCGTCTTCACGGTAGCCGCTGATGCAGCTTAGTGGCACGCACCTGCTGTACGGGGACACCGTCGCCTTGCCAAGCGGATCTCAATCCCGCTTTTTTATTTAACATAATATACATCGTATCTAATTAATAAAAGCCTCAAACTGGCTTGCCATAACTTTATAGACACCGTGCACGGCGGCTGATTTATGACCCTGCACGACCAGGTCACCACGCCACGCTGTGCTGACGTGCTGGGCACTTGCCTGCACAATCGAAGGCATGAAATTTCTCCACACCATGCTGCGCGTTGGCAACCTTCAACGCTCGATTGATTTCTACACCCAGGTGCTGGGCATGCAACTGCTGCGCCAGTCCGAGAACCCTGAGTACAAATACTCGCTAGCCTTTCTGGGCTTTGATGGCGGCAACCCCGGCCAAGCCGAGATCGAGCTGACCTACAACTGGGGCGTGGAAAGCTACGAGATGGGAACGGCCTATGGCCACATTGCGTTGGGCGTGCCCGATGCCTATGCCGCCTGCGAAAAGATCAAAGCCGCCGGCGGCAAAGTGACGCGCGAGGCAGGTCCCGTCAAAGGAGGCACCACGGTGATTGCGTTTGTGACGGACCCAGATGGCTACAAGATCGAGCTGATCCAGCGCGCAGAGGGCAACGGCGGTGCAGGTTTGCGCTGAGAAATTACTACTAATTCAATAGCTGCTAGTGCTTTAAAAACAAGCACAAAAAGCATATTTAACCTACAAAAAAAACCGGCAATGCCGGGTTTTTTGTAGGTGCCAGTTCAGGGCGATTGCGAGGCTCACTGCGCGCTCAAAGCCACCTCGACACGGCGCGCTTCGTCGTTGTTGCCGGTGGCGGTGGTTTCTTCGGGCTTCTTCAGTTCGATCTTGTCTTCTGCCACGCCCAGCGCCTTCAAGGCATCGCGCACGGCAAAAGCACGTTGCTTGGCCAGCTCGGCATTCAGGGCGGCGTCGCCCGTTGCGTCATGAAAACCCGACACCACGGCCTTCTTGCCTTCGGCCACACCCTTGACCACATCGGCCAGGGCTTCGTTGGCGCCGGCCGCCAAATCGGCCTTGGCGCTGGCAAAGTAAAACTTCACCACGCCGTTTTCCACGCGCACGCTGGCGCCGTCGTTCGCCACTGCATCAGCGGCTGGTGCGGCGGGCGCATTGCCTGCCACAGCGGTTGCAGCTGGCTTGGGGGTTGCCGAGCCGGCCACATGCTTAACCACCACAGTGCCCAGAACCACGGAAATCAGCAGCGTGATCAGCGCAATCAGGAAACCGAGGGCAAAACGTTCTTGGCTGTCGTCGTCAGACATGGGAGATCCTCGTAAAAATGGTGGCGCCAATGGCGCGCAACCCGCAAGGCGGTGCGCATGGCGTGTTGAAATAAAGCTGCTGATTGTAGAGTGAACGCATGATGAATCTGCCCGCGCCCCTGCGTAATCCGGCCCCGATGCTGGAGCGCGCCCTGCTGGACTGGGGCGGCCACGAAGACCTGTGGGTGTTTGGCTACGGCTCGCTGATCTGGCGGCCTGACTTTGACTACGCCGAGCGCCGCCCCGCCAAGGTGCATGGCTGGCACCGCGCCCTCAAGATGTGGAGCCGCGTCAACCGGGGCACGCCAGAATGTCCGGGCCTCGTGTTGGGCATGCTCTCGGGCGGCAGCTGCCGAGGCATGGTGTTTCGGGTGGACAAGGCACAGGCCCGGCAGGTCATGATTAACCTGTGGCAGCGCGAAATGGTGACCGCGGTGTATGACCCGCGTTGGCTCACCTGCCAGACCTTGCACGGCCCCGTGCGTGCCCTGGCTTTCACGCTGTCGCGCCAAAGCCCCCATCACACGGGGGTGCTGCCGGATCATGAGTACTGCCGCATTTTTGCGCAGGCCAGCGGGCGCTTTGGCACCACGCGCGACTATGCCGAGACCACCTACGAGGCGCTGCGCAGACATGGCATTCACGACCAGGCCCTGGGCCGCTTGATTGGGCTGGCCCAAAAACAGGCATAGTGCACAGTGCCGCCCCATGCGGCATGTCGCCGATGCAGCGACCGCCGCTCGGCGCTGGGTTCAATACCGCGCTCTCTCAACTTCCAAGGAGTTTGGCTCATGAAAATCCGTTTTGCTTTTGTCCTGTCGTCCCTCGCCGCGCTCACCCTGGCGGGCTGCGCCGCCTACACCTCAGGCCCCAGCGCCACAGCCCAACTGGAGCCCACGCGCGGCAATACCGCCGCCGGCACGGTGACTTTTGTGCAGTCGGGTGAACTGGTGAAGGTATCGGGCAGCATCCGTGGCCTCAAGCCGGGCGCCGAGCACGGTTTTCACGTCCATGAAAAAGGCGATTGCTCCAGCGGCGACGGCATGAGCACCGGTGGCCACTTCAACCCGGGTGGCAAACCGCATGGCAGCCATGGCGCAGGCGAACACCACACGGGCGACCTGCCCAGCCTCAAGGCCGATGCCAACGGCGTGGCCAGCTTTCAATTTGAGTCGCGTACCATCCGCGTGGGCAGCGGTGCCAACGACATCGTCGGCAAAGGCCTGATCGTGCACCGCGATCCCGACGACTACAAAACCCAGCCGACCGGCAATGCAGGCCCACGCCTGGCCTGCGCGGTGATCGCGCCCAAATAACAATCTGCGTTATTGGCCCGCAGCGCCAACCATCACCCCGGCAACCTTGCAGGATTTCGATGGCATGCAAAGGGCGCTGGCAGGCAGAACAGACCGCCCCACCAAAATGCGTCCCCCCAGAACGGGGGGATGCACAATCGAGCCCATGACCATCTCCATCGCTGACCTGCGCAAGAGCTACGAGCGCGCCGAACTCAACGAAGACGCCTCGCACGCTGCCCCCCTGCAACAATTCGACCAGTGGCTCAAAGAAGCCGTTGCGTCGGAAGTGCCCGAACCCAACGCCATGACCGTGGCCACCGTGGGCAGCGACCTGCGCCCCAGCACCCGTGTGGTGCTCATCAAGGGCTATGACGAGGGCGGCATCGTCTGGTTCACCAACTACGACAGCCGCAAGGGCCGGCAAATCGCCGGCAACCCCTACGTGGCCCTGCAGTTTCACTGGGTGGAGCTCGAACGCGTGGTGCGCATCGAAGGTCTTGTCGAAAAAGTGAGCGATGCCGAAAGCGACGCATACTTTGCCAGCCGCCCGCTCGATTCGCGCATCGGCGCCTGGGCCAGCCCCCAAAGCCAGGTCATTTCCAGCCGCAGCGTGCTGGTGGCCAATGCCGCCAAATACGGCGCGCAGTTCTTGCTCCAGCCGCCGCGCCCGCCGCACTGGGGCGGCTACCGCCTCAAACCCGACCAGTGGGAGTTCTGGCAAGGCCGCAAAAGCCGCTTGCACGACCGCCTGCGCTACCGCCAGGAAGGCGGCGCCTGGGTGCGCGAGCGCCTGGCGCCCTGAGCGAAACTAAGAGGCGACCAGCAACAGCACCACCGGCACCGTCACCAGCGCCAGCGCTGTGGACACGGCAATGCTGGCGGTGACCTCGTCCTGCGCCACCCCGTAGCGCTGGGCGAACAGGAACACATTGGCGCCCACCGGCAGCGCCGCAGTGGCCACCATCACGGCCAGCGGCAGCCCCGACAAGCCCAGCGCCCAGCCCAGTGCGCCCAGCAGCAATGGGTGCACGATGTTCTTGACCAGCGCAATGCGCAGCGCGGCCTTGAAATGCGTGCCCACGGTGCTGAAGGCCAGCGTCACCCCCACCAGCAACAGGGCCAGGGGCCCCAGTGCCTGCCCCAGCAGCTGCAACGGCTTGCCAATCACCTCGGGCACTACCAGGCCGGTCTGCGCGAACAGCAGCCCCACAATGATGGGCAGCGGCACCGGGTGCACGATGCCACTGCCGATGGCCTGCAGCACCGTGCGCAGCATCGAATGCTGCGGCCCTTCGCCCGAGCGGGCGCGCTCGCGCGCCTGCGCCAGCTCGAACACCACCGTGGCGGCGGTCAGCAAAATCAGGGAATGCACCGAAATCAGCGTGAACAGCGTGACCAGTCCCGCCTGGCCAAACACCAGTCCGACCAGCGGCACGCCGATCATGATGGTGTTGCCAAAGGTGTTGGCCAACCCCCGCGCTGCCGCCAGGCTGCTGAAACCCTGCACCACCAGCGTGGCGGCAAAGATCAGCCCGGCGGCGGCGAAATACACAGCCACGGGGCCAAAGTCGAGGTCTTGCACCCGCACCGTGCTCATGGTGCGAAACAGCAGCGCAGGCGTCAGCACCATGAACACAAGGTTGGACAGGTCCTTGACCGAGGTGGCCCGGATCCAGCCGCGCCGCCCCACAAAAAAGCCCAGCGCAATGAACAAAATGACCGGAATCAGGGACGCAAAGACGGGAGAGTTCACGGTGTAGCGGGCGCGGTGCGCTGAAAGCGAAAGGTACAGCCCGCCACCCTACGGGTACCGGAACTACTGTTTTGATAGCTGGTGGCGCTTATCAATAAAGCACTAGCGGCCATTTTGGCTTAAAAATCACAGCCCAGCGGCCCATAAGGCGCCCGCGCCACCGCAGGCCAGCACCACCGCCCAGGGCGGCGCGCGCCAGAACACCAGCGCCACAAAGGCGGCCAGCGCCAGACCAAAATCGGCGCCGCTGTGGATGGCGCTGGTCCACACGGGGTGGTAGAGCGCCGCCAGCAACAGCCCCACCACCGCCGCGTTCACGCCTGCCAACGCCGCCTGCGCATGCAGGCTGCGCCGCAAAGGTTCCCAAAACGGCAGGGCACCGGCCACCAGCAGAAACGACGGCACAAAAATCGCCAGCAGGCACACCACCGCCCCCAGCCAGCCGCCAGGCCAGACCTGCATGGAGGCGCCCAGAAACGCTGCAAACGTGAACAACGGCCCCGGCACCGCCTGCGTGGCGCCATAGCCGGCCAAAAACGCATCGGCCGACACCCAGCCCGGCGGCACCACCACCGCCTGCAGCAGCGGCAGCATCACATGGCCACCGCCAAACACCAGTGCGCCCACACGGTAGAACGCATCCACCATGGCCAGCAGCGAACCGGGCCACAGGCGCACTGCCAGCGGCAACAGCACCAGCAGGACCACAAACGCCATGAGCAGCAGCGTCCCCGTGCGCCGGCGCAGCGGCACCTGCAAGCCACCGGGCGCGTCGATGGTCGATTCGGGCACGGCCGCCCTGCCCCGCCCGAAAAGCCACCAGCCGGCCACGCCGGCCACCAGCATCACTCCTACCTGCCCCCCCACGCCAGGCACTAGCAGCGCCGCACCGCACGCCAGCGCCATCACCGTGACCCTGGCGCGCCCCACACACAGGCTGCGCGCCATACCCCACACCGCCTGCGCCACCACGGCCACCGCCACCACCTTGAGCCCATGAAGGGCGCCCGCCGGCAGCATGGCATGCCCGCTCGCCAGCCCCAGGCCAAACAAGGCCAGCACCAGCGCCGACGGCAGCGTGAACCCCGCCCACGCGGCCAGCGCCCCCGGCATGCCCGCCCGCATCAACCCCAGCGCCATGCCCACCTGGCTGCTGGCCGGACCGGGCAGAAACTGGCACAGCGCCACCAGGTCGGCATAGCTGCGTTCAGTCAGCCACTGGCGGCGCTGCACGAATTCATCCCGGAAATACCCCAAGTGCGCCACCGGTCCGCCAAACGATGTCAGGCCCAGGCGCACAAAAATCCAGAACACCTGCCACGCCCCGGTGCGGGCAAGGGGAGTAGAGATGGGCATAGGTGGATGCTGGGACATGGCGAAGAAAAACAGAAGTCAAACCAGAATGGCTGAAGGACGTGTGCATGAACCCAATGGGGGCGCAAGAGCTACCCACCAGGGCCCACAGTGTCGCAGGTGCCCATGACACCGGCCAGAGCCCCCCGAGGCGCAAGGCCGTTCTCGCCACCGGCGGCATGCGCCGGGCTCTGCCCCGTCCGTCAGATCACACAGGGCCCCCGCCACAGGCCACTGCGCAAGCCCTCGGGCCGCTGCGGCGACCACACCTGGGCGCTGGACTCCCAGGTCTCTTGCTGCACATTCAGCCCGGCAAAGACACCGTAGCCATGGCCCGCGCATATCTCGCCGCCGGCACTGAGGCTTTCACCCGCCTTGATCGCGCCTTGGGCATGAATGCCCTCGCCCGCCTTGATGCCCCAGCCCGCCTCCAGGTGGGCCACGCCGGTGATAGCCCCACCGACCACAATGCCCTGCCCCACGCGCAGACTATCGGCCCCGGTCAGGTGCCCGCCCACACGCAGACCCTTGCCGCATTCCACCCGGCCCTGGGCGATGAGGTCCTGCCCCACCAAGGCACCGCCCTGGAGCAGCAGCTGGCCTTGGCAGACCAGATCCCAGGCAGCCCGCAAATCGCCCGCGCCAGTGATGTCGCCCGCCACCTCCACACCCCAGTCGGCGCGCACATCGCCGCCCGCCCGCAATGCGCCATTGCTGACGATGATGCTGCCCGCTACGCGAATATCCTCCCCGGCCACAACCGCCGTTCCGGCACGCAGCCCACCGCCTGCGCGGATCGAGCGCCCGGCCTGCATCACCGTGGCCACGTCGATGGCGCCACGCACGTCCACCGTGCCGGCAAACACGATGGCCTCGGCCTCCAGCGCATCCACCGTCAGCACCGCATTGGTCGGCCCGAACTGCGCCAGCAGCCAACAGGCATCCTCCACGCGCCCGGCGTTGACCAGCGTGTCCAGCGCCTCCTGGTAGCCGGTGCCGTCTTCCACATGGCGGCTGAACCAGCGAAAGCCGTCCGCACAAGGGCTCTTGGCCCGCAGAAACTTCTTGGTGAATTCCATGCCCATCACTCCGTGGGCAGCGCGGCGGCTACCAGAAGCTGGGCGGACAGGACGCACAGGGGCGAGGGGGCACCTGCAAGGTGTTGGGGGTACATGACGCATCTCCTGAGGGAGCGGTCCGGCGTGCTTAACCAAGCCGCCGGCCGCCATCGCGCTGGGCGGGTGCCCGGCGATGGATGTTCTGCGCAGATGAAGGGGAAAGAAGGTTTATCGCCGGGCCAAGGAATGTGCGACCGGCTGGTAGGGCCAGATCTCACGCACCAAGGCCCCCCCGCCCACGCGCAGGCCACTCCGAGCGGAGCCTGGATGGATGAATGGATGCAGGAAAGGCATGGAGGCGGATGTTAGCAGCGAAAGGTAACGCACTGCGGCGCCCGGGATTGCGTGGCGGGGGCCGCCGCAGCGCTGGCAGCCATCAGGGCGGGGTGCAGGCAGCGTCCAGCCCCACCGTGCCCGCCAGCTTTTGCAGGCGCGAGCGGTTGTCCAGGCAGGCCAGGTGCTGTGCCTCGGCCGCTTTCTGCTGCGCCAGGCGCATGGCCTGGGCACGCTCGGCCTGCAACCGGGCCACCTGCTCGCGGATTTGCGGCATGGCGGCCAGGGCGGCTTTTTCGCCCTCCACGATGGCGTTGGCGCGCTGGCTGAAGTCCGCCGATCCGATGTCCAGCACCCGGGGCCGGATGATCACATCGGCCCGCGCCAGCTCGGCCTGGCCCAGCTTCTGGCCCATGATGGCAATCGACTGGCCCAGCGTGCCGAGCATGTCGCCTGGCGAATGGCCGCGCGCCTTGTTGGAAATATCTACGGCCACCACCAGGTCGGCGCCCAGCTGGCGCGCCGCGTCCACCGGCACCGGGCTCACGACGCCGCCGTCCACGAAATGGTATTTGCCAATAGTGACGGGCTGGAATAGCCCCGGCACGCTGCTGGAGGCGCGCACCGCCTGCCCCGTGTTGCCGCGCGCGAACACCGTGCGCTCGCCGTCCTCGAGCCGCGTCGCCACGGCCACGAAGGGCTTGGCCAGCTGCTCCAGCGGCTTGCGGCGCACCTGCTCGTTCACATAGTCCTCCAGCTTCTGGCCCTGCACCAGCCCGCCAGACGACAGTTGCAGGTCGCGGATCTTGGCCTCGTCCAACGCCACGGCCTTCTCCTGCAGTTCAAAGGCATTCATGCCACTGGCATACAGCGCCCCCACCACGCTGCCTGCGCTGGTGCCCGCCACCACGGCAGGCGCAAAGCCATTGGCCTCCAGCATCTTGATGACGCCGATGTGCGCGAACCCCTTGGCTGCACCACCGCCGAGGGCAATGCCAATCTTGATCGGGTGTGGGGAGGCAGTGGCTGCCGTGGCGCCAAGAACGGCCGGGGGCGCGCTGGGCGGGGTGCTGCTGCAGGCGGCCAGAGCGACCGAGAGCAGGCACACCAGGGCGCGCACAGAAACTTGAAAGCGCGGGCCAGGGAATA
>Ga0116174_10004111_pt1 | contig 11647 bp, 9 predicted proteins | sample AD_UKC087_MetaG_FD_89801 | JGI IMG/M metagenome (GOLD analysis project Ga0116174, IMG submission 89801) | Active sludge microbial communities of municipal wastewater-treating anaerobic digesters from USA - AD_UKC087_MetaG | ecosystem: Engineered > Bioreactor > Anaerobic > Digestate | place: USA...
TCTTTTGTTCATACCGATACCTGGGTGAATATGGAATATTTTGATAACGGCAAAATTAAATCGGAATTTGAGCAGGAATTTTTTCGTAGAAAGGAAAGACTGATGCCCTATCAGCTTAATGGTATGTTAATAGAAAAATATTGTCCTGCGGCAAAAATTATGCATTGTATGCCTTGCCATGTTGGTTACGAAATCAGCCGCGATGCCATTGGTCATAATAACTCTCTTATTTTCCGTCAGGCTGAAAATCGAATGCATATTCAGAAAGCAATTTTGCTTTGGCTATTAGAAAAACATCGCCAAATATGAAAATATTATATGTTGGAATGAAATATGATTATATGAATCCGGCGCGCGGGTATAGTTTTGAGCATTATAATTTTTATGATGCTTTGATACATATGGATGGAGGAACGCACGAAGTGGCATATTTCCCGTTTGATGAGATAATGCAAAGGCATGGGCGAGAAGAAATGAATAGGATGTTATCCGATACGGTGCAAAGAATTAATCCTGATTTTTGTTTTTTTTTCCTGTTTAACGACGAAATCGAACCAGATACGATCAGGAAAATCACTGAAGCCGGATATAAAACGTTTAATTGGTTTGCTGATGACCATTGGCGGTTTGAAAATTTTTCTAAGTATTGGTGTTGGAATTTTAATTATGTGTCTACCACCGATTCCCTGGCGATTGATAAATACCGAAAAATTGGTTATCAGAATGTAATCAAAACTCAATGGGCTTGTAACCATTTCTTGTATAGGCCGCTCAAAATAGGGCAAGCGGAAAGATATCTTTATGATGTTTCGTTCGTCGGACAATTTTCCGGCAGTCGAAAAAAAATAATAGAAGAATTAGCGCAGCAAGGGATGAGAGCTTCTTGCTTTGGATCCAAGTGGCCTTCGGGTAAGATATCGCAAGAAAAGATGATTGAAATTTTCCATACAAGCAGAATAAATCTTAACATTGCCACTTCAGAAGTTAATTTTTTCCGGGAAATGGCGAAAGTTTTTACGGTTAGGAAACGCGGACAACTGCATTTGGCGCTACCGAGAGAAATAAAGGATAATTATCGATCTTATTTAGGCAAAAGCCGCAGGCAAATTAAGGGACGGGTTTTTGAAATACCGGGATGCGGCGGTTCTCTTTTTACGGAAAATGCGGACAATTTAGGGGAGTATTATCGTATTGGTGAAGAATTGATCGTCTATAGCGACGCGCAAGATTTGGCTGGCAAAATAGATTATTATCTGAAACATCCGGCAGAAAGGGAGAAAATTGCTGCAGCCGGATATGTGCGGACTTTAAGGGAACATACTTATGAGATAAGATTTAAGGAAATATTTAATATTATAAACCCAACATATGCAACAGGCTAAAATTAGCATCATTATGGCGACGTATAATCGCGCCAATTATATCAAGGAAGCCATAGAAAGCATTTTACGGCAGAGTTTTCGGGATTGGGAATTGGTGGTGATAGACGATAACTCCGTGGATAATACGGAAGAAATTATCATGTCCTATATGGAAAAGGATTCACGTTTTATCTATATCAAAAATTTGGAAAGGCAGGGAGTGGGGCGGGCGCGTAATATAGGGATAGCCAAATCGCAAGGGAAATATATAGCGATTTTAGACAGTGACGACGTTTGGCATGACAGGGAAAAGCTTGAAGAACAATATAATTATTTAGAAACGCACCCGGATTATGTTATTGTAGGCGGCGATGCAATCATTATTGATGAAAATGGGAAAGTAACTGGAAAAATAACGTGTTTTCATGGGGATAAAGAAATTCGCCGGAAAATTTTAGCCCAAAACAGATTGGTTCATTCCGGAGTTTTGTATCGCAGGGATATATATGAAAAATGCGGGAAGTATGATGAAAAATTGGCAGTTGGTGAGGATTATGATCTGTGGCTAAAGATGGGACTTTATGGAAAGATTGAATGTTTGAACAAGTCAATGGTGTTGTATAGGAAGCATTCAGGTAATGAAAGCATGCTTAAAATTGGGCGTTCTCTAAAACATAATATTGAAGTTATTGATAAGCATAAAGAGCATTATCCGAATTATTTGTGGGCTAGTATTAGGAGAAGAGCGCGATTTTTGGCGGCTAAATTAATATTCTGGCGGAAATGAAAATTTTATATTTTATAACTAAATCCGAAAGAGGAGGTGCTCAAACACATGTATTGCAACTCTGTGAATATTTTCAAAAAAAAGGGGATAAAGTGGCTTTAATGTCTAATCCTGGCGATTGGCTGGAAAAAGAAGCGGTTCGCTTAGGGATAAAATTTTATCCGAATGTTTTTTTAGGGAATACTTTTAATCCGCTAAAACTTTTGAAGGCATCATCTTTGATCGATAAAGCTGCTGACGATTTCAAACCAGATATAATCGGGTGCCATAGTTCAACCGCGGGATTTTTAACACGTTTAACAATTCGCAACCGTTATTTGACTGTTTTTACCGCGCATGGCTGGAGTTTTAATGAGGGAGTCCCTTGGTGGCAGAAAATTTTAGGTGCTTGGAGCGAAAGGATCGCCAGCCGTTTTTGTGCCAAAATAATTTGCGTTTCTAGTTTCGTTAAAAATTTAGGCATTACTTATAAAATTGCCAATCCTGAGAAGATGGATGTTATATATAACGGAACGGAAATACCGTCTCTTGATCCAGTGGGTAAACAAATCGGTTCAAACAGAATTCGAGCGGTTTTTACTGCCCGCTTATCCCAACCCAAAGATCCTTTTATGTTAATTGAGGCAATAAGCAAATTAGATCCGGCAATCAAGAAAAAAATTTTTTTAAGCATTATCGGAGAAGGAGAACAGAAAGAAAAAATTAAAGATTTGGTTTCCATGAAAAATTTGGAAAAACAAGTCGCACTTTTAGGACAAAAAGACAGGAGCGAAATTTTTAATATATACAAGGAATCCGATTTATTTGTTTTAAGCAGCAAATGGGAGGGTTTCCCTTATACGGTAATAGAAGCAATGAGCTATGGCTTGCCTATAATGGCGGATAATGTTGGTGGGATCCGTGAGGCGGTAACGCCAGAATGCGGTATTCTGGTGCCGTACCATAATGTTGAAAAATGGCGAGAAGCCTTAGAAGAAATTTTATTTCATCCGGAGAAGATAAGCGGGATGGCGCGGGCGTCTTATGACATTGCGCGCCAAAAATTTAATATAACAAAAATGCTTCAAGAAACGGAAGCAATATATCAAAATATCATTAAAAATAATTTTTAGAATAAATATGAACAAAAAAATTCAAGAAGCTTCTGGTTCTGATTTACAATCGAGCTTTTGGAGCGGAAATTTTTGGGGGTTGAAACTGATAATTTGGATAGGCACTTTGTTATCCTTATTAACGCCATTCATCCGGCATGACCAGGCTTTTTTCCCTTTTGTTGGCGTAAAGTCATTGTTTTTTATGGGTTGCGTTCAGGTGATTTTTTTTACTTGGTTGGCATTAGCTTATTTTGATAAAAGTTATAGGCCCAAACCTAATTTGATTATTAGCGCAGTGGTCATATATATATTCATATTTTCTCTCGCGACTGTCTTTAGTATTGATCCGATACGTTCATTTTGGTCAAAATTCGAAAGAATGGGTGGGCTTTTGATGCATCTGCACCTATTAGGGTATTTTTTGGTATTAACGTCATTTTTTAGGAGAGAAAAACAGTGGGAAAAGATATTTTTCGCTTCTATTATTATGGCAATGGTAATGTGCCTGACTTATTTTTTATTTCTTGCCAAAGCCCCTTGGACAATCCAATATTTTGCAAGTAGCCAGAGCGGTTTGAATCTGGGAAACAAGTCCTTTTTGGGAACTTATTTGCTTTTTAACGCTTTTTTTGCGATTTATCTTTTGCTAAAGAGCAAAAATTATTATATCAGGATTTTTGCCGGTATATGTTTTGCTGCTATCAGCATCGTAATGAAATTTGCCAATACGCGCGCGATGTTTTTTAGCTTTTTAGGCGCGGTTTTTTTGGCATGCGGACTTTTTTTCTGGTATGCGGCGCGGGATGATAAGAAGAGAAAAAATTTATTATCAGGTTTGCTTTTGGCCGGAGCGATTTTTGCTTTTTTATTCATCATTTCCGTACCATGGAACGCATATTATAATTCCAATTGGCTAGACACGGCGAAGCAAAGCCAAATACAGCGCATCGCGACATGGCCAGCGAGAACATTCTTTACCTCCGGTGGCGGGGCGAGGCTTTTGGTATGGAAAATCGCTTGGCCTCAAATTTGGAAACGTCCGCTTTTAGGTTGGGGCCCAGAGACTTTTGAATTTCTGCTTTATGAAGGTTTTGATCCGAAATTGTTCATGCCGGAGTGGGGAGGGGAAGTTTGGTTCGATCGGGCACATAATATCATTATAGATACGCTTGCTTCGGTAGGCATCCTGGGATTTTTGGCTTATTTAGGAATTTTTGCGGTTTGCATTTACGCTTTGCATAAAAAAGGATCGGAGCCGCGGAAAGAGGCGGAAGCCAGCATTTTTATCGCCTTGTTGGCCGCTTATTTTGTGCAAAACCTTACTGTGTTTGATATGGTGTCGAGTTTTATGCTTTTCTATCTTACTTTAGGATATGTTTCGTCATTTATTGGCGAAACCCCCCAAGAAGAAAATGATGAAAAAAAACAGAATGTAAAAGAGACTCCTTCATGGCCAATTTTCCTTATTTTGATCTGTGTTTTTGCATTCAGCTTCCAGCTATTCATCTATAAGCCATACCGTGCAGATTTGGGAATTATAAAATTTTTAACAATGTACCAGGGGCCGACCGCTCAGCAAGTTTTTAGTAAAGAAGGGGTGGAAAATAGGATAAATTTTTATCAGAGCAAAATCAAAGCGGGAAAAATGGGAATGTACCAGGTGCGCGATTTTCTGCCAGATATTTTTTTGGAAATTATCCGAGCTAATAAAGCATGGAGTATTAACCCCGAGGCCTATAAGCAAGAATTTGATTTTTATCTGGAAGAAACGAAGGAAAATGCTCAAATTTCGATGGATTACAGGGGAAAACTCAAATTAGGTTATTTTAGTGGAGTTTATGGGGCAAGTATTAATCCTGCCGCTTTTAAGGAAGGAGAAAGCATCTTGATCAATGAAGCGGCTAGACTCTCTCCGCGTAATCCCCAAACTTATTGGTTTTTGGCTCAGATTTATATTTTTCAGAATCGCTATAGTGATGCGCTTAATGCCGCTCTAAAAGGTTTAGCCTTAGATCCGGAGGTTAGCCCGTCTCGGACGACCGCTATAGAGATTGCTAAGCTCAACAAACAATATGATTTGGCGATTAAATTAGCCAAGGATGGAGTCGATATATACGACAAACGGAAAAATATCCCGGGAAATAACGTATCTTGGTCGCTTCAGGAATCATTGAAATACAGAGCCATAGTCCAGCAGTTGGAAAAAGATTCTGGCATTGCCTTGACAAACGATCAATAATTTGATAATATATAAGCGTGAGTACGGAGAAATCCGTTTCCCATTCTAAGTAAACAGCAGACATCCCTCGAGCGATGCCTGTTGTTTTATTTGTAGCTTTTATTTATAATATAGCTGCTGGGAGCTGGTACTCACAAAATCTTAGAATTGGGGTTTCAAACCATCACTCCCAGCATTTTTAATATAGAAATGAGCGATAGTATAACAACAAAAAAATTATTGGGCTTAAAAAAGAATGTCTGGCTTAAACCATACAGCACTTATAAAATAGGAGGAAGGGCGAAGTATTTTTTTGTGGCGCACAGCAAAAGCGAAGTTATAGAAGCGGTTGAATTTGCTAAAAAAAATAAAATAAAATATTTCGTTTTAGGAGGCGGTAGCAATGTGCTTTTCCCCGATGAGGGATTCAATGGTTTAGTGATAAAGATCGATATCAGCTTATTGGAAACTAAAGGGAATATAATATTCGCGGGAGCGGGAATACCATTGTCTTCTTTAGTTTCTTTAAGCGCTCAAAAAAAATTATCTGGCCTCGAATGGGCTGCAGGCATTTATGGCACGTTAGGGGGTGCGATTTACGGGAACGCCGGGGCATTCGGGGAAGATATAGGCGGTCTAATTAGTAATGTCGAAGTTTGGAACATCGAGGATGGGGTAATACAAAATTTAAGCCAAAAGGAATGCTATTTCGGGTACCGCGACAGCATATTTAAGAAACAAAAAAAATATGTAATTTTAACTGCCAAATTATCTTTACGTCGAGGCAAGCCTATACAGATTAGAAAGAGAATAAAAAATTATCTAAAAACACGGCAAGAGCATCAGCCTTTGTCTTGCGCCAGCGCCGGAAGCATTTTTAAGAATCCAAAAGGCGATTATGCCGGAAAGATTATAGAAGATTGCGGCTTGAAAGGTAAAAAGATAGGAAATATAGAAATTTCTCGAAAACATGCCAATTTTTTTGTTAATCTTGGCAAAGGAAAGGCGCGGGATGTGAAAAAATTGATTAATTTGGTCAAAAAAGAAGCTAAAAAGAAATTTAACATCACGCTTGAGGAAGAGATCATTTTAGTTTGAAAAATCTTTTTCACATATTGACAGCATTTTTAGTGGTGAAATAATTAAATTAGAAATATTCCTTGGGGGATGTTTAAAAAAAATTGACATTCGCTGCAAGATGTGATATTTGAAAACTCAATTGATCTTAAGGCAATCAATTGAAAATAATTTAACCAGACCGTTTTTTATGCTTTGTTTTTTGGGAATAATTGCTGAGCATTCCGCAATGTTTCCCTTAAGCGGTCAAGAAAAAAATGTTAAAAACAAAGTCGTCTCGGAAAAAAAATAAAAAGTATCCCCAGGTAGGGCTACATATGATCGCTGATTTCTGGGGAATGAAAACGATAGACGACGCCACGCAGATAGAAGAAATTTTGAAAGAAGCTGCCCGAAAGGCCAACGCCACCCTGCTTAAAGTTTCCAGCTATAAATTTCAACCGCAGGGCGTTACAGCTGTAGTGCTACTTTCGGAATCCCATATTACCATACATACTTGGCCCGAGAGACAATACGCATCCATTGATGCGTTTACCTGCGGTAAACATACCGACCCGAAAAAAGCCATAAAATTTTTAAGGGAGGTATTTAAGCCCAAGAAAGCGAATATCATTAAAATTTCTCGAGGAGAAGGCCCTTAAAAAGGGCTTTTTCTTTAATGTAAAAATTTCTGGAAAAGCATCTGGAAAAAGTTTTATTATCTGTTAATATATTTTAGCGATGAATTTTATATATTCAGCCATAAAAAGAAAAAAATGAAACAAAAAATTTATCAGTATTTGCTCAATTGTGATTTTGATTTCTGGGATTTAGTACCGGAAATGGGCAATATGCCACAATTCGTTGGAGAATTGAAAAAAATGCTGATTGATGGGCTAATAACTATTAATTCCTCAATTATTTCCCTTACTCCAAAAGGTAAGGAAGAGGCTTTGGCATTAAATTTGTTTCCAACATCATTTTTGCGAGTGGAGAAAAATATCGAAATTGACAATACTTTGTTAAAAAAATTTATACGCATCCGGAGAAAAATAAACAAAAATATCAATTGGGAGCAATTGCAGCTTACTTGCGAAAGTGTTATGCGAAAGGTGGAAATAATGAAACGCCGCGGTGATTTGGTCGGTAAGGATATTTTATGTATCGGAGATGATGATATGCTTTCGGTGGCTTTGGCGTTAACTAAATTGCCCCGAAAAATCGCGATCTTGGACATTGACCAAAACATTGTTGCGTACGTTAATGAAACATTGAAAAAATTAGGATATGAGAAGGAATCTCGGGTGACGGATTTTTTAGACGGGGTTCCGGAGGATTTCCGGGAAAGTTTTGATATTTTTTGCACTGAGCCGCCTGATACTATAAAAGGTGAAGCTTTATTTTTTTCTCGAGGGATTGAATGCCTAAAACCGCACAATGGGATCGCATACATCGGATTGATGGATTCAGATTTGAAAAAGGAAGAAATTTTAAAAATCCAGAAAAATGTGCTTGAAGCAAAAGGCATGATTACGGATATGTTCGACCAGATAGGGCAATACGAACCTTCGCCGGACGAGCTGAAATTCATCAATGGTTTGCCAGAAGGTATTGAAGCTCCCACTCATCCTTGGCAATTTTCCAGTTTGATTAGAATTGAATTTTTGGATAACCCAAAAGTTTTGGTAAAAGGGGCGGTTAACGAACCTTTTGCGAATTTTGTTAAACCTATGTTTGATTGCTAAATTATGTCTATATTCGGCAAAATTTTCGGCGATGAAAATGAAAGGCAGGTTTCTCGAGCTATGCCTTTAGTGTCTTTGGCAGGAAAATTCGAGGAAATTTTGGAGAAAAAAACCGATAAAGAGCTGGAAGCGCAAACCGTTATTTTTCGAAATAGGTTATCCCAGGGAGAAAGTTTAGACAACATTTTACCAGAAGTTTTTGCTACCGTGCGCGAAGCGGCTAAAAGAACACTTAAACAACGGGCATTTGATACACAGCTTTTAGGTGCTATTTTTTTACACCGTGGCAATATTGTGGAGATGCGGACAGGAGAAGGTAAGACATTGACAGCAACTTTCGCTTCCTATCTTAATGCATTGGAAGGTAAAGGAGTACATGTAGTAACAGTTAATGATTATTTAGCAAGGAGAGACGTTGCTTGGATGGGGCAAATTTACGATTTTTTAGGATTGAAAGTCGCTTGTCTGAATCATGATAAATCATTTATTTATGACGCTGCATTTAAGGCGCCTGAAGATGGCAAGGAAACTATCCGTGATGAGTTAGGAAATTTTTATGTGGTAGAGGATTATTTGCGGCCTTGCTCTAAGGCGGAGGCGTATGCGGCAGATATTACATATGGAACGAACAATGAGTTCGGTTTTGATTATTTGCGCGACAATATGGCGTATGCACCTAATGAAGTTTTGCGTTTAGGGTTCAACTTCGCCATAGTGGACGAGGTGGATTCGATTCTAATCGATGAAGCGAGAACGCCGTTGATCATTTCTGGAATGCTGCCGGAACAACCTGATGATTATTATAAATTTGCCAGGATAGCAGCCCAAATTAAAAAAGGCGAGGATTATCAATTGGACGAAAAGCATAAAAATCTCAAATTTGAAGACAAAGGGGAAGATAAAGTAACCGATTTGTTGGGTAACGATCCGTGGCAGAGCATTGATTTCAAGACAATACATCGGCTGGAGAACGCAGTCAGGGCTAAAGAATTTTTTGTGATAGACCGCGATTATGTCGTCAGAGGAAATGAGATCGTGATAGTGGATGAGTTTACCGGCAGGCTGATGCCGGGGCGGCGCTGGTCCGAAGGATTACATCAAGCCGTTGAGGCTAAAGAGCATGTTTTTGGGAATTCTATCGTGGAGGTGAAGCCGGAATCTGTTACTTTGGCAACGATTACTTTCCAAAATTTATTCAGGAGATACAAAAAGCTTGCCGGAATGACTGGCACAGCTGAAACTTCTGCAGAAGAATTTGATAAGGTCTATAAGATGAATGTTATTACTATTCCGACGCATAAGCCGGCTATCCGTAAAGATTTGCCGGATAAAATTTTTAAGAGCGAAAGCGCCAAATTTTCTTCTATTGTCAGCGATATTAAGGATTTGCATAAGGCCGGACGTCCGGTATTGGTAGGCACGAGATCTATAGAAAAAAATGAATATTTGAGCAAATTATTAAATATCGAGGGGATAGAACACGAAGTCTTAAACGCAAAAAATCATGAACGTGAAGCGCAAATAATCGCACAGGCGGGCAAAGCTGGCAAAGTTACCATTGCTACGAATATGGCGGGACGAGGAGTGGATATAATTTTGGGCGGAAATCCTCCAAATGCCCAAGAGGCCGAAGAAGTGAAAAAAAATGGCGGATTGCATGTTATTGGCAGTGAAAGACATGAAGCACGCCGAATTGACAATCAGCTGCGCGGCCGCGCAGGGCGGCAAGGCGATCCGGGATCAAGCCAATTTTACGTTTCATTGGAAGATGATTTGATGAGGATATTCGGCGGAGAAAAATTAAAAGCGGTTATGGACAAGTTGAATTTGCCAGAGGAAGAGGCAATTGAGTCTGGAGTGGTCAGTAATGCTATAGAGTCGGCACAAAAGAAAGTTGAGGGTATGAATTTTGATGCCAGAAAATACTTGTTGGAATACGACGACGTTATGAGCAAGCACAGGGACTATTTCTATAAAGAAAGGGCAGAAATTTTATTTATGGATCCGCGGGCGCTCGACGAGAAATTTTTATCGCTTTCCAGCGAATATGGGCGGAGCGTTCCCGAATTCGAAGCGAAAAAAAAGGAACTAGGAGAAGAAAATCATTCCTTTATGTTGCGTTTTGCCTTTTTGAAAGTTATGGATGCATTGTGGATGGAGCATTTGGAGAATATGAGTCATTTGAGGGATTCTTCGGGGTTACAGGCATATGCGCACCAAGATCCTTTAGTAGAGTATAAAACCAAAAGCCATAACTTATTTCAGAATTTGCTGAAAAGTATAAAGGAGAATGTTGTAGAAGGTTATTATGGAATTAAGCCCAAGCCTTCTGCGGAAATGGCGCAACCCGCACGCCAGTTACAAAAAAAATCATATAGCAATGTTGATCGGAATGATCCTTGCCCTTGCGGGTCAGGGAAAAAATATAAGAGGTGCCATGGGAAATAAAGAGGTATGAAATAGAATGAAAAATAATGAAAAGATAATTAAATTAGCCAAACTTTTTGCCGAATATAAAATATATCCAGAACGCTGTTTTGGCATAAATTCACCAGCGAAAGTTTTTCAAAGTCTATATCCTCATAATCATTACAGCGAAGAGCTAAAAGAATTTTTGTCTTATCAAAATTACCTGCCAATTAAGAGAGGCGCTGATCTGCCATGGTGGGGCAAAGATTATTTTGGCGATGAAAAGAAATTTCGCGTTATGGTCATAAGCCAAGATTCTCTTTCTAAAGATGCGGGCAGCATTGTATTTTTTATGCATTTAATGTCCGTTATTTTTAATGAGATAGACTATAAAAGATATGTTCAAAATACAGTCAATCATTTTTCTTTTAAGAGTTGGGAGAGAATAAAAAAGCTATTCACGCAATGGAATATTGATTTTGCATTTCTCTATGTTACCGATGGGAAGAAAGTTTACAAATTTAATTCACGGCGTGATGGGGATTTTGATAAAGAAAAAAGTAAAGAATTGCTTGAACGCGAAATAGATTTATGCAGTCCCGATTTGATTATAATTCTTGGCAAAGATTCTTTATCTTTATTAAATGAATCTATAACATATAGTCAGGCGTTTAAAGATAAGAAAGGAATAAATATTAGAGGGAAGCAATGTATAGTTGCGCCGTTTCCAATAGGACAAGGATCAATTCGCCCTGAATTTGAAAATCGATTGAATATTGCTACAAGCCTAATAACAAATATCATACATTAAAAATGTTACTCATTTGCCGAGTCCATGATCAGAAAAAGATCGGGGATTCAGCAGACGAGCAAGCGGGAAAATCGACTGAGCAAGCTCCTTAGTCTCCCATAAAACCCCTGTAAACAATCATAGAAACCGAAGAAGTGTTATGGGGAAGGGAGAATGTATTTTTTAA
>Ga0116174_10004117_pt1 | contig 11639 bp, 10 predicted proteins | sample AD_UKC087_MetaG_FD_89801 | JGI IMG/M metagenome (GOLD analysis project Ga0116174, IMG submission 89801) | Active sludge microbial communities of municipal wastewater-treating anaerobic digesters from USA - AD_UKC087_MetaG | ecosystem: Engineered > Bioreactor > Anaerobic > Digestate | place: USA...
GACAGGGGTGCGGTTCAACCTGGAGAACCATCCCCAGAAGACGGCCAGGGAACTGCTCGACATCATCGGCGGCGGCAACGAGTGGCTGGGCGTCTGCGCCGACACCGGCTGGTTCGGCACACAGGGGGTTTCGGGGCCGGACATCATCCGCGAGCTCGGCGCCCTCGTGCGCCACACCCACCTGAAGGACGTCAAGGCCGCCGGGGCGCACCACACCTGCCTTCTGGGCGAGGGCGTCGCCCGGGTCGAGGAGTGCATGGCCGCGCTCAAGGCGGCGGGATATTCGGGATGGTACTCCTGGGAGGACGAACCCGAGGACCGGAACCCCTACGACTCAGCGGTCCGCAACCGGGAGTGGATTGCACAACGGCTGGTTTAGCGTTCCCTTGGCATCCGCCGTGCGGCCGGCGCATTCCTCCCGGGATGCCCGGCCGCCGTTCTTTTCGCATCGGGCCGGGGGCAGGTCGGCCTCCTTCACGACAAATTCGGCCTCTTTCCCGTCGGAGGGGGGCATGCCCCGCACAAGCCACAGGTTGATGTGGATCCGGAGGCCGTCGTCTTCCCGGGGGATATCCTTCCCTTTATAGGTCCATTTCACCGCTTCCTTGCCGGCGGGTTTCCTGCCATGCCCCGGAAAACTGCTGAACCGGATGCTGTCGGGTTGCCAGTCAATGCAGTGGGTGGTTTCCGTTTCAGGGAAAGAGGTGAACCGGTGGATGTTGCCCCGCGTCTGGAAAGGCTGCACCACATATTGCGTGTCGGGCCCCTGCTCCCTTCCCCACCGCGAGAACTCGATGTCCACCTCCCGGACGTCGTCCCTGTAAAGGAACGGGGACGCCACAACATTCTTGTCCAATGATCCGGTTTGTCCGGAGATCCGGAACCGGTGCACTCCATGGCATGTTGGCTGGGTACTCACCACCTCGGCGCAGTGCCAAACACCGTCAATCTGGCGGATTTTCAGGTGAAGCCCCTCCTCATCCACCCAGGCGCTCTCGGGACTGTCGGACCATGGGTTGGGTCCCGGCCCCCCCGATCCGGAACGGACGGTCCACTCCCTTCCAGCGAAAGTGAGCGTCCGTGGTTCGGCGTGCGCGGGGCACGCGGCCATCATCGCCGCCAGAAACAGGGCTGCGGCCCGGAGGGAGAACACCGCGCCGCCGGTGACGTTCTTTCTGCTCATGGGCCCTTTCCTCCGCCCCTCCCCTCCCCCCGGTGCTTTTCCGGACATGGTAGCAGTTTTTCCGCGGTCTGGACAGGCCCGCCAAAACGACCCCGCAAACACTGGAAAACAGCGGCGGGATGGATGTATTCTTTCACACAGAAACGGGCACGGAGAGTGACTGGTTCCAAGTGTGTTCGGGCGCATGCGCCCACTCCCCGGTCCGGGTGCGATTAGGGCACCGCGCCTTATGGAGAGTTTAGGGGCCGAGCGACGCGCCCGGAGACGGAGGTTTCCTCCTCGCAAGGGGTGCGCGTCCGCCGGAGAAATCGGCATGGTGATGGGTGGTTCGAGGAGTACTGAATGACGATGGGCACTTTTCCCGGGTACGCGAACGTGCTGGGAGGCGTTGTTTCCTTCCTCTCGGACCTTGGGTCTTTCGTGCTCAGTTTCGGACGCGGGGGGGCTATAGATCTTCGGGGGAAGGTCTCCCTTCTTGACAATGACGAGCTGCTGCTTGTATGGGAGCCCGAGCTCCGAACCATCCGCATCAAAAAGGAGGAGGAGGCCTGGTACAGTTTCGAGGCGCAGTACGGGCGCGGGTCGCCGATGGTCACCGACGCCTTCGTCGCCTGGCAGGAAAAACTCTACGCCTACATCGAGCAGGAAAAGGACCGCTTTCTCCAGCGGCGCAGGGGTTCGATTGAGGGGCTGGAGAAACTGCTCCGCGCGGGCGCCCGCACCGTCGTCGTCACGAAGGGGGCGAAACCCTACACGCAGAAATGCTTTGACCTGACCGGGCTCTCCCCCTTTGTCAGTGAAATCTACTCGCCCCCCCCGGGAAAGCGCCGCAAGCGGTTCGGCGACGCCGTTCTGGCCCACGGCGTGCGCAACCCCGTGCAGTGCGCGCGCGATGTGGTGATCGTGGGGCACGACATCGAGAAGGACATGGCGTGGGACATTGTGCCCTCACGGGACAACCCCGCTGGAGACCCCGCCCCCGTCTTCGTCCTCTTCGACACGTTCAAGTACAACAAGCCCGTGAAGGCGCCGCTTGACGCGCTGCCGGAGATCATAGAGCTGCTGGCGAGGAAGGGGAAGAACGATTTCCTGCGCGGGTTCAGGGTGCTGGCCCTGCGCGGCGGCGGCAAGACCAGGAACTACGTTTTCAGCACCACGTACTTCGAGGACCCCAAGCGCCGGGACAAGGTCCGCATCCCCATCATCTACGACATCCGCGGGAGGGAGTGAGTCCCGCGCGTTCGCCGGCCACATGGACCGCCCCCGTCAACGCGGGATCGTGGCGAACCCCCTCTTCAGCAGTTCGCTGTGCCGCTCCACAATCTCCCGGTTCTCCTTTTCTTCCGCCACGTTTTGGTTTTCGTCCGGGTCTTTCTCGTGGTCGTACAACTCGCGCGCCTTGACATCCTTTTCGCCGATGCGGCGCCATTCGGTGTAGCGGTGGCGTTCGGTGCGCACGGAGTACCCCATGATCGTTCCCCGCGGATACTGGCTGTAGGCGGCCCCCTTCCACGTTCGCGCCGGGTCGTCCAGCAGGGGCGCGAAACTTGCCCCCTCAAGATGCGCGGGTTTGTCGAGCCCCGCGAGGTCGCAGAGCGTCGGATAGACGTCCACGAACTCTGTGAGCGCCCTGGTGCGCGCCCCCGGGGCCTTCATGCCCGGCGCGCTGACCAGAAGCGTTGAACGGGTGTCCAGCTCGAAATTGGTGTGCTTGCACCACATCCCGTGCTCTCCCAGCTTCCAGCCGTGGTCGCCCCAGAGCACGACGATGGTGTTTTCGCGCAGGTTCAGACGGTCCAGCTCGTCAAGCACGCGCCCAATCTGCGCGTCCGTGTAGGACACGCAGGCGCGGTAGGCGTGAATCAGCCGCCGCGCCAGATCGTCCGGCAGGGGCCCGCTTTCCGGGATGCCGTGGTATCCGCGCAGTTCGCCCCAGTCCGTCAGGGCGTCTTTGGGGGCGTTTTTCGGGGCGTAGGGGTTGTCGGCCGGCCGGATGTCCTCCTCCCGGTACAGATCCCAGTATTTCTTGGGCGCGTTGAACGGCAGGTGGGGCTTGTGAAAGCCGACGGCGAGAAAGAATGGGCGGTCCTGGAGCCGGTTCAACTCCTCCACCGCCCGGTCGGCGGCCAGGCCGTCCTCGTAGGCGTTGTCGGGAACGTCGGCGCACTCACACGCGGGGCCCATCCCCTTCCGGCTGGCATTGGGGTGTTTCTCGTCGAATTCCCGGACCAGGGCCACAGCTTCGGGCGTGAGATACCCCCTTCCGGTCCATCCCCCCTTTGCGTGGAACGCCTCGCGGCTCCAGCCCCGCCTCTCGTCGCTTTTGTGGTGGTAAATCTTTCCGATGGTCACGGTTTCGTAACCATGGTTGAGAAAGTGCTGGTTTAGCGGCAGGGCGTCAGGCACGTGCTTGTACAGCGGGCCGTTTTTGAATATTTCCCCCTTGTCGGGGCGGTATCCGCTCAGCAGGCTGGCCCGCGACGCCATGCAGATCGCCATCTGGCAGTAGGCGCGCTCAAACACCATCCCGCGGGCCGCCAGCCGGTCCATGTTCGGGGTGATGACCTCGTTGTGCCCGTAGCAGCCGAGGTGCGGCCGCAGGTCGTCCACCGCGATGAACAGGACGTTCTTCTTTCCGGACGCGGCGGGGGCTCCGGCGCTCTCCGGACGCCCCGGTGCGCAGGCAAGCAGGGATGCCAGCGCGGCGGCCATGAACTCACGGCGGTGGAGGGGGGCGGTCTTCATCTGGGCGGTCTCCTGGCCTGATTGTTCGCACGGCGCCATTATGCACGTTTTGGGGTCCCGGCCAAAAGAAAAGGACCCGCGAGTCGCCTCGCGGGTCCTGTGATTTCCATGGCAGCCCGCAGGGGATTCGAACCCCTGTGACAAGACTGAGAATCTTGCATCCTAACCCCTAGATGAGCGGGCCGCTGTATGGGACGCCGGGGAGCCCCCGGCGGGGATTAAACTGTCTGGTTGCCGGACTAGGATTCGAACCTAGAGTTACCTGATCCAGAGTCAGGAGCCTTACCAATTTGGCCATCCGGCAGTGCGCCAAGAATATACCTGACGCCGGGCCGGAAAGTCAACTTTGTGCCCCGCTTCAGGTCACGACTCGCCGGCGCCGTTCCTCCGGCTGGAGGCCTGCTGCTGCGACTCGTTGTAGACGATGTGCTTGTTCGCCGCGTTGAGGAAGGCGAGCACCGAGGCCTCGATGATGTCCGTGCTCGCGCCGTTGCCGCGGTACTGCCGCCCGTCGAAGGTGACGATGACATAGGCCTCACCGAGGGCCTCCTTGCCGGGCGTGGTGGCCCGGATCTCAAACTGCTCCAGGCGTCCCGAAACGCCGACGATGCGCTCGACGGCGCGGAAGGCGGCGTCCACGGGGCCGTCGCCCACGGCGGTGTCCATCAGCTGCTGGTCGCCGCGGCGCAGCTTGATGAGCGCCATGGCGGGGTCGTGGCCGGAGATGTGCACCTGCTCCAGCCGGAAGACCTCGAAGCTCTCCTGCTGCACGCCCAGAACCAGCATGCGCAGGTCGTCGTCGAAGACCTCCTTTTTCTTGTCGGCGAGGGCGATGAAACGCTCGTAGAGCTGGGTCACCTCCTCCTCGCTCAGCTCATAGCCCAGCTCGGCGCAGCGCTTGGCGAGGCCCGCGCGGCCGGAATGCTTGCCCAAGATCAGCTCGCTGCGCTTGCGGCCCACGGACTCCGGCGTCATGATCTCGTACGTGCTGCGGTTGGCGATCATGCCGTGCTGGTGGATGCCCGACTCGTGGGCGAAGGCGTTGCGGCCCACGATGGGCTTGTTGTAGGGCACCGCCAGCCCGGTCAGCTTGCTGAGGGCCGTGCTCGCCGGCACGATCTCCTCGGTGATGACGCCGCACGCGAAGGGCCACGTGTCATGGCGGACGTGCATGGCCATCACCACCTCCTCCAGGGAGGTGTTGCCCGCCCGCTCGCCGATGCCGTTCACCGTGCACTCGATCTGGCGCGCGCCGCCCGCCACCGCCGCCAGCGCGTTCGCCACGGCCAGGCCGAGGTCGTTGTGGTTGTGCGTGGAGAAAATGACTCGGTCGGAGCCCGGGGCGTTGGCGATGACGTGGCGGAACATTTCCCGGATCTCGTCCGGCGTCGTGAAGCCCACCGTGTCCGGCAGGTTGATGACGTCGGCGCCCGCCTCAATCGCCACCGCGGTGACCTGGGCCAGAAAGTCCCAGTCGGACCGCGTGGCGTCCTCCGCGGAGAACTCCACGCGGGACACCAGTTTCTTCGCCAGCGCGACGGCCTTCCCCGCGTTGTCCAGCACCTGCTGGCGGCTCATGCGGAGCTTGTGCTCCATGTGGATTTCCGAAGTGGCGATGAAGGTGTGCAGCGTCGGGCGGACGGCCGGCTCCAGCGCGGACGCGGCGCGCTCGATGTCCTTGTCCAGCGCGCGGGCCAGGGCCGCCACGCTCGCCCGCTTCACCGCGCCCGCGACCCGTCTCACCGCGTCGTACTCCTGCTGCGACGCGATCGGAAACCCCGCCTCAAGCACGTCCACGCCCAGCCGGTCCAGCTGGAGCGCCATCTGCACCTTCGTGGCCTCGTCCATGCTCGCGCCGGGGGACTGCTCGCCGTCCCTCAGGGTGGTGTCGAAAATATGCACGTTTTCCGTCATGGTGTGTTCCTTTGCGTTCCCGTTGGCCGGGATTCACGGTCGGCGGGGTGTCGGTGGGGAAATTATAGAGCTTTCCCCGCCGAGCCGCAATTTTTATTGAATTAAGAACCCGCCGGGCCGCCGTTTTGTTTCCGCGTCACAGGGCTTCCGTGCGCCGCCTTTTTGGCCTGCGGTATAATCCGGACATGTCCGACCGTCATTACAGGCATATCCGACGGACGCTGCTCAAGGCGCTGTATGAACAGTACCGGGAGGACCCGCTGGAGATGGTGGAGCCGGAGCGGCTTCTTCCAAAGGTGGACGGGGACCGGCGCTCCCTCATGTTCAACATGCACTACCTTTCCGACCGGGGTCTGGTGGAGATGATGCTCGGATACCGCCCCCCCCTCTTCTCCGGCGCGCGCATCACCGCGGACGGGATAGACCTGGTTGAGAACAGGACGCTGTTCGACGCGAAGTATCCCCCGCTGCCGGACCAGTGCGAGGCCGAGCGCGCCGATCTCCCCCTGCTGCTCGCCCAACTGGCCGACGAGGCGGAGTTTTGCGCGGTGGACGGCGAGGCGCGGCGGACCCTGCTGCGGGATGTGGCCTATCTCCAGGACGAGGCCGCGCGTCCCGCCGCCCGGTGGCGGGCGGGGGTCATGCTGGCCGTGCTGGACGGCATCTCCGGCATGCTCCCCCAGACGGGCGACGGCACGGCGCTGCCCTCGCTGGAAGCGGTGGACCGGCGGCTCCGGGGCCTCCTGGAGGTTTGATCCGTTGCGGCGGAATGGCGGCGCTTGGCGGGATGTTTCCCCTTGAAAAGGAGAAGACGCCATGTCCAAGACAGCATGCCTGCCCGCCCCCGGGGAGAAGGCCCCCGAAATATCGCTTCCCGACGGCAACGGCAAGACGGTAACGCTGTCCGCCCTGCGCGGAAAACCGGTTGTCGTCTATTTCTACCCCAAGGACGACACGCCCGGATGCACGGTGGAGGCGAAGGGGTTTGAGGCGCTCGGGGCGGGCTTTGCCCGGGCGGGCGCGGAAGTGCTGGGGGTCAGTCCCGACTCCCCCGCCTCCCACTGCAAGTTTCAGAAGAAGTACGGCCTTGGCTTCACGCTTCTCTCGGACGAGCGGCACGAGGCGGCCGAGGCCTACGGCGTCTGGGTGGAGAAGAGCATGTACGGAAAGACCTACATGGGGATTCAGCGGGCCACCTTCCTGGTGGACGCCGCCGGCAACATCGCCCGCGTGTGGCCGAAAGTCAAGCCGGAAGGCCACGCGGACGAGGTGCTGGAAGCAGTGCGCGGGCTCTGAGGGGGCCTACTTCGTGACCTGGTTCCCCTCGGCGTCCTCGTACTTCGCCCCGGGGCTCAACTGGGCGATGCGGGCCTGGTAGAAGGCGTCCTGAATGGCCCCCAGGGCCTTGGACTTGAGGTTGGAGGCGTTTTGAACGCCCTCATAGATGGTCCACCGGTTGGCATTCTCGCTCATGACAACGAGGGCGTTCTTGTCCCGTTCCCGCGAGGTGGTGGCCTTCTTGTAGGCCGATCCGCGGACAAGGGAGATGAGGCCGTTGCGCTGCTCGACGGCAAACCCGCTCGCGAGAAGCTCCGCCACCAGCTCCGCCCGCGCCGCGCGGGTGCGCACGGCCTGCGCGATCTCCTCGGTGTCCAGCACGATGGCGCCCCTGTTCTCCGGGACGAAGTCGCGGTTGCCCGCCTTGACCGCCGCCTCGACGGCCTCGGCCGCCCCGCGGAGGTCTCCCTCCTGAAGGCCGGAATAGTCCACGCGATGGGAGACAAGGGGGCGGGGGATCAGCGAGCACCCTCCGAACGCCACGCAAAACACCGCGCCGACCGCAAGCACCGCCAGGGGGGAAAGTCTCATGTCTTTTCTTCCTTTTCCTGAAACGCCTCGCAACGGTTTTTGCCGAGGCCCTTTGCACGATACAACGCCGCGTCGGCGGCTTTCAACAAGTCCGCGCCCCCGTCCATGGTTTCGGGATTGTACAGGGCCACGCCGAGGCTCGCGGTGATGCGCATTCCGGGGGGAAGATGCTCAAAGGGGGCCCCCGACAGGGCTTTGCGGATGCGCTCGGCCTCCAGCATCGCCCCGTCCATCCCGGTCTGCGGAAGCACGACAACAAACTCCTCCCCGCCGTACCGGGCGAGGAGGTCCACCTTGCGGATGTGCCGGAGGATGCGCCGGCACAGCTCCTTCAGCACGGCGTCCCCGGCCGCGTGCCCCCAGGTGTCGTTGACCATCTTGAAGTCGTCCACGTCCAGCATGATGCAGGACAGGGGGATCTGGTAGCGCGCGGCGCGCTCGCATTCCTGGTCGAGACGCTCCCGCACATAGCGGCGGTTGCGCGCGCCGGTCAGCTCGTCCGTGATGGCGAGCCGTTCCAGGGCTTCCGTCTGCAGGGAGGTCAGGCGCATGGCCGTTGTGAGGGCGGGGTTGGCCTCCCCGGCGTCCTGGTGGGTTCCGTTCTGGCACCCCGCCATCGCCTCGGCCCCGAGGACCATTTTCGCCAGGTTGGCCACGGTCGAGCGCTGCACGGTCCATCCCCCGTGGAAGAACCCCTCCTCCGACGTGGCCGCGGGTTCCCAGGCGAAAAGCGCCACGCTGATCTCGGGGGACAGGGCCGCGAAAACGCGGTCCCCCGGGCCGAGCGGGGTGACACTTTGGACGCAGGAGAATCCGGGGGGGCAGGCGCCCTCGCCACGGCAGTCGGCCAGGCAGTAGGCGCGCGCGCGCCCGTGCACGGTTTTGGAGGCGGCGGGGAGCCAGTTCAGCGTCTCCGCATCCGCAACGACGCAGAGATGCTCGTCGTCCTGCCCGAGGGCGATTTTGGCCGCCTCGGACAGCAGGGCGGAGAAGACGGCGGGATCGTGAACCCGGGCGCACACACCGGGCACGGAAAACGGCATCTTTTTGGCGAGCAGACGGTTCATCTGGGAGTCATGTTCAACGGACCTGAAAACGCACAGTCACCTTGCCGCCGCCCAAACGGGGGCGGGGGGATTATCCCGCAAACGGCGGGAAAAATCAAACGGGCGGGGCCTCCACCGGCGCTTCGGCGGATTCCACGGGCGCGGCGGGCGCGTCCGCGCCGCCGGGTTCCAGGGGCATCCCGGGTACATATTTCTCCACAATGGCCACGGGCGTGGACCGCACAACGAGGTCCCAAAGCTCCTCCACCTCCTCGTTCAGCATGCGCGCGCACCCGTGCGAGCTGTATTTCCCGATGCTGTCCGGGGCGATGGTGCCGTGGATGCCCAGATCCTTGGGGAGATTCGGCTCCTGGGGCACCAGGGGCATCCAGCGGGTCCCCAGCTCGTTGGCCGGGTCGCCTGCGGGAATGGGGGCCGCGCCCTGCTTGTGCCAGACAGGGTCCTTCTCCTTGACGCCTATGATGTATTTTCCGGGGGTGGTCTCGTGGCCCGGCATGCCGAGGCCGGTCCGGTACATCTTGAACACGCCCCGTCCATCAAGCAGGAAAATCCTGCAGGTGGACCGCTCGATGACGATCCGGAAGTCCTTGGGCGTGTACTTGAGCCGCTGGCCGGGGGACAGGGTCTGCCCTTCGGAAAGGTTGTTGGCCCGCATCAGCAGGGCCTGCGTTGTGTTCAGCTTGATCCCGATGCTGATGAGGGTGTCCCCCCGCTCCACCGCGTAAACCTTGCTCTCGGGGGTTTCCCCCGGAGAGAAGACGAGCTGCACGTTCAGGCGGCCCAGCGGGCCGACCGCCTCGTTCCAGGCCGGGCTGTCCCAGGGCGCGCGCTCCGCCGCGTCGCGGAAAAGGTCCCGCGCGCCGACCAGGTCGCCCTCGGCCTCCTTCATGCGGCCCAGACCGCACAGGGCGGCCGCCTGCATCTCGGGGGGGGCGTTCTCCTTCAGCTGCCCGTAGAGGGCAAGGGCCTGGTCCTTGCGCCCCGCCTTTTCATGCTCCGCGGCGAGCCGGGCCACGAGGACCGGATACTCGGGGGTGCCCGCCAGATCGCTCATGCCCTTTTCCAAAGCCGAAAGGGCCTCCTCCGGCTTTCCCTGCGCCGTGAGGATTTCCGCCAGGCAGACCACCGCCGGGCCCGCCACGCGCGGCTCGCGCACCCGCAGGGCGGGCCGGAGCGCCTCCTGCGCGGCGTCCGCATTGCCTCCGGCCAGCAGTGTCCGCGCCTCCGCCACGGCCTTCTCGCCTGCCTCGGGCGACGGCGCGGCCAGCTGGAGGACGCGGCCCGCGCCGTTGCGGTACACATAGAGTCCCCCGCCGCCGACGGCGGAGAGTACCACCAGCACGGCAAGGATGCGGAAGAGCCCGCCGTCCCCGCCGGACCTCCGGAAAAACACGCTCTTTTTCTTTCGTGCCATCAGATTCGGGATTGCCTTTCGTAAACCCGGCGGAGGTCCAAGAGGAGCTCCGTGCAGGACTGGTAGCGCCGGTTGACGTCCCGCCGGAGACACTTGAGAATCACACGGTCCAGCCGGTCCGGAACGTCCCCGTTGATGGAGGACGCTGCCGGAAAGTCATAGGCGGGGCTGATGATCTGCTTGACCCGCTCCCGGACCGTCAGGCCCGTGCAGGGATGGCGCCCCGTGAACAGCTCGAACATGGTGATGCCAAAGGAGAAGATGTCCGACCGGCTGTCGAGGTTCTTCTTCCGGAGCTGCTCCGGCGACATGTACAGCCGCGTGCCCCCGGTCTCCTTCATCCAGCGCAGCCGCCAGCTGGAGGTGGACTTGGAAAGCCCGAAGTCCACGATCTTGATGTCGCGCCCGTCCTTGGAGAACAGGAAGTTGGCCGGCTTGATGTCGCGGTGGATGACCGAGTGCTGGTGGAGGAAGTCCAGCCCCTCGCACAGGCGGATGCAGATGTCGATCATCTGCTTGACCGTCAGCACCCGGTTGTCAATGAAGTGCTTCATGTTGTAGCCGTCGATGAACTCCATCAGCAGGCAGCGGCGGATGTTCCCCTCGTTGTCCTCCTGCTCCACGATGGTCTTCTGCATCTTGATGATCGCCGGGTGGTTCAGGCTGGCGGCGATCAGAACCTCGCGGCCGATGTAGTCCTTTTTGCGGCGCTTCTTGTCCAGGTCGTAGGTCTTGTGCAGCACCTTGATGGCGATGGTCTCGTCCTTGACCGGGTCCAGGGCCTTGTACACCGTGCCCATGCCGCCGCTGCCCACGGGTGCCAGAATCCGGTAGGGGCCCACGTTGGACAGCTCGAACTCGTAGTCCACCGCGGCCCCGGCGGCGGCGGCCCCCTTGGCCTCCGTCTTCTTGCCGGAACGCAGATTTTTCAGTTTGTCAAGCAGCCCCATGGGGGTTCTCCTCGGAGGGCGTCTCCTGCCCCTTCCCATCGTAGCGGAGCCCGCGCGCGCTTTGCAAAGCGCGCATCACCATCCCCGCGCCTTCATGGCGTCCATGGACTCCCGGTCCGTCGCGTGGGGCGGCGCGGGCGAAAGCGCCGAAACCACCGCGCGCTCCTCCGGCGACAGGCGCAGCTCCAGGCACTGGAGCGTGTCCCGAAACTGGTCCAGGTTCCGGCAGCCGAACAGGGTCGAAGTCACCGCCGGGTGGGCCATGACCCACGCCATGGCCAGCGCGGCGGGCGAGAGCCCCCGTTCCCGCGCATGCTCCACAAAGCGCCCCGCCACCTCCATGTACACCGGATCCGCGTAGCGCTGGCGGTACATCTCCGTCTCATGAAGGCGGCCTGTGCCGCCCGCCAGATACTTGCCTGTGAGCACCCCCGCGCCGATGGCGTTGTAGGGCACCACCGCCAGCCCCTCATGCGCCGCCATCGGCAGGATTTCCA
>Ga0116174_10004121_pt1 | contig 11625 bp, 10 predicted proteins | sample AD_UKC087_MetaG_FD_89801 | JGI IMG/M metagenome (GOLD analysis project Ga0116174, IMG submission 89801) | Active sludge microbial communities of municipal wastewater-treating anaerobic digesters from USA - AD_UKC087_MetaG | ecosystem: Engineered > Bioreactor > Anaerobic > Digestate | place: USA...
ATGATTGTAATGGGGTTTGTTTTCCTAAGGATGATTTCTGCGATAATCGGTTCTCTAAAAGATGGCTTAAAACATATGGGTATTGCGATCGTCACCCTGATCTTGGTATGCTTCTTTATCGCCGCTGGCATATGGCTGCTGACTGCGCTGTTGCCTGTCAAACGTATTCCCCGTCTCTTATTGACACGCCAGCACCTGCGGCGCGACGGCATCACCCCGATTATGGCTGGCGCAGCGCTTTTTGTGGGTGTGCTCACCTTCCTTTTCGCAGTGCTTGCTATTGAAAGCTCTAAAATCTATCAGGTGAATTTTGGCGAAGTGTGGAAAGGTCCAAACCTGATCATCCTGGCTCCGGCTGACCAGGAAGAAACCATCCGCAAATCTGTGGTAAAGCTTAATCCGATCGATGATAATTTTGGTTACAAAGTGAGATTCAAATCTATTTCCCCGACCGTGGATGTCGACTATTTCGTCCTCTCTCGTGAAAAACCAATGGATTACACAACCCAATCCAGCGCCTTTGCCGCATCGAAAGGGTTTTTTATCATGGACGGAAGTTATTACAAAAGAGATGACGGAGATCATGAACATATCGAAGCAGATGGAAACGGCAATCTAAACAAAGGATTCCCGATAGAAATCGAATTTCTGGATGGACAAAAAATTGAAACAGAGATTGTCGGCACCTTCGAAGAAAGCTACAGCCTGCCGACCCGCGGCAGCTATTTCAGCCCATTGTTGATGAACAACGAAGCGCTGAAAGCCATCACCACACCGGAGCAAGTGCAGTTTTTTCTGACTTTGTCTCCCGAAGAGCTAAAAAATGTCCCGCAGGAACTGGCTGGTCTTGATGAAAGCGCTTTGGTGCTCAATGTCTACGATTGGCTCAACCGCGACAATCAGAACAATAAAAACTTATTGGTTCTAGCCGCTGCCATGGCTGCCCTGGCTTTCAGCGCTGGCATCGTGCTCATTGCCAACTCGGTCAGCTTGGCGATCCTTAATCGCCGCTATGAAATAGGCGTGCTTAAGTGTGTTGGCTATTCTCAGGGTAAAATCATGTCAGGATTGATATTGGAATATTGGATCGTAGGCTTTACCTCCTTCTTTGCCGGGTTGGCTGTCACACAGGTTTTTCTGTATATTGTGCGGCATAGCAATGAAATCGCTATGCGGGTGCTCAAACTGCCTCCCAGCGCGATAGCTATCACGGCGTTGATCATATTGGGGTTGACCGCGCTTTCTGTTATCCTTGTGGCATGGAAACCGATCCAAGTTTCGCCGACCGTCGTATTGGCGGACAGGGAGTGAATTGTGTTGGGAGGTTTCAACGTGGGCAGACACGAGCCGGACGCGAACCTGACAAAAGACTTGACCCAGCCAGCATAGGGCTGCTAAAGAGAACGAGACTGATATGAAAGTTTCTTTTTTCCGAAGTATCCGCGGCAAGATGGCTGCCAGCTATACGTTGGTGACTGTCTTCATAATTGTGATGGTTTTGACTTTGTTAGCTGGATTCTTATTCATTGATAATTACGACCGTTTTGATACCAACGGCTATATCAGCGATATTGCGTCTACGTTCCTTGCCCGGGCTTCTGTATTTTATAACTATGAACGCGCTGAGTTTGACATCCCGGAGATTCAAAGCCTGCTGGAAGACTACCACAACCTTGGCGGAATTCCTTTGCCAAGCTGGACTTTCATCAACACCTCACAAGCCGCTTTGGTCGAGAGCATGCCGCTATTTATCCTTGATAAGGATAAGAAAGTCGTAGCCAGCACAAGCGACAAGCCTGGTTATCGTGTCGGTGAATCCTATCAACCCGCCAGCGATGCCAGCAGTGAAGCCAATTTAATTCATATCATATTGTCAGCGGAAGACCAAACCCAATATCTCCCAAGCTCAATCACTCGCAATATTAACGACATCGAAATCTTTATCCCAATTGGCGAAAATGTCGATTCGGTCAGGTCGATGCGATATCTTGCAGTCTTCACGGTACAAGCCCCGCCGCCATTTTCGCTACGCCCGCTCTTACGCTATTTGCCGCTGGTTGGTGTGATATTGGTCCTGCTGATTGTGCTGATTACACCGATTGGGGTAATTTTTGGGCTCATCACAGGTCGCGGGCTTACTAAGCGCATCAGTCGGCTTGCCACCGCCAGCAGCCAACTCGCAGAAGGACAGTTTGAAGCCATCCTGCCTGATCATAGCAAGGACGAATTAGGGCAGCTCAACCGCCAGATGCGCGTGATGTCTGAGCGGCTTCAAACTCTAATGCAAAACCAGCACGAACTCGCTGCCATCCAGGAACGCACTCACCTGGCGCGTGAACTGCACGATACGGTTAAACAGCAAAACTTCGCCACTCAGATGCAAATCCGGGCTGCCAGAAACTTGATCTCCAGCAACCCGGACCAGGCATCTGCGAAGTTGCGGGAGGCGGAGAGCATCCTGAAAAGCTCACAGGAGGAGCTTGGCAACATCATCCACGAACTTCGCCCGGCGCAGCTTCAGGACTGCGGTCTGACGAAAGCTTTGCGGGAGACAATACGCCGGTGGTGTAACCGCAACCAAATACCTGTGGAGCTAAATATTGCCGGCGAACGGCGCATCGCCCTTGCCCACGAAGAAGCGCTTTTGCGCGTGGCGCAGGAAGGTCTTTCGAACATTTCCCGCCACGCCAGAGCGACTATGGTCTGGATCCGATTGGATTACCAGGCTGACAAGGTGATTCTCACAATGCGCGATAATGGTGTTGGCTTCAGTCGAAAAACACTCAGCGTTGGCATGGGTTTGCAGAACATGCAATCACGGGTTGAAGCCTTGGGTGGATGGTTTGGCACCTCCAGTGCGCCGGGTAAGGGCACCCAGCTCGTAGCATACCTGCCACTGAAGGAATTAGGGTAGAGTATGATCAGACGCAGAGTCTCTGACTTTGAATCAGAGTCGGGTGAGTTTGGCTGAGAGGTTTTATGGTGGTGGAAGGAGGCAAGGAATGACCGAAAAGATCAAAATCCTTATCGTTGATGACCATGTTGTCGTGCGTCTTGGGCTCAAGAGCTACTTCTCCACTATCCCCGACATCGAAGTTGTTGGCGAAGCTGGCAATGGCATTGAAGCCATCCAAAACGCCCAGAACCTCTTGCCCGACGTGGTGCTGATGGATCTGCTGATGCCCGGCATGGATGGTGTCGAAGCCACGCGCCAAATCAAAGCTCTTCTCCCTGACACGGAAATTATCGTGCTCACTTCCTACCATGAGGATGAAAACATTTTTCCCGCGATCAGAGCTGGCGCGCTTTCTTATCTGCTGAAGGATATTGACCCAGACGCGCTTTGCAGCGCTATTCGCCGTGCCGCCCGAAAGGAGGCGGTGCTCAACCCGCGGGTCGCGTCTCGTCTGATGCAGGAAGTGCGCGGGGGCAGATTCGAGAAAGGCAATGATCCTCTTAATGGCCTGAGTGACCGCGAGATGGAAGTGCTGCAGGAGATCGCTTCGGGAAAAACCAACGCTGAAATCGCGGAATCTTTGTTTATCAGTGAAAAAACAGTCAAGACCCACATCACAAACATTCTGAGCAAACTCCACCTCTCCGACCGTACCCAAGCTGCTGTTCTCGCTTGGCAAAGCGGGGTGGTCAAGCGTAACAGCCAGCCGCCGCAAGTCTAAAAACAGCGAACAGCCAACAGCATCGGGCAAAAGGGTATTCTGATAAAACATTTATCAGATAAGCCCCCCACAAGTCTTTGACAGGCTTGCGTAATCAGACTAAAATGCTGCTTATTGAAAAAATTTATCAATAAGGTCGATATGAATTGGCAAAACGTCTTAACTGAAAATGGGTATCGCGTATCCGGACCGCGCAGGTTGGTGATGCGGGTGCTCGAGAGCAATGCGCAGCCTTTGACCCCTTTGGAAATCTATCAGGTCCTCTCTCAGTCAGGGCAGGCTTTAGGGATGGTCAGCGTTTATCGGGCGCTGGATCTGCTTACGGAGTTGGGACTTGTGTGCGTGGTTTTCAATCCTGATGGCAGCGCCGGCTACGTTGCAGGCGAGGGAGGTCATCACCACCATATCCTGTGCCAGAGGTGCCGCCAGGCGATTGCGTTTGCCGGTTCCGAAGACTTGAGCAGTTTGATCCAGAGGGTTGAAGCAGAAACTAAATTCCAGGTAAGTGACCACCTTCTGCAATTATTTGGGTTATGCCCTGATTGCCAGGAGACAAAGGCTGACGCATTGGAGGAAAAATGAGAAAAATATTGCTGTTCAGCTTGATCCTGATGCTTGCATTAACCGCATGCGCCACCCCGGCAGCCAAGGATGAACCGGAAAAGTTGACCATCAGTGTCAGCATTTTGCCACAGCAGTGGTTTGTGGACCAGATTGGCGGCGACCTCGTCCGCACCCAGGCAATGGTAGGCAGCGGTGACGATCCGCATACCTATGAGCCAAGTCCGCAGCAGATGACCAACCTGGCTGACTCTGACCTTTACTTCACCATCGGAGTTGAGTTTGAATCAATTTGGCTGCCGCGTTTCGAGTATGCAAACCCCGACATGAAGGTTGTGGATGCTGCGACCGGGATCAAGCGAATTCCAGCGGCTGATGAGCATGAGCCCGCTGACGGAGTTGGGAGCGAATTCGACCCGCATATTTGGTTTTCGCCCTTGCGCATGAAGCAGATGGTTCAGACGATGGCTGAAGCCATGCAAGCTGCCGATCCGCTAAACGCAGATCATTACCAATCCAACCTTGAGGCACTACTGAAAAAGATCGATGCGGTTGATGCCCAGGTAAAACAACAAATTGAAGGCTCAAAAAGAGATCACTTTATGGTGGTGCACCCAGCCTGGGGGTACGTGGCAGAAGATTACGGGCTGACTATGCTGGCGGTTGAAATCGGCGGCAACGAACCAGCTCCGGAAACTCTCTCGCAGATCATTGAATTGGCAGAACAATACGGGATTAACACACTGGTGATTGAAAAGGGCAGCAACGCCAGGCTTGCCACCTCAATCACGGAGCAAGCCGGGATCCAATATGTCGTGGAATGGGACCCGATGGCTTACGACTGGCCGACATCCATGGAGATGATAGCCGAAACATTACATCGGGCATTGAATTAGGAGCAGAATTGGCAGGTCAAGCAGTAATTGAATTGGAAGACGTCTGGGCTGGTTATGAGAGCGACCGCGTCCTGGAGGCGGTTAACTTCAGAATGGAAGCAGGGGATTATGTTGGGCTGATCGGACCCAACGGTGGTGGAAAGACCACCCTGATAAAGGTTATCCTTGGTTTGATCAAGCCGGAACGGGGTTCGGTGCGCGTGATGGGCGTCAGCCCGGAAAAAGGGCGTCACTTCATCGGCTATGTTCCTCAAATCCAGCAAGACGACAAGGCATTTCCAATCAAGGTTTGGGATGTGGTGAGCATGGGAAGGTTAAAGACCAACATCCTGAGCAACCTTCACCTTACCGATATCGATAAAGCTGTCATTGAGCGCTCACTCAGGCAGATGGATATCCTGGATTTGGCAAGACGATCGATCAATGAACTTTCGGGCGGGCAGCGGCAGCGGGTCACGATAGCGCGGGCGCTGGCAACAGAACCAAACATCCTGCTGCTGGACGAACCCACCTCAAGTGTGGATTCCCGCTCCAGTTCGCAATTGTACGACCTCTTAGCCGAATTGAATAAAAGTATCTCTATTTTGCTGATCTCACATGATCTGACAGCGATTTCCACCTATGTTAAAACAATTGGCTGCGTCAACCGGCGTCTGGTTTACAACGGTCAGAAAGAGATCACGGGCGAAATGTTAAGCGGCGCTTATGATTGCCCGGTGGATCTGGTTGCCCATGGCGTACCTCACCGGGTTTTGCCGTCTCATCAGGAAGAAGACGACCATGATTGATCTCATTCGAAACATTTTTGCCTACGATTTCATGCGCAACGCGCTTTTCGCCAGCCTGTTGGTGGGTGTGGCTTGCGGTCTGATCGGCACGCTGGTGGTGCTTAACCGGATTGTCTTTTTGGGCGGCGGGATCGCGCACGCGGCATATGGCGGGATCGGGCTGGCGTACTATTTTGGTCAGGACCCAATGCTGGGAGCTATCCTTTTCAGCGTTCTTTCCGCGCTTGGCATGGGCGTGGTGCACCTGCGCACAAAAGCCCGCTCCGACACATTGATCGGGGTCATGTGGTCAATCGGGATGGCGACGGGGATCATCTTTGTAAGTCTGACGCCGGGTTTTAAGGCTGACCTGATGAGTTACCTCTTTGGCAGCCTGTTGGCAGTATCTGATACGGATTTGCGCTTAATGGCATTCGTTGCCCTGGCTGTTGTCGCATTTGTTGCAGTGCTCTACCGGAGTTTGCAGGCGATTTCTTTTGACGAAACCTTCTCCACAGTGCGCAATCTGCCTGTGGCTGCGATTTATCTCTCGATGCTTGTCATGATTGGTTTGACGGTCGTAATAGCGATGCGTATAGTGGGCTTGATCATGGTGATCGCGATGCTGACCATTCCCCCTGCGACTGCCAGCCTGTTTCAGAAAGACATGAAGGGCATGATGCTGCTCTCAATTGGGCTCAGTTGGCTGTTTTCTCTGGCTGGTCTGGTTGTGTCTTTTGCGCTTAACCTCCAGGCTGGTTCCGTCATCGTACTGGTGGCTGCCCTGAGCTATCTGGCTGCTGCAGCGGTCAGAAAGTTGGCAACCCATCCAAAAGTATCGTAACAGGAATATTCAGGAGAATAAGCAATCGCAAAACTATCCCAATGTTAACGTGTTTTTAATGATAGAGAGTACAATTTAGATAGACATGGGAATAAAAGCCTTTCTTGAAGATTCCGCGGCAATCAAAACCGGATTGTGGCTTGGTAAGAATTTCAAGCTGACAGGTTTGAATCACATTGCTAATGTCATTGCATCGATTTTGGCTGCTCGTGGCGATAGCCCGATGGTTCGCAATATCATGGCAAACCAGTGGGTGATTTCCGGGGAGTCAATGAACAAGTCCCAGTTGCGGGAACGCGCCCGAGAGACAATTCGGAATGTTACTGGTTCTTTGGCTGAGTACTTTTACTATTATCAACATCCTGAAAAGGGCAAGAGAATGGTCGTCCTCTCCAAAGCTGCTGAAGATGCTGTGCGGGACATAGTTGATCGAAAAGTCCCGACCATTTTGCTGGGTCCTCACCTTGGAAATTTTGACCTGTTCGGAATGTCGTTGACCTGGTTTGGAGTTCAGCCATACGTGCTCTCCTACCCGAACCCAAATAACGCCTACAAAGCCCAAAACCTCATGCGTGAGTCTGTGGGAATGAGTGTGCGACCGATTTCATTCGCTTCTTTTCGCGAAGCAAAAAAAGTTCTGAGGGATGGTCATTGCGTGGTTACGGGCATGGACCGACCTTTACCTGAAGGAGAAGATGCCAAGTATCGCCCGCTTTTTTTTGGGCGCGAAGCTTCATTGCCGGTTTTTTATGGGCGTTTGGCGCTTGAAACTGGCGCAAATGTGCGTGTGGCATGTGGTATCCGCCGTAAGGATGGATCCTATTATATAGATACGACCGATCCAATTCCGATGGTAAAAAGGAGCGATCTGATCGAGGAGAATGTGCTCAACGCTGAAAACGTTCTGCGACCGGCTGAAGAATTCATCCGGGGAGCTCAGTCCCAGTGGTGCATGTTTCACCCTGTCTGGCCTGATGTAATTCCCGTCGTAAATACACTAACATAGAGGTGAATATGGCTAACAAAATACGAACCGAAAAAGACAAACGCACCAACGACATATTACTCGGTCCGTTGGAAAGACCAGCGCTGGCATTCTTCGCAAAGAACATGCCAAAATGGGTCAACTCAGACATGCTGACTGTCTTGGGCTTGCTGGGATCGGTATTGGCAGCAGTGGCTTATGCGATAGTTGGCACAGGTTCAGTTAAAGGTAATCCCTGGCTTTTCGTGGCGAGTTTGGGTTTTGTCATAAACTGGTTTGGCGACAGCCTGGATGGCACCCTGGCACGCTACCGCAATTTATCGCGCCCGAACTATGGCTACTATACAGACCATGCTATTGATGGGATCACCTCTGTCCTGGTTTTTGTCGGTATCGGGCTTTCCGGAATAGTGGAAATTAACGTGGCTTTGTTTGCCATGAGTGGTTGGCTGCTGCTAATGCTGCAAGTTTATCTGAAGACCCATGCGACCGGTGTCTTTGAGATGACCAGTATCAAGCTTGGTCCGACCGAAATGCGGTTGGTCATCATTATCCTCAACACAGTCGTGTATTTTCTTGGAGCCGGTAAAACTTTGTTTGAGCTTCCTCTTCGTTCTCAGGTGATACCCTTTAATCTCGGTACGCTTGTGGTCGGGATTTTTTCTATCCTCTTCCTGCTCTATTATATTTACCAGGTCATTACCACGGGCAGCAAGCTGGCATACGAAGACGGGGAAGCCCTCAAAAAACGTCAGCTTGAACAAAGTAATGTGAGAAAACTGACCAGACCCGAGAAAAAGGCTGCCAAAAAGGTAAAGAAATACGCCAAGGGCATTCATGATAACTCAACAGAGGTTACGATCTAGGCATCTGTCTGGCATTAATTTCACAGGCAGCCAAAGCGCTGCCTGTGTGCTTTAACGGCTGCTGGCACGCAGGCGGATCGCGGATACTGCCGGGGCTAAGGCTTCGAGTTCAGGTTGACGGTTTCCAAATTGCGATGCAGCAATTTCAGGAAGTTCAACACTGCCGAATCCGGTTGCAGCAGCCGCAGCCTCACGCAGGGGAGGAAGAAAGTTGGCGGCAACCAACGAAACCGGGTAAGCGATGGTGATCTGCCTTGGACGAAGCAAGTGGATCAGCGATGCCAGGTGATTGCCAAGCATTTTGGCTGCCTGTTCGACCAGCTCGATCGCATAGGGATCGCCTTCAGCCGCGGCTTGAAGCACCTGGCTGCCTGTGGTGGTCAGATCCCAGTGAGAAGGCTGAAGGCGTAGCGCTTGGAGAGCCAATCCATCCATACTGACGTAATCGTTGAGTGTAAGAAGCCGGTTCAGATGTGGGTCGGGGATATCAGAAACAAAGGCTTTTCCGATCGCGCCAGCGCTTCCTGCCGGGCTTTGATAAATTGAACCATTGACTGTGAAACTGACACGCAAGGTCGGATTGAAATTAAGGTACACCTGTGTGCCGCCAGTGTCGCCAGGAACAAAAAGCATTTCGGCGAGTTGACCTGCGGCGGGACGCTGCTCGACAAAAACTGGCAGGTTGAATCGAAGCCCGAGCTGCGATTTGAGCGGCTCGGACTTCCATTCCGGAAATTCTGGTGAGCTTTCAAGTATACCGCTGAGCGTATCGTAATTACCGGTGATTGAAACAGAAACACAGTCTGGCAAGGGCAGCCGCTGTGCTTGCGTGATCATCAACAGGCGGTCTGCGGAAGAGGTAATGAGTTCCAGAATTGCCGGGAAGCTCCTGCTGGCAGGTACACTCACTGTCAGCCGTTCCTGGACCATACCGGAAAGACCGCCATACACGATCAGCAATCGCTCACCATCAAGGTTGAGCCCAAGGATGCTGTTGACTGAGTTAAACGCAAATTCGGTGGCAGGCATGTTGGACGGATTATAACCTGCAGTGGGTATGCTGTGCATGCTATAATTGCGTTAATGTTAAAAAATGCTAATTCCACACCTCTTATTATTGCCCATCGCGGGGATTCTGCAAACGCCCCTGAAAACACTTTAGCCGCATTTCGCCTGGCTCTTGAAAATAGCGCCGACGGCATCGAACTGGACGTCATGCTTTCGGCAGATCAGAAACTGGTTGTCATTCACGACGACACACTCGATCGCACCACGAACGGGCATGGGTCGGTTGGCAGCACTCCATTAGCAGCCCTGCGGGATTTGGATGCTGGCAACTGGTTTCGCCCGGAGTTCAAAGGTGAGCCCATTCCCTTGCTGGATGAGGTTTTTGCCGAACTCGGCGGAAAATTCCTGATCAACGTTGAACTCAAAAACTACAAAACCCCCAAAGATCACTTGCCTGAGCTTGTGGTCGCATTGATAAAGAAGCATAGCCTTACCGACACGGTGGTACTTTCTTCATTCAATGGCCGCAACCTGCCACGCGCGAAAGCATTAGCGCCGGAAATCCGAACCGGTTTATTGACCTTGCCCGGTGTACTTGGCTTGCCGATGCGCGGTTTTCTCGGGCAGCGCTTTGGAGCGGATGACATCCATCCATACTTCAAGGATGTTTCAGCCAGAATGGTGGACTCAAGGCATAAACTTGGTCAGAGGGTAAACGTATGGACAGTGGATGACCCGGATGATCTGCGGCGTATGCAATCCCTGGGTGTGGATATGGTCATCTGCAATGATCCTGCGCATGCCCGCCAGGTCCTGGAGGGATAAAGTGAAAACCCGTAGGTTGCTGCTGCTCGCGCTGACGCTGGCGCTGTTGGCGCAACCGCTGGCATGGCTTTTCCCCATAGCCCCAGCTTGTGCTCAAAGTGATGCTGACTCTCTGCTGGACAAAATGACCCCAGCCGAAAAGGTCGGGCAGCTCTTCTTGATCACTTTTGACGGAAGAGAAATTTCATCTGATGGTCCATTAGCCCAACTAATCCGGAATTACCACATTGGCGGCGTGGTGCTCAGCAGTTCCCACGACAACTTCAGCGGCACGGATACGGCAATTTCAACCCGGGCATTGATCGAAACACTCCAGCAGTTAGCCTGGCAGAAAAGCCAGTCGGCTACTGACATGGCTGCCCCACAAGCGGAGGATCAAGCTCTTCCAGTTTATATCCCGCTTTACATTGGCATTTCACAAAAAGATGACTCGGGCAAACAAGATCAATTCCTCCAGGACCTGACTCAGCTCCCTAACCCGATGGCGATTGGAGCCACATGGTCCGAAGAAAACGCCACGCAGGTTGGTCAGGCTTTGGGGCGGGAACTGTCAGCCCTGGGTTTCAACCTGTATCTGGGTCCATCATTGGACGTGGTCGACACCAGTGATCTCCAGCAAGCGGCAAATGCTGGCGCCGAAACCTTTGGCGGGGATCCGTACTGGGTGGGCTTGCTCGCCAAAGCCTACATTGCCGGGCTCCACAGCGGCAGCGATGGGCAGATGAGCGTGATCGCGCGCCACTTTCCCGGGCTTGGCAGCGCAGACCGACCGCCACTCGAAGAAGTCTCCACCATCCAGAAATCACTTGAGCAGCTCAAGCAAATCGAGCTCTCCCCTTTCATGGCGGTGGCAGGCGCGGAAGAACCCCAGCAGCAGGCGGATGGCTTTATGGTCTCCCACATCCGCTTCCAGGGCTTGCAGGGCAACATTCGCGCTACAACCAAGCCTGTTAGCTTCGACCAGGCAGCCCTTGCTCAGTTGCTTGGTGTTGAGCCAATTGCATCCTGGCGCCAGGCTGGCGGACTAACTGTCAGCGACAGCCTCGGCAGCCGCGCGGTGCGCCTTTTCTTTGATCCGACAGGCAGCGAATTTGACCCGATCAATATTGCCAGGACGGCATTCTTAGCTGGGAATGACTTGCTGTTTCTCGATAACTTCAAGGCAAAGAACGATCCGGACGGGTTCGCAACCATCC
>Ga0116174_10004122_pt1 | contig 11623 bp, 13 predicted proteins | sample AD_UKC087_MetaG_FD_89801 | JGI IMG/M metagenome (GOLD analysis project Ga0116174, IMG submission 89801) | Active sludge microbial communities of municipal wastewater-treating anaerobic digesters from USA - AD_UKC087_MetaG | ecosystem: Engineered > Bioreactor > Anaerobic > Digestate | place: USA...
GGCATGGTTCCTGTTTCTGTGGTGGTTGATGATGGAGTCAAGGGATTTTGTTCGGCTCTGACTTCTCCTGTCATTGGTCCGGATAAAGCTCCGGCTACTAACAAAGAAGCGGTGGCTCTTTTGAGAGTGTCTTTAATAGAAAATGATTTACTAACTTCAAAATTACTACCCGATTCTGATTTGTTCATGTTTATATATAAAACCTATAATATAGCCTATATCTATATTATATTATCATTTTCCCCCCTTGTCAACCAACCTCCTCCACTCAATTTAGATGACATTTCATTCTTAAATCTTTTTTATATTTTCCTGACATCTGAGAACTGAGATCTACCCGTCCGGCAGGCGGGTTTGAAAAACTGACATCTAATTTCTTAATAGTTCCACTATCAATCCATTTTCCGCTACATTCTTAAATAAAACATCAAACCCACCAGTTGTAGTCTTAAAAAACCCACCATTAGTTATTAAATTAGCAAATGAAGCACCATCATCCCTCAAATTTTTAACCAAGACGTTATTATTATTTTCCAAACCAATCCAATAGTTTTTATCTCCGGTGATCTTATATAACTCTGTCACCAGATAGCCACAAATACTCGTTTGGTATTGTTTTCTGGATGCTTTATTATTTATTCCAGCCTCATAAATATCATCAACATACTTCATGTTCGCTTCATCTTCTCTATTTGTCTCATAAAAATCCAAACTGCTTATTCCAAGCAAACACATATTGTTAACTTTAAAAATGTCATCTCGATCCACTATATCCTTTAATGTATCCAAATATTGTTTTGCTTGATTTAGATAATCCTTATCATTTGTCCATTTAAACCTAAATACCATTTCAGTAACTAAACCAAAATCACTATTAAAACCTCTAACAACCAGTTGGTAGCTTTTCCAATCTTCCCAAACTTTCGATCCCTTAAATTTTGACAGTCTGTCAATATTATTTTCTCTCACTTCTTCCACTCCCGGATATTCCACCTTCATACACAACTCCTTCAACTTGTCTTTCTGTGTCTGGTTTATGTATTTGCTTTGTGCCATTTCATAGGTGATTTTGCAAAGCCAAAGTGAATCGGACAGATTATCATCTTTGTATTTATCAAAAAACAAATCAATATCTTTTTTAACAATTTCTAGATCTTTAGGATCTTGATGTTGTTCAAAAAAATTCAATCTTGCCCAGGTGGCAATCAAGCCGTCTTTGTTGCCCTCTTTGTTGTCCCAAACTATATCGCAAGTCTTTTTCTCATAATCACACCCCCGCTCCAAAATATACCAACCCTCTTCATTTCTCTGTTGGTCAATCCAATCCAGTGTTTTCCGAGCTACATCAGTATAATCAGTCCGTTTAATTGTTTCTTTTGGCTCCGGTTTATTCCCCCTATTCAAATTACCTTTTTTAACCAAAAAACTTGCCGCCAATCCCAAAAATATCAAGCCACAACCAATTGTTATTGCCACCGGCAAGCTGACTCTTTTCATAAATTAATCATACCTTATTTCCCCACCTCAAACCAAGTCTATTTTAAAATACTAACTCCAAAATATACTTACATCTTGACACACAAACAACCGATATGATTTACTGAATACAGTTAATCATTATTTTGATACAAGAGGAGCCACCACATGGACTATCAAACCAACTCACAAGACAAACTTGTGAAACAACCATCTGCCGCCAAAAAAGTCAATGGCATTTCTATTGACAACCTCCCCGATCTTTTAACCGTCGCCGAAGTCGCCGACCTACTGCGGGTCAGTAAGCTCACCATCAAACGCTGGGGCAAACGGGGTAAACTTCCCGCCATCCGCATCAACGCCCGCGGCGACCGCCGCTACCGCAAAGAAGCCGTTCTCTGGCTTTTGGGTATTCAAACCGAGTAATTAAAACTCCCCTGCCCAATTTTTTTATCTCAAACAATCTGATTTGATATCTGAGATCTGACAAACTGACATCTAATTCACTTTATAAACTTTATAACTTTCTACTTTACAAACTCATTTCCCAACACTCTTCCCTTCGGCGTCCGCTTTATTAGTCCTTTTTTCATCAAAAATGGTTCATAAACTTCGGTAATCGTTCCCACATCCTCCGACAGGCTGGCCGCCAAATTCTCCACTCCCACCGGTCCCCCGTGATACTGATTTTTGACTATATCTAAATACCGTCTATCTGCATCAGACAAACCCGAATCATCCACCCCCAACATTTTTAGCGCTTCCTCCACTTCCCTCAACGTTATCAACCCATCATTTTTTACCTCGGCATAATCCCGCACCCGTCTCAGCAATCGGTTGGCAATCCGCGGCGTTCCCCGCGATCTTTTGGCAATCGAAACCGCTGCCTGTGGCTCAATTTTTACCCCCAGTACTTCTGCCGTCCGCTCCACAATTTCTCCCAAATCTTTATCTTCATAAAAATCCAACTGCTGAACATAACCAAACCTATCTCTCATCGGTCCCGATATCAATCCAATCCTGGTGGTCGCTCCCACCAAAGTAAATTTCTGCAAATTTAACCGAACTGTTTTGGCCGCCGGCCCTTTGCCCAGCACTATGTCCAAAGCAAAATCCTCCATCGCCGCATACAGCATTTCCTCTACTAATTTATTTAGCCGATGAATTTCATCTATAAACAAGAAATCCCCTTTCTTCAGCCCTGTCAGAATCGACGCCAAATCCCCCGCCCGGGTCAATGCCGGTCCCGAAGTAATTTTGATGTTGCAGCTCATTTCCCGCGCCATTAAACAGGCTAAAGTCGTCTTTCCCAAACCCGGCGGACCATAAAACAAAATATGGTCCAACTGCTCTCCTCTTGACTGCGCCGCTGTCAAAAATATCTCCAACTGTTCCTTTATTTTCTCCTGACCGATAAATTCATTTAACCTTTGCGGTCTCAATTTTTTTTCCACCACTTTTTCTGCCATTTCCGGCTTCGGATCTAGTGTTTTATTTTCCTCTATTTTTTTAATCATATTTTATTGTTTTATTTTTATGTCCAAGTATTTTTCCTGATATCTGACCAACTGGGATCTGACATCTAAATATTTCCCAGGCACCACTGTATTTTTTCTTCAATAACAATTATTTCTTTTGGCAATTTGGCTATTACTTTTTCTATCTCTTTTCTCTCAAACCCCAGCTGTTTTAAGCTCAAAAACACCTCATCTGGCTCTGTCTTTTTGTCATCTCCCGTCAAGTCCAACTCTCCCAAGCCGCCGATTTTTGATTTCAAATTAATAATAATTCTTTGAGCTGTCTTTTTGCCAATCCCTTTTATTTTTTGAAAAAAATCTACATCCGCCTCGCCAATCGCCCTGACCACTGCCTCACTTTCCGCCTCCCCCAAAATTCCTGCCGCCGTTTTTGGTCCCACTCCCGACACCGAAATCAGCATTTTAAACAAATCCACCTCCTCCCAATTTTCAAATCCAAACAGATTGATCTCATTTTCTGACACTGCCATATAAGTCGATACCGTCACTTCCTCGCCCTGATTGTGTTTTTTGACAAAATTTCTCCCCACCCAGATACAATATCCCACCCCGCCCACTTCCACTTCGCAGTTATTTCCCCACATCCGATTTATTTTTCCTTTCAAGCTGGAAATCATACTTCATTTTACACTAACATGGCTTCAATCCCCACGCCCAAATCGACCCGCCTTAACTTTTATTTTCTGCCTCATATTTATCTATTTGTTTTTGATCAATTCCGTCAACATTTAGCAAAAAATACTCCGGATTGTCCCACACCGGCGTCAATATTTCGTTTATCTCCTCACTTGTTTCTTTATACCAGTATACCAGTGTTTTATTGAACCCATGACTCCAAAACCAAACACTATCTCCTTTGATTCCGGTTTATCCCTCAAATAATCTATATTCCAGCCAGCCACATAAGCCTCATATTCCTGCACTTCCACCGGCATCCCCGGATAATGTTTGTGCTGTAGCGCATGAATTAACTCGTGCTCCAATGTTGCCAGACTTTTGGTGTAATCGTCTTTAGTCTCCTTGTTTATATCTACACCTATCGTCTTTTCTGTATTTAAATAAACTCCGCCCGCCATCGCATATTTACCAAAAAAACTACCACAATCATTTTTCAGTCTTACCTTAACTCCATTAACCTCTGCTATTTCTTTCAAATATTTTTCATATTCACCCGGGTTAGCAAACCGATATTCCCTCTCCGGCAAACCATATTTAGTCCGAATTTTCATCTGATCAATCTCCAGTCTGTCTATCAACTCCGGATCATCCAGCCTCAAACCCGTCATGTATTCCACTAATCTATCAGTGCTAGACTGGGCTTTTCTCATTTCTATTTTCTCTGCCACCGATGACATCCCTATTTCTATTGGTTTTACTTCATTTTTTGCTTCCACAATTTACTATCCCACCTTTACCAAAATATATCAAACCACTAAATTTTTGTTGGTAAACAAATATGTCAACCCCACCGCCACCGCATCCGAAGCGTGGGACGGCGAAATATTTCCTGTTAATCCCAAAAAATTTCTCACCATTATCTCCACCTGATCTTTTTGAGCCCGGCCATAGCCCACCAACGTTGTTTTTACCTGCAACGGTGTAAACTCCACCACCTCAATTCCATTTCTCTGACCACAAACCTTAATTACTCCAATCGCCTCCGACACCTTTATAGCTGATTTGGCATTTTTGGCAAAAAACAGGCTCTCAATTGCCATTGCCTCCACCTTATATTTTTTAATCAACCTCTCCAGCTCATCATAAATTTTTTCCAATCTTCTTGCCGACGCCTCACCTATATTTGTCCTCAAACACCCGCATTCTACCAACTTATATTCACCCGCCTGAGATTCTTGAATATTCTCAGACCTGAGAACCGAGATCTGAGAACTGAGATCTGAGAACTGAGATCTAACATCCAAAACCGCCCAACCAGTGTTAGCCAATCCCGGATCAATTCCTAAAATCATAACTCAATTATAACAATCAGTTACCCGCTAACCGCATTTTTAAAAAAGTTTTAATTAATTCGCACCCAAGGAGTTTCATCATCATAAGATACATAAACTTCAATTTGATGTTCTTTTGAATAATCTACAAGATTTTGTCGATACTCAGATGACATTTGTGTTTTAGAAAAAAACCGAATAGACCTGACCTTTTTAGGCAACTTATCAACTTCTACCCAAGTAGAGAGACAAAGTTCTCCTTCAATCACTTTAGGTAATTCCAAACCTTGAGCTGACTGAAGACCAAACAAAAAAAGGTCACCGTTTTTTATAACCTCTGGTAACACCAATCCCTGAGCAGACGTTAAACCTCCCAAATCAATCCCACCGCCAACTACCCCCGATAACACCAATCCGTCGGCAGACTTAAGCCCACGCAAAGAAATACCGCCATTTATAATATCTGGCAGTTCCAAACCGCTAATTGATTCAAGGCTATCCAAACTAAGACCCCCATTTATTATTTTTGGTAACACCAATCCGTCGGCAGACTTAAGCTCAGGTAAAAAAATACTTCCACTTATTGTCTCAGGTAATTTTAGTCCGTCGGCAGTTTTAAGATGGGATAAATCGAGATTGCCACCTACAACTTTAGGTAAATCAACTCCTTTTGCAGACAGAAGTCCATCAAAACAAAAATCTCCATCCACCACCAAGGGCAATCTCAAACCTTCCGTAGACATCTCGGGAACATTCAAATTCCCAAAAAAATCATACTCAGCCAACGGGATAGATAAGACGAGACCGCCATTTATCATTTCTGGCAGCTTTCTGATTTCATCTAGTGAAAGACCTGACAGGTTAATCACCCCATTCACCCTTTGTGGTAATTTCAAACTTTCAATCGAAACCAAACCAGATAAATTTAAATCACCGTTAATAACCCTGGGTAAATTTATCCCATCCAAAGACGTTAGGTAACTTAAATCAACTCCAGACTCAACCACTTCAATATCCTCAAGAGCAACATTTATATCAGATACTTGATTCCTTGCCGACCTTACCACCCCCACTCTAGGATCTTTTTCATAACCAAAACCATTAATCGATTGATTGATTTCATATAAAAATCTCAGTTCATCTCTAGTTAATTCTTTCCCCGCCTTAACTTTACCATCAATTAAAGTTAACCTTTCCATATCCCTATCTTTCTTTTCAAAACTGCTTCCGCCAGGTAGCTGTTGATACTTATTCTTAGCAATTTCCAGCATATTAGGTTCTAAATTTTGACCTGGATTTATTCCTCTAACCTCAAACACCTCCCCTTCTTCCATCCTGATAGCAATCCGAGGAATTGTCCTGTTCCCTTTCTCATCTTCAGTGTAATACACATAAAAATCGCCCCTACTTAATTGATCCTTAGCCACCTCCTCACCAGCAGTACACCAACCAGTCCCATGACCTTGAAGCGACTTGTAAAGGGGAATATGGTCCCCGCCTTGGTCAAATTTAATCCACTCACCCCTGGTTTTTTCTTTATTTTCCTTTGATGCTGGAGTAACCTCATCAATTGCAAAAGCATAAATTCTAGAGAAACTTGTCGACTCTAAGATAGACCTTAACTCCTCGCTGACATGACCTTCACGTTTTAAATAATATTTAGTAATAACATCATAACAATAAGCTAAAGCCTCCCTGTTCAAATCAGGAAATATCGTGGTTGTGTCCTTAGTTCTTTTTGAAAACTCTTTTTTGTCTTTATCATAGACACCCATCTTAATTACACTCTTTAAGACATAAAATTTGAACCAGGTTGGATAACCAGCTTCAGGAGATGACAAATAGTCAGCCCAAACATCTAGTGATTTTTTTTTGGTCGCGATAGATAGTTTCTCCGGCTTTTTTTCTGGCCTCAGGACTAAAATCATCTGCTGTTCTAATCCCAACCCTGTCATAATCTGCCCCTTGACCTCTTTGACGAGCAATTCTCAATTGTAGTTCAAAATAACTATTAGGAACACTGTCCTTATTAATCAAAAGCGCTTCTGGATAAAGCAGTTCTTCTTTAAATTTTTTTAGTCGTCTCTGACGATCAGCTTCATCAGGATTATTAAATATTTTACCCATAATTGATAAATCAGGACTCTCTTCTCTACTGTAACCATACAAAGTCTCTCCTAAAAAAGCCTCTAATCTTCCTTTTTTTTGAATTCTCATTGACCAAATTGCCATCCAACTTAGCCAGTTCAATCGCTTTTTTAACCAAATCCGATTTGTGTAAGTCAGAAAATAAATTGACTGGAATTTCTCCACCGCTTTCACTCATAAATAAATGATACCAAAAAAACTTTTAAACAGGTCTATAAACTTTATAAATTATAGGATAAACTATTTTTTCTCCACTTTTCCACATCAATACCCTATATTTTTTTACTATCTCAAAACATTAATTTTATAAGATATTTTTTAGGTTCAAAAAATAACAAATCAAAATCTGAAGTTATAATTTTGAAAAACGAAGATTTTATAGTCTAGATTAAGCTATAATTCCCTTATGGACACCAACAAACTTGTCTCCGATCTCACAGCTCAATTTCCCGATCTAAAAATTTATTACCAGCACTCTTTGGCTCCTTATACTACCGTCAAAATCGGCGGTCCGGCGGATGTTTTTATCCACTCCACCTCTTCTACCCAATTAACTGAAATCTTAAAATATTTATCTAGCGTAGATAGTATTTTTTCCGCGCGCAAGGCGCTTAAAGACTCTGATGAAGGTGCGAGCACGGTAAAAAATATTATCAAGCCAAACATCACTATCCTAGGCAATGGTTCCAACACTCTTATTTCTGACTCCGGCCTCCGCGGCATTGTCATCAAAAACAGTTCCGACCAATTTACTATTTTAGATTCTGTCTCTCCCACTACTCCCGCTTCTACCAAAATTTCTGCCCACCGTACCGAAAACGATCCCGCCAAATATCTTAATTTTTCCCAAATCGACTACGATGAATCTGATCAACCCCAAGTTTTGGTCAAAATTGACTCCGGTTGCAATCTGCCATCAACCATTAACCGGCTGATTAATGCCGGCGTTACGGGTCTTCAATGGTTTGGTTTTATCCCCGGCACTATCGGCGGCGCCGTTTATGGCAACATCCATGGCGGCACTCACCATTTCTCTGATTTTATCAAAGAGGTTGAAGTTTTTGACCTTAACACCGGTCAAATTAAACATATTCCTAAAACCAATCTCTCTTGGGACTACGACCATTCCTCTTTTCAATCACAGCCCAACTTGATTATTTTATCCGTCACCCTGTCTCTTTACCGCGGCGACACCGCCCGAGCCAAGGCCGCCGTCCAAGCCTGGATTACCCAAAAATCCGCCGTCCAATCCATGAATTCACTTGGCTCTGTTTTTCAAAACCCCCCACTGGCTATCTGTCAAAAAAATTGGGGCGAACAGAAATCCGCCGGCTGGATTATCGACACTCAACTCAATCTCAAAGGCGCCCAAATCGGCGATGCCCAAATCAGCCCCAAACATGCCAACTTTATGATAAATCAGAGTCAAGCTACTGCCACCGACTACCTTGCCCTTATCAATCTGGTCCAAACCCAACTCCGGCAAAAGTTCAACTTTCAGTTTGATTTGGAAATTAAACTTTTAGGCAAATTCACCCACTAAATTTCAAAACTACCACTTTTTTGTTTCGTCTTTATAGACTCATCAGTATTGGCCCTACCAATAGACAAAAAGAGTAAAAGAAGGGACCCTAAAATAGGGGTAAACCTATTAAGGTTTTCTTTTACTCCAAAAAAAAAGGTGAGAGTTTATGCCAAGCAGATTGGCCGCGGCGACATTGCCACTCCTTCCAGACACTCTCCGATCCGATCTAAATTGGCATTCCGGTCATCAAACCAAAAACCATTCTGCCACAGACCCAAAAAGTTGTCTGCTTGATCTACCAGATAAATGGGAAAGCTTCTTTTGTCAAAAGACAACAACCTGGACATCTCAATCAACTTCACTGCAGAGACGTCAATTGTTCCAACCAAAACCCTGGCAGAATCCAACCCATCGGCAAACACAACCCCGATAGCCTTCATCAACTCCAAGGTCTTGTCATCGACCGAGACAATGCTTCCGTATGTCAAATCTTGTGACGGAAACAGTATGTCGTGCCGATTAGGCTTTGTCACCACTTGAACTCTAACTGATGTCATTTTCACAAAATATCCTCCTATCCCATTTCCACCGGCATAACCGTATATCTTACCCTATGATCGGTATTTTCCATTACCAACCCATTTCCCGACTGATAATACCCTTGCACCACTCCTTTCTCATCTACCAAAACGATTGGTAACCCTACCGTCAATGCTCGTGACCGCTCCTTTTCATTCATCAGTTCAAAAGGATTGATCGATTTTGCCTTGTCTCTAGTAAAGACATAAATGCAAAAATTACCGTCAACCTTTACCTCAGCTCCCATTTGGTGCAGAATCTGGTCCATCGGTCGTCCTTGGATCACATTATCAGACTCCAATCTGACCATCTTCACCATTTCCACCATTCTAACTGACATCACATCAGGCAAGATAAAATATTTGAAATAACCATTTCCGGTAGGAAAACAAAGCGTATAACATACCCCGCCGTCACACTCTATCCAAATCACTCCTTTCTTAAATCTCTCCCACCTCTGCGTTAAGTCGTCGGTCCGTTTCGAAAACAATCCCTTTTCCGTAGCCAGCATACCCTCACCCCTAAATATTTTTTTACCCGCTTTTGGGTAAAATCTAATCACCCTTAAATGATCAAATTCCACCCAAAACGGTTATGTTAATGTTCCTTGTTTCGTCCTGTTGGACTCATCAGTGCCAGCTTCACTGGCAGACAAAAGTGGGGAGTAAAAATTTATAAGCCTGTTAGGCCATTTTTACTCCCCAAAAAAAAGGGTTGCTAAACTATCGACAATCTGTCATCAAATTTGGTCATCCTAAACCCAGGCAGATACAGATCAAACTCCGGATTTTCCTTCGTCCAGAACTTACCGTCAACCCACAGTGCCGCTAGATCGCCTTTGTCGTCGACAAAATAAATTGGCCGCACCGCTGCCTTGTAGTTGGTGATCACTGAGAAATCAACCTTAGATAGGCTTTTTGGGTTTTTGATGGTATAAACCACCATTCCGTCCGGCAAGATCTGTTTGTGGGAGACCGACTCCAAATAGTTGACAAACGAATCCTGAATCAGCGCGATTTCATCCATCTTTTGGATATGACTCTTATTGGCCTTGATATCCTTCTCATACTGTGACAGTCGCCCTCTCAGCTCCACCTTGGTTGTATAAGCCGACACACTCAATCCCGGAAACCAAACAGTCAGATAACCTTTCCTATCCTTCACTCTGACACTAATTGCCTTCATTTTTTCCAACCCTTTCTTTTTTAAATGTTCACCACTCGCTTTTGAGCAGTGTTACATTATAGCTCAAATCACCTCACAAATCAAGATTATAGGATATACTACCCTCTCAATACCCTACCCACAAATTTTGGCAGCGCTAACTGCCTTTTTATTCTCTTTGGCTCTTTTATCAACGAATATAGCCATTCCATTCCTATTTTTCGCCACACCTTGGGCGCCCTTTTTAAATCCCCACTGTAATAATCAAAGCTCCGCCCCACCCCCATCACTACTCCCGCATCAATTTTTTTCAAATTCTCTTCAATCCACATTTCCTGCCGTTTCATCCCATATGCCACCAACAGCACGTCAGGTTTAAATTTATTAATATCCTTTTTTACTTCCTCATTTGTTACTGTTGGCTCTCCGGCGCAAGCTCTTACTTGATTATTTTTCAAACCTGTCTTTTTTATTAAATATTCCCCTGTTTTTACAGCTCGATCACCCCATCCCCCCAGCAAAAATATCTTTTTATTATATTTTTTTGCCATCTTGGCCAAATCCACCACCAAGTCCGCCCCCGACGCCACCCTCTCCTTATATTTTCCCCTCAAAACATCCACCCCGGTTTTAATACCCCACCACCACCTTGTCATAAACTTCAAAAATTTGCTTCTTACTTTATCGACTTTAAAGCTTGTTGACTTGATAAGCTCAAACGCCCAAATCAACCCAATTCCATCTACCACATTTAGACTCGTTTTGGTTTGCAAAATTCTTTTAAACCACCTATCTTTCTCCCCCGCCATCACAAACTCCGGATTTACCGTTGCCACCCAATATTTTTTCCTTCCCTGTCGAATTTGATTTTCCAACTCTTTTAGCACTCGACTCTTGTCTCCGCCAAAAAGGGGAATATCAAATATTTTCCAATACTTTAGGGAATAAGTGTCATCAAACTTCATCGCTTTTTTTGTCTTTTTTGGTCCCCAAACCTGTTTTTTTACTTTTTTTTTGCTCACTGGTCAATTTTAGCATTTTTCCCCCGCAAATTTTGGGGCAAAAATATCTCAAAAAATATCCTATATTTTAAAAAAACAACTATATTCACCCAACTATATCACCCATTTTTGTCTTTAAATATTACAAGTTATTTTTCTCAAAATCTATTTTCCCCTATTTTTACTATTTTGCACAAATTAATTACTCAAAAATATCACCGTAAAATAGTCAAATATATTATA
>Ga0116174_10004123_pt1 | contig 11620 bp, 10 predicted proteins | sample AD_UKC087_MetaG_FD_89801 | JGI IMG/M metagenome (GOLD analysis project Ga0116174, IMG submission 89801) | Active sludge microbial communities of municipal wastewater-treating anaerobic digesters from USA - AD_UKC087_MetaG | ecosystem: Engineered > Bioreactor > Anaerobic > Digestate | place: USA...
CGGAGCCATGCCCGGCGCACGAGATATTCCGTCCCCCCTTCGTGAATGAGCCCCTGGAGGGAAAATATATCGTCCGCCAGGGCACAGCGGATGCCGATCCGACTATAGGGGTAGTCTTTGAAAAACATGTTCAGGCCGCTGCTCATCAGCGAGGAAACCGCCCCGGAACCGGTGCTGATGATGGAGAGGTTCTCGATGGCGTCCACGCTTATTCGCCGGGGCATATTACGGCTCTCATCGGACAAGATGACCAGTTCGAAACGGGAGGGCTGTCCGTATTCCATTCGGAAGTTGTTCAGCCCTCCCCGGATGAGTCCGGTCATCCGTCCGATCTCGATGCTGGCCGTAAGCGCCTCCAGGTCGATGCTTTCGAATCCGGCGTCTCCACCGAAAAAACGGGCTTTAGAGAGGAGACGGCCGCCAAAAAGATTATCCACGGCAATCCGCCCGCCGAACGTCTCCACGACAATCACCCCGCTGGCGGTCCAGAGATCTTTCTGAAAGACCAGGGGGGAAAAGCCTCCATTGATGACCCCGGAAAGAGGAATGGGCAGCGCCGGGCCCGTCAATTCCTCAAGGTCGATTCCATGGATCTCCAAAAACGTCTTTAACCGCATTTCCGGCCGCAAAAGATCCTCGGCCTGCAAACCCGCCAGGCGGACCACCCCACCGAAAATCGGCACTGTAACCGGTTCCGGCAGGGTAAACCGGTTGCCGGAAAGGATGACCGGCGTGGCGAAACCCTTTATTCGGATATCTCCCTTCTCGAATCCGGAAAAAGCCATCGATCCCCGCCGGAGATCCGCCGGGGGCGGAGTGACCGCCTTTCCAGCCAGCGCGAGATCGTAGGGCAGGGATATCTCGATCCCGGCCAGGACAAGCCGGTGGAAAGGCGATTGGAGCGATCCGCCGTGGAGGTCGAATTCACCGGCGATGGTTTTTTGTTCCGGTGCCGCCACAACCGTCAATTCCAGATCCGCCTCTCCTTCCACTCGCAGGTCCTGAAGCTCCGGATAGTTCTGCTGGAGGAAATTCCGCGCCAACGTGGAAAAAAGGCGGGGAAGCGATATACCCCGGGCCCGAAGGGAAAGGATGTTTTGCTCGGGGGAAAACCGGGCGGAAAAACTATAGTCACCGCTCTGGAAGATATCGCAGGTTCCGTCAGCGGCAAGGTAAAAGGGATTTGGGGCAAAATCTCCCCGGGAGGCGATCTTCACCTTTTCCCCACGAAAGTCATTGTAGTATGACGCCCAGAGCAGTTCGCCGCCACCGCTTTCCATGGAGAAGCGAAAATTTCCGGGGCGTCCTTTTTCCGGCGCTTCCAGCTTAAGTTCGACCCGCCCGGAAATCCGTTCCCCAGCTTTCGTCCCGTCCGCCGAGGCAAATCCCCCTTCCCGGAAATCCACAGCAACGTCGGCCTCCCAAACCGTCGTCCCGTCCTGGGTTTTACCCCGGCTTTCCACCTCTAGTCCGCCGCGGCCTTTACAGTTCCAGCCGCGGTATTCCGCGGGGAGCAGAGGTCTGGCCAGGGTGAAGACCCCGGCCAGATCCAGCACCGGGGCTTGGAGGGAGGCATGCCAGGAAAGCGGCTTGATTGTTCCTGAGATACGTCCGTTCAGAGCGCCCAGACTCGCTCCGTACACCTTGCCGTTGGTGATCGCAAACCGGGAGGTGCGCTGATCGTAAGAAGCATTGAGATCCGCTTGCAGATTCCTGATGATAGCTGGCGACGGACCTTCCCTCCGGGCCAGTTCTTCCACCGCGGCATGAACGTTATTCAGGGTGAGGAGTCCGTCATCCAGCCTGATCGCCGACGCCAGTACGGCCCCGGTAAGCTTCAGGTTGCCGTAAGTGCCGTCGGCAAGGGAAAACCGCAGAGAACCGAAAGCGGACGGACGAGGAGAAAAACGGTGAAATTCCAGGGCGGCCTCGCCCACACCCCGAGTATCCATATCTCCGGCTTGGATATGGAAGCTGCTCCGGCCCGAAAGCTTACCGTGTCCCGTCGGATCAAAGTCGTTAATCGTCATTTCCAGGCCCGGGATGGAATAGACTGCTCCGGGGGCCTTCAATTCCAGGTGCCCGTCCTTGACGACCAACTGCTTGACCGGGGGGATCTTGCCGAGCACGGCGAAGGGGTCGGATTCCGATTCCTCGTCCTTCAGGTGAAAGGTGAATTTTGGACCTTCCAGAACGATCCTCTCCGCCCGGAGCTTGAAGCCAAGGTCAAGATTGCCGTCGATCTCCGCCCTGGCCAGGGAAACCGCAAAGCCCCGCTCGTGACCGGCGCGGATCTGGAGGCCCTGGACATGACCTCGGAGATGATGATCGAAGGCAAGGTCATGGACGTGCAGATGTATCCCGGTGATCGGCTCCAGGGCCGCCGCCAGGGCGTTTACGGCCCCGGGAGACTGCATGATGGTGAGCAGGACCGCCGCCAGGACTATGGGTCCGGCGACGACGAGCATGGTCGCGATGATAATGATCTTTTTCTTCACTGCCGGGCCAATCCTGGGGAAGAAACGGCATGTCGATGATTCCGCCGTCGGTGCACCGACCGTCAGGGCGCGGGGGGGCCTTGCTCTTCGATGATCGGAGGGGGCTCGTTGGCCCTTATTTCCCGCCGCAGCTCCCGGATCGTCTTGTTGAGTTGGGAGATGGTCCGGTTGAGGCGAAAACGCTCAACGATACCCATGAAGCCGGTAAAGACGACCCCGACCAGAAAGCAGACAAATATCAACATATAGGCAGGAAGGGTGACGTTGATGACATCCAGATACCGCAATTGGACCGGAAATGTGTTGGCGAGGGAGAAGGTGACGATAAACATGATGAGGACCACCACAATCACGGTATAGACGATCTTCATAATCAAGCCTCCTGGCGATATTTACGACTTAAATCAGCTCAACGGGCCAATTTCTTGAAATAGGGCCGCAAGTGCTCCCAAGTCTGGGCTACATCCTCGGGAATGACCCGGACATCACCGACGACACTGACAAAATTCGTGTCCCCGTTCCACCGGGGAACCACATGGACATGGAGATGATCATCGATGCCGGCCCCCGCCGCCTTTCCTAGGTTCATCCCGATGTTGAAACCGTCGGGACGGACGCTCTCCTTGAGGGCCTGGACCGACAAGGCGACCAGGTCGAAGATCTCCGCCCGCTCCGCCGCCGTGAGCTCCTCCAGGCTGCTGACATGGCGGCGGGGAATGACCATGAGATGGCCGCTGGTGTAAGGGTAACGGTTCATCATGACAAATGCGCGCTTCCCCTCCAGGAGGCGTAGATCGCCGCCGGGGCAGGTTGCCCCATCGACACAGAAGACGCATTCTTTTACCTTCTCACCGCGGATATAGGTCATTCTCCAGGGGGCACCGATGGCTTTCATAATACATGGGAAATTATCATGACCACTGCGAAAAATACAAGTGTTATTTGGATATGGTTGTTGACATTTTCCCCGGCGATCGTTTAGGATAGCGACAAATTCAACCCACCAAGAGGACGGCCATGCTGGGAAAAACCCTGGAAAGGATTGCCGAAAAGATTCTCGGCTTAGACGAGGCCTCCCTGGCCTCCCTGTGGAAGAAGTACAAAGAACGGATGGAGCATTTCGATGCCTCCCGGGACTGGGAGCGGGCCGTCATAGTCTTTTTCATCATCAATGCGGTCCGGGCGAAAAACCAGATATTCAACGAAGAGGTCCGCAAACAGCAACCCGCACCCACGCCTCTCCCGCCCCATAAGTCAGAAGCGGTCGGTCGGAAAAAACCGGCCCTGAAACTTATCAAACCGGACAAAACATGATGTCGGCGGGAAACGATCCGGATATCGCCGCCGCTGCCGCCCGTATCGAAGAACTGCGGGAGCTCATCGCCTACCACAACCGCCGCTATTACCGCCTCGACGATCCGGAAATCTCCGACGCTGCTTACGACCGCCTTCTCGGCGAACTCCGGGACTGGGAAGAGCGTTATCCCGAACTAGTCACCGCCGCTTCCCCCACCCAGCGCGTGGGAGCGGCGCCCCTGGAAAAATTTACGGCCTTTTCCCACCCCTCGCCCATGCTCAGCCTGGCCAACGCCATCACCGAGGCAGACATCCGCGTTTTTCATAACCGTCTCCTCGCCGGCGGCAACACCATCAGCTACGTCCTCGAACCCAAGCTGGACGGGGTGGCGGTCAACCTCGTTTATGAAGGCGGCATCCTCGTCGCCGGGGCCACCCGGGGGGACGGCGCCGTCGGCGAAGATGTCACCCACAATATCCGCACCATCGCCGGCGTCCCTTTGACCCTCGCCGACGGCGCCACCACCGAAATCCCCGCCCGCCTCGAGGTCCGGGGGGAGGTGGTAATCGCCACCGCGGCCTTCCGGCGCCTCAACCGGGAAAGGGAAGAGGCGGGCGAAGCGTCGTTTGCCAATCCCCGCAACGCCGCGGCCGGTTCCCTGCGCCAATTGGATTCCCGCATCACCGCCCGGCGTCCCCTGGATTTCTTTGCCTATGCCGTCGGGATCAAGGAGGGGGGGGCGGAACTGAAGACCCAGTGGGAGGTCCTCGCCGCCCTGAAAGCCTGGGGCTTCCAGGTGCACCCCTTCGCCCGACTAGCCGAAAGCATCGAATCCTGTCTGGAGGGATATCGCTCCCTCCTCGCGCAGCGGGAAGAGCTGAATCATGAAATCGACGGGATGGTGCTCAAGGTCAACGAACTGTCCCTCCAGGCGGAGTTGGGGTCCATCTTTCGGAGACCCCGCTGGGCGCTGGCCTGCAAGTTCCCCGCCCGTCAGGAAACCACGGTCATCGAACGGATCGACGTCCAGGTAGGCCGAACGGGGGCCCTCACCCCCGTGGCGATCATGCGGCCGGTCCGGATCGGCGGCGTCACCGTCAGCCGGGCCAGTCTCCACAACCAAGACGAAATCGACCGGAAAGATATCCGCATCGGGGACACCGTGGTCGTCCAGCGAGCCGGCGATGTCATCCCCGAGGTCGTCAAGGTCGTTCCCGGCCGCCGCACCGGTCGTGAGATCCCGTTTTTACTGCCCGCCTCATGCCCGGTATGCGGAACCGCGGTAGTCCGCCTCCCGGGAGAAGCGGCCCATCGCTGCATCAACATTGCCTGCCCCGCCCAGGTCAAGGAGCGGATCGTCCATTTCGCCGCCCGGGGAGGCATGGACATCGAAGGCCTGGGGGGAAAAATGGTCTCCCGGCTGGTGGATGCGGCACTGATCAAGGACCCGGCGGACATCTACTCCCTTACCGCCGTCAAACTGCTGGCCCTGGAGCGTACGGGGGAAAAATCGGTGGGAAATCTCCTCCTGGCCATCGCCGCCTCGAAAAATCCGCCCCTGGAAAAGTTCATCTTCGCCCTGGGCATCCGCCAGGTGGGGGAAAGCATGGCCAAGACCCTGGCCCGCCACTATCTCGGATTGAAGGAGCTAGCCGACGCCGACGCCGATGAATTGACGGCCATCCGCGATCTCGGTCCGGAAGCCGCCGGGAGCATCACCCGCTTCTTCCGGGAACCGGCAAACAAACGTTTTCTCGCCAAACTGGAAGCCGCCGGCATCGCCCCCGTAAACAGCCTCTATTCCCCTTCTTCCCCGACGGTAGGGAGCCTGGCCGGCAAGATCTTCGTGATCACCGGCACCCTCACCGGGATGACCAGGGAAGAGGCGAAACACCGCATCGAGTCCCGGGGTGGCAAAACAACGGAATCGGTTTCGAAAAATACCCATTACGTCGTCGCTGGCGCTTCTCCGGGATCGAAGCTGGAAAAGGCGCAAGCCCTGGGAATTTCCATCCTTGACGAACCCACCTTTTTTGCGTTATTGGAGACGCCGTGAATACAGCCATCGATCTCAACTGCGATATGGGTGAATCCTACGGGGCCTACACCATCGGCGGTGATGCCGGGGTGGTAGCCTACATAACCTCTGCTAACATCGCCTGCGGGTTTCATGCCTCCGACCCCATGGTGATGGACCGCACCGTCCGCCTCTGCCGGGATAACAATGTCGCCCCGGGCGCCCATCCCGGCTTCCCCGATCGGGTAGGTTTCGGACGGCGGTTCATGGATCTGACCGCCGAAGAACTCATCAACGACGTAATCTATCAGGTGGGGGCCCTCCGTGGTTTCCTCGCCCGCTACGAACTGCCGCTCCAGCATGTAAAGCTCCACGGCGCCCTGTACAACTATGTGGCGACTCGGGAGGAACTTATCTTGAGGATCGCCGGGGCGTTACAAAAACCCTTCGACAATCCAGTATTTTTGACCCTCGGGACAACCAGGACCACGAATCTGCTGGAAAAATGCCGTCGAGAAGGCATCCGCCTGGCCCTGGAGGCCTTCCCGGACCGGCGCTACACCGACGCCGGAGAGCTGCAATCCCGCCGGGAACCCGGGGCGGTTCTCAAGGACCCCCGGGAGATTGCCCGACGGGCGGTGGCCATGGCGACCCGGAAGGGCGTGGAAAGCGTCAGCGGCCGTTGGCTGGAAATGGATATCCATACCCTATGCCTCCACGGGGACAACAAGGAGAGCATGGAGGCGGCGGCGCTGATCTACCGCTCCCTTCTCGATGAACAGATCCAAATACACCCCCTGGGCGTGATACTGCCATGATCGTCCAACGCTACACCGAAAACGCTCTGCGGATCATCTTCGGCTCCGTTATCGATCTGGAGATCCACGAACAGGTCCGGCGGGCCTTTTTCATCTGCCGCTCCCTGGATCGCCGGGAAATCCTGGAGATCGTTCCCTCTTTCCGCGCCTGTGTAATCATCTATGACGAGGAACGAATTTCCTTCCCGGAACTCGCCGCCCTGCTCCAGGAGCGGCTGGCGGATCTTTCGAGCGTGGAAATGCCACCGCCCCGGATTCACGAAATACCCGTCCGCTACGGCGGCGAGTACGGACCTGATCTCTCCTTTGTGGCCGGCCATTGCCACCTCCGCCCCGAAGAAGTCATCGCCCGCCATACCGGGGAACTTTATACCGTTTATACCGTCGGCTTCACACCCGGCTTCCCCTATCTGGGCACCCTCGACGCGGCCATCGCCGCCCCACGTCTGGAAACCCCCCGGACAAGGATCCCCGCGGGCTCCGTGGGCATCGCGCAGCGCCAGACGGGGATCTACCCTTTTGAATCCCCCGCGGGCTGGCAAATCATCGGCCGCACGGATGCCAGTCTCTTCGATACCAAGCACCCGCCATACAGCCTCATGCAAATCGGCGACAAGGTGCGCTTTTACGAGGTCCCCTGAACGATGGACGCCGCCGTCACCATCCGCAATCCCGGTCTCATGACCATGATCGTCGATCTGGGGCGCAACGGTTACAGCGATATGGGGGTCCCTTCTTCGGCCGCCTTGGACGGTTATGCCTGCCGGGCCCTCGCCGCCCTCTTGGACTCCCCGGACACCCCGGTGTTGGAAGTCACTGGGCCGCGGTTTGCCCTACGGTTCGACGCCGAGGTGACGTGCGCCATCACAGGCGCTCGGGTCAAGGCCTTTCTGGACGACGTCCCCTTGCTCCCCTGGGCTTCTTTCCGCGCTGGACGGGGAAGCATTCTCCGCGTCCGTGAGATCACGGAAGGCTTCCGCTACTACATCGGCTTTGCCGGTGGCCTCAAGATCGACCGGGTCATGGGCAGCTACACGACCAATTTGGAATGCCGATTCGGCGGCTATGAGGGACGGACGTTGATGGGCGGCGATGTCATGTCGCTGGCGGCGCCGGGGCAACCGGATATCCGGATCTTACCCGACCACTGGATCCCCCCCATGGCCTCTCCTCACCGGCTCCGGGTCATCTCCGGGCCGGAGAGAGACTATTTCACCTCTGATTCTTTGGCTACTTTTTGGGACAAGGACCCCCAGGAACTATTTTCGACATCCAGACATCTGAACCGGACGGGCATCCGCATGAAAGGCAAACCCCTGTTGTTCCGGCCTGAGGTCCAGAAAAGCATCATCTCGGAAGGGATTCTCCCGGGCACGGTGCAGATCCCGGGCGACGGCCTGCCCATCGTCATGCTGTACGAAAGGACCATCGGCGGCTATGCCCGAGTGGCCACAGTGATCCGGGCCGATCGGGACCGCCTCGCGCACCTGCGACCTGGAGACATGGTTTATTTCGAACGGATAACCATCGAGGAAGCGGAGGCGTCATGGAAGGAAAAGAAGGACCGCATGGAAGCCTTTCCACTGTCGGGTAAATGAGGCACATGCATGTTACCGCGGCCGGCCGCGTCCAGGGGGTCGCCTTCCGCGCTTGGACGAGAAAGACGGCCTTGTCGCTGCAACTGACGGGTTGGTGCGCAATCTCCCCAACGGCAGCGTGGAGGCGGTCTTCGAGGGGCGGGACGAGCAGGTGGAACTCATGGTCCGCCGATGCGCCGCCGGTCCCCCCTTGGCGGATGTAACGGTCATCACCACCCGGGAGGAAGCGTATCGGGGGGAGTTCACAGGGTTCGTCATCCGTTATGACTGAGGCGGTTCGCCGCCTCCGTGCTGCCGGATGGAGTTGATGGCCGTAGGCGAGTTGTGATTTCGGGGTCCGGCATGGCTCTTTTTTACCTTGACTTACCGTTTTCATCCTCGTATAGTTCGCAAGTTTTTTAGTCTGTAAACCGCGTCAAGGACGCACAAACATGAAGAAAAGGAGGAGTTCTATGAAGAAATTATTGTCAGTTTTTCTGGTATCAGTGGTTTTCATCTTTTTCATCGTCGCGCCCGCCGTCGCCAAGACGACATGGAACGCCAATTCCGTCTGGCCCCCGAAAAATAACCACAGCATCGGCCTGGAAGCATTCGCCAAAAAGGTGAAGACCGCAACCAACGGCGAGTTGGAACTGGTGGTCCATTCCGGCGGCGCCCTGGGCTACAAGGGACCCGAACTCCTCAAGGTGGTCCGGGACGGCCTGGTGCCCGTTTCCGACATGCTCATCAGCGGGGTGGCCGGGGATGAGAAACTCCTTCAGATCGTCACCCTGCCCTTCCTGGTCCGTAATTTCGACGAACTCCACACTTTGATCAACATTGCCCGTCCCTATTTCGACAAATCAGCCGAAAAATGGGGTCAAAAGATCCTCTATACCGCCCCTTGGCCCGGCGCCGGCCTCTGGACCAAGAAAGAAGTGAAGACCCTGGCCGACCTGAAGGGGCTCAAGACCCGCACTTATGACAAAAATGGCGCCCTGGTCATGGAAGCTGTCGGCGCCACGCCCTTGGCCCTGCCTTTCAGCGAGGTTTACACCTCCCTGCAGACCGGCGTCATCGACTCCGTCATGACCTCCTCCCCCACGGCCGTGGATGCCAAGTTCTGGGAGGTCCTCAAGTATTTCGAACCGCTGAATATCACCATCGCCACGGATATGGTCACCGTGAACAAGAAGGCATTCGACAAGCTCCCCAAGGCCCAGCAGGATGCCCTGGTCAAGGCCGGGCAGGAGATGGAGAAGATCATGTGGGCCGGCGTGAAGAAGTGGGACGGCAGCATGGTCGGCATCAGCAAGAAAAACGGCATCAAGGTGGTGGCCCCTTCCAAGAAACTTGTCGCCGACCTGGAAAAGATCACGGAGAATATTCGCGCCGAATGGTTCAAGACAGCCCCGCCCGAGGCCCAGAAGATCTACGCGGAGTTCAGAAAGAAGGTCAAACGCTAAGACGCAACTGCGGATAAAGCGGATAAGTCTATTCCAGCTTTTTTGCCAACATGAATCACCACCGGTGATTTTAGATCATGTGCAGGGACCCCGGAGTGAGGTCTTCGGGGTCCCTTTTCATTGATGATCATGAAAAGATTGATAAAGATAATCGACGCCCTTTCGGGGGCCAACGGCTGGCTGGCCGGGATCATGACCGTGCTGGCCCTAATCCTCGTCATCACCGAGATCGTCTGGCGGACGGGTTTTTCGAAGACCATCTATATCAGCGATGAGTATGCCGGTTATCTGATGACCATGCTCACCTTCTGCGGCCTCGCCTACACCCTCCGGGAGCGGGGTCATATTCGAATGATGATGCTCCCCCATTTCATCAAGGGACGGGCGCGCATAATCTTTGACATGGTCTGCTTCGTTGTCGGCTTCATTTTCTGCGTTGCCTTCACCTGGTTCACCTTCGTCTTTTTCTGGGATTCCTACGTCAACGGGTCCCGTTCCATGCACGTCTCGGAGACCTATCTGGCCGTTCCCCAGTTTTTCATGCCCTTGGGCGCCGCCCTCATGACCCTCCAGTTTTTCGCCGAGTTCCTCAAGGCGATCGCCCGGCTCAGAAACGATACGGAGGGGTTGAGGATCCTCGAAGAAAGCGACGAGCTGGGAAGATGAAAGAAGGGGCAAACTCAGGGGATAAACGGCAGCCGTCGGAATTCGCCACGCCGGAAACACCGGAGAGGAAAAAAACGCCATGGATCTAGGACCGGTATCCGCGACCATCCTGGGCCTCCTCATCATCTTCATGGGGGGATCGATTTGGATCGGGATCGCCCTCTTCCTCGTCGGGATCGGTGGCTTCTTCTTTTTCAGCGACGTCGCCTTCGGTTCCATCCTCTCCAATATCGCCTGGAACAACACCAGCAGTTCGACCATGATGGCTCTGCCCTTTTTCATCTGGATGGGGGAGATCCTCTTCCGGAGCAAGATCTCGGAAAATCTCTTCTGGGTCTGTCGCCCTGGATGGACAGCATTCCCGGACGACTCATCCATGTCAATATCCTGGCCTGCACCTTCTTTGCCGCCGTCAGCGGCTCTTCCGCCGCCACCACGGCCACGGTGGGAAAAATCACCGTCCCGGAACTCAGACAGCGGGGGTACGATTACGCCCTCTCCATCGGCTCCCTAGCCGGCGCCGGGACCCTGGGCTTCATGATCCCCCCCAGCATGGTCATGCTCGTTTACGGGATCATCGGCGACGTGAGCATCGGCAAACTTTTCATCGCCGGCTTCATCCCCGGCTTCATGATCGCCGGCCTCTTCAGCGGCTACATCTTCACCCGCTGTCTGATAAATCCGGCCCTCGCCCCGGCGGGGAGCGAGCATCATACCTGGCGGGACCGCCGTGAAGCGATCCCGGCCATCGCCCCGGTGATCATTCTCATCTTTGCGGTTTTGGGAAGTATCTATCTCGGCTGGGCGACACCCACCGAGGCCGGCGCCATCGGCGTCGTCGGCGCCTTCTTTTTCGCCGCCCTGACAAGGAGCCTTACCTGGTCGGTCTTCAAAGAGAGCCTCATCAACTCCGTCAAGACGAGCTGCATGATCATGCTCATCGTCATGGGGGCCGCCTATCTTTCCAACGTCTTCGGATTTCTGGGGATTACCCGGGCGCTGACCACCTTCGTCACGGAGATGGGACTTTCACCCTACATACTCATCGTCATCCTGACGGTTCTGTATCTGATTCTCGGGTGTCTCATCGACGGCTTCTCCATGATCGTCATGACGGCGCCTTTCGTTCTGCCCCTTATCGAGGCGGCCCAGTTTGACACCGTCTGGTTCGGGATCTACCTGGTCGTGATGATCGAACTCGCTCAGATCACCCCCCCGGTGGGTTTCAACCTCTTCGTTATCAGCGGCTTGAACAACGACAGCCTCTTCCGGATCGCCAAG
>Ga0116174_10004125_pt1 | contig 11619 bp, 9 predicted proteins | sample AD_UKC087_MetaG_FD_89801 | JGI IMG/M metagenome (GOLD analysis project Ga0116174, IMG submission 89801) | Active sludge microbial communities of municipal wastewater-treating anaerobic digesters from USA - AD_UKC087_MetaG | ecosystem: Engineered > Bioreactor > Anaerobic > Digestate | place: USA...
AGAGACTTTACGCATAGTTGTTCAAGTCGGATCTACAAAAGTAGAAATTTCTTATTGGTAATAGAGTATCAGAAAACTATTCCTAGACATCCATCTACAAAAGTAGAAATTTCTTATTGGTAATAGAGAAAATGATATTTTAGACATGGAGGTGATCTACAAAAGTAGAAATTTCTTATTGGTAATAGAGTGAATCATGATAGATAGACAGACAGAGATCTACAAAAGTAGAAATTTCTTATTGGTAATAGAGGTCTTCGTAGTTCAAAAAGTCCAGGGATCTACAAAAGTAGAAATTTCTTATTGGTAATAGAGCCCTACTGGTAAAGTCAAAGCTATAAGATCTACAAAAGTAGAAATTTCTTATTGGTAATAGAGTATTTAGATTGTATTGAAGTATTAGAATCTACAAAAGTAGAAATTTCTTATTGGTAATAGAGAAAAGAAGATGGAAGAATTCAAGAAGATCTACAAAAGTAGAAATTTCTTATTGGTAATAGAGTTGGGTGGCTTTTTTATTGCTTTAAAATATCTACAAAAGTAGAAATTTCTTATTGGTAATAGAGTCAAGTAGTTAATTCTTCAAGTCGTTTATCTACAAAAGTAGAAATTTCTTATTGGTAATAGAGTTTTCAAATTATTGCCGGCACCTGGTATTATCTACAAAAGTAGAAATTTCTTATTGGTAATAGAGAATAAATGCTTACCCTGTTCTGATCTCATCTACAAAAGTAGAAATTTCTTATTGGTAATAGAGAGTGTCTTTCTATCTGCAAGCTCTACAATCTACAAAAGTAGAAATTTCTTATTGGTAATAGAGGTAAAAAGTGTTCAAAATATAGATTCATCTACAAAAGTAGAAATTTCTTATTGGTAATAGAGTCTGTCTGATTTGTTTCATTAAATTGATCTACAAAAGTAGAAATTTCTTATTGGTAATAGAGTAGAGTTTATGCCAGATTTTACTAGTTATCTACAAAAGTAGAAATTTCTTATTGGTAATAGAGTTAGCCTTTAACATATCCCAGCCGGATCTACAAAAGTAGAAATTTCTTATTGGTAATAGAGATAAACTATTATATCGGGAGCAATAAATCTACAAAAGTAGAAATTTCTTATTGGTAATAGAGAGTGTATTCATGAATCTATCGGTAAAAAGATACAACCTCATTTTTTTAAAAAAAATTATGGGACTTTTTGATAGATTCATAAATTACACCTAATTTATCGATAATTTTAACTCTATTATGTCTTTTTATAAAAAATAAAGACTAAGGTTTTACCAACAATATAACTTATACTTTTGTGCCTAATTGTTAAAGTCCTACTCCCCTAATTCTACCACATCCTCTTCATAGTGAATGGCGCTACCATATCTAATTATTTTCTTGTTGCAACCTTGACAAGTAGAAAATAATAAAATACTGTCACTTTTTTTAAATTTCTTTTTATACTTATGCTCAATCACTGACAAAATGTTGTTTAATACCCGCGGACTGTTTTTAATACCATAAACAGAATATTGTATTTTTTCGCCAAATTTCTTGAGATATTTTGAAAAACTGGCTCTAGTTTTGTCGTTTGAAAAATCGTAAGCAACTATCAGCATGGTTTAAAATTAGGGAAATTATATTTTTGACTATTCATCATATAACGATAAAACCCATAAATATACTGATAAATGTCATCTTTTTTATCGGAAATGGCTTTTAAAAAAATGTTTCGATATTTTTTAGAATATTCATATTTTTTAAAAAAGAAACTGCCGTTTTTAAAACCAAAATCCTTCTCATTTATTTGTTTCAAGTGATAAGATTTAACAATTTGCTTGTCAATTAAAACTCGCATTGGTTCCATAAGATCACAACTTAGTGATTTTCTTTGAAAAAAGAGTTGATGATAAATCCCCTTGTAAGTATCAAAGCCAAAAATTCTCAGGATTGAGTCAACATAATTGAATAAAAAACTATAACCAATATCCAATAGAAAATTAGGGATATCTTCTCTAGTTTGAGGAGATCGACGATACCAACCAATATCCTTAAATAAAATTTGAAAATAATTATTGGCGCTACTCCCCTCCACTCCAAGTAACTCATTTAAATTTTGACAAGAATCCACATTGATATCCTTTTTAGATTGAATGGTTTGCAGCTGATTTATAATTTTGTTTTTAATAATTTTTTTTGATATTTCAAGACACTTATCATCAGTCAAATGATATTGTTTTTGTCTCAGTAAATAATTTCCTTCAGCTTTTGAGTTAATTTCACCATAATATTTTAGAGATTGATTTAGAAAAAAAATAGAAATTCCATACTGTTGGCAAGTATTAATTAATTTAGTGGTTACAGTAGCTTCACCAATAATAAATAAACAAATTACAGAACAACAGGTTATTTGATCAACACATTTACCTTCGCGGTAGAGACGAATATTGTTATTGCCAATTTTAATATCATTAATCGATTGATTAAGACCATCAATCACGACTATCTTCTTTTCTTTAAAATCGTTAGGTTGAATCATATTAGACGCATAACAAATGATAAATACAATTTTGGCATTTATTGGCAGAAGTAGACTTAGGTGGCAATGATTGCTCTAAGTTATAGTTTTGGATTTTTTGACAAAGAGATGAAAGGCGCTGATAGTCTGTGGTTGTTGGTAATTTTACTGAATATCGTTTATTGTCTGAAAGAGAGTGGAAGAATAGTTTTTTAACCTTAAAACCCATTTCTTTTAAAGAAAAAAATTGAGCAAAAATTTGATATTTGTAGCCATCAAATATTTTCTTAATGGTGTATTTCCTTTCTATTAGACATTGATTTTCCTGGTCATAAATATCTATTTTTCCAATCAGTTTAAGTTTTTCATGATAAACAGTGACTCCTTGTAAATATCTACTGGCAGTAGAATATTTGGCTAAATCTATATTTTGATGATTAATCTTACCAACTGTCTGAAAATGACTGTGATAATTACTCTCACTAAATGATTCATAGATGGAGTGATAATAAATTGACTTCGGACAAAAAATAAAGTCATTAAGTCTTGATATCTGGATATAATTATCCATAATAATATATTATAACATATTATTATGGGTAATACCCTATTTAGAGGCAAAATTATCCCAATCCTGATTGGAAACATACAAATCACCCCAACTCATCTTTTGATCATCACCATTAGTTTGCTTATATTTTGTAATTTTATTTAGAATAATTATCCCTTTTCTAGCAATGTTATAAGCACCATTTTCATCACCATTTTGTGGTAGATTTTCACCAAACTGCTTTGCTCTTCGACTATCAAAAAAAGGTTCTACTGGAGAAAGAATAAAATCGTTTTCATCACCTTCTTTATCTTGGTCAGTATTACGAATCTGACACATTAAATTAAATAGGAATATAAAATTCCTAAAAAATTTTTCATTGTTTTTCGATTCCAGTTGTTTAATCTGAGACAAAATATCCACACGATAATCTATACCTATCTTCCTAAATAACTCCTTAAAATTACTAATATTTTCTTCTGACGCATTTTTATTGAGTAAACCACCATCTGTAAGATTTTCATAATAATCATATCCACCTTTATTTTCGTTTAATTTTTTATTCCAACGAATTCTTTCAACACATGAACAAACAGTCCATTCTGTTTTTTCTGGTTTCTCTTTTATATTCGAAGAAAAATTCTCCAAATCATAAGTAAACTCAAATCTATTTTTATTCTCGTTAAAAACGATGCTACTAAATTTTCCAATCAATTCCTTCGCCTTCTCCGCATTTACGTATTTCAAATATAAGTTTGGTCGCCAACCTGTTAAAGGATCAATTTTGGAAGTATAACTAGCCTGGGTATAAAAAATAATTCCAGTTTGTTTACCCATATCTTTAAAAGATTTAAAAGGGGCTGTAAGCTGATAAGCATTGAATAAGTGCCCAGCTTTCTGTGGATCAGCTTCTTCCTTATCTATTAAAAAGTTAAATTTGTCGATTAAAGCTTTTTCTAATTGTTGGTAAATACTTTTTTCGATACCGCCACGAATTTGTTTGAATCGCATATTTAAATCTTCCAAGACAATAATAGCATTGTATTCGATTGCTGAATCCGCTAAAGTACGAACTATTTGAGAAATATAGCCTTTCTTTAAATCCTTAATTTCTTCTACTGTCTGCCAATCCTTACGCGCCTGTTCGCGATTTTTAGCCCGAGCTTCCAACTTACCAGCATAATCCACTTTTTCTTTCGTTTTTTTATTAACAATCATATTGAGAGACTTAGTGTCCAAAATCTCACCTTTTTGATTAATCACTGAATAATAGGCTAAATGTTTCTCACCACGATCAACACCAATTATATTTATATCGTCATTACCAGATAAAAAATTATTTATTTCTGCATTGAAATTAGTACTATGGTTCGGGATACGATTCAAAGTCATAGGCATATGAAAAAATATCTTATCTTCCAAATACCTTTTCTTTTGCCAAGCTTTATCCCCTTTTGTTAGAGTAATTTCATTTTTTTGAGTAACAATTTGTTTTTTTTCTAAATTTTTCGTTTTTGGTCGATAAAAAATTTCTGCCTGACCATTAAGCTTCATAGGAAAGTTTAAATCTCGATTTTCGTTAGAAAACACTGATTCAAAGTAAAGTGTATGTAAATTTTTGGTTCCTGTAGCCTTATCGCTCCAGTCTTTGTTATAAATTTCAAACAGATAAAGCTTTCCGGCTTGATTTTGCTTATCTATATAATTTTGTGAAATTTTTTGAAAAGAAATGGAATAACCATCCGTAGCTACATCTTGATAGAACTCACCAATATTATCTTGATAATCTTCAGTCGGCTTTAAATGTTTAAATTCATAGCTTTTCCAGCCTTCGTATTTATTGAGACAATTTTTATAAAAATCAATTAACTTATGCAAACTATTAACAGAAAATCTGTCACCTTTTTTGTATTCTTCATTTTTATAAATTTTATAAATTTCTTCACTTGGTTGAAATTCCTCTAGCCCCTTTGCCGAAAAACAAACTTTAGGGAACATTTTTGACGGATCTGGAAAAAACTTATAAACCATTTTTTCGTAAACATTTTTTTCATCATTACTTGCTAAAAATTCCTTTTCTTTCTCATCTATAAAAAGGTTGTTGAATTCCTTTTTCATGATCCCGAGATAGTATCTTGTATTCTTTCTAAGAATAATTGCGGTATTATCTCTTTCTTTATTCTTATCCCAACCATCCGCTAGGGTAGCATTTTCAAAATTCAGCTTCCACTTTTCTTGATTAAATTGTTTTTTGGTTAAATAATTGCGTAATTTATTGTAAACAAGCACAATCTCTTCATAAGCACCATCATAAAAAAGTTGATATCCATATTGAGCATGATTATAAAACAGAGGGTCAAGATCATAATGATCTAACCATAAACGCTTTTTTTCTACCGCGAAGTATTTCGCCATCTGATAGATATGCAAAACTTCATCAGCATAATTTTTGATAGCTATCTTTGTATCTTCTTTTTTGAAATTATTTAATTTGTCTTTTAAATCTTTAGCAAATACATTTAAACCTGCTTGGATTTTATCCTGCACTATTTTTCCTTCACTAGTCTTTTTTTGAACAGTAATGTCTCTTTCGAGCAAAGAATTAAATTCGAATAGATAAATTGCTAAAAATTGTTGCCAAATAGTTTTGTCTTTGAGGGACGCTATTTTAACTATATAAACATCCTTCCAAAAATATTTTTCTGATTTTTCTTCATTCACCTTACTAGCATACATGCCACCAGCTTCGATTCTATCTAATGCTTGCTTAATATGACCTAGAGAAATAAATGACGGAAATTTATAACTATCTTTTTCTTTTTTTATAACGCTGTCATCTTTGTCTCGACGCAGTGATTCATAAAAATCCTTTGTATTTTTTTGACTGATTGTTTGATAAACCTCTGTTTCAAAAGAATCTGTTTCAGAAGTCCAACGTCTGGTAATAGTATTAAAAGCTTCTTTAGAAAAATAAATTTTATCTAAATCGTACTGTTGATTGTTTTCGACAAAATCAGTAAACAAATGTCGTAAAATATCAACCTTTTTATCAGCTACTTCAATAAAAGATATCAATATGGAATATAAATCATTATCGTCCTGAAGCTCGTCTGAAACAGACTGATCCTTTTCACTTAAAATTTGCTTGTCTAATTTTTTTAAGAATGGGATTTTTTCATTTTTATTGTTTTGGCGGTATTCATTAATTAGCTCGTTTATACCTCGTAGTTTTTGTCCGTTGTCTAACGTTTTTCCGCCAATAAATTCATTATATCTGTCAATACCTGGTTGCAATAAACAGTTGTTATAAAAATTTAGAGAAAATACATCTTGAATTTTTAGGTCGAAATTATTTTCGACTTCTAAAAATTTAACTTTATCTTTTATATTTTGAATAGTGGTGATATTATCACAAAACCTTTTAAGGTTTTGATCAATGATTCGAGTAGCAATAGCGGTTGTTGTCCCGTCAGATTTATAAAAATTTTCTCTAGTCTGAAAAAACTTATCAAAATAACCTACAAAGTTTTTCCAACCGTCAAAAATTGAAATTTTATCACCTTGCTGATTTAAAATAAATTCACCGTTCTTATCTACAAGAAACGAATCTTTATCTTCTCCATATCTTTGTTTAAGGATAGTGGTAAAAACATCTTTTTCTTTTAGAATTTCGGTAGTATTTTTTTTAGTTCCTGGATATTTTTGATGCCACACTGTAGCCTGTATATTAAAAAAAGTGACAATTTGTTCTCGTAATTTCCTCTGAATTTTGTGTAAATTATTTTGCAATACCTTGTCTTTTTTGTCTGTCTGCCAATCTCGTAATGCTTGCCAATATTCATCTAACCCACCTAACTTATTTTCTAGAGCTTCGGCTACAAAATCCCTGTGCATTCGATCAATAAAAGGTTTGGTTTGTTGATATTTTTCATGAACAATCTTATCTTTTCTCAGAACCTCATTCTCTTCCAACATCTCTCTAGTTTTCCCTATTGGCTTTAGCTCAAACCGAAGCGTTTTTGATAAAGAATAACGATTTGTAAATTTACCAAAACCATTATCTATCATTAATGTAATTATAACACTCTGCTTTCACCATAATATCGTCAAAAAAATACAGATATAATCAATAATCATGAAACTACCAGTCATGGTTCATCCCAACTCCAAAAATCCCCGAGTCGAAAAAGACCTAACCGGTATGCTCCATATCTATGTCAACGCCCCACCCTTAGAAGGTAAAGCCAATCAAGCCGTCATCGAATCCCTGGCCAATTTTTTAAACACTAAAAAATCAAAAATCATTTTACTCAAAGGCGCAAAATCAAAAAAGAAAATCTTTGAAGTTTTTTAAAAATACTTTTTCACTTCTTCAAAATTTTTTCCAATTGGCTCGATACCAAACTTACCTCTCTAGATGCTGAACTGAGTTATTTTTCTATTTATTTTAAATCTCTAAGCATATGTTCCACTCCTGCAGTATCCCCTGGATAACCTCTACCTGCCATTAAATTTATTGGAATCAATAACACTTCTCTAGGCTCTACATTAAAAGCTCTGCCTATAGACATAATATTATGTTTTTTAAGAACTTCGTCGTCAGGCGAATTACAAGTATAATGAATGATACGTGGTTCTCCACCATCTCGTTTTAAATCTACCACTCCAGTACCACAAGGACGTCCTTCTTTGCTTCTAGTAAATGGCATACCTACATTATATACCATATCCCCTAATATGGTCAAGTTAATTTTAATTAATTCATAACTTAACTTAAAAATAGCATATTTTTTTATTTTCTTGATTTGTTTAAAAATATCTTATAATAAAAAATACCCTTGTTTTATAACCATTGACTCCCCCATTCCGCATACCGTTGAAAAAGCAGTGGCTCAGACTTGACAAGAATTAGCAGTCAATGTATAATACTGCTAATGAGGTAGATGATAAATACTTCATTTTTACCTCATTTTAAGTTATTAATTTAATTTAAAAGGTGGTGACAAAAATGACTGATAGTTTAATGCCCAAGAATTTTTTTAGTTTTCCTGGTCTGTCTTTTACTGACGTCTTAGATAATGATTTACTCTCCATTCCTTCAGACAAAGGCGGTCTCTCCGTTTATGAAGACGATAAAAAAATCTATATCGAAGCTTCTCTTCCCGGTATCGATCCCAATGATGTTGATATCACTTATCAAGATAAATATCTGTGGATTAGAGGTGAAAGCAAAACCGAAGAAAAAGATAAAAAAAAGAAATATTACAGTAAAGCCACCAATTCCTTTTCTTATCGAGTAGCCATCCCCGGCGATATCAATATAGACAAAGAACCGGAGGCAACCTGTAAAAACGGAATTATGACCATTTCTTTTACCAAATCTGAAAAAGCTCAACCTAAAAAAATCAAAATCAAGGTTGGCAAATAAGATTTCTCAAAGAGTCTTTATTCAAAAAAAATCCCCAATTTTGGGGATTTTTTAATGGCTCCCCCTCTAAGATTCGAACTTAGGACCAATCGCTTAACAGGCGAGCGCTCTACCACTGAGCTAAGGGGGAAAGAAACACACTAATTGTTAAATAAAGGCGAGCGCCTTTGTCAATCCGTATCCCGTTTACGGGAGAAGGATGATCTACCACCAAGCTTTGCGGGGAATGTGGTAATAGTCAAAAGATTATATCACTGCTAATGTTCGTTTATCCACCGTGTATAACGATCTTGGCGACTTTCTTGATTGCCACTAGCTTTGCTACCCCCGTTGTCACTTACCTCACTTGATGTTGTACTTCTTGACACTGGCATCGTCGCCACTGGTTTTTTCTCTCTCTGTTTTCTTGGCTCCCATCCCTTAGGTTTCCCGTCAGGCGTTAAAAAATCTGTCTCATTAAGCGGTTTTATTGACGCTTTTCGTAAACCTGGAAACAATTCTCCCTGTCTTGGAATTTGTTGTTCTATATTTTTCCCCATAAATAAAAAAACAATCCGCAAAATACAAAAACAAACAATAAATACCACCTAAAATAACACAAAAATAAAAAAACAACCCAAAAAAAATAAACCTAATCAAAAAATACAATCTAGTGATACTCACACTCATAGGTTGCTGACTAGACAGAGTCATCCTTTTTTAAAAAAAGACAAATCTATCCGTCAGCAACCCGTCACAGGAGGTTAATCTTCTTCTTCACCTCCTCTTCTTCTCCTTCTATCCTTATTTTCCCTCTTTTTTTCTTGATTCTTTTTTTGTCTCGCTCCGGAGACTCTCTTACTTCTGGATTTTTTAGCCATTTTTTGGCTCCTTTTTCGGGTTATAATTTTACTCTTTCGAGCAGAACCCGGAAAAGATACGACTTTTCCTACCCTTTCCGGGTTCCACTCATGGTATTTTGCGGATTGTTAATGTACATCACTACTTCCAAAGTTAAAATTGCTTTAATTCTACTTTAGTTGTAGTTAAGGTAAATTGTAACATAATATCCTATAATGTCAATATGCCAATAACTTAAGATAAAACCTCTTTTGCTATATAATCCTTATATGCCCGAAATTAACTCTCTTTGGAAAATACTGGAAATCCGTCTCCCTCAGGACAACGAGTTCACTCCCGAATCCATGTCTTCACTCCTCAGCAACTTTGTCCAAATGAGCCATTCTTCTCTTTTAGATAAAATTTTGAGAAAAAAATCCACTATTACCTCCCTGGAAATTGTCCTTAAAGACGGTCAAATCCATTTTTATGTCGCCGTTCCCGCCACCAATCTGGAATTTTTCCGCGCCCAAATTTTAGCCCAATACCCCACCGCCATCACCACAGACAGTCCGGATTATTTATCTCAGGTAGGGGCACCGCTGGCCGGTGCCCAAAACAATAGCCCTGAACCGGCCAAACCCTTACATTTTTCTCAACTGACTCTCGCCAAAGACTTTAAATACCCTCTCAAAACCAACCGTGATTTCCGTGATACCGATCCCCTCTCCTCAGTTCTCTCTCCCTTGGCCCGCTCCCCATTAGATAGCGATTTCTTCATCTACCAAATTCTTTTAGCCGCTCCTCCCAAAAATTGGCAAGGCAGTATTATTTCCCTGATTCAAAATGGCATTTTAATCGACAAAGAAAAAGGTTTTCGTCAAGCCCACCCTGACAAAGCCGTTTTTGAAAGCAAAATCCAATTTCCCGGACTGTTAACCCAAATCAATCTCATGAGTAACAACCCCGGACTGCTCAATTCTCTCGGCTCCTCTTTTGGTATCTACACCAACCCCCGTGGCAATTTTCTCAAGAGCTCTCAACCTGGAATTTTGTTCCGAAAAAATCTGCAAAAATCACTTTTTAAGCGTACATTTTTACCCGGTCTTTCCACTCAAATCCTTAATGTTGACGAACTTTCCGCTCTCTGGCACTTCCCCACCGCTCAAACTAAATTACCCAACATTGCCTGGGGTAAACATCTCTTTGCCGACCCCCCGGAAAATCTGCCGGTCGCCACCGGTCTCTCCGATGAAGAAAAAGCTAAAATTACCTTTTTTGCCAAAACTGAATTTCACAACCAAGAGGCGATTTTTGGCATCAAAGAAGGCGAGGATCGTCGTCGTCATACCTATATCATCGGAAAATCCGGTACCGGTAAAACCACTCTTATTGCCAATATGGCCATTGACGACATCAGAAAAGGCCGTGGTGTCGCCATTATCGACCCCCATGGCGATCTTTGCCAAACTATTCTTGATTACATTCCTGCCTCCCGCATCAATGATTGTTGCTACTTTAATCCCGCCGACCCCGATTATGTCTATCCTCTCAATGTCCTGGAAGCTCAAAACGACTCCCAACGAGAGTTGGTCGCCTCTGGTGTAATTTCCATTTTCAAAAAACTGTATGGCAACATTTCTTGGGGACCCAGACTGGAACACATTCTCAGAAACGCCGTTCTCACCTTGGTCAACACTCCCAATTCTGATTTAACCCATATTGTCGAAATTTTAACTAGTAAACCTTACCGTCAAAAAGTTGTTTCCCAGCTTAAAAATCAGACTTTGGTTAACTTTTGGAAAAATGAATTCGACCGCATGGACGATAAATTCCAACAAGAAGCTGTTGCTCCTATCCTCAATAAAGTCGGCCAATTTATTTCCTCAAGTAAAATCAGAAACACCATCGCTCACCCCAAATCCAAGGTCCGCATTGAAGATATTATGAATCAAAAAAAGATTCTGATTGCCGACCTGTCTACCGGCAAACTTGGTGAAGATAACTCCGCTCTCTTGGGCGCCATGTTAATCACTCAAATTCAATTATCCGCCATGAATCGGGTCTTTCAATCCGAATCTGAACGCTCCGATTTTTATCTCTATGTTGACGAATTCCAAAATTTTGCCACCGAAGCCTTTATTAAAATCCTGTCTGAAGCTCGTAAATTCAAGCTCAACCTGATTGTGGCTAATCAATACATGGCCCAACTTGATCGCTCTATTCAAGACGCTATTTTTGGCAACGTTGGCTCTCTCTTATCTTTCGTTGTTGGCAACCAAGATGCCTATATTCTCCAAAAAGAATTCGGTCC
>Ga0116174_10004140_pt1 | contig 11589 bp, 11 predicted proteins | sample AD_UKC087_MetaG_FD_89801 | JGI IMG/M metagenome (GOLD analysis project Ga0116174, IMG submission 89801) | Active sludge microbial communities of municipal wastewater-treating anaerobic digesters from USA - AD_UKC087_MetaG | ecosystem: Engineered > Bioreactor > Anaerobic > Digestate | place: USA...
GTGCCGAGACCCAGACTTGAACTGGGGACACCCTGTTCTTCAGACAGGTGCTCTACCAACTGAGCTATCTCGGCATATGGTATGAAATAATATCAAATATCAATATTATTATCAATAATTATTCTTTCTGTTTTCTCCTAACCTCAAAGAGATCTGCTATACCTATTGCTAAAAAAGCCAAACCTATTGGTAAATATGTTCCCCCATCAGGCATTATTGAAAGAAGAGAAAAAGTAAGACCTAGTATAAAGAAAACACTAATATTTACTGGGATTGGTTGTTTACCAATCTTTTCTTTATCTTTTTTCTCCATAGTTATATAAAATAAAATTATTTAACTAACACACCATGGTTAACTAAAAATTTCCTAAACTCTTCCTTAAATCCCTCCTTATCATTTATCTTCTTTGCACTTTTAGCAATCTCATCATAGTTCCAGTTGTGTTTGGAGAATTTATCAAATACCTCTTTAAAACCTTCTACAGTTCTATTATAGAAAAACATACCACTTAGACCTTCTTTCACTGTTTCTAATGCTCCACCACTACCATATGCTAAAACAGGTGTACCACAACTCATAGCCTCTACTGGAAATATTCCAAACTCCTCTATACCAGTCATAATATATCCTCTTGCTTTAGAGAAAATTTCGTATTTTTCCTCTTCCGAAACCCATCCTAAAAATTCAATATTCTTGCAATCTCCATACTTTCTCTCAAACTTCTTCTTTAAATCACCTGTACCAATTATTTTTAAATTAAACCCTATCCACTTAGCACACTCAAGAAGAAACTCTCCTCCCTTGTTAGGTTCAAATGGAGCACCTGACACAAAATATTCTTCCCTTTCTTCTATCAATTCCCCATCATACATATTTACAGGTGGATAAATAACGGCATCTACATCTCTTTCCCAATACTTTTGAATTCTCTTTCCTACAAATTTAGAGTTAGAAATCATAAAGTCTGCCCTACTACTTGCACTACTATCCCAAATTCTAAGAAAATGTGAAGCTATTCTATAGACAGGTTCAGGAAACCTACCTTTAAAATATAAATCACACATATCCCAAATATATCTCATAGGTGTGTGAACATAGGCAACATGTACTGTATCAAGTGGAGTTATAACTCCGTGTGCTACAGCCCAAGAAGAAGATATTACTAAGTCATAATCAGAAAAATCAAACTTCTCTATTGTAAAAGGCCAATTAGTAAGAGTATATCTGTAATATTTATGTACAAAAGGTAGTCTATTTAACCTCGAACCATATATCTTGTGAGAAAGAATACTAGGAGAAAGATTCTTCTCCATCTGTTTTTTAGGAAGTGTAAAGAGTGTATATATATCTGCATCTGGAAAGAGTTCTGCAAAACACTCCAAAACCTTAGAGCTACCAGCCATTCTAAAAAGGGAATCCGTAACCAAAGCTACTTTTAGATTATCTCTTTTCATCGTCTCCAATAACTACAACTGTACCTTTACCTCTTCTGTAGAAATTAGGTCTAGTAAATATCATAAAGCCACCAAAGAGAAGAAGAACAGCTCCAGCTATAATCAAATATTTAGAATCAAAAACACCTGTATTAACATCAGGTCTAAGAACAGTACCATCACCTCCTCCAATTTGAAATGTTACAGTAGAAGGTTTTTTGGTTAAGATATTCATAGGAGGACTACCTTCTTTCATTATTTGAGTATCAAAAACTCCATTATTCGTATCGTATTCCCAATCTAAATATGTGACTTTCTCTCTAAGAACCTCAAATGTAAGTCTAGCTATAACATCGGGATCTCCTGAAGTTTTATACGGGGTACCTGTTCCACTCTGTGTAAAACCTCCCAACATTATCACTCCATTATCATTATCTATTGATGATTCCTCTTCTGGCCACTGACTAAAGAGTGTACTATTTCGCTCAGCTTTAGTTAATCTTAGAACAGTGGGATCAAAAAGAACAACAAACTTTGCAGACATGGCCTCCTGTCCTGCAGTATCTATCAACACATCTACAGAGAAGCCTTTTGATTTATCTATAATTATCCCTCCAGCTGGATAAAAAGAAAAAGATGGAGCAGCTGCAAAAATAGCTGAACTTGAACAGAAAAGAAACAGAAAACTAAAAATAATTGTTAACAATTTTTTGACTCTCATCTTGCTTAATATTATCATAAATAGATGGAAATATTAAAACTTTTAATTATTGGTGTTATACAAGGAGTTACAGAACTACTTCCAGTATCTAGTTCTGCACATATATTACTCTTAGGAAAGTTAATGAATTTAGAAGTTTCTTCATCACTACTTATAACCTTTCATCTTGGTACAACACTCGCTATTATTCTTTTTTACTGGGATAAAATCTTCAAAAATTTCTTTACAAAAGCAAAATTTAAATTTTTCTTAAAAATTATAGCAGCTTCAATACCTGTTGGGATAGTTGGGTTCTTCTTTGACAATTTCATTTCAGAAAAATTAAGAGCAGAATGGATAATTGCAGTCTCTTTAATTATATGGGGAATTGTAATGATTTTAATTGAAAAGAAATTTATAAAGAATGAAGATGGAAAACTTGACAATGTAGAAAATGTGTCATGGAAACAAGCATTAGTAATTGGAGGCTCACAGATTCTAGCTTTAATACCTGGAACATCTCGATCTGGTATTACAACAATAACAGGAATTCTAATGGGTATGAAGAAATACGTAGCTTTGGAGTTCTCATTTTTCTTGAGTATACCTGTGTTACTAGGAACATTTGTTTTGCTATTTGTTAAAAATCATACTGTTGCAAGTTTTACACAGATAGTTGGTGAACCTGTTCTACTTAATTTCTCAATAATAGTGACATCTACACTTCTATTTGGAGTTATTACACTACTTGCCCTTAAAATGGTTAAGAAAAGTCAATGGTTAACAGTATTTGGTGTGTATAGGATAGTTTTGGGAATTGCAATATTAATACTTTTCTATCTATAGTACAGATCTTAAATCTACACCTGTCATACTTGATGGAATATCCATTCCTAATAGACCTAATACTGTAGGAGCAACATCTGCAAGAATTCCAGTTGCTCTTGCTTTGGGACCTGTTCCAATCTTTAATTGTGGTACACCTTGATGAGGATTAATTTCATCAAGATTATTTGCAATAACTAAAGGTACTGGGTTGTTAGTATGTGCAATGTCTATCTCCTTTGTTACCCTATTAATCATAGTCTCACAGTTACCGTGATCAGCTGTTACGATCAATGAGCCACCTGCCTCTATAGTAGCCTTTCCTATCTGAGCACAACACTCATCAACAATCTCATTCCCTTTAATTGTTGCTCTCAAATTGCCTGTATGACCTAACATATCTGGGTTTGCAAAGTTAAGAAGAATAAAGTCAAGAGGATTTTTTTCAATATCCTTTATCCTATTCAAAGTTTCCTCCATAATAATTGGTGAACTCATTTCTGGAACAGAGGCATAGTTGTCCACTCGTTGAGATGGAATATTAAAAAAGGTTTCACCTTCATGCGCTTCTTCAATACCACCATTAAAGAAGTATGTTACATGCATATATTTCTCCGTTTCTGAAAGATGTATTTGTTTCTTACCACCATCAGAAAGATATTCTGATAAAGACTTCTTAATCCTCAAGGGTGGAAATATTACATTAGCAGGTAGATTCTCTTCATATCCTGTCATTGTTGCAAAATACAACTTCTCTGGAAAATTTCTCCTTACAAAATGATGGAAATCTTTAAGGACAAAAGCTTTGGTTAGCTGTCTTGCCCTATCCTCTCGAAAGTTCCAGAAAAGTATAGCGTCATTATTCTGAACAGCTCCAACTGGTCTTGAATTCTCATCAACACATACTCTTGGTTTAAAGAACTGGTCATTTTCTCCTTTAGTGTAAGCTCTCTGTACAACCTCCACTGGATCTGTAAATGTTTCTTCAGAGATACCAATAAGAGCATCATATGCAAGTTTTGTTCTCTCCCATCTACTATCTCTATCCATACCATAAAATCTACCCATAATTGAAGCTATCTTACCCTTCCCTAGTTCTTTAATCTTAGCCTGCAACTTATTAATATACAGGTAACCTTCCTTAGGTGGAGTATCTCTTCCATCTAACATTACATGTATATATGGATCTATACCACTAACAGCACAAAGTTCTAATAGAGAAAAAAGATGTTTAATATGACCATGCACACCTGCAGGACTAAGCACACCCGTAAGATGAAGTCTTCCTCTGTTTTTTCTAAGATACGAAAACATCTGCTTTATAACAGGATTATTATCCAACTCATGAGCACTGATTGCATCATTAATTCTAGGAAGTGTTTGATATACAACTTGCCCCGCACCTAAATTCAAATGCCCTACCTCAGAGTTTCCTGCTTCTTCACCTGGTAAACCTACATGAGTACCTGCTGCATGTATTAGAGTAGATCTTCCATGTGTCCATATTGTATCTAAAAAAGGAGTCTTCGCAGCCCATACCGCATTTCCTTCTGCATCAGGAAATACACCAAAACCATCTAATATTATTAATGTTACAAATCTTCTAACATCAAGAACGCTATTTAATCCATTATTCCCTGTATTTTCTTCTGGTTTTCCATTAAACATATATATTCTCTAGATAAATGATTAAGACTTCAATATAATATACATTAATGGAAGATTTAAGTAAAAGAGATATAGATGATTTAGAGAAAGATTGTGAAGAAACCATCAAAGCATTAGGTTTAAACGAGTTAGAAGCAGAGCTTTTTTCTTTAGAAAAGGAAAGTATCGAAGAAAATTTCTGGAACAATACAGATCATGCTAAAAATGTGATGAATAGAATCTCATATCTGAAAGACATTACTCAAACGGCTCAGAGGTTAAAAAAGGATATATCCTCATTAGTGGAACTTTTTAATTCAATAGAGAAAGAGACAGAACAGAATCAATTAATTGAGGAATATGAGAAACTAAGAAAAGAGCTTGATGAGTTTTCACTACAAAGATTTCTCTCTGGAGAATATGATTCATATCCTGCAGTAATGAGTATTCATGCAGGACAAGGTGGAACAGAGGCAAATGATTGGGCTTCTATGCTTTTTAGAATGTACACTATGTATTTTGATAAGAAAGGATGGAAATATTCTGTAGTAGAAAATATTAAAGGAACTGAAACCGGTATTTCAACAGTTATTATTGAAATATACTCTCCACTCTCCTTTGGAATGCTAAAAAAAGAACACGGTGTTCATAGATTGGTTAGAATATCTCCATATAATGCGCAAGGTTTAAGGCAAACTACATTTGCAGGTGTTGAAGTTATCCCTCTATTCTCCAAAAAAGAAGAGAAACTAGAGATACCAGATAAGGATATTGAATTTAAAGCTGTCAAATCTGGAGGTCCAGGAGGCCAGAATGTAAACAAGACATCATCTGCAGTACAGATTACACATATTCCAACAGGCATAACAGTAAGTAGTTCAACACAGAGAAGTCAAGCACAAAATAGAGAGAACGCTATGAATATTCTTAAGGGGAAACTTTGGAGGATTAAAGAAGAAGAGAAAGTGAAAGAGATAGCAGATATCAAGGGTGACTACAAAATTGCTGGTTGGGGAAATCAGATTAGAAACTATGTACTCCACCCTTATAAAATGGTAAAGGATTTAAGGACAAATGTAGAATCTAGTAATCCTGAGAGTGTATTGGATGGTAATTTAGATGATTTTGTTGAAGCAGAAATTAGAATGAGTTAATATATATGGTAAGATATATGACTAAGCAAACTGCCATGTTAATATTCGACAAAGTAACTAAAAAATACAATGAAAATATCGTTGCATTAGAAGATGTGTCCTTTTCAATTGACAAGGGGGAGTTCTCCTTTCTTGTGGGTCCATCAGGAGCAGGCAAGACAACACTAATGAGATTGTTGATAAGAGAAGAACTTCCTACATCTGGAAACATTATATTCGATGATATTGAAGTACCTAAACTTCCTACTAGGCTTTTACCCAAATATAGACAACGATTAGGAATGGTTTTTCAGGATATAAAACTGCTAGAGAGTAAAACACTCGAAGAGAACATACAATTTGCATTAGATATTTTAGGTAAAACAGAAAAAGAGATAAAAGAAACAACTGAATATCTATTGGAGTTAGTTAAGTTACAAGACAGAAAAGATCTTTTTCCTGTACAACTTTCAGGTGGAGAACAACAAAGAGGTGCAATAGCAAGAGCATTAGCCAACAATCCAGATTTACTTGTTGCAGATGAACCAACAGGAAATCTTGATCCTGAAACTTCATTCCAAGTATTAGATATTCTAAACAGTGTTAACAAGGGTGGAACAACCGTGTTGGTTATCAGTCACGATAGAGAGTTAGTAAACAAAATGAAAAAGAGAGTTATTAGAATGGAAGGTGGGAAAGTAATCTCCGATAATGATGGAGGAGATTATGACACTATCAAGAAGCCTAAGAAAGAGACTACAACTATTGATAGCAATATTAAGATAGGAGATGAACTAGACGAAAAGATTGAAGAGAAGCCCATATATGACAAAGAGATGGAGACACTTGATAAGAAAATATTGGAAAAATTCCTCAATGCAAAAATTAATTCTGTTGACCTTATCCTCAACCTTACAGAAGATGATTTAGATAACTTAAAGATAACTGGAAAAGAAAGGAAGAAGCTTGAGGACTTCTTGAAAGAGTATTTAAATAATAAAGAAAGTAAAGAACATGAAAAAAAGTAAATTGATAGAAACAACAAAAAAGAATATGAAGAGGAATAGATTTCTATCGCTTTCAACCATTTTAGTTTCAACAATTGTACTGCTCATATCCTCCTTTTTTATAAGCATCGGTATTATTTCTCAAAAGGCTGTTGAATACTATGAGAAAAAGGCAGAGGTAATTATTTTCTTTAAAAAAGATACTAATGAAAATGATATTTTAATACTTAAAGAGAAACTAAATAATCCTGATACCATAGAGGAGATAGAATATGTAAATCAGGAAGAAGCCCTATCCATCTATAGAGAATACTACTCTGACAATCCTGATTTAATAGCAACAGTAACCGCTGATTCTCTACCTCCAAGTTTAGAAATTAGAGCCAAGAGTGTTGAAGATTTACTAACCCTTATAGAAGAGATTCAGAAAGAAAAAGAAATTAATTCTACAATAGATGATATTTTTTACTTCCCAGATGTTGTTAAAACTTTAGAATCTTTATCTAGTACAATTAAAATCGTTTCTATCATCTTAATTACTGCACTTGGAGTTATCGCTTTCTCATTGATTAGGATTACCATTGGATTCAATATTAATTCTCATAAAGAAGAGATTAAGATTATGAATGTTGTTGGTAGTCCTGATAAGTATATCAAGATTCCTTACATTTTAGAGGGATTGTACTATGGAGCTCTTGGTGGAGTATTAGCAGCAACACTGATAATTGTACCCTTCTATATAGTAATATCATCTTTAATGAGTAACCCTGATTTCTCTTTCTCACTAAATCAGATATTGAGAGATTTAGGTTTGACGTTCTTAAAACCTGTTGATCTCTCATTCCTAATTATCTATTATCTTGTACATCTTCTTACAGGAGGATTGATAGGTATTATTAGTAGTCTCAGTGCAGTTAGGAGATATTTAGATTAGAATGAGTAGAATGAAAAGGAAAGGTTTAATAATATTATTAATAATCACAATTATTTTCTCTTTCCTCTTGATATCATTACAGCAAAGCAATTCTGTTTCAGCACAAGAATCATGCCCTCCAAATATTGATCCTGCCTCAAGAGAATGCCTAAATTATTTAAGAGAACAAATAAATTTAATACATAAACAACAAGAAGTCATTCAAAAACAGCTAAAGAAGGAAGAGTATCAACAACTGTCACTACAAGAAAAAATCAACTACATTAATAACCAAGTCACACAAACAGAACGAGAAATAAAGGAATTACAAATTGAAATAGCCACTACTGATGTTGAGATTAGTTTACTTGAGAATGAAATTAAAAAATATGAAGATAGTATCTCTTTACTTAAACAAGAAATAAATGTTCTCGGTGTTTCAGTTAATAACAGGATTACAGAATCATACAAATTCTCTTTTGTTAACATTTTTGACATATTTCTAGATACTAAAAACATTTCTTCTGTCTTAAGAAGAAGTAAATATTTAGCTGCAACAAGAAATAAGGATAAAGAAGCACTAGAACAACATGCATCTAGTGTTATAGAGTTAGGTAAAGAAGAAGCTAAGTTACAAGAAAGTAAAACAGAGTTAGAAGTTAAAAAGGAAGTTAGAGAGGAAGAAAAAGAGAAACTTGCCGAAGTAAAACAATCATTAGACTCACAGAAGAAAGAAAGAGAAAGCCTACTAGCACAATCAAGAGTAAAAGAGGCTCAACTGTTAGCCACTTTCCAACAAAATGCTATAAGACAAAAAGCTCTAGATCAAGCAAGAATAGATTATATTGGCAAATACGGTGGAGACCTAGTAAAAGAAGGTCATGTTAATGCAGGTGACTGGATTGGAAACATGGGTAATACAGGCCTTTCTACTGGTCCTCACTTACACTTTTCAATGAAATCAACTCAAACAGGAAACCCATGTGCAGGAGATATTTACCTTCGTAATGGTTACTTTACAGGTGGAACAACAATTTGGTTGGGTGGAGCTCCATACATTCATATGTATGCTGGTTCTATGAGATTGCCAATAGCAGGACCAATTGTTTTAATGACACCATACCCATACGATGAGAAAAAGCAAGAATGGCCATATGAACATCAAGGACAAGCTATAGATTTAACCTCGAGGTACAGTGATTATTCCTTAAATACAGGAGCACCTATTTATGCGGTTATGGGAGGATACATGAGAAGAAAAACTGATGGATATGGCGGAGAATATGTATATATCCATCATACAAATGGATGGGCTAGTTGTTATCTACATCTACAAAAACTTCCAAATCCATAATTATTCTCCCCTTCCCAATTTCCCAATATTTTGTTAAACTAGAAGATATATAATCTAATTTATTTAACATACATGGCAAGAACTAAAAAAGTTGTCAAAACAAAAACTACCCCAAAGAAAACAACAGGAACTAAGGCTCCTACAAAAAAGGCTCCTGAGAAAAAGGTAACAAAGAAAGTTGTTATCAAAAAGCCTAATTTAACTTCTCCATTATATAAACAGATTCTTAAGATTGTAGGAATCGTTGTTGCAATAGTCGGAATAGTAACACTCTTAGACTTAGGAGTACAGTATCTTAACAACGACTATAGTGTTGCTGTAGTTAATGGTAAAAGAATCTCTAAAGCAAAGTGGCATGAGACACTTGAGAATTCATATGGTGCTTCTATTGCAGAAACATTAATTAACGATGCAATAATTGAGAATGAAGCAAAGAAATCAAATATCAAAATTACAGACGAAGAGATTGATGAAAGATTAAAGGTCATTATAGATAGAATAGGAGGAGAAGAAGCATATCAGGCAGCTCTTAAGGCAACCAATATTACTGAGAAAGAATTAAAGGAACAATTAAAAATTCAATTACTTTACACGAAGGTAATTGGACCAACTATCCAATATACAGATGAGGATATTAAAGAGTTCTTTACTCAGTATAGTAGTATCATTTTCCCAACAGAAACAGAAGCACTAGCAGAAGGTGAACAGTTAGATTTTGAGAAATACAAAGAAGCAACTATTGAACAGTATATTGCAAGTGAAGTACAAACAATACAGGGAAGTTGGTTAACAGCTCAAAAGAGTGAATACAAAATTCAAGATAACAGTACTGCAAAACCAAAGTATGGTTTCTTGAAAATTCTAGGAACTCTTTTTAAGAAGTAGTTTTTAAAAAGATTTTAAAGTTAAGATGGTTCTACGATTCCGTATGAGCCATCTTTTCTTTTGTATACTAAAGATATCTTATCTGTAACCTTACTTCTGAAAAGGAGTGAGTTGTATCCTAACATTTCCATTCTTTCAATAGCTTCACCCTCTTCTAGTGGAGACATATCATCAATCTTTTTTCTCTTAGTTATCTTAGGAACATAGCTTGAATATTGATCGTGTTCAACTTCTTCATCAGTATCAATTTCCATTACCTCCCATGCTTTAGTACCTCCCCAGTGATCTTTCATATCTACATACCTGTTCAATCTCCTTACAAGAACATCTACAGCTTCATCAATATTTGCATACATCTCCTCTCCTCTTTCTGTTACTCTTACTGGTGTTTCTGGTAAGTCTACTAAGATATCTACTCTAAAATCATTCTTTGTTCCCTTGCTAGCTTTATGTTCTTTGAAGGCTACTTCTACAGATATTGCTCTATCTAATAAATCTTTTCTTTTTGATAGTTTTTCTAAAGCATATTCCTTTAATGAATCACTAGAATCCATACCTAAAAAGGTAAACTTAACATCTTTTCTTTCCATTTGTTGAAATATTTAAATTAGATATCTATATTATACATTATACATGTTCTTGCAAGTTTGGTTAGAGATATATATAATATGTCTGTTAATCCGCGATAGCTCAATGGTAGAGCGAACGGCTGTTAACCGTTTGGTTCCAGGTTCGAGTCCTGGTCGCGGAGCCAATCCAGGTCTTTTTCCTGACTTATCAGATTTTTATACTTGTTTTTCCAATCCCAGACTACATTTTCCCCATCCCATCTTAAGTTCGCACAAAGAGTCTCTACAATCACCCTTCTGTTAGCAGGTGTAGCCTGGTTAAACCTTGTACTGGCTATCTTCAAAGACTCTAAGAAACTTTCCATTTCAAAAGGTATCTCACTCATTACTTCTTTAGCTTTGTTTATAGCCTGCTGATACAGCTCAATCGTTTTATTACAATCTGATATTAACTCTTGATAACCCTTCAGCTCCTCTACTTCTTCATCAGTTAGTTTACCTTTTATTCTTAACTCTGATATTGCTTTTGTATATTGGTTTTTATAGCCCTTCTCATAATTTATTAGAGACCTCATTTCTCTTAAATCTTCTTCCTGCTGAGCAACTTCATACTGATAGTTTGCTTTTACCAATTCTGAGAGTTCTTTCCATTTCTCCTCAGATATTTCTATCTCTTTTAACTTCTTCATAATACTTTCATCTATTAGAGTCTCCTTGAGGTGTGGTAGTCTCTCTTTAGGATTACTTTTACATGGTTCTTTCCTATGAGGACATTTGTAATACACAATCCCCTTTTGAATATCCCCTGTCATATATTCACCACACTTAGAACATTGAATGAGCTTAGGAGAGTATGCATAGGTATTTTTATTTTTACCCCTTTTATGAGACCTAAGTAAAAGTACTTCTTGTACTTTATAGAAGAGTTCATCACTTATCATCCTTGGATATGTACCTTTGTGTCTCTCACCTTCATATTCAAAAATAACAATGTACTCTTTCTTTCTAAGCCAATTCCTTACAGTATCCTCTCCATAGGGTTTGTTTCCATTCTTCTTATTAACAAGCCCTATTGAAGCTGCATAATTTGATAGCTCTTCAAATGAATATTCACCTGTTGCA
>Ga0116174_10004152_pt1 | contig 11568 bp, 9 predicted proteins | sample AD_UKC087_MetaG_FD_89801 | JGI IMG/M metagenome (GOLD analysis project Ga0116174, IMG submission 89801) | Active sludge microbial communities of municipal wastewater-treating anaerobic digesters from USA - AD_UKC087_MetaG | ecosystem: Engineered > Bioreactor > Anaerobic > Digestate | place: USA...
ACCTAACCCCTACAAAGTATTGGGAAGTACAAGATCCTTTTATCCAACAGAAAGCTTCAGAGTTAAAAGAAGAAAAAGAAACACTCCACGATGTAGTTGACGCTGTTTATCAATATGTAAACGACACACTAACCTATGATGAAGTTAAAGCTAGTTCCGAGAATGAAAGGATTGGGGCAGTAAAAGCTCTAACAGGAGGAGCATCTGTATGTATGGAATATGCAGACTCAATGATCGCAATATTGAGGGCTCAAGGTATACCTGCAAGAGCTGCCTTAGGTTATGCAAATATTACAGACACTCCAGTAGAATTAATTAGACACCAATGGTTACAGATATGGATTCCTGATTATGGATGGTTAAGTATTGATCCTACATTTGAAAGTCCAAACAGAAAAATGGGCCAATTAATTGAAAGAGTACTTTGGGAAACTTTCTACGATGATTCACTTTCAAATATTAGTATCTTTTCTGCAAATAAATTAGGTAATTTTAGTGAAGAGAAATTTTCTATAAAAATCTATTCTGTTGAGGAAACCCCTCCAGAGAGGGAATTAAAGAGATATAGCGATATACTAGATATTGAGAATTCAAATAGATATACTGTTGGTAACTTTACAAATTCACTATTTAAAACAACAGTACTAGGAAAAGCTTTACTCGTAACACTCCCTATTATTGTTACTATCGCGCTCCTCATATTCTTCATCGTAATAATAAAACTGGGTATCAAGAAAGTAAAAAAGAAGAAAGAACCAGAGAAAGAGAGAACCCTCACAAATAGATCAGTAGGTAGATTTACTACTTAATCTTATACATCTTCTCTATATCAAACATCCCCTTACCGTTAGAGAGCCTATTCTCTGTCATTGCATACATAGTTATTAGCTTGTCTCCCTTTTTAACTGTGTCACCAGGCATCTTGTGTATATATATTCCAGCTTCCTTTACCTTAGGATTACCTAGTGCTCTTGCAATACTTACTAGTGCTGTATTATCTATACCACTTACAACTCCATTCCTATCAGAGAGCATATCAGCTGAATATTTTCCACTCTTTATCTCAGAAGAATGGACCTCTTTAGTCGCTCCCTGTGCAAACGCTATCTCCCAGAATTTCCTAAGAGCTTTCTTTTCATTTAGTATATTTAGAGCAAATTTCTTACCCTGACCTTTCTGTACTGTATCAGTCATCTCAAAAATCATACCTGCCATATCCAATATCACCTTTTCTAATTCCACACTCCTTTCCTCATCTCTCTCTAACATCTTTAAAGCTTCCCTAATCTCAGCATTAGGTCCTATACACCTTCCATCCGGACCTTTAATCAATCTCTTAATCGTTTCACAGTGGATGCCGAATTTTTTGAATAGTTTCCTGAATTCCCTATCAAGCATAGAAACATCATCAACTCTCTCAACCTTTGAACCTTTACCATATGGAAGATCTATGAGGATATGTGTAATACCCATTGAAATTTTCTTAGCAACAATACTAACTAAAACTTTCTGGAACTCCTGAATTCTAAGAGATCTTTCAACATTAATAATTACATCATCAGCAGGTGAAAGTTCTAATGAACCACCCCAGAACATACAACCTCCTGTCTTCTTAACAACCTCATATACTTTCTCCTTTGTAAGAGATACTGGCATTACTACCTCCAAAATGTCTGTAGTACCAGCAGGTGATGTAATAGCTCTAGTTGATGTATTTGGAACAATCAAACCACCAGAGACAAGTATTGGAATTAATGTGGGTGTAATTGCTTTACCAGCCACACCACCAATGGAGTGCTTATCTGCAATAATCTCCTCACCTGGACGAATGTTCTTAAAATCCATACTATCTCCTGATTCGGCCATACCCTTCGTCATCCAATATATCTCATCATCATTAAAACCTGGATTGAAAAATGTTGAAACAAAAAATGCAATCTCTGTCTCCCTCAGTTTCCTAGTACCAATATCTTTCATAATAGATTCTAGATCCTCCTTAGAAAGAGGTTGGCCTAACAACTTCCTACTGATTGCATCCAGAGACCTACTTGACTCTGGAATATCCACGAAAATTGAGGATCCATTTGGTATATCATACGCCTTCCAAATCTCTTCAAACAACCCTATCTGTCCTTCAGGAACTTTTGAGTCTGTTTCCATCACATCAGCATAGAGTTCTATCTCTCCAAAACCAACCATTATATTCTCTCCCTCTCTTACACCTATTCGTTCAGCATCCTTTCTATTTAACACCACATTAAAATCATCATCCTCTCCCAAATCTAGATTATGACCAATTAAGTAGGCACCCATAAAAGTTGTATTAAAAATTAATTATCAAAAATCCATGAATAGTGCTCTTTCGCAAGAGAACCAACATTACTAGGTAGAACCATTCCGAATTCTGTTAAATAACCAGTTATTAACGATTTATCTACAATCTCAAAAGCAGGATTATACATATGCAAACCTTTAGGAGCATCCTCCCATAATTCCTTTGACTCTCTAACCTCAATCTTTACTGATTCAAAGAATGAAGTAGGATCTACTTTTAGTAGAGGAGTGACAACATAGAGAGGTTTACCTGCATAATATGCTGCTATCGCTATACCCCAACTTCCTATCTTATTAATCGTATGACCCTCTGCAGTAATCTGATCACAACCAATAAATACTGCATCCACCGGAACACTCCCCCTATTTATTGCAAATGACTCTGCTGCACTATCCGCTATTAATGTTGTTTTTACACCTCCTTCTAGTAAACTTTTCGCTGTCTTTCTCCCTTGTAATCTAGGTCTAGTTTCCGTACACACAACTTCAAAATCTCTATCTCCTTTCCCAATTGATTTAATTAATGATACAGCTGTAGATGAATGACAATGTGTTAGAACTTTATCAATATTTGTTAAATTTTTTGTGTTCTTTTCAATAATGTTCCTCTTACTCTCAGCTATGAGATCAAGATATTCATCACAGAGTCTTGTAAACTCCTGTTTCATGACCGAAAGCTCTGGTAAAACAGAATATTTCTGTCCGAAAAAATGTTTAATATATGTTACACCGTTTCTCGCCAAAGGCTCATTATCCCTTGCATGTGCCAGAGCATCCCCTATCTCAAATAATTCATGTAAGAACTCCTTACTATCCTTAACCTTACTTAATTCAATATATAGCTTCATACCCTCAAAGGTAGAAATCGCTACATTGGTAGCACCCTGAATGTTCAACTTTTGTATATCATTATATATTTTGTCAATTGCAGGATATTTCTCCATATATTTCTTACTCTAATTTTACTTCCTCCATATGTTCTGGAATATATATATCTTTATGTATTTCTTCCTTAAGATTCTGTGCAAAATCATTAATTATCTCAGAATCACCATGTACTAAAAATATCTGTCTTGGTGTATGACCAAAACTTCTTAACCAATATCTTAAATCTCTTTGATCTCCATGACCTGAAAACCCATTCAATGTAAACAACTTCGCATTATTTTGATAATCTTGTCCCATTATTTTTACTACCTTCTCTTTATCTACAAACCTTCTCCCCAGAGTACCTGCAACCTGATAACCTACAATTACTAAATGCGTTGCTGGATTTTCAATATTATTCTTTAGATGATGTAGTATTCTTCCTCCTGTACACATACCACTTCCTGCAATAATGACAACACCCTTCTTGGTTACTAGTCTTTTAGATTCCTCAGACGATTCAATTTTCGCTAAGCCTTGAAAATCAAATGGATCATCTCCTTTCTGAATTAATCTCTTAGCATCTTCGTCGTAAAAATCAGGATATTGCCTAAATATTTCTGTTGCCCTACTTGCCATTGGACTATCTAGATATACAGGCAAATCAGTAATTAATTTGTTTTCAATGAAAAGATTCAACTCATACAAAATCTCCTGAGTCCTCTCGATTGCAAAAGAAGGTATCAAAACATTACCTCCCTCTCTTTGAGCACTCTGCAGAGCTGCTAGGAGCTCTAGAACGGTCTCATTTCTATCCTTGTGTAATCGATTACCATATGTTGACTCACAGATAACATAGTCAGCATCCCTAATCAAATCTGGGTCATTAACTATCCTTGCTCCCGGTTGACCTAAATCTCCAGAAAACACAAACTTTCTTAATCTATCTGCATCATTTTTTACCCATAATTCAATAATTGCAGATCCAAGAATATGTCCAGCATCTCTCAATCTAAACTCACAATCAGAAGAAAGATTTACAGATGTACCATATGGATACACCTCAAAATATTTCATACACTCCTCAACATCTTGTTCTGTAAAAAGAGGTTTTCTTACTTGTTCATCCACTTTAGCCTTAACCTCCCACCTCTTAGATTCCTCTTCTTGAAGATTAGCAGAATCCAGAAGAATTACCTTAGCTAAGTCCCTAGTTGGTTGTGTACATATGATTCTTCCTCTAAAACCTTGTTTTACAAGAACAGGTATTCTTCCACAGTGATCAAAATGAGCATGTGTAAGAAATACAAAATCAATATCAGCAGGATTAAAAGAAAACGGTTCATAGTTCCTATCCTCAAGTTCTTCAGGACCTTGAAAAGCACCACAATCAACTAAGAACTTAAGGTTATCCGTCTTAACAAAAAAGCATGAACCTGTTACAGTTTTTGCACCACCTAGAAACTGTATAGTCATCGAGCATGAGCAGTTAAAATAATCTACACTACATATTACATTAGATAAAAATATTCATCAAGACAACAGAGCAACAGACCTGGTCTGTAGATTTATCCGTGTCAGCAAAGACCTGCAAGACTGTTTTTGAAGTTTTTTAATCTTCTTATAGGTTATTTACCTGTCGAACCAAAACCACCCTCTCCTCTCTCTGTCTCTTCTAATTCTCCTACTACTTCAAGACTATCTTTAAGAGATAAACATGGTACGATGACTATCTGTGAAAATCTTTCACCATCCGTAAGTACAATATCTTCTGAAGAAGTATTTACTACCTGAGCTATAATCTCCCCCCTGTAATCACTATCTATAACTCCTACGGAGTTCTTTAACATCAAACCTTTCTTACCAAAAGAAGATCTAACAAAAAGTAATCCGACATATCCATTAGGTATTTCTAAATATACTCCTGTATGAATTTCTGCACTTTCTGATGGTTTAATAACTATTGATTCTTCCGTTTTTACCTTTAAATCCGCTCCAGCAGAAAACTCTGTTTTTACCTCTGGAATATACTTTGGATCATCTACTTTAATTCTCATCTATTTATCTCCTTAACAATCTCAGATAGTTTCTCTTTAGTATTAAGCAAAGGATCATCAAGAACCCTTTCTAAAAGCTCTCTAAGAATTTCACCCATCTTCGGTCCTTTCTCTACTCCTAACTGTTCTAAATCCTTCCCTGTAATATTCAAATCTGTTACCTTCAATGCCATATCCTGATGTCTAACATCAGATATCCTTTTTTGCAAAATTGTAATCTCTTCAGGTTTGAAAGACGTGTACGGATTAGACTGTGCATCGGCCATTCTAAGCTTAAAAAGATCATCTATGTTCTCCTCTCCAACTCTCTGTATAAATCTTCGAACAGCAGAATCTGACCATCTATGCATCTCAATATTTTCTTTCTCTTCATCACTCATCCCCTCTTCAATATGTGGATAGTAGAACATATGATTGGCAATTAATTTCTTTGTTCTCTCTATCTCACTCTTTGGAAACTTCATTCTTTTCATAATCTGCTCTGCCATATCAGCTCCCATTCTGTCATGACCATAGAAATGACCATTACCCATATCTGTTCTTGGTTTTGCAATATCATGAAGTAGAGCGGCTAACTTAACAGAATCTTCTGCAGCATCAAATGTCTTTATCGCATGATAGTAAACATCATCTGCATGAAAAAGTTTCTGCTCAACCCCTACTCCCTCTGTTAATTCTGGCATAAAGATTTGTAAGAGACCTGTTTCTCTCATTAACTCTATACCAACAGAAGGCTTGGGAGAGTTAAGAAGCATTTTCATAAACTCATCACGAATTCTTTCCATTGAAATATTCTCAGCAACTGCTCTTGACTCTTTAATTGCTTCAAGTGTTTGTTCTTCAATTGTAAAACCAAACTGAGCTGCCATTCTACATGCCTTAAAAGATCTCAAACCATCTTCCTTAAATCTTTCAAGTGGTGTACCTACGGCTCTAACAACTTTCTTCTTAATATCCCCTATTCCATCAAAAGGATCATATATCTCAACTTCCTTTAATTCTTTACCATCATCTAAGTCTAACTTAGAAAGATCCACAGCCATTGCATTAAACGTAAAATCTCTCCTACCTAAATCTTTATCTATCTCATCAACAAACTTAACTGATGATGGCCATCTCCCATCAATATACCCTGCTTCACTTCTAAATGTAGTTGTCTCAACCTCATATGTCTCTCCATGCTTATCCTGTACGAGAACAATTACAGTACCAAACTTAGCTCCTGTTGATATTGATTTTGGGAACATATTCAACATCTCATCAGGTAGAGCATTAGTTGCCAAATCATAGTCATGTGGTTTTCTACCAAGAACTATATCTCGAACAGCACCACCTACAAGGTAAACTTCATACCCCTCTTTTATGAGAATCCTTGCTACTTTTTGTACATAATTTGGTAAGTGAATATCTGTGTTCATATTTTTTCTTTCCTAAAACAGAATACCAAAGAAAGAGATCTACAACAAGAAGCATTACACCACAAGTAAGGATAGAAAAATCAACACTGCCTGTCTTAGGTAGTTCTACAAGAGTATCTGTAACTCCCAATACAACACCTTCCACAACAACATTTTCTCCTTGCCTTTCCTCATCTACTTCTTTCTTCTCTTCCATTTGTTCTTCCTCTAATTCAAAATTACTATCAATCACTATCTCCTCCTGTTCCTCTCTCTCTATCCTAATATTTTCAGAAGTAAAAACATATGGATTTCTCTGCACACAGAAGCTTTCTTGAGATGGTCCCATACTTCCTCCACTAACCCAGCCACCATCTTCTCGCTTTGAAAACAAAGATATTGATTCAGGAGAAAAATTGTTACTAAAATTAGTTCCAAGTACAGTACATTTTCTATCAACATTATTATCCTTTATCACAAAGCTCCCTAGGTCACCATCTTCAAACTCTCCACTAAGTTGGTATTTAACTAAATATTCTTGTTGCCCTTGAAGATTCAGAATTTCTTTAAACAAACCATGCTCAAAAGAGATACCATTATATGGATAACTAGTAACATTCTTTACTAAGACAGAGATTTCCACACCACTTGCAATATCCTTTACTTCTGCTTTAGATATCTCTAAAGGTAATTTAATATGGAATCTATCTAAAAGAAAACTACCTTTAGCATCAACAGGTATATTTTTTAATCCTGTATATCTTCTAAAAATGCCTTTACGAGAATACCACTTACCAGCAGACAACAATTTAATTGGCTCTAAGGAATACTCTTCATCATCGAAGGCTCCAAATTCCGTTAAATATCCCAAGAATGAAATATGTCCTCTTGAGTATGCAACAGCTATCTCTTCAATATTAATTGGATGTGTACTTTCATTCCAATAGTGGTACAAAATATCTACTGTAGTCCCTGGTGGTAAAGCTATATATGTACCTTTGGTATTTACTCTCCTCTTTACACTATCTTCAAAAAGCAACGATATATCTATATCAAAAAGCTCATAAGAAGATGTAACTACAATATCAAAAGGCTCATATGTTATCACTCCATTCTCCACAACTATCTTCTCAGGCAATTCTTCACCTAAAGCATATGATATTGTACTGTAAAAACTATTCTGACTAATATCTCTACTCTCACTAAAACTATCAGCAAAAACAGGAGAAGTTAAAAAGAAAAAGAACAAAAAGAAAGGAAGTATTTTCTTCATATTTACATATCTCTAAAGTTATATAGAGATATGATACATTGGAGATATTAAATCTAGATTAACTACTCATGTTTCTCAGGCAGTTTTTCTTTACGAACCTTTTCTGTGATGTAGAAGTTTCTCTTAAACTGACCTTTGCCCAACATCATTTCCGTAATTGCCTGTATTTGAGGTATGAAGTTAAATGTAAGCATATTTACAGAGATTAGATACGTTTCTGCAATATCTAAAAGATTTCTCCACCATTTCCAATCCTTAGGAATTGGAGAGATCTTTCTTCTTAAGTAAACGGTAAATACATTTGTTAACATTGCTACTGTAAATACAATACTTAATATTCTAGGCAAATTGAAAGAAAACACTGTGTACTTAAAATCTGGATTAAGACTTGAAATAATCATGAGACCAAATGTTAAAACAAAGATAACTGTAAAAAGCCACATTGATTCCACAATTGACTTAATCATAGTAGTTCTTTTAAACAAAGATATACCACTACCCTTCCTTAATATTACCGACAGAGTAATTGGAAGAGGAATCTTTCCCCATCCCCATCTATACTGTTGCTTGTAAAAAGAAACATGAGTACTTAGAAAATCTTTGTTCTCAACTGCATCATTGTAAGTTGGAACATACACCTCTTGTCCTTTAAATGTTCCTTTACTTCTTACCATAGCATTCCAGTAGAAAGCAGTATCATCATTGGGAATCTCTGGATCCCAGAATTCAAACTTTTTAAGTGTATTAAGATTTACAATATATGACGAGAAGGTATCCCTAGTATATATTTCCTCTTTACCGAAAAGAGATTTAACCGACCTTTCTACTACCCAAGTGTAAAGAATTGCTAGAGTTGTCATAGTAGAAAAGACCCTAACTAAAGAGGGTACACTCCACAAATTATTATTAAACGTATGCACTGCAGAGGTATAGAAAGAGTTCTCTGGATCCTCTGTTGTTAAATATCTGTAAACAACAGCAGGTAAATATTTAGGATGTGGTCTTAAGTCAGAATCACATGTAATGAGAAGATAGTCATGTAAGTCTTTACCTTCTTCCTCTAGTTTCTTTACAAAATTCCTAGCAGCATAGTTAATATTTGCTCCTTTGACTCCTGCTATCTCCCCCTCTATACCAAAAGGATGAACATAGTAAGTCATACTTCCAAAACTATCTCCATATTTCTCTTTCAGTTTTGCAAAATTTTCTTTCTGTAAATCTTCCTTCTTTTCCTCTATAGCCATTACAACATCTATCTTCTTTGTATCAATCTCACTTTTTGACCAAGCATCAAACGTGGAATCAAGTATATCAAACTCCTCTCCATACACAGGACATAAATATATAAATCTCATCTTCTCGTATCTAGGATCTTTTAATTCCTTTATCTTCTTATTCCAATCAGTCTCTATAGCTTCTTCCATCCTTTTAACACCAATATATATACCTATTACAAACTTAATAGCTCTAAAGAACCAATATGAAACTAGAAAGGTCATATATACTACATATGCTGTATCCCATTTTAGGAGTGCAAATATAAAAGGTATTAGAAAAAGTAACCAGAAAGTTAATCCTGGAATAATTTCAAAAAGTCTTCTCTGCCAATGCGGTAAGTCAAGAGGAAATCCTAGATATCTATCTTTGGGCCTGTATGTTTGTTTACGTGGATCTTTTTTCTTCTCCATATTATTGTATTCTACCACTATTCAAACAATTTTTCTGGATATACCCCTTCATCCACTAATCTTTGAAGCTTCTCTCTTACAATTGGTCCATCTTCTGGGTTTGTTACTCCAAACCATTTACCGGGACTATGTAGTACCTTGAAAACAACTTTCCCTTCAGAAATCATAACACCAAACATATCAGAGAGATTAAATTCATCTGTAAGAGAATCAGGATGTTCTTTTAAAAATACTTCAAACTTCTCTTCAAGAAGATCAAAGACATTAGGATATACTTCAAACATATTCATAGATGCCTGTTCATCATCATCTAACTGAATCCTTCCAACACCAATCTGTTCTCCATACATATGACCATCTTCTTCCATTTTTACATCAAGGATATCTTCGATACTTACTAAATACCCATTTTTTTCCTTACTAACTCCTCTTTTTACAGTCCCATGATCACTTAATACATTTCTTAATTTGTACGTGGTAGTACCATATACTTTCTCACTACACTCCTCTCTTAAGAACTTAGCTGAGACTTCAAAGCCTTCTATACCATAGAAATCATCAGCATTAATTATCAACATTGGTTCTTTGATTACATCTTTGGCCATGAGAACTGCATGACCTGTACCCCAAGGTTTTACTCTCTCAGGATTAAGTTTATACCAACTAGGTATTTTATCTAATGATTGAAATACATATTCTAACTTTATCTTATCCTTATACCTTCCTACAAACATCTCTTTAAATGCTTCTTCCATATCAGGTCTAATTACAAAGACAACTCTCTTAAACCCAACTTTGATTGCATCATATATTGAGTAATCTATGATGGTTTCTCCATGAGGTCCAAAACCTTCCATCTGCTTTAGTCCACCATATCTACTACCCATACCAGCAGCCAGTACAAAAAGGGATATATCTTGATTCATAATGATAAATAAGTAAAATTATTTATAACTATATCTTTACAAAAATAGTACAAATTAATATTCTTTGATATCATAGAATTTAAGAACATTACTTATTCAAAATCATATCATGGACAATCAGGAAGCACAATTTAAAGAACCTGGGGAAGAAATTCAAGAAAGCATACAAGAACGAGAAGAAATTATCGCCCCAGAAAACTTTGTTAGTATATACCACGAAACAAAAACAGAGAATTTACCATTTATAAATAGAGATGGACTTACAATCAATACTGAAAACAAAAATATTGGGAAAGCAGAAGTTATGGCCAGACGGAACAGAATGATTGACAAGTTAAGACCAGAAGCATTAAAAGAACAAGGTATTAGCAGAGAGAGTAATATCTTTGCCTATCCATTTCTAGAAGAAGGACACGGTCTTATAGGAGCAGATCAGAGATTTATAAAAAGAGATGAAAAAATGTTACGAGACCAATTTGAAACTTTTCGAACATATAGTCCAAATTATTTAAGAAAACTAGGTACTAGTACACCTGAAGAATTTATCAAAAAAATGACTGATCCAGAGTACTTAAGGAGAGAATATCCAGGAGAAGTTCTTCAAATAAAGGTTGATCCTAAAAAATGTTATGTTGGAGATGTAGAATACATTACACGAATTATGGATGATATACACCGCGGCTTTACAGAAAGCCAAGCTGTCCAACTAGAAGGTGAAATATATTGGATTTGTATGGTTACGTTAGAAGACTTTTTAAAGTGGTATAGAAAACCAAAAGGAGCATACTCATATACCCTGCTAAAAGATGCTCCAAATAATCTCCCAAGCGAATTTATTCTTCCAGAAATTTTAATACCTGAGAATGTACCACAAAACCACATAAAGTTAGTGAAATAACCATATGGCGGAGAGAGTGGGATTCGAACCCACGGTACAGAAGACTGTACAACGGTTTTCAAGACCGTCTCTTTCGACCACTCAGACATCTCTCCTGATAATTAGTATTATACCAAAAATATCGCTAA
>Ga0116174_10004154_pt1 | contig 11565 bp, 8 predicted proteins | sample AD_UKC087_MetaG_FD_89801 | JGI IMG/M metagenome (GOLD analysis project Ga0116174, IMG submission 89801) | Active sludge microbial communities of municipal wastewater-treating anaerobic digesters from USA - AD_UKC087_MetaG | ecosystem: Engineered > Bioreactor > Anaerobic > Digestate | place: USA...
AGTTCAACAAGCCGGTCATGAACAATCTTGACGATCTGCTGACCGGGTGTAATGCTCTCGAGGACTTCCTTTCCCACGGCTTTGCTACGCACGTCTTCAACGAAATCTTTAGCCACCTTGAAGTTAACGTCCGCCTCCAAAAGGGCCATGCGAATTTCCTTGAGCGAGGCATTGACGTTTTCTTCCGTCAGCATGCCACGCCCTTTGAGTTTCTTAAAAATATTTTCCAGTTTTTCAGATAGGTTCTCGAACATGATTAAACGACCATTCTTTTTTAGTTTGTTTTTATATCAATTTTTTTAATGATGCAATTTGATCCGGTTTTAGCGGAAATTTTTCCAGCAGCCTTGCGAGCCTGATCCTGATTATTTAAACCGGTAACAATCAACCGATAGACGACACCCTTCCCTTTTAAGTCAGCTTTGATTATTTTTGACTGAAAACCCAGCGCGGCTACTTTTTTATTCATTGCATAGGCCTTGGATTTGTCTTTCAGGGATGCCACCTGCACAATAAACTTCTGCTTTCCGACAGGATTTTCTGAAGATCCTGTACGCTCACGGGCAGGGTCTTCTTTGTCGTTGTTTGCTTTTGCAATGACACGCTGTTTCTTTTCCTGCAATTCAATATTTTCTTTAGACGCAGCAGCAGATGGAGAATTTGTTTCAATATGAAATTTCCCTTTCTGAAGATCTTCCTCGGCGACTGTCGTAACATTAGCTACCTGTTTGTCCGGAATGGCTTCATTCTGGAATAATTCTTTTTTCCCCGTCAGCGCGGAATGATACGTAAAGTCCAGATTTTCCTCTTTAGGCGCCGATGAAGATTCTCCGGCCTGAGCCGCCTGTTGTTGTGCCATTTTTATTTTAGCCGGACGCCAGACCATGGCCAGTGCTTTTTGCGGTAAAGAAGCGATCTCTCCCGGATAAGTGTCGATATTTTTCCCGACACCGACGCCGAAAAGAAAAGCGGCGCAAAGGAGAGCGGTCATGCCGCCCAGAACAATGAACAATCCCGCCTTCCCTATTTTTAATTCAAAATTTTTAGCGTTTCCTGTAGCCATCAGCCCGACTTTTATGCGTATAAAAATTTTAAAAAACCGGCAGCAGGTTTTTACATGGATTTATATGTTAGCTTTTCCCGAAATATAAGTAAAGGTTGAACTTCGAAAATATTACATTTTTTCCGGTGCGCTGACACCCAAAATGGTTAAAGAATTTTGCAGAACAATTTTAATGATTTTAACCAGAAAAAGTCTTGCCCCCGTCAACTCCGCATTTTCCGAAAGCACCTTATTTTTATTATAATAGCTGTGAAAAACGGCGGCCAGATCATTTAAATAAAACGTGATGCGATGCGGTTCCAGTGAATTTACCGCTCCGGAAATCATTTCCGGATAACGAACCAGCGTTCTGATCAGGATTTTTTCCTCAGACTCCTTCAGCAAATCCGGATCAATATTGCTGTAATCGGGAATGGCAATGCCACGCTCCTGAGCCATTCTGATGATACTGCAAATCCGGGCATAGGCGTACTGAACATAAAAAACCGGATTTTCATTGGATTGCTTTTTAGCCAGTTCCAGATCGAAATCCAGATGACTGTCGGAACGACGCATCAGAAAATTATAACGGGCGGCGTCGCGTCCCACCTCATCCAGAACTTCCCGCAGCGTTACGAACTCTCCGGAACGCGTGGACATTGCCGCCGGCACACCGTCCCGCAGCAAATTGACCAGTTGAACGAGAATGATTTTTAATGATTTCTTATCGTAGCCCAGCGCCTGAATGCCCGCCCAGAGACGCGGCATGTATCCGTGATGGTCAGCGCCCCAGATGTCGATAATCATTTCAAAACCGCGGCTATATTTGTTCTTATGATAGGCAATATCCGCGGCAAAATAAGTCGGATCCCCGTTTTGACGGATAACGACTCTGTCTTTTTCGTCGCCGAAGGCTGTTGTTTTAAACCAGAGCGTTTCACCGTCGGAATAAATAAAACCTTTCTGGCGCAGATCGTTAAGCAATTGATTCACGCCGTCGTCTTTATAAAGTTCCTTTTCACTGAAATATTCATCGAAGACAACGCCGAAATCTTTTAGATCATCTTTGATTCCATCAAGGATGATCTTTCCGGCCACGGCTGTAAAATAGCGAATGGAGGCTTCTTCATCAGCCCGGAGATATTTATCCCCCTCCTGTTTAAGAAGGCTCCGCGCGATATCTCTGATGTAGTCGCCCTGATAACAGTTTTCAGGAAATGCAATTTTGTCTCCGCAAAGTTCCCGGTAGCGAAACAGCACCGATTTCCCCAGATTATTCATCTGATTTCCGGCATCATTAATGTAATATTCACGCGAAATGTCGTATCCGGCTGTATGCAATAAACCGGCAATGACATCACCGACGACCGCACCGCGCGCATGCCCGATATGCAAGGGTCCCGTGGGATTGGCGCTGACAAATTCCACCTGAACTTTTTTACCTTTACCCAAATCAAGCCGTCCATATTGATCCTTTTGTTCATCAATATTTTTCAGGGCCTGATGCCAGACATTTTCTTTGAGAAAGAAATTAATAAAACCCGGCCCGGCAATCTGGGTTTTTTCGATGATCTGTTCATCATCGACGATGTTCTCTTGAATCATCTGCGCTATTTTACGCGGATTCTGTTTGATCTGTGACGCCGGAATCATGGCGGCATTGGCGGCATAATCTCCATGCTCGCGGTTGGCGGGCGGTTCCACTTCCAGATAAGGCAGATTGAAATCGGGAAGCATTCCTTTCTGCCGGGAAAGATTCAGGGCATTTTCCATGATTTTGACGATTTTATTTTTCATAATTTTTGCAACCTGTAAAAAAAATGACAAACGGTTTTTAATATCACGAGCCGCCTGTCATCGCAAGTTTAACCATATTTTTTTTGACGATTCAATAGAAAAGTTTTGACGATTCGGAAACCAGGATAGAATCTTTTCTGGCAAACGTCTCCCGGATATAAATCGCGCACTATTGATTTCCGGGCTCAACAATCAACCCTTAATTTCGAATGATTGAAAAACCGGAAAATGATGGCGGCAAATCCGTTGATAATCACGAATTTACCGCCTTTTTTTATAAACAATATTGATTCTCTGTCAAGTACTTTCCATCGAGAGTTTTATTGCAGTCGTCGATCCCGCCAGTAAAGCACATTGGTCATACTGGATGGTGCCGGCGCTTTTCCCATGGATTGGGTTAACGCTCCGGTGCCGGCACCGCCGCTGGCTGTGGCATAAATATCCGGTGAATATTCTTGCGAATAAGAAATCAGAATCGACGAGCCTATGCCGTGTCCCATGTAATCTGTTCTGTCGCCGATATCGCTGTCGTCACCAGGGTTGGCGCCTGATCCTGCTCCGGTTTTATAGTTTAGTTTATAAAGAAAAGCATCACCAGCTCTGCCACAGGCGCTCTCAACTCCCTGATCGGGCACATAGCTGGCGTAATACACCATCCCTCCGAAAATTGCCGGATCGGAAATCATCTTTTCGCCTTTGGGACTTGAGATGGTAGTGCCGTCCGAACGCGTCAGGGAATTGGTGGAAAGATTGATGTACCAGCCATGCCTGTCTGTGGCATCGGTATAACGGGAGTTGGTGATGTTTATCAGATCGGATGAGGTATAAGTTGCCGAGAAATTGGGATCTTCCTTTACAGCGTAAAGCCTGTTCTTTGTATAGCTGGTGTCCGGATCGGCGTCTGTCGGTTTGTAGGTTGGATCATTGTTTTCCCCCGTCCCGAAAAAAATCCACAGATTGTGATTATCATCATAAGTAGCCTGAGCCATCGTAAATATTTGTTTATGTGCATTGCTCGGGGTTGACATCCCGGAACCTCTTTCCGTGTCCGTCGAAGTAAACAGGCGGCTGCCCGTCCAACTGGATGTTGTGCAGTTTGTGCAGGGTGAAGAGGTATAATCATCTCTCCCGCATTCGGAACAAGCAGCATCTTTGGTACAAAGACGGAAACGCCACATATTTCCGCCCAGATCTCCCATGTAAACCGTGTCGATGAATCCATCATTATCAAGATCAACGGGCAGCGGTGATGCCGGCGCCGAAAAATCGAAATTTCCGTCATCTGCCGCCGTCCAGTCCCAAATAATACTGCCGTCACGCAGATCAACGACAAACAAACCCTTGCCGGCACTGCCTAAGGCCGGGGTATTGCATGCGCCGGAACAGGTTGCAGAACTGTAGCCACCGCCGATAAATCCAACCCATCTTTCTTCGCCGTTAATTTTTACGCGTCCAGTCTGCATCTTGCTCCAGGGCTGGCCAAGATAAGGAGCCTGGGATGAACTAGGCATCAGATGCCATAAGTAAGTCGGAGTGGTAGCCGTGGAATTAGTGAAATCCATGGCATAAAAGCCACAATAATACGGGTAATTCGTCGCATCATAAGTGGCGCTGAAAGCGGATGTGCTGGTAGAGTAGCAGTTTGATGCGCTGCTCCAGAGATAATTACCGGAACCCTGCCCTTCGCCGAAAGTCACAATTGTTTTCCAATCCGATGCGCTCTTGCTTGTTCCGCTGCTCCAGGAAGACGGCAACCAGACATCCGACACCTGCAATGGGCCGTCGATGAAGAAATCGTGGGAGGAAAGCGAGGCACGATCGTCGTGAGAATTATGTGCAATGGGCGCGATTTTTTGCAAGAGGTTGGGAGGGATGAAGCTCCACAATTCTGCGCCGCCGGATGTGCAATCAGTGCCGCTGCCTGAACGAAAAGTATGTAATTGACCGTCATTTCCTCCAACGATAATCACTTGATAGCCGTTAACAGCCGTTCGTTCATGATTATCACGGAAAGAAGTAAAAGATGTCGATGAACATTCTCTCGGATCGAAGAAAAATTTCGTAGGTGTTTTGACGGCGACAGGATTGGTGTGGAAGAGATCGCCGAGCTTCCAGATATTGCCGTCAATGAGTTCCAGATTGTCGGATGATTCGCCTCGGTAAAATCCGATAACCTCATCTCGTCTGGTATCGTTGGCTACACCCAGATCCGCCGCTGTGATATTTGATGAATTAAAAGCTGTCATAAAGTCGTTTTTTAATGTCCACAGATTTCTGTCGGATGCGTCTCGTTGGCTTAACTGCACTCCTGCATCCCAGCAATGGGGCGTAATGATGGCGCCGTCATCTCCAATTTGATACTTTTTCAAATGCCCAGTCCAGAAAGGTTCTTTGTTTGCGCCGGAATTGTTTTTAGGCTCAAAGGAAACTTCATAGATGTAATTTTCTTCCTGAACGCGGGCGGCCGCCACCGAGGCCTGTGATGAAAAGGAATAGGTTGCCTCCTGAATCATGGTTAGAGCCGTTCTGACCGAAGTGACCAGTTCTGCCGGATTACTGGCCATAAATGCATAGCCGCGTAGTGTCTTGTCTTTGGGGTCAGTGCCGCTGGTGCAGGGATTGGTACCGACAGTAACCGCGGATGTATCGCCGGATTGTGTAGCGTTTGGATTTCTTGTCTGGCCGTAATAGGCCGCCCAATTCAAGGTATCCTGCAAACTCGCAGGCATGTCGGCTCCGAAGCCCACAACGTAAACTTTGTAGCCGGCATTGGCAGCCTGTTTGGCCCAGTAGATGGGAGCTCTTCTTTGCGGTGCACAGGTGGTGGAACCATTACCACAGTTGGATCCCCCGTAACCGGGACAGGAAAAAGTGTCCTCTCCATCGGTAATCAGGATGATTGATTTCTGCCGGCAGGAAGCGGCGGCATCATCTCCTTTATGATCGGTCATAAATTGTTTCGCTTCAAAGAGAGCGTCCCCGATGGGCGTGCCTCCGTCAATATCATATCCGGCAACACATTCATTTGCGGGAGTCGATTTGCAGGAAGAAACGCCTGACGCGCAGGTTGTGTCATTACAGAAAAGATTTGCATAGGGCGTCGTCGTGGTATTATCGGACGCCGTCATGCTCCAAGAAAGTTGAATGCACCCATTAAGCCATGGTGTCTCTGAATTATCCGTGGAGGGGTCATGATCCTGACTGCCGCAGTCGTAATAACGCATCAAACCGATCCGCATTCCGAGGCTGGTCACATCGGCTGAAGTAATGCTGCTGTCGTTGGTGTCGTCGAATAGTTCGAACATGGCGCGTTTGGCAATTGCAATTTTTGAACAATCGGTTCTGGCGCCGCTGTTGGAAGAACTGTAGAAAGGACCATCACAACTGGTCGTGTTACTCCACTTGTAAGTTATGCCCGAGGGAGTACAAGATTTTGTGCAGGATTGACATATAGTCGTATGTCCGGTTCCGGATGTCCTGTAGAAAGGACCTGTTGTACAATCTGTCGCGGTATAAGCGGGGGACGGAGCGTTGCATTGTTTAGCGTTGGATCCTCCACTTCCGCAAGCAGTGGTATGTCCATAGCCGGACTCCCTCCAAAAAGGACCGTTGATGCAGTCTGTTTCGGTATAGCCGCTTTCAAAGGCACTACATTGTTTGTATGTAACACAAGTGGTGTTGTGCCCGGAGGCGGATGTCCTGTAGAAAGGACCTGTTGTACAGTCGCCCGTATTTGCTTTATAAAGGGGGGTTGGAAGGGCTGGATATCCCTCTGTTGTTACTATCCACTCGTTATGACAGTCATCCCAACAAAACCATCCAATGCACCTTCGTTCACATACCTTCTTCCAATATCCCTGCTCCGTCTGTCCATTTACCAGGCATTCTTTTGTGTGACCGGAACCGGAAGAGGGATAAAAAGGGCCAGAGTCGCCGCAACTCTGACTTGTGCTTATGTACACTTTATCTCCCAAATGAAGGCTGTTAGATGGTTGAGTAATGTAAAAAGGACCCTTAACATTACAGGAGGTGCCTGCCACAAAGAGATCACTCGTCGGCATATTATTCCCTGCATCTTCAGCGCTAATTGTAAAAGGACCGTTAATGGAGCAGTCATTACCTGCAACATAAAGTGTTAAGGGGACACCGCTTGACTGAGGAGTTTCATAATACGGTTCGTTACAAGAACTGCCACAGGAATATAAAGTGGGTTGCGAACCGTGAGGCAGCCACTCCATACTTCCCGAAAGGTCGAGAACAATTAATGCGTCGGGTTCCGTTGTCGTCGTCCATAGATCTTCATCGGCGGCGCGGGAAATACTGGAAAATGAGAGTAATATAAAAGTGATGATAATAAACATTAATTTTTTTTCTCGCATAATCCTGACCTCCTTTAATTTGTCGGCACCGGCCCGAAACCAATACCAACGTCTACTCTTGATTCGGCATTGTGGGATGTATTTCTTCCCAAAACCGTCGAATCGTAACGCGTATATACATATCCAATAACGCTTGATCCGCCTCCACTCAAACCGAAACCGGCGGCCGGAAGAGGCGGCTGGGTGCTCGATTGCGGAATGCAAACGGCGAATTCAGTGTTGGGATCCGTACCGCCGGTTATGTCTATCCAGTCGTATAAGGCATCGTTGAAATTATTCGTCCCGCAGACGTCACCGTCGCCGTCGGTGGCTGCGGTGTAATCATTGGCGGCTGTCCAATTATCGGGATCGACATCGGTGATAATTTTGGAAATGCCGCTTTCCGCCGCGGACAGAGACTTTTTATTTCCGATAACGGCGGATGTGGTGAAAAGATCGCCGGTGGACATGTTGATGACCAGCATGCCAAGAGCCAGAAGTATTAAACATGCGATAATTGCCGCCACCAGCACAAAGCCTTCTTCATTTCTTAAAATAGTTTTCTTCATAATGATCATCATCGGTAAATCAATGCAAAATGGTTTCTGGGAATTACGCTGGTGGAGTAAATCATTCTCCGGCGTGTGTTCGAACCGATATCGGCATTTGAGGTATCGGTAACAAGTGTAACTTCCACCCTTTTGATATTGGGAATCTCTGCTGTGACCGGCGCTGCCAGTTCAACGCCGGAACCGTCATAATACCGGAATACCGGTATTCCAGCCGCATTATTTTCCACCAGAACCGTTTTCCTCTCCTGCTGGGCATTGCTGTCGCCCAGAAAAGCCTGCCCTCCTCCGCAATTGGTTGACCGTGTTATATATTTATTGTCCGAATCGTAGACATATCTGATTTTTTCGTTCTCATGGTTACCGATGACGCCGTTACCGTCAATATCCATTTCTACGGTAATAGCGTTCGCCGCCGCTTCCTGAATGCCGCGGTAATTCGCATTGCCTAACGTGGTAAAACAGGAAACGGAAGCGGTCGTCGCATCATACCAGATGTTGTCTCTTGAAAGGGGATTATAAGATGCCATACGAATTTCCGCCGCCATCAATTCCAGAGCGCTTCGTGCATCCTGCTGTGCAATTACCCTTCGTTCCAGACCGGAGGAAGTCCGCTGGGCGATGTTTACTGTGGAGTATATAGCCACCAGCACGAGAACGCCGACAAACAAAGCAACGATTAACTCCACCAATGTAAATCCGTTTTCTTTATGCATTCTTAACATCCGAATTTATATATTTCCTGTCGTGAGATCGACAGGCTTTCTGAAATTCCCCTTGTATTCCCCGGCCAGGTTACCGTGACCGTCACAACAAAAGTCTGCGGATTAACATTGGTTTGAGTTATCTCTGCGTTGACCGTATAGGTTATGTCTCCCCGTATGGCGGTTTCTCCGCTGGTTGTGACAGTGGTTTGCGTCTGTGTCCCGAGAGTGACTGAATTACAGGGATTTGATAGTCTGACCTGATAAGTTTCCAGCGTGTTATATAAAACTTCCGCCGCTCTTCCCGCATAATCGGATTTGGCCATAGCCTTCCAGCCTGTGGGCTGAAGGGCAAGAATCGAAATCACCGCCACGGAGGTCAGGAAGATGGCGATGAGCACCTCTATCATGCCCATTCCTTTTTTATTGCATATCGAACGTAACATAAGTCTTTCCCGTAATATTACTTCTTATAAGCGCGTTAGATCCTCTGTTGTTTTCCAGCACAACATTGCCCGCAGAAAGAGTGCCCCGCGTCTGAAAGATTACATTGTTGCTTCCATAACTGGTGCTTTTGATGATCTGTCCGGCACTCAGCCTCAGAGAATCCGGATCTTTTTCATACATATTTGTCCAGGAGGTAACACTTTCGCAATTGCCGTTATTACCTCGTTGAACGGTGTATTTATTATTTTCATCACTGAGACTAATGACTATACGGTAACACATGCCCCGGCTGATTGCCTTCTGTCTGGTTCCCTTAATATCGGATTCTACTTCTCTGGCAAAGGTACGTAAATCGGCGTTGCTAACATAGCGTTTCCAACCGAAAGTAGCGACACTGCCCACAATGCCGATAATGGCGATGACAATCAGTAATTCTATCAGGCTCATGCCTTTTCTATTCATAATTTTCAATGAATCCACCTGTTAAACATCAAGCAAGTCACATGCCATTAAAACGATATTCATTTGTTTTCCAAACATGTAACGTCGATTATTGATTTCATTAAATATTTATTTCTATAATATTTTTCAATCAATCGCCAGTTGTTATTTTTTTATTAGCATGATGTCTTTTTCACCATATATCGGCGTTTCTCCTCTTTTTGATCGGCTAATAGCCTATTAAAAATAAACGGATATACGAATTCCCCAGAAAAATATAGGCTATCGCGGCGGCTGATAGAAAAGGTCCGAAAGGAATCGCATATTTCATGTCCTGCTTCTTGACGGTCATGACGGCCATGCCGATTATCGCTCCTGTCAGCGAACTGAACAAGAGTATGAACACCAGTGATTTCCAACCTAAAAATCCGCCGATCATGGCTAACAGCTTGATATCGCCGCCGCCCATGCCTTCGCGTTTGGAGATTAATTCATAAAAAAACGCAATCAAAAAAAGTGTTCCACCGCCGACCAGCAACCCGATTAAAGATTCCTGCCATGGGATTTTGATGAGAAAAACGGCGGCCAGAAAAAACAACGGTATCCCCGGCAGCGTCAAAATATCCGGAATGATCTGATGATCCAGATCAATAAACGTAATAACAATCAAAACCGCGGTAAAAATAAAAAACACAAAGAAGTCCAGTGAGAAGTTAAATTTAATAAATAACATGAGTGCCAGCGCAGCCGTGATGAGTTCCACCAACGGATAACGCCAGGAAATTCCGCTTTTACAATCACGGCATTTGCCGCCCAGCAGGATAAAACTGATGATGGGAATATTATCCCGATAACGGATAGAATGACCGCAGTTCGGACATCGTGAAGATGGTTTTACAATAGAGGTTTTAGCGGGCAGGCGATAAATGCAGACATTCAGAAAACTGCCGACGGCAGCCCCGAAGATAAAAGCAAGAATATTCATCAAAATAAGCATAAACTTTTTCTGTTTGATGAGTTTAGGATATTTTAGCGGAACTGCTGGGGTGCATTGAAGCCGCCAGGCGGTTCTGCCACCCTATCCTCTCATCGAAGACTTAGGTCAGTAACTTTGCGTCCCGTCTTTTCAGTACGGTTTGCCCTTTTCAAGCTTTGTACTTATTTTACAGCTGAAAACGACCAAAGTCAAGATATAATTTTTAAAACAAGTTGTTAAATTATTAATGGTTTTACGCCATCCCCGACAACCCTGAAGTTTCTTTAATTTTCGTTACTGAACGACAAAAGCTTAAGCTAAAGTATTTCGTTGCTAATAATTTTTCACGTTGACTTGCCTTATCATGAATGCATTTGGCGAAACAATAAATTTCTTTTAATTTTTCAATTAATAAGGTAATTATTTCCGCGATGAATGATGAATATTACATGAGACTGGCGCTGAACCTTGCCCGTAAAGGACATGGGTGCGTCAGTCCGAATCCCATGGTCGGCGCTGTCATTGTCAAAAACGGCCGGATTATCGGCAAGGGGTATCATCAGTGTTTCGGGGGCAATCACGCTGAAATCAATGCCATTCACGATGCAGGCAAAGCGGTAAAGGGTGCGACACTGTACGTTACACTGGAACCTTGTTGCCATGAGGGGAAAACCCCACCCTGTGTCGACAGCATTATCAAACATCACATTGCCAGGGTTGTTGTCGGCGCTATTGACGCTAACCCTTTGGTATGTCGTGAAGGTGTCAATTGTCTGGCCCGGCGGGGCATAGAAGTGAAAACAGGCGTTCTGGAAGATGACTGCAGACGGTTGAACGAACCCTTTTTCCATTTTATGGAAACGGGAATGCCTTTTGTCACCATCAAATATGCACAGACTCTGGATGGACGTATCGCAACGGCGACAGGCGACTCCCAGTGGATAAGCTCACCGGCTTCATTAAAATATGCTCACCGGCTCAGGACGGAGCACGACGCCATTTTAGTCGGCAGGGGAACAATTGACCGCGACGATCCCGAACTTACCGTGCGTCTTGTGCGTGGAAGGAATCCGTTTCGGGTCGTTGTCGATTCCGGATTAAATATTTCAACACAATCTAAAATCGTTCAGAAGGTATCATCGGCTCCAACGATTATTGCAACCGTCCGAAAATCCGCCGATCCGAAATTTAAAAAACTTGCCGATTACGGAGCTGATATATTAACCATCGA
>Ga0116174_10004160_pt1 | contig 11560 bp, 10 predicted proteins | sample AD_UKC087_MetaG_FD_89801 | JGI IMG/M metagenome (GOLD analysis project Ga0116174, IMG submission 89801) | Active sludge microbial communities of municipal wastewater-treating anaerobic digesters from USA - AD_UKC087_MetaG | ecosystem: Engineered > Bioreactor > Anaerobic > Digestate | place: USA...
GCCGGTTTTCATGCGGAATGACCCTTGCTTTGAACATCGCGATCTGGACTGCCGTGAGGTCCGGTTTCTGACCACCGCTATTCGTGAGGTTCTATCGGTGACCGCACGCGTGCGTGACGATGGCCTGGTCCTGCCCGAGCCATTCCTGACCGAAAAGGTGCTTGTGCGCGTACCCGTGTATGAGGATGGTGTTCTGGTCTGGAAGGACGTCATCGAGGTCCTGGAAACATCCTCGGTGCCCGAAAGTGATCCGCTGTCCGAATCGGACCGCGGGGCGCTTGAAGGAATGCCGGTTCGCGAGCTATATCTGGAACTTGCCCACACGATTCTGCCTGCCATCATCAAAGCACGCGAGTCAGACCGTGGCATGCTTACCAGGATGCTCATTGCGACCGATGGGCGGTCCGGAAAGATTCTGGGGTTTTACATGTTCGAACCCGGTGAGTTTCCTGGCGGGGCAGTGCGACAGGTTGCATCGATGTTGAAAACTCTTGGTTTCATTCCAAGCCGGCTCGTTATGAACGATCGCTGGCTGTTCGCGGCGGTCGGAAATGCCGTACCGGCTCTTCGAAGTTCATTGGCTCTGTCCACTCGGATGGAGGCATCCGAAGATGCCTTTCTGGCAATCTCCCAATTTATGCTGGGCAAACATCAGGGCACCTGAACGTATGCGCCCGGCGACAACTACATCGCTTGCCATCCCAAGCGTGAATGGGTGTTTTGAATTTGCGAGCCCCGATCATGGATAGGCTGTGATAACCAGGCCAGGATGGTAGATACTCCCGAACAACCCCGTACGCTGCCGCTTGGCCTCTGACTACCGTCCATCTGAAACGCCAAAGGTCGTCTGTCGATAAACCTTTGGTGCGCTCGCTTGACAATAGTGGCTTTAATCCATAAATTACTTATGGGTTATATGAGACAATGTCAGGATTTGGTGCCATGAAACATGACGATTTCTTCCGAAAGCATCCCATTTTCACGGCGGCGGAGTTCGCCCGGCACGTGTCTTCCGTCGGCGACGCTGGACCAAGGGCCGCCGAGGCCTCGCTTGGTTATCACATGAAAACAGGCAGGCTCGTTCGCGTTCGTCGCGGTCTGTACGCTGTGATTCCCCCTGGGGCGAGTCCCGATTCGTTCCCGGTTGATCCTTACCTGGTGGCGTCCTGCCTTGCCCCGGATGCCGTCATTTCACATCACTCGGCGCTGGAGTTTCACGGAGTGGCCTATTCGACCAACACCCGCATGATGTATTCGGCGTCCCGTCCGGCAGCCCCATTTACGTACCGTTCCCAGTCTTTTTGCGGTACCCGGTTTACCGACGCGCTTGTTCGTTCGGGCGACCAATTCATCGGTGTCATGGACGCTGAGCGCGCCGGTATAAAGCTTCGCGTCACCGAGCTTGAACGCACCTTTGTCGATATCATGGACCGCCCCGACCTTTCTGGTGGGTGGGAAGAAGTATTCAGGTCGCTCGAGGCGGTGGAGTTTTTCGACCTCGACAGTGTGGTTGCGTACGCGTTGATGTATGAGAACGCAACCACATTGGCAAAGGTTGGATTCTTCCTGGAACTGCATCGCGACACGTTGATGGTTCAAGAAAGCCATTTGAAGCAGCTACAGGAACGGCGCCCGCGTCAGCCACATTACCTGGACCGGGCACGTCGGACGTCGGGCCGCCTGGTGCCCGCATGGAACCTGGTTGTGCCAGTCGAAGTTCTTGAACACACCTGGGGTGAGGTGCCATGAGGATTTCGCGCGAAATGCTTGCCGGCCAGGCAGCATCTTCCGGCTTCCGCCCGGATCTGCTGGAAAAGGTGGCCCGACTGCTGGGCCTGCTGCAGGCCTTCCAGGCACACCCGTTTCTGAAAGACAGGCTGGCACTCAAGGGTGGTACAGCGTTAAACCTGTTCTTGTTTAATGTTCCACGGCTTTCGGTTGACATTGACCTGAATGTTGTTGGCGCGGTGGACCGTGACGGGATGATTGCGCAGCGGCCTGCCATCGAACAGGCCATCAGCGCTGTGGTCAGCCGTGAGGGATTCGTTTTGAAGCGCATGCCGACCGATCACGCGGGTGGAAAGTGGGTGTTGCGCTATGACAGTGCTGAAGGTCAGTCCGGCAATCTGGAACTGGACGTCAACTTCATGTTCCGGGTTCCTTTGTGGCCTGTGGAAAAGCTGGACTCGCGACCCATCGGATCGTGGCGGGCCGTCGATATTCCCGTGATGGACGTTCACGAACTCGCTGCCGGTAAGCTTGCGGCTTTGGTGTCACGCAGGAAGGCCCGCGACCTGTTTGACGCCCAAAACATTCTCCAGATGGGTAATCTGGATGTTGAACGTCTGCGGATCGCGTTTGTTGTGTACGGCGGCATGAATCGCAAGGACTGGCGGACGGTTAACGTCGAGGATGTAAGCTTTGACGTTCGCGAGTTTGATTCGCAGTTGCTTCCCACGTTGCGTAATGCGGCGGAAATCGACAGAAAATCCGCGTCATACGCAGAGCGTCTTGTGGCTGAATGTCGGGAACGACTGTCTCGGGTTCTGCCGCTGAGAGATTCCGAAATCGAATTTCTGAATCTCCTTCTTGACCGGGGTCTGATCGACCCGGCATTGCTGACTGCGGATGTCGACGTCCAGCAACGTATTCGAAGCCATCCATGGCTCGAATGGAAGGCGTTGAATGTGCGGCAGCACAAGCTTGGGATGGGGACCTGATCAGGCTGGCTCTTATCTTCGGAAAGGGATATTGGATCGAAAACCACCTGAGATGGAATTTGAGGCCAGGACGGCCGCGAAATTTCTCCCCCCTCAAAAAAGAAAACAGGGGGATGGTCTAGGACCAACCATCCCTGTCATTTGTGGGTGTGACTCTCATTTAGGACTGTCCTAAAATGGGGGGCAGGTCACCCGGTCCCGGGAAAAGGGGGACGCGGGCGCGCCTGGTGGCGGGTTTCTGCTGGAAGTTTTGCGAGGTGCGGGCGGACGGCAGCCTGGAGCCCGATGTAAGGATTGGCGACTGGCAGAGGCCGTGGAACGCCAAGGTTCCGAAGGGCAGGGCGGCGCCGAATCCGCAGAAGCTCCATACACCCTGTGGGCCAACACCGCGATTGGCTAGGGCCAGGTGGGCTGCATCTACAGCGCGCAGGGCTTCGAATTCGACTCGGTGGGCGTCATCTGGTGGGCTGCGAACCTGTGTGGCGGACCGACCGGTGGGTGGCCCAGCCAAAGGAATCCAAGGACAAGCCGGGCAGGAATCTAAGGACGAGATGGTGAACCTTGTCCGCAACGCGTATCGGGTCCTGCTGACCCGTGGCATTCGTGAAACACCAACCCCTGGCAATCGATACACACCTCCGTTCGCAAACAAACATCAACGAACAGGGGTGCTGTCATGAAGAAGCCAACTGATACCGCTTTGATCAACGGGGCGGGGACAGTCGGGGCCGCTCCGGAGCCGGAAGCCTATTTGGGCGCGTGGCGTCCATTCTGGAGCAGGCCCGCGGCAATGTCGTGCGGGCTGTGAACCACAACATGGTCGTAGCCTACTGGCTCATAGGCCGCGAAATCGTGATGGAACTGCAGCGCGGCCGGGAGCGGGCAGGGTACGGGGACGATTTGATTGCCGGCCTGTCGCGACGTCTAACCCAAAGCTACGGCGCGGGGCGGTCAAAAACAAATCTCTGGAGCTACAGGTTGTTCTTTTTACACTACCAGCATAGGGGCGCATCAATTCCACACTCAGCGAGTGTGAATTCCGGGTTGGTCAGCAGCGCTAATGGGGATGGACCGGCATTCGCCGAATATCGACCCGGAGCCGAACCGTCGTTTAATTTGTCGTGGACGCACTATCGAACGCTTATTCGCGTTGAATCCGGGCAAGCCAGGGAATTCTATGAACGGGAGGCCGTCGCCGGCAACTGGACCGTTCGGGAACTCGAACGCCAGATTCACACATACTCGTATGAACGGCTACTGGCGACACATACGCGTTCACGCGCCAGATCCGAAGTAAATGCGGTGGCCACCAACGCGCCCCTCATTCCCGTCCTTTCGCCAGCGCCGTCCAATCTCTTGGACACACTCAAGGACCCCTACGTCCTGGAATTTCTGGACATCCCGGACCCGGCGGCGATGCATGAAAGCGGTCTGGAAGGCGCAATTATCGCGCACTTGCGGGACTTCCTGCTTGAACTCGGCAAGGGGTTTGCGTTTGTGGCCCGGCAGAAGCGGCTGTCGTTCGAAGATGAACACCTCTACGTGGACCTGGTCTTTTACAGCATCCCGCTGCGGTGTTACCTGTTGATCGATCTGAAGACGGGCAAGTTGACGTCGGCTGACGTTGGTCAGATGGACAGCTATGTTCGCATGTTTGACGACCTGATGGCCGGGCCTGAACAGAACCCGACGATCGGCCTGATCCTGTGCACCGAGCACAACAGCGCCGTGGCAAAGTATTCTGTGTTGAACGACCGCCGCCAGATATTCGCCAGCCGCTACATGACCTGCCTGCCGACCGAAGCCGAACTGGCCGCCGAAATCCAGCGCACACGTGCGATGCTGGAGACTCGAAAACCCGGGGAGTGAGCCTTGCGGGTGCATGCATGGTGGCTGTCGCAGTTGTTCGGAAATTCCGGACAACTCAACCCCCCTGGTCAACTCCCAAACCTCTGAGGCGCAATTTGAGTTGTTACACTTTTTGAAACAACTGTGTCGTATCTAAAGCGCCGGCCACGCCCAGAAAATTGACAGCGGGATTGCGAAAATGCGATCGCCGAAGGACAGAATCTGATTACCAAGATAGAACGTGATTCCAGTCACGTTTCTGGTACGGCCGGGACCCTGCGACTTGAACCAGCGCAGGTTTGCCATGTCGGCCGCATTCAGAGTGGCCGAGGCCTTCACTTCGATCGCCACAACAGAGCCATCACATTCGGCAACAATGTCGATCTCCCGTCCATCCTGGTTGCGCCAGTGCCAAAGGCGCCAGTCGTCTGACTGATGCGGAATCGATTTCGTAAGTTCATCAAATACAAAGGTTTCAATCATGTGACCAAAGGCGACCGGGTCACCGTGCGGCCCGAATGACTCATGGTCAAAACCACGTAGGGCCGACAGCATGCCGCAGTCCATAAAATGAATCTTGGGGCGCCTGACTTCGCGCTTTGTCGCCCCCGAGGCCCATCCTCCCAGGCGCGTAAGCAGGCCCAGGCTTGTCAGCACGTCAACATATTGTTCAACCGTGGCGCGCTGGATCCCGGACATTGCGCACAAGGCTTCGATCGACAATTCTTCGGCCGTACGAGCTGCCAGTTGGTCGATTACCCGACGAAGGGCGTCGGATTTTCGAATCTTGAGCACATCGGCGACGTCCCTTTCAACAATGGCATTGATGACATCGCGATAACGCCGATTACGCACGCGGTCGGGCAGCGTGCGAATTTCCGGATAGCCGCCACGAATAACCAGGTCGATGTAGCCACCGCGATCAATAACCGGCGGTTGTGGCAGTTCCTGCGGGTCTGCCTCGGCACTGGTGGTCCAGTCCAGTATCATTGCCGGACCCCGGACTTGAATTTCGGCGGAGCTCAGGGGCATCAGGGTCAATGTCTGAACACGGCCGGCAAGTGAATCCGCTACAAGGGCGTTTGTGAATACGTTGGACGAGCCGGTAAGCAGAAACTGTCCCGGTCGTCTTTGTTCATCAACGATTCTTTTAATTGCGACCGCCAGTGAACGGGACCTTTGAATTTCATCAATGATTACGGGTGCATCGCCAGCGGCTGCGGCAAGAATCGTCAACTGGCCATAGGGGTCGGCCTCGAGTGCGGCGAGCACGCCGGAGTCGTCCAGGGTTATGAAGCGTCCGGTATGCAACAGATCCCGGACCAGCGTTGTCTTCCCCGCCTGCCTGGGGCCGATGACGTTAACGACACGCGCTGCCAGCAGGGCGGTTTCAACCTCGGTGCGAAGATGACGTGGAATAAGTGGTGTTTCCATGGTGCCCTGCATTTGTTCATGGTTCTTCAGGTAACCGTCAAATTGTAAATAGACTCACCGGCAAATTATAAATAGAGGGGCCGGCAAATTGCAACTAGGGGTTGCGGAAGATTGAAATTACTGCATCCCACCGCAACGCGTATCGGGTCCTGCTGACCCGTGGCATCCGTGAAACGCCAAATCAATGTCGTCTGGGCGTTTAATCACAACATGGTGGTCGCGTACTGGCTCATCAGCCGCGAAATCGTGATGGAACCGCACCGGGGCCAGGAACGGGCCGGGTACGGGGAGGATCTGGTTCGAACGCTGGCGGAGAGATTGACTGAATGGTACGGTTCCGGTTACTCCGTGACAACGTTGACTTGATATTTCGTTGCCACGTAACCAAAAGAACCTTGATTTTTTGTTGTCTGGCAGCCAAAATAACCTTGATTTTTCGCTGTCAGGTGGCTGGATGAATCGCTTTGTTGATGCCCAGCTTGACGAATGGGCCGCTTCCCAGGCCAGGAAGCCCCTGATTGTGCGTGGGGCCAGACAGGTCGGCAAGACATGGTCGATTCGGGCGCTTGGTGCAAGGCGTTTTGCCGACACACTGACCGTTGATTTGGAAAGGCACACCGAATGGCACCGCATATTCGATGGCAACCTGGATCCGCGACGGATCGTTGGCGAGCTCGAGATTGTAACCGGTAAGCGTGTCGTTCCTGGACAGACTCTTCTATTCATCGATGAAATTCAGGCGTGTTCCCGCGCGATCACTGCGCTGCGCTATTTCTTCGAGGAGATGCCCGAACTTCACGTCGTCGCGGCTGGATCGCTGCTTGAGTTTGCGCTTGGCGGCTATTCCGTACCGGTTGGACGCGTCCAGTACATGGAAATGTACCCGATGACCTTCGTCGAGACGCTGTGGGCTGCGGGGAATGATGCCGCGGTGCGTACGGTGACGGCGATGCCGCCGGTGGATCCCGGTGCTGCCGTGCATACATTCCTGATGGACGAGGTGCGGCGTTACTGTTTCGTGGGGGGTATGCCCGAGGCAGTTGCGGCGTGGCAGGAAGGCAGGCGGATTGCGGACGTTTTCGACATCCACGCAGCTTTGTGTGCCTCGCTGAGGGATGATTTCGGCAAGTACAGTACCAGGGCAAATCCCAGGGTTATGGATCAGGTCCTGGTTGCGGCTGCCGAGTCGGTCGGCAGTCAGGTGAAGTACTCGCGTCTCGCGCCTGACTTCAGCGGCCCGCAGATAAAGGCGGCCCTTGAGTTGCTGACCAGGGCAAGGATTCTTCGCAGGGTCGTGTCCACAAACCCGTCGGGGCTGCCGCTTGGCGCTGGCGCAAGGGAATCCCGCTTCAAGCTGTTGCTTGTGGATATAGGCCTTTGGCAGCACCTGCGGGGCGTGACGCCGGCTGAGTTCATGCGGCGTGACTTGCTGGCGATTCACCGTGGGGCGATGGCCGAGCAGTTCGTTGGTCAGGAAATTGCGGCATCCCAGGGCGGGCAGATATATTACTGGTCGCGCGATGCTCGGGGCTCTTCAGCCGAGGTCGATTATCTTGCGGTTTGTGACGGCAGGATTTACGCGGTCGAGGTCAAGAGCGGTCCGGCCGGCAAGCTTCGAAGTCTGCATATGCTGCTTAGCGGTGAATACCCCAATATTGCGGGTGGTCTTGTCTTCCAGGACGGTTCGCATGCCGATCTTCCCGATCAGAGGCTGACCTTCCTGCCACTCTACAACGCGTGGGCCGCGACCGGTGGCGTTGTTCAAAGGTATCAGTGAAACGACACAAGGTGTTTCATTGCGATGCTGCGTGGGCCCAAAAAACACTTGTCTGTCCCTGAGGGGATCACTCAGGTGTCCGGGCTCTTGACTGATTTGAATTAAAGGTATATCGTTAGTCTAAATATTTTGGTTTATGACGGGCCCAGGCAGTCCGTCAGGTCATGTCTTTTTTCGTTTTGTTGGTCGACAACAGGAGGTCCTAGATGTCTGTTCGCATGTTTGGATTTGCAGGCGTTGCGATGTTGGTTACGTCCTTGTCACTGGTCGCGTGTGAAGACGACCAGGATGCTGATGGCGTTTCGCACACTGGAACGATCCAGGGCGTCGTTGTGAATGCCCTGACCGGTGAATCGATTTCAGAGGGTTTGCGGGTTTCGTTGATGATTGACGGCAGGCTGAAGGACGCATCGGTTCTTACTTTTGCAGACGAGATAAATCCCGTTACCCAGTTCGGTTTCACCTCCGTGCCTGCCGACGTGGAGCTTCCGATCGTGGCGATACATCCGGAGTTCCAGGATTTCGAAGGTCTCGTTAAGTTGAATTCCTTTATGGACGGTGGGGGCTATCTTGAAAAAGCGGTTCTGAACGCGAACATCCAACTCTATCCCTTGGGTTATTCGGTTCCGACATACACCGTCAGGGTTGTGCACAATGGTGCCCCGGTGCCAGACGCAGTTGTGTTCGTAAATCCGGCCGAAAACGGAAATCATCCATTGACCTTCGGGAACTTCCTCCCTGCGGTGTCCAATCGGCTTGGAGGTTTCGCGGTCGTGACCGGTTCAGATGGCACTGTAGATCTTCCATCAGATGAACTGGTGCTGGGTGGAGCGTACGTCCTCAATGTAGCCCCGGTAGAATTCAACGGTGAGGTTATGGCCGCGTCGGAAGACAGAAATCTGGTGGTCGGTGCGTCCAATGTAGTCGTTACAATATCGATTACGAATATCTCGACGACCCAGCGAGACAACCTTTATATCACCAGTACGAACAACGACGAACTCCCGATCATGAACTCGTACTCCGGCATTCAGATCAATTTCAGCCTGCCGATTGAAATAATCAGCATGTGGAGTTGTCGTGTTTCAACTTTTGGCGGCGACAGCAACAACAATGATCAGTATGGGGAAATCGTTGGCGACGACCCTGAAACGGTCGATGTTAACGAAACCTGTGACATGCAGCTTAGTGGTGACGGAAAGACACTTAAGATATTTGCCAACTTCAGCGACGAATTCCCGCCGGACAGCGGCGACCTCGGTTTTGGGGTTCGTTTTGAGGTTCGTAATGGCATCCGCGTCCCGGGAAGTGGCGGGACGATCTACAGTGTAGGCAGCGGTGGCGGAAATCAGATTCAACACCAGAAATTCGGTATGGACACCAGTTATCTGGACGTTACATTCTTTTGACGGTGGGGCGAATATGAAAAGGGCTGGATTTGGTGAGAATCCTTACCTGTTCCGCAGATATGCCGTGGCTTTCTTGCCTGTGATTGCAGTCGCCAGCTGTTCGGATGGCCCTTCCCGGGAGCATTTTGAACTTGGGCCCTGGCGGCCGGATGTCGTCGTGGACGATGCGCTGCATGACTTTGACGTGCAGGAGTTCGACAGCGGTAACAAGCCGATACTGCCAGATGGATTTGAGGGCTTCGGGGACGCCGTTGCAAGGGAAACATCCCAAGAAGACGTTTATGGCAGTGATGCCTGGTCTGATTCGGCCATCGGCATTGACTATGGATACGACTACGGCCATGACGAATATTCCTGGGACTATGTGAGTGATGAGGACTCGGATCATGACCAGCCCTGGGACACATGGCCGCAGGATATCGTTGCGCCGGACAGTGGCTATGATTTCGGACAGACTGATGTCATCGCAGATTCATCAAACCCCTGCGAGGTGGATTGGTTTGAGTATGACGGCGATCCTGATAACGCCCGCGAACTCAAGCCCGGTAACAATGCTTCGGGCTCGATCTGTCCGTCAGGGGATATCGATGTTTTCTGGTTCACGGTCGAATCGACATCCAGTGTCATGCTGCAGACTTCCGGAAGTGGTGGCGATTCGACGTTGACGCTTCTGGATGCTTATGGCGCCCAGATTGAGTTTGATGACGACGGTGGCCCTGACAGGTATTCGCTTATCGTGATTGACGATCTTGCCCCGGGAACATACTTCGCTGTCGTCGCGGCATATCAGGACGGCGTATTGAATTATGATCTCTCTCTTGTCATTGATGCTGGCGTGGTCGAACCTTCCCCGGATGTTATAACGGACTACTGAACCGTTATCTCGACAGGGCATGACTTTTCGATTCTTTCGGGGCACTGGATATCGATTTCGGGGGTTTCTAGGACAATGTCGCCATTGGGCAAACATGCTTTCTGCATCCAGGACGCCCCGAATCAGGAGACCGCGTTACAACAAATTTGTGTCCGGGAAATTGGGTGCGGTACACTTGGTGCAATTACTTTATTTCTTAACTTAAGGTGTGATCATGAAAGGTGCTGGTAACCCAACTGTGAGTCTGCTGGTAGCCATTCTGGCTGCTACGATTGTTGTTATTTTTGTCGGATGTGCTCCAGAGGTTAAGTACATTGACAAGACGCCCAAGGTTCATCTGCTGCGTCGTGCGTCCAGCGTGGATATAGGCGAAATTGGTTTTGGTGAGTCTTTGTGGCTTAAGAGGAGCGTTCAAAACGACGAGCACTACTCGGACGGGCGGGTAGTTAGTGCAAAAAATACTGATCTGATGTTTTGCCGGGATTTCCCGGGAACTGGTCCAGTTTGTCGGCCGGTTGCCTTCACGGATCAGGAAGGCGGGCAGAGCGATCAGGGATCTGCCGGGAACGCAAACAGGTCTCGGCCTCACGACCTCCCACTGACAAAGTCATCGGGATCATCTGTTTCGTCGGTATCGACGGATAGCCAGGATAATGACCTGAGGAACAAAAATGTCGCAGCGCAGTGTAGAGAACTGTGTACCCAGTTCGTGGCTCAATCCAGAACCGCAATCCCAGATGCTCAACAGAGGTCGAAGCTTGCGCTCAGGTGTGTTGAACAGTGCAGGATGTCTGGAGTCTTTCTCATGTGCATGACGCAGACCAAAATCGAGGAGCTTTGGGACAAATGCTCGCAGAAGATAGATTGAGCTTGAGCCACTGCTGAATCATTCTGTATGACCTCCTAGTTTTTGGCCTTGTACCCCAAAAACACAAACTCCTGGAGCTGGCCCGTGGCAATGTAGTGCGGGCGGTTAACCACAACATGGTCGTGGCGTATTGGCCCATCGGCCGTGAAATCGTGATGGAACTTCAGCCGGGCCAGGAAAGGGCGGGGTATCGAGAACATATGCTGAAGGAATTGTCCTTGCCGCTTACGCAGCAGTTCGGAGCAGGCTATCCGCCGTTTCGCTAATTAATCCCCGATGGTTTCGTTAAGACCATCGACGACGGTCGAGACTTCTTCCGGGGAAAGGCGGGCGATGCACTCACCGATGCGATCAACCGAAAGCGTGCGGATCTGGCTGATTTTGACCCAGGATTCGAGGGGAAGGTCAGGATTCGTGTTGCCGCTCGTCGTGATCCGTAGAAATCTGGACGTCGTGGTCGGTGTTGTCTGAGGGTCGGCGGGAGCCGACCCTATCTTCCGGTGCCCTGTTCGGTGTCTTACTCGTCCTGTTCGTCCGGTTGGCCTTTACGTTCCTGCCTGGCCTCGTGCTTTCGATAGGAGTCGCCTTTGATGGTAACGATATGGGAGTGGTGCGTAAGGCGGTCGATAA
>Ga0116174_10004162_pt1 | contig 11559 bp, 8 predicted proteins | sample AD_UKC087_MetaG_FD_89801 | JGI IMG/M metagenome (GOLD analysis project Ga0116174, IMG submission 89801) | Active sludge microbial communities of municipal wastewater-treating anaerobic digesters from USA - AD_UKC087_MetaG | ecosystem: Engineered > Bioreactor > Anaerobic > Digestate | place: USA...
CCTTCTCCAGCGAGACAAGAGCGCTTTTCAGGTCATCGAGGCCCAGGGTGAGAGCATGCAGCCTCTCCAGATCCGCCCTGCTCCGGGAGGCCACAGCATTAGCTAGGACCTCCTCCAGCTGCTGTTGCTCCTCGAACTGGGGGGAGACATCCTCCATCTGGCCGTTTAAGAGGGCGAGAGCCATCTCATCCTCCGACTCTCCCCGCCCGGAGGAGAAGCGCCGGCCCGGCTCGGCCAGGATGTAGACCAGCCCCCGGTCGTGGTAGCCGGGCCGGCCCGCCCGGCCCAGCATCTGGTTGAACTCATGTACATTGAGCCACTCTATGCCCATGGCTAAAGATTCGAAGACCACCTGGGAGGCGGGAAAGTCCACCCCCGCTGCCAGGGCAGCAGTGGTGACCACTGTATGAATCCTGCCCTCCCCGAATAGCTCCTCGATCCTCTTTCTCTCCGGATACTGCAGGCCGGCATGGTAAGCTGCCGCGCCAGGAATGGCATCGGCCAGGGCATAGCAGTTCTTTCTGGAGTTGGTAAAGACTATGCTCTGGCCCCGATAGCCTGTGGATGAGGTCAGATCCTGGGCCTCCCGGCATAGCTGGCGCAGCAGCTTTCTCTTCTCCGGCCCAGAGGAGAATATGAGGTGCCTCTCTATGGGCACCGGCCGGACCTCGTACTCGACCAAAGTTGCGCCAAGCCTCCTGGCCAGGGCAGCCGGATTGCCCACTGTGGCGGAGAGGAAGATGAACTGGGCCGCCGGAGCGGCGTTCTTGAGCCTGGCAATCATCCCCGCCAGGCGGTGGCCGCGCTCGGCATCCTCCAGCATATGCACCTCATCTATGACCACTGTGCCAACCCGGCCCAGGCTCTTTTTGCTGCGGATGACCTGGTCTATGCCCTCATAAGTGCCAGCGATGATATCCGCATCCAGGCTTTGGGGAATCTTGCGCCCCCTCCCCAGGCGGATGCGGCTGACTCCCACCCGGATGGAGCTCTGAAATCCCAGCTCCCGGTAGGCGGAGAGCTGATCGAACTTCTGATTGGCCAAAGCCACCAGCGGAACCAAGAAGAGCAGCTTTCCTTTTCCTTCCAGCAGGTTCTTGATCCCGGCCATCTCCCCTACCAGGCTCTTTCCCGTGGCCGTGGCTGATACCACCAGCTGATGCCTCCCTTCCAAGAGGCCGGATTTGACCGAGCGGGACTGCACCGGAAGAAGCCTGGTCAAACGGCGCTGCAAGAGCTGCATCAGGGGCGGTGGCAGGGCAATGGAGGCCAGCGGCAGAGTGGGCTCCTCCCGGCTGGCAGCAATTATATCGAAGCGGGTCAGCTCCGGCTCGAGCCTCTGCAATGAGAGCAGCCCCACCACATCATCGAGGTTCCTCCTCTCTTTGAGGATCCTGGCCAGATGGGCCTTGGCCGGCCGGGAGAGCTTGCGAAAGTCCGCCTCACGCAATAGCTCCGCCGCAGCGCAGTTCTCACATATGCGCCGGCCCTTGTAGGTTATGGCGTCAGCATCTACATAGGTGACCCGCCTCTCCCCCAGGCAGTGGTTGCAGACCTGCACAAATCTGTGCTTTAGCTGATAGGCCTGCAATAGCTCGATGAACCTCTTCTCCAGGATGGGATCGCCCCGGACCAGATAGATTGCCTGAGCCCGCCGCAGCATCCTCAGGGCATCTTCTGGTGGCAGGAACCTCTCCGGCTGGCCGTCCTTCTTCACCAGAAATTTAAACGCCCTGGGACCCTGAGGCATATCCTTGAGCCGCAGATACCCCTCGAATAGTGTCTTGCTGCCGCTTTGAGGCAGAAGCAGTATGCGAGAGCGATCTGCCTGAGCCAGAACCTGAAATGTCATTCCTAAAATTGGATCTATTCCGATGTGAGGTCGATCAGCTCGTACTTCAGACCTTCCGACTCCAGGCGGGTGAGCAGGCCGGGTATCTGCTCGTCCACGCTCACAATCACTGAGCCGAGTCCATGATATGCCGCCTCTACCGCAAACTCCTTGGCCCCGAATATGATATCCGGCTCGCGTCCAACTTTGCGCAGGGCGGAGAGGGCCTCGATGCCCAGGCAGCCCACTTTGGCCGCCCGGCTGACCTGATGGGATAGCTTAGCCAGATCGATCTTGCGCGAGCCGCCGTTCTGCACCCGGGGCACCTTGCAGAGGATAACTCTTCCCTCCTCCAGGCTGATCAAGCCCCTCAGGTCGGAGACACCCACATCCTCGCCGGATCCAACGGCTCCGATCACAACTCCGCTGGCCTCGATGCCCTCTTTCTTATTGGCATATAAGAGACCGCCGCGCATCTCCAGAGAGACACGCTCCCCCTCCTCTAAATCGGCCTCAGCTATAGCCGTCCAGACCGAGACATGGCTGATGATCTCCTCCATAACCACCCGAGCATAGCGCTTCAGCTCTGCGGCACTCTCAAGAAGCCACTCTACCCCCTCTTTTGTGATGCTGTAGCGCATCCGGCCGTCGGTGGTCACCAGCCCGTCCGCCACCAGCTCTTTGATGTACTCGGAGATGGCTTGTGGCGTGACCCCCAGGCTCTCTGCCACCTCTTTCTGTCGCAGGTTGGGCTGATGAGCGGCTATCTCTACCAGAATCTGAAAACGTGAACTCTCCCTCTTGCTCTGCAGGACACTGGTCATCAGAAGTCCTCGACATAGGGCTCGATGCGCTGGCCTCTCACCGCCAGGCCGTCTGCCCTCTTGGCCACGCCCCGGATGAAAATCTGGCTCAGCCCCAGCTCCCGGGAGAGATTGGATAGGGAGTTATTGCCGCCAACCACCATCTTCTGCAGCTTCTCCGTCACCGCTCGCAGCTCCTCCTCGGACATGAAGGTGAGGCTGATCAGCTCGCTGAGATCTTCCATGGTCGCTCCGAAGCTGGCCTGCACCCGGGAATAGGTGGAGTGGTACTCCTTCTCCGGACTTGCCCCAGGCTCGGGAACCCTCCACTTGGTCTCAATGAGGCCGCTCTTCCTCAGGAGGGCAACGCTGCGGTGAACACTGGCCTCGTCTCCCAGAAGGCCGATCAGCTCCTTTTCCGTGCGCCACTCCCGGCTCAGCTCATCAAAGACCTTCTTGTGCACATCGGAGCCGAAGGCCTGCAACAATGGGACCAGATCCGATGGATCGTTGATGATCCGAGTTCGCTTTCCCGTCACAAATAACCTCGTCTTGCCATTATCCTTTTGATTTGATAAAGCTTTTTAATAGATCTGCCGCTTAGATCAGCCGTACCGTCTCCAGGTTCATTGGAGCCATGGTTGGTATTCTGTACCTCTTGTAGATGGAACTGGCCAGATCCAGGCAGTTGCCCTCCTCGCCGTGGTTGGTGAGAACCCTTCCCGGCTTGGGATAGATGCGGCGCATGTACTCCATGAGCTGCTGGCGATCGGAGTGCCCGGAGAAGCCGTCCACGGTTATGACCTCCAGGTTGATCTTGACCGTCTGGGTCTTGCCTTCTACGGAAAGGGGCAACTCCTTCCAGCCCTTCTGAATGCGCCGGCCCAGCGTCCCTTCCGCCTGGTAGCCCACTATGACCAGGGTGTTCCTTTCATCTGGGCCCAGCCGCTTGAGATACTCCAGGACCGGTCCCCCGTTGAGCATGCCGCTGGTGGCCAGGATGACGCAGGGCGGTCCTTCCACGATCTCCGTCCTCTGCTTGGGGGTCTCCACCTGCACAAAACACTGGGCCAGGAAGGGATTGATCCCCTTATGGAAGATGAGATCCCTCAAGTCGTTATTGAGGTACTCGGGATAGGTGGTATGAATGGCTGTGGCCTCATAGATCATGCCGTCTAAACAGACGGGCACCTCGTCTATAACCTTCTTCCTGATGGCCTCCTCCAGCACCACCATGACCTCCTGGCTGCGGCCCACGGAGAAGGCGGGGATTATAACCTTGCCGCCCCGGGTGACTGTATCCTTTACCACCTTGATCAGATGCTGCTCCGCCTCCTTTCGGGAGGGCTGGGTGCTGTTTGTGCCGCCGTAGGTGGCCTCGGTGACCAGGGTCTCCAGGCGGGGAAAGTTGCATACGGCGGGATCAAAGAGCCGGGTCCTCTCGAACTTCTGGTCCCCGGTGAATGCCACATTGTACAGGCCATCTCCGATATGAAAATGGGCAATGGATGAGCCCAGGATATGTCCTGCATTGTGCATTGTCAGCTTGGTGTCTGGTGCGATGTCGGTCACATCCCCATAGTTGAGGGTGATGGTATGCTTGAGAGCCTCGCGAACCATAGCCGAGTCATAAGGCAGCCTCTTTCCTTCCCGGCCAGCGATCTCAATATAGTCGAGCTGGAGAAGAACAGCGAGATCTCTGGTAGGAGGAGTGCAGTAAATCGGACCCTCGTAGCCGTATTTGTAAAGCATGGGAACCAGGCCGGCATGGTCCAGATGGGCATGGGTAAGGACCACGGCATCGATCTGATTTAAGGGATAGACCTCAGGCACATAAAGAAAAGGAGTGGCAGAGTCGTCTGAGCCCACATTTACGCCGCAGTCGATGATGATCCTCGACTCCGGGGTGGACAGAAGCATGCAGCTCCGACCCACTTCCCGGCATCCTCCCAGTGTGGTGATTCTGATCCACTGGTCCTTGGATGCTGTATCCCGGTGGATCTTGCGGCCTACGGTGCGCAAGATGGTCTTTCTCTCGTTTTGAACGCTCCGCAGATAGTCTTTGATGTTGGCAATGGTGGCAGAGCGAACCGGAGGAGTCCGGACCACCTTTGGCGTCCAGCCGATGAGCTTGGTGATCTCCCGGAGGGTGGAGCCGTGCCTGCCTATGACCAGTCCGGGCTTCTCCGCCTCGACCTGAACCTCTCCCGTCTCACCATCAAAATAGTAGTTGGTGATAACCGCCTCTTTGGGGACGACCTCCTGGATCTTGAGCTTGGCTGTCTCCGGATCGGCCAGAACCTTGAGGTCCGGCCGTACCACCACCCTTTTGCGCAGCTCCTTGGCCAGGTTTCTTATGATCTCGCCGTCGTCGGCCAATTTCTTGGGGTCGTCGGTGTATATGACCAGCTCAGGACCCTCGAATTCGAGCCCGGTGACCCCTATGTCCGGGGGCAGCTTGCTCTGAACTTTCCTTTTGAGCTCAAAAAGAACTTCTTCTACAGACAATAGAACACATCCAAAAAAAGGTTAGAGGAGCTTGCTGATCTCCAAAAACTCCGGCTCTCCTACCTCCTCGTATTTATCGGTGATCCGGACCAGCTCAATCTTGTCCCCTGAAGCAGAATCGCGCTTCATGGCATTGTGAATGGCCTTGGCCGCCAGCACCACCCCGTCCTCCATGCTGATGCCGGGCTTGTACAGGGCTTCCAGCACGCCGTAGGCTGTGGGCGATCCTGAGCCTGTGGCCACCACCCTCCTCTCCTCGATCTGGCCGCCTAGGGCATCAAGCGAGTAGATCTTGGGGCCGTAGCGGTCCACTCCGCCCATCACCAGCTGGACCATGAAAGGATAGTATCGGCGGGAGGACAGGATATTGGAGAGCATTGTAGTTATAGCACGCACAGTCATGCTCTCGCCTCTCTGCATCTTATACAGCCTGGCCTCAACCTGAACCATGCGTACCAGAGACTGGGCGTCTCCCACCACACCGGCCGTGGTCAAGCCCACCAGATCGTCGATCTGATAGATCTTCTTAGCAGTGCTGCTGGCTATGAAGCTGCCCATGGTAGCCCGGCTCTCCGATGCAAGGACCACACCCTCATCGCAGAGTACACCTACCGTAGTTGTACCTTTGAACACCTCGACCATTTAATTACCTCAACTAAAATCAGAAAATGGACAGCTTGCCTTCTCCTTTTGCCCTATAAATACTTTCCGCCGCCCATCCTCTGGTTAAGACATTCAAACAGCTAAAATATAAGGGGGATAGATAACCGCAGACTGTGGTGGAAATGCAGTGAAACAAGCCCTTTCCTCATTCATCCAGAGGTATTACATAGATCCCATCATCTATGATACCAGCTACAATCCAGTGGATACCATCACCTGGGCTCTGATCCTAGGGCTGGCGGTGCTGGGATTGATCCGGATCCTGGGCCGCACCGGGGTGGCGGTGGACGGCAGGCTGGTCCTATTCACCCTGCCCTACATACTGGCCGGCTCCAGCCTGAGGGTGATTGAGGATGCGGATATGGTTGCCGCCCCCGGGAGGTATCTGCTGATCACCCCGCTGATATTCTTTCTGGTTTTCCTGGTCACCGCTGCCAGCCTCTTTATTACAAGGCGGATCTGGAAGGAAGGATTTCACTCCCGCTATGCAGCCATTGGATTAATCTGGACGGCCCTGAACCTGGCCCTGCTCTCCTCAAAGGAGGTCGAAAACGGTTGGGTCATTGCCGCAGTTTTCATCCTGGGCTCAGTCCTGGCAGCAGGTGTAATCCTCCTGGTGCAGCATGTCTTCCGGCTCGGATTTTTGGAGGAAGGATTGAACCGGATGATCATCTACGCCCATATGCTGGATGCCAGCTCCACCTACCTGGGTGTGGATTGGTTCTTCTATCAGGAGAAGCATGTACTGCCCACATACCTCATAGATCTGGCCGGAACGGCAGTGGTCATGTTCCCCCTCAAGCTGGCCGTGCTGCTGCCTGTGCTCTATATGATCGATCGATCCATTCAGGAGCCATCCCTGAAAAATCTGACCAGGCTGACGCTGATCACCCTGGGTCTGGCCCCGGCGGTGAGAAATACGCTGAGGCTGGCTCTGGGGGTATAGTTGCACTGAAAATCCTCTCCTGTCAGATCCTATAAAGAGCTAGATCAGTGGCCGGGGCTGCTTATCCTCCGGCGCCAGGGGCAGGGTGGATTGGTGCATGTACCAGGGCTCCCGGAAAGTGCAGGGCCCGGTTCAGGAGCAGCCTCTTGTCCGCCAGAGTGAAGGCGAAGACGGGTATGGATCTGCCCATCTGAAGGAGCGCCTTCTCTCTAGCTGCCTCCCGCACCGCTCGGAAGGCGCAGCCTGGCTTTAGCTGTCTCAAGCAGATGCTAATTGCTTTAAGGGCGACCTCATCCTTCGTTTTTCTCTCGAGTAAACTCTGCAAGCCAACCTTCGTTCTCAGTTGAGATCGCATGCTCACAGCTGTCTACGAACTGAGCGATGATATTGGGATCATCCTGATTGGGATTGGCGCGCCATCCATCGCGTATAGCGGTAAGACGATTAGCTGTGCTAAAGTATGTCATGGCTAGATGATCATAACGCGAGGCTGCAAGGTGAGCTGTAACTGCGGCAGTAGCAGTGGTCACGACCGCTACCCATGGGCCAAGAGCGGAGAGCTGGGGTACCCCGGAAGCCACTGCTGCACTTGCAAGAGCGCCCATGACGACCGCCAGCATGCCGAGCCAGAACTCCAGATCATGCAGCCGTTTGGCAGCTTTCGCATTTTCAAATCCCTTTGGACGGTAGAATCCGTCGATCTGACCATCGACTCTCAATCTCATGTATTCATCGATGGAAAGATTGGGCATGGTGAGGGCGAGAGGGCGTTCCTTTTGCGGAACCTTGACCGAGGCGGCATGTATGCTTAAGTCATTTACCTTTTCAATTATTGCTTGTATGCGCTCGATGAGATCTGTGGGCGTTGAATTTGGCCTGAATGGCTGCACACCGATGAGATACCTGTAGATTGTCTCTTTCAAAGCTTCGGAGGCCGAACGGGCACGGACCCATTCCCTTACTTGGTCTTTTGATGCTTTGGTCCGCATTACAAACGGAACCACTGCCAGGACGACTGCACCGACAAGGGCGATTGAGGCACGAAGCCATAGCCATTTTTCATCCAGTCCGACCAACGCAGCGGCTAGTGTCTCGAGAAAAGCCCCAAGAACACCGGCGAATGCCGCACGATTTCTCCACTTGGTCAATTCTGTCTTGAGCTGGTTTGCCGTTTCGGACCAGGTAGCCTGATCTCTCCAGGCGGTCTTAATTACCTCACTTGCATTAACTTCTGTGGCATTGTTCATAATCCACCTCTCAATATTTCTCGCCAGCTATCAATAGAAGAGATTTGCATATTTAGCCGCTTTTGAATGCGTTCCAGACCACTAATTATTCGATCGATATCATCTGGATCGGGTCTCAGCTCAGCAATATTCCTTAAATAGCCTACCGCATCAGTTTCTTTGTTAAGAACTAATGATGATGTTGCCAGTGTGGCATATATCCATATATTTCTCTCATTGAGAGAATTAATTATATCTATGGCTCTGCTAAATACAGTCTTTGCCTCATCTATCTTCCCAAGATCAAGCAATGTTTGGCCGAGGACATCGGCGAGGTAGTACGAGGCGGGATTAAAATTTAGAGCATTGCGGTATGTTTCAGCAGCGCTCTCTAGGCTGTTATTTTCACGTTCAAGACGTGCCTTGAGTGCAGCGCACTCGGTGTTGCGGACGAATGCGTACTTGTCCAGCTCAGCAATTCGATTAATGACCTTTGAAGCTTCATCCTTCTTCTTATCGTCCAGGCAAGATAGGCCAAGGTTCCTTAAGAGAAATATATCACGGGGAGCGAGTTCGAGTGCAAGCCTGAACTCTTGGGCTGCTTTATCATGGACCTTAGCGGCTCGATAAGCATTGCCTAAGCGACGGTGCAATCTGAGGTCTAAAGGTAGTGGTTGCTCGTCTCGATCCCGGCCGAAGGTTAGATTGAGCCAATCGTGAATATATTCTATCTCAGATATACGGTTTTGATCAATGAGCTCATCCAATCTCTGGCACCATTCTTGAATAGCAGCCTCGGTTGGAATCAAAGGCGCATTTCGCATCCCCTTCCTGATCTGATCAAGATATCTGTCAATAGTCGGCCCAAGCATCTTGCCTGCATTGACCAGTTGATTTTTCTCCATCAGCGGCGCAAAATCTTCGATCAAATCTATCAAGAAACGCTCTATCCCTGAGAATTGGTCTCCATGCACTCCTTGTATATTGGCAAATGGCGATGGCACTTGATTATTGGATAGATTATAGATCAAGGGTCGGACCTTTCTTGCATTGGACTGTTCTGAAGCTATGCCTGCTCCATATACGGCGCCAGCCTCCCAAAGAATCCAGGGCTTCTGGACGGAAGTAGGAGTAAGCAGGATAACAGCAATATTTGCGGTGCGTACTTTTTGAACTATCCAGCGAAACCAATCCTCTCCGGGCTTAATACCCCCATCAGATTCCATCTTGGTTGAATAGCTGGTAATAAGCAAATCCCCAAATACGCCTTCAATAGCATCGCTGAGGGCTTGAGCAATCTCTGCATCAGGATGCGTGTGACTTATAAAGATCTCTCCAATTTTTCCCATATATTGCCCTTTCCGAAAGAGTTATTTCAGCCGCATTTTTTTCTACTGTATAATACATCTTTAAATAAAAAGTTTTTGTTAGCTTACGTTATCAAAGGTGAGAGAAATTCTCCCTCTTTACTATTTTAATTTTATTTTTAAATGTGATATCAGGCTGCTCTTTGCAGCTGGGATAAACGGGATGTGTGTTTTAACTTGGTTTTTCGGGCATGGGTGCTCCGCAATTTCATTTATGAAAATGATAAAAGGATAAATTTTAAATAACTTTAGGTTACATATTACAGGATAGAGATAGATTCGTCAAAGAAGAGTGTCAGATGATATCATTTATAATCGTTTAGTTAATTTAACCTGTATTTGAGGATTGGAGGGAAAAAGATGGCCATTGATCGAGAGCCTGTACCACGAGGTGAAGAAAAACCAATTAAAATAGATGCAGAGTTGGTACCAACTGAGGGTAGTTCAGACTCACAAACAGGAGAAGCATTATCTAAAATGGAGGAGCAGCTCGGCAGCGCTGTCCAAGGCATGTTGTTTCAAAACGTACAGCAAGTCGACATAGCTGCCCGCACTGCAAAGGCGCTATTCGATGAGGTCTCAAAGCAGAAAGCTCCAAAGGACGAATTGCTTGCGATTGAAATTATTAAAAATCTGATCTCTCTTTATTCCTCCCTGACTCAAATTATGATCTTTATAACGGAAGGTCGTTTTGAAAGAGCAATCGAGAAGATTTCCGAGGGATTGGCTGATGCTGATAAAAGCATAACTGCTCTCAAGGATTATGAGCAATTGCCCTACTCAGACAAGGAATTCGCCCAAATTTCCAAACCTCTCTTTTCGATCTTTCAAGTTGTTTTAAATGCTTCTGACGCCTGGATTCGAGCGGAAATGGTCGGATACCAGGGGAATATTAGTCGTTATGTTGAGCTGCTTCAAGAAGCAGTGATAGAATATCGAAGGGCTGAATCAATTCCGACAACCCTTGATCCAACATATATATCATTGGTTGGACTTTGCGCTACCCAAGCTGAGCGCTTGAAGACACGCATTGATGAATTTAGCAAGAAGCAGGCGCTTCACACCAATTTAACTCCTAAAGGAGACAAGATATTTATCATCCATGGCCACGATGAAGGAAAATGGCGTGAACTCCAAGATATCTTGGAAGATCTGAATCAGGAAATTGTTGTGCTTAAGGAGGAGCCGTCGGCTGGTGAGACTATAATTGAGAAGTTCGAGAAGTTAGCTGATGATTGTTGTTATGCTTTCGCGCTTATTACTCCTGACGACCTCGTTAAAAAGAAAGGCAACAGGTACTCTCAGGCTCGCCCTAATGTGCTATTCGAGCTTGGATGGTTTTACGGCCGCTTTGGCCGTGATCGTGTCTGCATCATCAAGAAGGCTGACACAGAGATGCCGTCAGATTTGTCGGGAATACTGAGCATTGATATTCTCGAAAGAGTCTCCGAAGGATTAAAGGAGATTCAAGATGAGCTACAAAGAATCGGATTAATAAAAGACCATAAGCGAAAAAAGACCTCCAAGAGATCTGCTAAAAGGCCTGCAAAGAAAAGAAATTAAAAGATACATGCGGATGAATTCTAGCTCAGAGTGAAAATATGCATGCGCTCATGCAAGCAAACGCCGATTGAGCTAATCAATCAACGCATGACATATCGATTCAAAGTATTTTATGCCAGTAAAGAAAGCCGGGAAGAGCTAGATCAGTGGCCGGGGCTGCTTATCCTCCGGCGCCAGGGGCAGAGCAGCCCGGTGCATGACCAATTGGCCAGGAAAGTGCATAGCCCGGTTTAATAGCAGCCTCTTTCCCGTCAGGGTGAAGGCGAAGACGGGGATGGCGAGGCCCATCTGCAGCAGTGCCCTCTCTCTTGCTTCCTCCCGCACCGCCTTGGAGGCACAGGACCAGACCAGGTCGCAGCTTTCCGCCAGAGCCTCGGCCTGGCTTGATGTAACTCCTGTGGTGTGTACCGCCAAGATCACTGTGGCCACTCCCAGATCCTCTCCTCTCCTTCTCAAGTCGGAAGCATCAGGGGCATCCTCCCCTGCCAGGGTCACAGCGATCTTCTTGAAGCCCATTGCCACTGCTTTTTCGAAAGCCTTCAATTGATTTAATCCGGCATTCCTATCGAGAAGAATGGCATCCCTTGCCTCCAGCCCATCCTGGATCTCGGCTACAGGCTCGGTGCGGATCAGGCCGGTCATGTGGGCTCCG
>Ga0116174_10004169_pt1 | contig 11543 bp, 8 predicted proteins | sample AD_UKC087_MetaG_FD_89801 | JGI IMG/M metagenome (GOLD analysis project Ga0116174, IMG submission 89801) | Active sludge microbial communities of municipal wastewater-treating anaerobic digesters from USA - AD_UKC087_MetaG | ecosystem: Engineered > Bioreactor > Anaerobic > Digestate | place: USA...
GAGTGCGCGTATCACCCCACGCTCTGCGGAGAAGGACTCATTGTCCTGAACAAAATTGATTTTTTGCACATTTGCCTCAAACTCCCTCAGGGAAAATGATTCGAAAAAATAACCCCTGTGGTCGTAAAATACTTTCGGTTCAATAATCACAGGACCCTCTATGGCCGTTTTGATATAATTCATTTCGCAATATTTTTACAAAAATAATAAAATAGTTTGGAGTAACTTGTTCATCGTTTGTTTTCTCGTTTCAAAAAAACTTTCTAACTTTAGGTGTCAATTCACAACCTCATTGATTATCAACGACAAAGAATTCAAATCCACGAAATGACACGCTGTTTAACACCGACTGCTTAATCCGACAGCCATGAGACCCAAACTATTCATTATTGCAATGCTCGCCCTGACTCTGTCGAGCTGTACCCGCGACATACTTCCGGAACCTCCCAAGCAGGAGGGAAATATCGTTACCATCAGTGCCACGATCCCGCTGGAAACCCGCGTGGCATACACCAACACCTACACTCCCGGTAGCGGTGGCCCACTCGCCTGGCAGGCCAACGACCAGATCATTCTGGCAGGATACAACGGTGATACTTATATTGGAAGCTCTCTCTTTACTTTCGTCACCGGAAGTACTGACCAATTTTCCGGAACGTTGATGGATGGCGCTACCCCCACCACAGTTTATAAGGCCTATTACAACTCCGCGGGTGCCATTACACTGGATGATGACGGCAAAATCTATCTTCCCGCTGACTTTTGGCAACAGACACAAAACGGAACCAACTCAACCGCACATATCGGCAAAAAAATTCTCTTGAGCGACACGGAGGCTAATCTCATAAGTCAGCGCTTCGACTTGACCGCCAACAGCAGCATAATCAGAGTTAACCTCGAAAACTTGCCGACAGCTATTCATAGTGTAAAGAAAGTGATTTGGACGGTTGAGACCACAACGGGAGGAACACGATCGGCAATTCTCAATGTAAGCGGAGTCATCAAACCTACAATCCCCGGACAGCCATTCTACATGAACGCGTACCTCGCTTTTGATCCTACCGTGATGAATATTGCAGCGGGCGGAAAGGTGAAAGTAACGGTGATTGGTACTAATGGGTCTATCGAGTGGAGTAAGACTGTTGCAGCAGGTATGAACTACGTAGCGGGAAATCGCTACACCGGTACCGTAAGCAGTTGGGCAACTGCTCAGGCTGCATTCCGTTTTACAATTGATATAACTGACCCAACTCAGCCATACGAGATATGGCAACATTCCGCTCCCTCCACCTGCCCTGCCAATCTGACGATTAACTGGGGAGATGGGGCCTCCCAAACCATCAATAAATACGCCTCGCTTCCGGACGATGCCATCGCTTCGCATACTTACGCCGGCGCAGGCACTTATACCATCACCATTTACTCCGACCAGCCCGACCCCTCCAATGTCCAGATGCCGCAAATCAAATTTAACAGGACTAATTACAAAAACCAGTTACTGACGGCAGTTGTTACACCATTCCTTAATATGGGAGCACAAAATTTCGATGACTGTTTTAACAACTGCGTTCAGTTAGCTACTATTCCGACGGACTTGTTCAGGTACAATACGCAAGCAACGAGTTTTGAAGGATGCTTCAGTTTCTGTTCTCAATTAACCTCTATATCGGCGGACCTATTTAAGTACAACACGCAAGCAACGAGTTTTGAAGGATGCTTCAGTTTCTGTTCTCAATTAACCTCTATACCGGCGGACCTATTTAAGTACAACACGCAAGCAACGAGTTTTGAAGGATGCTTCAAATTTTGCCCCACATTAACTTCTATCCCGAGTAACCTGTTCAAGAATAATGTGCAAGCAAATAGTTTCTCTAATTGCTTTAAAAACTGCAAAGGATTAACCGCCATTCCGGCAGATCTGTTCAAATACAATGCACTCGTAAATGATTTCAACAGTTGCTTCCAAAATTGCAATTTAATAAGCGATATTCCGGCAAACCTCTTCAGCAACAATCAAGCAGCGACTAGTTTTAGTTATTGCTTCGCAGGATGCGCCGCCTTAACCTCCATCCCGACAGACCTATTCAAGAACAATACAAATGCAACGAATTTCTATATGTGCTTTGGTGTATGCACCGGATTAAATTCTATTCCGGCAGATTTGTTCCGGCACAATACGCAAGCAACATATTTCAGCAATTGCTTTACTGAATGCACCGGATTAATTTCTATTCCGGCAGATTTGTTCCGGTACAATACGCAAGCAACAGATTTCAGCTACTGCTTCTCCGGCTGCATAAAATTGCAATTAATACCGGAGATTTTTCCTAACCCGGCTACAAACGCCGACTTTTTTGCAGGCAGAAATATGAATTTCCATAGTTTCTTTACAAATGTAGGCACGGCTGCAACGGCACAGGGTACCGCCCCCGAGTTATGGAGTTTTAATTACGGCGCCGGCGTGACAACTACCGATTGTTTCACAGGAGCCAATGTAAGCAATGCCGGAAATATTCCCAACAATTGGAAATAGATTTACGGGTTGCTAAGTGTTGCGGGATATCTGTTACGCGGTACGCGGTAATTCTGAGTTTCGGGTATGGAGTATCGAGCCGGTAATTACGAGTGAAAAGAAATTTAGTTTTGAATAAGTATTTATAATTTGGAATTAATCTTAGTAAAATGGTCAAACCGTAAGATAAAATCCTAACTAACACGGCTATACATTAGATACTCGGAACTTTTCCATCGTTTGTTTTCTCGTTTCAAAAAAACTTTCTAACTTTACCTTTGAAAAAACAGCAAAATTTCAAAGGTATTATGAGCAGCGAACATTCCATTACAGAAAATATAACTCTTAAAGATCGAATAGAGGCATTACCTGAAGACAGCGTACTGTTTCGCTCCGATTTTCCCGAGTACCACTCCGAGTTTGTAGGAAACACTTTGTCGGAACTGACAAGAAACGGAGTCTTATACAAGATTGCTCAAGGAATATACGTAAAGCCGAGAAAGAGCAGGTTTGGTTTGGTATTACCATCAGTAGAAAAAGTTGTCCGGGCGATTGCCGCTCGCGATAAGGCAGAAGTATTGCCATCAGGAATGACCGCTTTGAATGCATTGGGACTCTCGACCCAAGTTCCAATGAACTACACATACCTGACCACGGGCAGTGAGCGAACTATAAAATTAAATAATCGTCAGGTAATACTTAAACGTGGTGTGCCCAAGAATTTCTGTTATAAAACACCCCTTATTGCTTTATTGGTGCAAGCCCTCAGGGCACTGAGGCAAGAAAATATCGGCAACGAAGAATTACGAATTATTCGTGAACTGATATCCAAAGAGCCTGATAAAGAAAATCTTGCCAGAGACGTTGACATGATGCCTGTTTGGATGAAAAGAATTGTAAAACCGATGTTAAATAGTTAAAAAAAGAAAAAGTATGGGAAGATTGTGGCTGAATAATAACATTGTGGATCGTCTGGCAATGCTGCAACAGACGGAGATTGAACATCCGGAATCAATCAGGTGGCAATAGAAAAAGATTGGTGGGTAACTGTAACTCTAAAGGCTCTGTTCCTGACTGAGTGTTGCGAGTCGTTGATTTTCAAAGGCGGGACTTCTCTCTCCAAAGGTTTTAATCTAATTGAACGCTTTTCCGAAGACATTGACTTGGCTATTAGCCATTCATTCTTCGGGATTGAGAAGACAAGCAAAAGTCAACGTGAAAAGTTGCGTAAGAAAGCCCGTGCTTATATTCACGAGACGCTTTCAATACAATTGGATGCTAAGTTGAAGGAAATGGGTGTTTCAGACTATAGTATAGAGAATATCACACAAGAGCAAGATAAAAATGGGGAGTGGCGTTTAATAGATTCTGATAGAGACCCGACTGTCATTCTTTTGCATTATCCTTCAATTATCGAAGATACAATAGCCTACATTCCTCCTCGTGTAAAGATTGAGGTTAGTGCTCTTTCGATGGATGAACCAACGGAGTTGCGAGATATCCATTCTTTGATAGAGGAGAGTTTTGAAGGTGAAGATACAGATACAAATTGCAAAGTAAGAACCGTAGTGCCAACCCGTACTTTCTTGGAAAAAATATTCCTGCTGGCCGAAGAGTTCCAAAAGGAAAAGCCGAGAAGCCTGAGAATGTCTCGCCACCTATACGATCTGGAGAAACTTATGGATACGCAATATGGCCATAAAGCTCTGTCTGATAACTCACTATATAACGCTATAGTGGAGCATCGCAGGACGTATTATGCCCTGAATTATGTCAATTATGATCGTCACAATCCTTCCGCTATCAATTTTATGATTCCCGAGAAGGAAATCGGGGAATGGAAAGCTGATTATGCTGAAATGAAACGTTCTTTCATTTATGGTCAATCGCTCGAGTTCGAGGTTCTGATGCAGAGGATAAAGGAATTGCAAGATAGAGTGAGAAATATGTAGTATAAACATTCTGCAACTCGCAACACGTATTCTGAAGGTACCGCCCCAAAGTTATGGTTATTTAATGGCACTAGTAACTGGAATTTTACCAATTGTTTTACAGGTTCCACCAATTTAACCAACTACGCCTCTATCCCGCAGGCTTGGGGAGGACCCGCCGCTCCTTAGAGCAAAAAATCCACCCGTATCACAACGCGGGTGGATTTTTTGATGGTTCTGAGCTCCGGGTATGGAGTTCTGATCTCCGAGTATTTAGAGTGTTTCTCTCACTATATCGGCCAATTTTGAAATCAAATAAAAGGGTAGATTGATCAGCCTAAAACTCTTTCCTGCATTGGTTTTAACATCATCAACCCCATATTTGCCCGACCAAATTCTCACAGCAACATTATGGTTGGTTTCATCCATAAATTGATGAATTGATTTGAGATGGGCGTTATGTCCGCTTTTCACCTCTACCGGAATAATCAATCCATCCTGAATCCAAATAAAATCAACTTCAGCTGTACTGCCACGTTTGTTGCGCCGCCAATAATTTCGTCTGAAACCTACGTCATTTGAGAGTGCTTTCAATTCCTGAGCAGCGATTTGCTCGGCAGCGGCACCACGCCACGTATCCATCAAATCTTTTTGCAGCAGATACTCTCGTTGAATACCGGCAGCGTAGTTCACCAGACCGGCATCAAGCCAAAAAAGTTTAGGTGTTTTTTTCAGGTCGGAAGTCGCAGGCATTATTGTATTTGTCGTAGGATAGACTAATTCCAATAACATCGCTTTACTTAGTGTGCGAAATGCTTCGCCTGTTTCACGGGCTTTGTATGGAGATTCGGCAAAACCACCAAAAGTGATGGTTTGCCCTGAAAAAGCCCATCCTTCTTCTAATATATAACGGAGAACAGCAGCTTGCGTATTGGTTTCGGCATACTTTTCAACATCATTTTTATATGCGTTCAATAGCTCGTTATAAGTTTTACCAAGGGAGACAATATCTCGGTCAGCAGCGTAACGAGCAACCACTTCCGGCATTCCGCCGATAAGGGCATAGCGCTCAAAATGCTCAATTAGCAGTTGATGAAATATATTCACACTCTCTTTCTCATTAATCACTTGTAAAAGTCCGTTCTCATTTAGGGCAACCAAATATTCGGAGAAAGAGCAAGGATGAAGGGCCATATATTCCACTCGTCCCACAGGTAATGAAATATGCTTGTCGAGCATTGTCTCCAAAAGTGATCCCGCAGCGATGATGTAAATCTCGGGAGTTTCTTCATAGAAGTACCGCAATAATGAGACGGTGTGTGGTGAGTTTTGAATCTCATCTATAAACAGCAGTGTGCGTCCCTCTTTTTGTGTTTTATTGGCATAAAGAAAAAGCAGCGGAATCAATTTTTTCACTTCATCCACACTCTCCATAAGATTTTTAGCGGCAGACTTTTCGAGATTAATCGAAATGAAATTTTCAAAGTTTTCCGCAAATTGATTTACTACGGTTGTCTTTCCTACCTGCCTTGCACCACGTAGAATCAGTGGTTTGCGATAGGGATTTTCTGCCCATTTATGCAGTTTAGTTTCTATGTTTCGCTTAAACATTGAATAACAATTTGATTTTCAAGTGCAAATATAAGTAAAATGTTTCATTGCATAGGTAAAATCATGCAATTTTTGTTTCATTGCATAGGTAAAATTACGCTATTTTTGTATCATTGCATAGGTAATTGGGTGTGTTTTTTGTTTACCCCGCACCCTACTCACATCTTAATGCTTCAATGGGATCAAGGCGAGAGGCGCGACGGGCCGGCAGATAGCCGGAAAGGATACTGACCACCATACATATCAGCACAGACAGCCCAAGCCAACGCCAGGGGAGCGTAAAGGCACAACCTAACATCAGTGCCACCAGGTTGCCGAAAAGCAACCCCAGAAGCAGGCCTGCTGCACATCCAATCTGTCCTATCAACATAGCTTCAGTCAGAAACTGCATCGCAATGGTACGCGGTTTGGCCCCAAGAGCTTTGCGTATGCCTATCTCGCAGGTACGCTCCTTGACCGAAACCAGCAGTATGTTCATAAGCCCCACCGAGGCTCCGAGCAAAGTAATCAATCCGATGACCAGAGCCGCTATGGAGAGTTTGCCCTTGAGGGAATCCAACTCCCTTATTATCGAGTCGCTGCGGCTGATTGCAAAATTTGCCTCATCCTGCGGACGAAGCCCCCTGATGAGTTTCATAACCACTACAGCTCTCTCCCAGGCCTCTTCAAAGGCGGACTCCTCTCCTACCGGCATTATATCCAGCGAATAGCGTGCATCGGAAGCGAGGAAACGCGTACGTGCCGGACCCAACGGCACCAATACCGTATTGTCCGTACCGATACCGAAAAGCGATCCCTCTCTCTCCATCACACCCGTCACCGAATACTCCACGGCACCCAACCTTAAAGTCTCACCGAGAGGGTTACGACCGCTGAAAAGTTGTCGTGCGATATTATCCCCTATGATGCAAAGGTCACTTGAACCCTCAATCTCACGACTGCTGAAATTGCGTCCTGCGGCCAGTGAAGCAAGTCCAAGGTGCAGACGATGCTCATCAGTAGCAGTCACGGTAACTGTGGGGTCGCTGCTGATACCACCGGCCGAGACCTGTTGCATCAGCAGCGAAGAAGTGATGCTGACCACCGCTTTAGAGTCATATCTCCGTACGAATTCCTGCGCGTCAGCCAGGGAGATGGCGCGCGCAGCCCTGTCACCCTCCTCTTCGAAGGAGGAAATGGTGAAACAGTGAGCACCCATTCGGCCGAAGCTCCTCTCCACGGTACGTGAAAGGCCTTCAATGGCAGTTTGAATGGAGACCAGCGAGGTGATGCCGATGGCAATAATAAGTATGGTGAGTGTGGAACGCAATCTGTTGTCCAGGAGGGAGTCGATTGCCATATTGAAAAATCCCTTCATCCTCAAGCTTTTTCTTTTTCAATTATGTTCCAAAAGTAGGAAAATAATTTAGATTAAGTTAACTTTGCCGCGCAAAATTGCATTTAAAATGGAAAACAGAAAGACAGAAAAAAGCCGCACAGACGGCAGAAATAAAACATATGGTGGTAAACCTGCACGAAAGAGCACACGCCCGGCAGGATATCCTAAAAAAGAGGATGACGAACAGTCCCATTATAGAGATGGTGATAAACCCATAAGAAAGAGCAAACCGGCCGCCAAAGAGAAAGGTACCGGAAGTTCAAAACATGACCGGCACGACAAGTATGAGAGTCGTGACAAGTATGAGAGGTATGAAAAAAGCGGCAGACGTGATAAGTACGATAAACACGACAAACGTGACAAATACGGAAAGACTGACAGGTATGAGGGAGACGAAAGGCATGACAGGTACGACAGACGCGAGAGAAGTGGCAAGCACGACAAGTACGACAAGCGTCATAGAGCAGACAGGTATGAAAGATATGACAGGCCTAAGAGAACCGAAAGGATAGACAGGGATGCACAACCCGAACAGAGCGATACTGTACGCCTCAACAAATTCATAGCAAACTCAGGCATCTGTTCCAGAAGGGAGGCCGACGAGTACATCAAAACGGGTCTTGTAACCGTAAACGGCGAAATTGTCACTGAACTTGGTACCAAAGTAAAACCTGATGATGATATCCGTTTCAACGGCCAACGTCTCAAAGGAGAAAAAAAGGTCTATCTTCTGATGAACAAGCCCAAGGATTATGTAACCACTATGAGCGATCCGCATGCAAAAAAATGCGTTATCGATCTCATTTCACCTGAAAAATGCAAAGAACGTGTGGTACCTGTGGGACGGCTCGATAAAGCCACCACCGGCGTATTGCTTTTTACCAATGATGGCGATTTGGCGGCACGCCTCACACATCCTTCTCACATGGTAAAGAAGATATACCACGTCTTCCTCGACAAAAATCTCAAAAAACCCGATTTTGATGCACTGATTAAGGGAATTACGCTCGAAGATGGGGAAATACACGCAGATTCCCTCTCTTATGTGGACGATGATATGTCGCAGGTGGGCATTGAGATACATTCCGGCCGCAACCGCATTGTGCGCAGAATGTTTGAACATCTCGGCTACAAGGTAAACAAACTTGACAGGGTCTATTTCGCCGGCCTCACTAAAAAGAAACTCCGCAGGGGAGCATGGAGATTTTTGACGGAGGAAGAAATTACACACCTGAAAATGGGCAACTTTAATTGACATGGCATTGGCTGTCGGCCGTTAGCCGTCAGTTGTCAAGAGCCAACAACAAAAACAGACACTTATGCATAAATCCGGATTTGTCAATATCATAGGCAACCCCAACGTGGGCAAGTCCACACTTATGAATGCCCTTGTGGGAGAGAAACTTTCCATCGTGACTGCCAAGGCGCAGACTACCCGTCACCGCATCATGGGAATTGTCAACGGGGATAATTGGCAGATAGTCTATTCCGACACTCCCGGCATTCTCAAGCCCCACTACAAGCTCCAGGAGAGCATGATGGAGTTTGTGGACATTGCCATCGGAGATGCCGACATCATTATTTATGTCACGGATGTCGTAGAGAAGAAGGACAAGAATGTCGCTTACATTGAAAAACTCAACCGGCTCGAATGTCCGGTGATAGTCGTCCTCAACAAAATAGACCTGAGCACCCAGGAAAAGGTAATGGAGACAATGGCTCAATGGAAAGAACTTCTTCCCAATGCTGAAATCATTCCCGTATCCGCTACCGAAACATTCAACCTTGAGAAATTGTTTGACACCATTCTCTCCCATCTTCCGGTAAGCCCGCCCTGGTATGACAAAGAGACATTCACCGACAAAAGCATGAGGTTTTTTGCATCGGAAATAATAAGAGAAAAAATTTTGCTAAATTACTCCCAGGAAATCCCCTACTGCACGGAAGTGGTAATAGAGGAATTTAAGGAGGGAAAAGAGAGATATGACATCAGTGCCGTAATCAACGTTATGCGCAATTCTCAGAAAGGGATAATAATCGGCAACAAAGGGGCAGCCCTTAAGAAGACAGGCACCCAGGCCCGTCTCGACATGGAGGATTTTTTTCAGAAAAAAGTCTTCCTGCAGCTCTTTGTCAAGGTGGAACCCGATTGGAGGGAAAACAGACGAAAACTACGCGACTTTGGATATATTCATGACTGACACAATAATTGAGACACCCTATATATGGCAAAAAAAACAGACGACTTTGTAGAAGAGGATGATATTCTGATTGAAGATGATTTTTCCGACGAGGAATCCGAACAGGACATTATTGTAGAAGAGGATGATGATGCTGTGGAAGACCACAGATATGATAAGGTTATGGCCGGTGGAGAGAGCAAGTATAAACTCTCCGGAATGTACCGTGAATGGTTTCTGGATTATGCTTCTTATGTGATTCTCGACAGAGCCGTTCCCCATATTGATGACGGACTAAAGCCCGTGCAACGCCGCATTCTTCACGCCATGAAGAAGAGCGATGACGGCCGCTTCCATAAGGTTGCGGGCATCGTAGGCGACACCATGAAACTCCATCCACACGGAGATGCCTCCATTAAGGATGCGCTGGTACAGCTTGGACAGAAAAATTATTTGATCTCCACTCAAGGCAACTGGGGCAATATTTATACGGGAGACCCCGCTGCCGCAATGAGATATATCGAGGCAAGACTGAGCAAATTTGCCCTCGAGGTGGCATTCAACCCTAAAATCACCGAGTACATCCCCTCGTATGACGGCACAAATGAAGAGCCGGTCGCCCTCCCGATGAAGTTTCCGTTGCTGCTGGCACAAGGTACGGAAGGCATTGCCGTTGGACTTGCAGTCAAAATATTGCCGCACAATTTCAACGAATTGATTGATGCCTCCATAAATGCACTGAAAGGTGAGGATTTCGAGATATTTCCAGATTTCCAGACCGGAGGTTTGGCGGATTGCTCAAAATACAACAGGGGCATGAGGGGCGGCAGAGTCAAAGTACGCGCAAAAATAGTAAAGGTGGACAGAAGGACTCTTTCCATTACCGAACTGCCATTCGGACAGACCACCGACTCTCTGATAGACTCCATAATCAAGGCTAACGAAAGAGGTAAAATCAAGATCCGCAAGGTTGACGATATGTCTGCCGACAACGTGGATATCAACATTCAGCTGCAAAGTGACATCTCTCCCGACAAGACGATAGATGCCCTCTACGCCTTCACCAACTGCGAGGTTTCCGTCTCCCCCAACGCCTGTGTAATCCACGACCGCAAACCCCACTTCATGGGAGTGGACGAGATACTTAGGTACAACGCTTTGCACACCCGCGACCTTTTCCAACAAGAGTTGCAGATCCAACTCGAAGAACTCGAAAACGACTGGCACTTCTCCTCTCTGGAAAAGATCTTCTTCGAAAAGAAAGTTTTCCGAATCCTGGAGAATGATGCTGCCACCTGGGAGCAACAGCTCGCCGATGTGGAAGCCGGGATGAAAGTCTATCAGCACCTCCTTAGGAGGGAAATAACCGGCGCGGATATTGACAAACTCGTGGAGAAACCTGTCAGAAAAATCTCCCGCTTCGACATAAAGGCTGCCGAAGAGAGGATTCTCGGTATCGAAACCAACATCGAAGAGGTGAAAAACCATCTGAAACACCTCACCGAGTACACCATAATGTACTTCAGGCAGCTCAAGAAGAAATACGGCAAAGATTATCCCCGCCGCACCGAACTTATCACCTTCGAGACGATACAGGCGGAAAAAGTTGTGGTTTCCAACGCAAAACTCTACGCCAACAAAGCGGAGGGCTTTATCGGCATTGACCAGAAAAAGGTGGAGGATTCCGAATATATCTGCGATTGCTCGGACATTGCGGAGATCATAGTATTTCTCAAGAACGGCACCTATCTGGTGACAAAAGTAAGTGATAAGGCATTTGTGGGCAAGGAGATAATCCATGCCGCGGTATTTAACCGAAAGGACGAAAGGACGATCTATAATGCCATCTACCGTGATGGCAAGCGAGGTACCTATTATGCGAAAAGATTCTCCGTCACGAGCATTACCCGCGACAAAGAATATGACCTTAC